>Ga0302325_10006072_pt1 | contig 27285 bp, 22 predicted proteins | sample Palsa_T0_2_FD_201948 | JGI IMG/M metagenome (GOLD analysis project Ga0302325, IMG submission 201948) | Peat permafrost microbial communities from Stordalen Mire near Abisko, Sweden - Palsa_T0_2 | ecosystem: Environmental > Terrestrial > Soil > Palsa > Peat permafrost | place: Sweden: Abisko... | reverse complement strand
AGGGCGAAATGCTCCTCGCGCAGCTCATCGGCTCGCACGGGTCCGACCGACGTAGCAAGCCGAGTCGAGCCGACCAGGTCGGTCAGCAGGATCGTCGCAAGCTCAACTGACTCCGACACCACGGCCCCCGTAGGACAAAGACACCCGAGCAACAGAGCGTAAAGCAGTTCTCAGGAGCCCGACGGGTCGGTCCCTCCGATGCTGCGCTCACTCTGCGCGAGGACCTGAAGCGACAGACCCCCGACACTGCCGGTTCCGGGCGCGAGCGAGCGTCTGAGTACGGGCCGCGCTCACGCTCGCAAGGGACGAGCCGCGAGCGTCTCGCCGAGCACTCGCGAGACGCCTGCTTCGCCATGGCGAAAGCAGTAGCCGGTGGCGCGGACGCGCGGACTTGTGTTGGTCGTCCAACCGAGAAGCGCGCACCGGGTGGAGGCCCATGGGCCGAGGCAGAGGCCACCAGCCCGACTAGCTCAGTAGCGGAAACTCACCTGCCAGGCCTTGTTCTCGCAGTAGGAGCCTGAGCCCGTCACCTTGACCTCGATCCGCTGGCCAAAAGCCACGGGAGCCGATTCGCCCGTGTTCGAGCAGTAGCTCCTGGTCGTCGAGTTGATCGTGCAGGAGAGCAGCGTCGCCCCCGTCGTATTGTCGATGACCGTGGCCGTCGCTGTTTCTTTTCCGCTGAGCGTGGCGTTCGTTTCCGCATACAGGTTGCTCACTACCGCGCCGTTGGCCGGCATCGGGCCCGTGAGCAGGTCGCTGATTGGGAAGGTGCTTGCCTTCGCCGGGCAGGGCCCAGAGCCCTGACCAGCGATCTGGGTGAAGAACAGACAGACGCCGCTTGACGCGTTCTTCCAATAGGCCACGGCGCTTGCGAAGTACGCAACTGCGGCCTTACCGGCTGGGCCGGTGGCGCCGATGCCGCCGGTGGCTCCGGGGGTGCCGGTCGCGCCCTTAGCACCTTCCTTGCCGGTGGGGCCGGTTGCTCCAGTCGCTCCCTGAGCTCCGCTCGACCCGGTTGCTCCGGTCGCCCCGTTCTTGCCGGTTGCTCCTTCGGGACCGCTTGGACCGCTTGGACCGGTGGGCCCGGTCGCTCCGGTTGCTCCCGCGGCTCCCGTCGCACCATTGGCCCCGTTGCTGCCGTTGCTGCCAGCCGTCCCGGTCGCTCCCTGGGGTCCGGTCGCTCCGGTCACTCCCTGGGCTCCGGTCGCTCCACTCGGGCCGGCCGCTCCGGATGCTCCAGGCTCGCCCGTGCTTCCGGTTGGCCCGGTTGCTCCGCTCACGCCCTGCGGCCCTGTGGGGCCTTCGGGTCCGGTCGGACCGGTCGGTCCCGCTGCGCCGGTGAACAGCGGCACGGTGTAGGTGATCAACACCTCCTGCGGGTCGGTCGCGTCGGCGCTGACGTTGGTGTTCGTCGCGCCCGGAGCGTAGTAGCTCGACCCCGCCCCGCCGCCACCGGCGCCGGATTGGCCGCCACCACCGCCACCACCACCGTAGTAGCCACCGCCGCCGCCACCACCATTCGCACAGGCTTCGGGCACCTGAGATCCTCCGTTGCCGCCGACCCCTTCGCCGCCTTCGCCTCCGGGGCAGGCGCTGCCGAACAAAGTGCCGCCTTTCCCTCCGGCGCTTTCTTTGCCCCCACCGCCTCCGCTACCTTCCCCGCCTGGAGTGTCGTTCCCGCATGGGGCTTCCACGAAGCCGTTGGCGCCCGCTTCGCCTTCGAGAGCGTTGGCGCTGCCGCCCATGCCAGCTTGTTCGCACCCTTGGATGTCGAGCTCGCCTGGGATGCCCGTCTCATAGCGTTCGCTGCTGCCGCCACCGCCACCGCCACCAGCCACGATCAGCCGCGACTTCAGTTTGCCCTGTTCTGTGCGCACGTCTGACGCGCCGCCCCCTTCGCCCGCGCCGGTGACGCAAGTACCTGCTCCGCCCTTGCCGCCGCCGCCGAAGTCGACGTAGAGGGTTTTGCCTTCGCTCACTTCCAGCGTCGCGGTGACCTTTGCGCCCGCGCCCCCGGCGTAGGTGTGAGTTTCGCCGGGGGCGCATGTGCCGCCCGGCTTGCCAGCGCCGCCGACGGCGGTGACTTCGATCCGACTCACGCCCGGTGGGACCTTGAATTCCCGTTCAGCGGCCATTTTGGCCAGGAACGTTTCCGTTTTCGTTTCCGCGTAGGCGTTGGCGCTCAACCCCAGCACCCCGGCAATCGCCAGCGCCAGTCCGGCGCCTCCACCCAAGAAGCAATTGCGCAGTCTCACTGGAACTCGCTCCCCTTTGCAGTGAGGCCCGAGGGCTCCGGGCCCGTTAGCGCCGACGGGCGCGCCTCAAAAAGTACCAGAGGGCACGAGCAACGACAACACGGTCGGGGAGTCGCTTGGACGCGATCGCGAGGGACCTCACCCAATAGGCAAGCGCCCAAATGCCGACAACTTGGTCAGCACGCCGCTCGGCGGAGCACGAGGTACCTCCCCGCTAAGCGTTCCTTCGACTCCCGTGGCACCACCGATAGTGCCCCTCGCCTGAATGCGAGCGTCTCGACCGCAGGCTGAGACACGCTCGCTCAGCTCCGGAAGCAGCGGTCGGGGATACTCAACCAATGCCTGAGGAGTCCACGACCCCCGACCTGGTGGAGCTTGTGCAGCGAAGCGTTGATGCTGTCAACCGACGCGACTTTGACCAGTTCGCGGGCTTCTTTGGCAGCGACTCGGTATGGGACCTGTCTCCGATGGGGCTCGGCATCTACGAAGGTTCCTCGGCTGTTCGCGACTTCGTTGAAGATTGGAACGGTTCCTACGAGGAGTTCGAGCTTGTGCTTGAAGAGGTGCTCGATCTCGGCGATCCGACGCTTCTGATCGAACGGGCCAAGAGCCGACAGGTCTATCGGACCACCTTCACGACCGACCAGCGGCACGCGATCATCGCTGAGCAGGCTTCCCTACGGGATCGGATCGCTCTGCGACTCCTGCTCGACTACGGCATCCGCAAGGGTGCCCTGTGCGCGATCCAGTTCAAGCACTTCGATCACCAACGCAAGCGCCTCACGATCTTCACGAAGGGCGAGAAGATCCGCGAGCTGCCAATCCCGGATCCCGACTTCTGGAAAGACCTGGAGCGCCACATCCTCGACATTGGTGCTCGGGACGAGTACTACCTGCTCAGCCCGCACGAGAGGATTCCCGTCGGCGCCCCGGACGAGCGCGGGCACAGGCGGGTCGAGCTGCGGCACTTCCACGAGACGAGGATGAGCGAGGCGACCGCCCATCGCTGGTGGTACCACTGCCTTGAGAACGCTGGGATCGTCGCGAAAGGCACCACGCGCGGCGAGAAGATGCACAAGGCGCGCCACACGGCGGGGCAGCGCGTCCTCGACTCCACGGGCAACCTCAAGGCCGTGCAGAAGCTCCTCGGCCACAGCTCGATCCAGACGACCGGCGACGTGTACGCCGACTGGGACATCGACCAGCTCGCGGCAACGATGGCCGAAGTGCTGGCAGACGAGTCCTAGCGAATCATTTCAATCGTCTCCCCCGACGAAAGCCCGCGTTTACTGGGCTGTCGGGGGGTTTATGGAGACGGTGGGAATCGAACCCACGTCCGTGATCGCGTAAGGATGGCTTCTACGAGCGTAGCCGGCGATCTGATCTCATCCTCCGCTTGCCTCGCCGGCAGGGTTGCGGGGACCAGTCTCCTTGAGCTTCCCCGGTTTGGCGGAGACGATTCGCGCCGGGTGAGCCTGCTTTCTGATCCCGGCCTTCCCCGCCGCAGGCAAGCGGGGCCCGAGACCTCACGGCTTAGCTATTGACTAAGCGGCGAGGGGGAACTCGTGTGAAGAGTCCGCACTTATGGTTTTCCGGGGGTTTTACGAGGCCGCCCGGAACCTCGACTCGCGACCACCCCCACAAGCCGACCGCGTCGAAGCCTGTCGTCCCCGGGGATGCTCTGCAGCTCCATTGTAACGGCGCCCGCCGCCTGGAGAAAAAAAACGACGCGGTCCCGGGCCGCCTGAGGAACCCACCGGTTGGGACCCGAAGGCCCTTCCTCGTGGGTGGCGCGGCCTCACACCTCGGTGGCCTCGCTCTTTGCGGCTCGGTTCCGCGTCTGGATTCAAGGTAGCTCGCCCCTCCGGGGATTGCAACCCTCTCGCGCACAACTCCCCGCACTTTCGGGAAAAAACGCGAAACTCGGTCAGTCGTTAGGGAGCGCTTATGGGTGCTGCCACAATGGAGCCATGGACAGCGAGATGTCACTGCAGGCGCCGCCGCCGGCGCCGACATACCCGAGCGCCGCGCCCGCCGTACCGGCAACGCGCCCCCCTGAGAATCCCTTCGGCGAGCCACCCCAGCGCGCGCGCCCGGTGCGCAGCCTGCGCAAGCGGATCGGCAGCATGCTGGCTGCGATCGGTGCGCTGATCGCGAAGTTCGGCGTGGCGATCAAGGCGCTGCTGGTTGCGCTGCCGAACCTGAAGCTGTTCGTGACCGCGGGCACGGCGCTGGTGTCGGTGGCGGCGTACAGCATCTTCTTCGGCTGGTGGTTTGCGGCAGGCTTCGTGGTGCTGATGTTCGTGCATGAGATGGGCCACGTGATCGCACTGCGCCGCGAGGGAATCAAAGCGAGCACACCGATGTTCATCCCCTTCATGGGCGCCGCCATATTCACCAAGTCGCTTGGCGACAACGCCCTGGCGGAGGCCCGCGTGGGGCTGGCCGGCCCGATTCTCGGCACGATAGGCGCGGCGGCGGTCGCGGTGGTGGGCGAGCTCACCGGCAGCTCGCTGCTGATCGCACTGGCGTACTTCGGGTTCTTCCTCAACCTGTTCAACCTGCTGCCGGTGGTGCCGCTGGACGGTGGGCGCGCGGCGGCGGCGATGAGCCCATGGATGTGGTTCGGCGGCTTCGGCGTGCTGGTGGCGCTGGCGTTCCTTGATCCGGGCAACCCGATCCTCTTGATCATCCTGCTGTTCGCGGGCTTTCAGACATGGCATCGCTGGCAGCAGCGCAAAACGCGCTCCCTCGAGCAGGCGGCCTACTACCGCGTGGCGCCGCGCCAGCGGATGCTCGTGTTCGCCGTGTACATCGGCCTGATCGCGCTGCTGGTGTTCGGGATGCACGAAACGCACATCCTCACCAGCGGCGGCCACAGCTTCGGCTCAATCTAGACGCTCGGGACGGCCTCGCCGGCCGCCCCTGTCAGCGCCGCGCCTCGCGCACGGCGCGTTCCATGTCGCGCTTGGTCTCCCGCTCACGGATCGACTGGCGCTTGTCGTAGAGGTCCTTGCCACGGGCGAGCGCGATCTCGACCTTGGCGTGAGCGCCTGAGAAGTAGATGCGCGTCGGCACCAGCGTGAGACCGCGCTCCTTGGTGCGAGCGGCGATGCGGTCGAGCTCGCGCCGGTGCAGGAGCAGCTTGCGCACGCGCTCGGGATCATGGTTTTCGCGCGCCGCCGGGCCATAGGGAGGGATGTGGATCGAGTGCAGCCACAGCTCGCCGTCGCGGATCGCGGCATAGCCGTCCTTGAGCTGCGCGCCGGAGGCCCGCAGGGCCTTGACCTCGGTTCCCTCGAGGACGACCCCGCACTCGATCCGCTCGATCAGCTCGTAGCGATGGGAGGCATAGCGGTTGGACGCCACGTCCCCCGCGCCGATCTTGCGCTTGCCCTTGCCCTTTGCCATTGACCGAGCCTAGATGGTGGAGCGCACAGGCGCCGGCGGCTCTGACGATGATGACGGCTCCGCCCTTGCGGGCTCCGCCGCGCGGTTCGCACTGAGCGTCACCGCGCGGGGATGAGGTCGACACGGCCGCGGACCGGATCGACGGCGTCCACGCGCACGTCGATCTCATCGCCGAGGCGAAGCGTCGCGCCGGTACGGTCCCCGTGAAGGATGGTGCCCAGCTCATTGATCTCCCACCACTCGCCGGCCGAGTCTCGACCGGTCGATCCGAGCCGCAGGCGGCGGACCGGCAGCATCCCTTCGTAGATGCCCGAGTCGCGTGGAAAGGAGATGAACGCGCCGGCCGAGATCAGCCCGACCACCTCCCCCGCAAACGCCTGCCCGGGGCCTTCGGCGTACAGCGCCCGCTCCAGGGCGAAGCAGCGCGCGACATCGTCGGCGTCGCGCTCGACCGTCATGGCATCGCGCTCGCGCTCAGAGGTCCAGGCTCCCAGCTGCGCGAGCTCACCGGCCCGCGGAGCGCTCTCGGAGCCACCCAGCGACGACAAGAGCGCACGGTGGCAGACGAGATCGGGATAGCGGCGGATGGGCGAGGTGAAGTGGCAGTAGCTCGAGGAGTGAAGGCCCGTGTGGCCGAGGTTGGTGGGCGAGTAGTAGGCCTGCATGAGCGTGCGCAGCACCAGCGAGCTCAGCGCGATCCGGCCCCGGCCGGTGCGCCGCACGTGCCGATCGACCCGGCGAGACATGTCCCCCACGAGCTCGGCGGCCTGGGAGCGGGACATGTGGTCTGGAAGCGGCGGCGTGGGCACGTCGAGCGAGGCGAGCTGATCGGCGAGCCGCTCGACGCGGGCGGGCTCGGGGCGCTCGTGGACGCGATACAGGCAGGGCACGCCGCGCTGCTCGAGCCGGCGGGCGACGGCCTCGTTGGCGGCGATCATCAGGTGCTCGATCAGCCGGTGTGACTCGGTCTGCACGCGCCCGCGCACCTCGGAGACGTTGCCCTGCTCGTCGAAGCAGAACTCGGGCTCCTCGGAGTCGAGCACCAGGCCACCCCTCTGCTCGCGCGCGCGCTGCAAGGCCCCGGCGGCGTCGCGCGCGGCCATCAGCGGCTTCTGCCATGGCTCGCCAGCAGACTCGCGCCCGGCGAAGATGCGATCGACGCGCTCGTAGTCCAGGCGCTCATCCGAGCGGATCAGCGAACGGTAGAAGGCGACGCGGCCGACCTCAGCGCCATGCAGCTCGAGCTCCACCGTGACCGCCAGCCGATCGCGGCCCGGCAGCAGCGAGCAGGCGTCGTTGGACAGCGCCTGCGGAAGCATGGGCTCGACCGCGCCCGGCACATACACGCTCGTGGCGCGCCGCCGCGCCTCGCGATCAACGAGCGACCCCTCCCGCACGTGCGCGCTGACGTCGGCGATGTGCACCCACACGCGCACATCACCGCCACCGAGGCGTTCGGCCGAGACGGCGTCGTCGAAGTCGCGGGCGCCGAGCGGATCGATGGTGAAGGTCGACAGTGCCCGCAGGTCGCGCCGAGCCGCCCCCGAGTCCTCCTGCGTCAGGCCCCGATCGCGGGCCTGCCCCGCCTCGCGCTCGACCTCGGAGTGAAAGCCGCGCTCGAGGCCGCGGTCGAGCAACAGCGCCTCGATCACCGCGCGAGCCACGTCCGGGCGCCCGATTACACGCACGATCCGTGCCGCCGGGCCGCGGCGGCCCTGTTTGGCCAGTTGCAAAAGGACGATGTCGCCGGCGCGCGCCTTTGCGCCCGCCCCTCGCCCGAGATTGGCGCCCAAAGCGATGCCGCGATGGCGCGACGGCGGCCGCTCGGCGTCGCGGCGCGGCGGGAACAACGGCTCGGCCATCCAGAACCGGCCCCGTTTTGCGAGCACGGCTACGAGCGTCACTTGGGCTGCGCGGAGGCCACTTTCCCGGCCAGCGTGTCAAGCGCCACGTCCAACCCGCGCGGCGTGTCGACCCCCTGCGGCACGAGCACTTCGGGGACCACGCCCGCGCCCTGCTTGACCCCCCCGCCGCCGAGGTTGCGCCCATTGGGGGTGAAGTACTCGCCCACCGTGATATCCAGGGCGCCGCCGTTGGAGAGCGGCTCCTCCTCCTGGAAGACACCCTTGCCGAAGGTATGGGTGCCGACGACGGTCGCCCTGTGGTGATCCTGCAGGGCGGCGGTGACGATCTCCGAGGCCGAGGCGGTGTTGGAGTCGACCAGCACGACGACCGGAATCGAGGGCGAGATCGCGTCGCCGGTCGCCACCAGCGTGTTGGTGGGCTGTGTGCGCCCGCGGGTGGTCACGATCGTGCCCTTGGAGATGAAGATGCTCGCGATCAGCTGAGCCTCCTCGACCAGGCCGCCGCCGTTGTCGCGCAGGTCGAACACGATCCCGCGCGCGCCGATGTGCAGCTCGTGTTCGACCGCTTCGCGGACTTCGCCGTGCGCGCCGGGGCTGAACGTGGCGAGCGCGACCACCCCGAGCTTGACCCCGTGGACCGTCTGCGTCGTCGAGGCGACCACCGGCTCGGAGATGGTGGCGCGGGTGATCTTCAGGGTGCGCATGGCGCCGCGCTTTGAGTGTCGTCTGCGTGGTGCTTCGCTGACGAGCTCGACATCGGTGCCCGGCAACCCCTTGATCAGGGCCACCGCTGCGTTGGCGCCCAGGCCTTCGAGCCTGTGACCGTCCACCGCCAGGATCAGGTCCCCGGGCTTCAGACCGGCCCGTGCAGCCGGTGAGGAGTCGAACACGCGCGCGATCAAGAGGCCCCGGCGTTCAGGATCGACCGCCACGCCGATGCCGGTGAAGCTCGGCGGTGAGTTGAATTCGCGGAATTCCTTTGCCGACAGGTAGTGGGAGAAGCGGTCGCCGAGGCTGGCCACCACGCCGCTGATCGAGGCGTCTGAGAGCTGGCTCTTTGAGATCGGCCGGTAGTAGTCGCTCGAGATCCGGTCGATTGCTTCGTCCACCACCCGGGTGGCATGGTCTGAGACGAACGTGCCCCGCGCAAACGAGGGCAGGTCTTCCGGATGCCCTCCGAGCCACACGCCGACCACGAGCAGCAGCGGAAGCGCGACCACGAGCACCGCCAGCAGCGGCTGATGTCGTCGGGGGGACATGAAATGCGCAGACTACGCATCAGATGCCCGGAAAGCGCCGCGCCGGATGTCCCCGCCGGCGAGGGCGACCACCGGGCGCCGGGCGCCGGCGTGCACTGTTCTAGGGTGGGCGTCAGTGAGCGACATCTCCACCACCACGGTCGAGGCGAACGGGCTGCCCGTTCACAGCATCGCGCTGCCCGGCACGCGCGCGCTGACCGTCCTCGTGGCCTTTGACGCGGGCGCGCGCAACGAGCAGCCCAAGGAGAACGGGATGGCCCATTTCCTCGAGCATCTGGTGTTCAAGGGCGGTGAGAAGTACCCGACCTACAAGGATGTCAACGAGACCGCCGAGCGGCTGGGCGGCGCGTTGAACGCCTACACCAGTCACGACCTGGTGGCCTTCCACATCACCGTCCGCGCCGAGAGCGCAGCGCCGGCGATCGATCTGCTGACGGACTTCGTGGGGCGCCCGCGCCTTGACGCCGAGGAGCTCGACCGCGAGCGCGGCGTGGTGATCCAGGAGATCAACCGCGCCTACGACCAGCCCTCCACCGTGGCCGAGTACCTGATCGACCGGGCGGCATTCGGCGATCACCCGCTGGGGCGTACGGTGCTCGGTCCCGAGGAGAACCTGAGGAGCTTCACGCGCGAGGGGATCGTGGCGTTCCGCGAGCGTCGCTGGGCGGGCGCGAGCGGCGGCGCGTTCCTCGCCGGCAACCTCGACCACCTCCCCGAGGAGCAGGCGCTGAGGGACAGTTTCGCCCGCTTCCCGGCGCTCGGAGCGCCCGAGCCCTACGTGCCCGCTCCGGCGTTCGCGCCGAAGACGCTCGTGGAGGAGCGCGACACCAACCAATCGCACCTGCGCATGATCTACCGCCCCGACATCGCCGTCTCGGATGTGCGCGAGCGCGCGGCCCTATCGATCTATTCGACCCTGCTCGGAGGCTCCATGGGCTCGCGGCTGTTCGAGGAGATCCGCGAGAAGCGCGGCCTCTGCTACTCGGTGTATGCGATCGACCACGTGTTCGCCGACGTGCCGATCCTGCAGCTGGGCTCGGGCCTTGAGTCGGCCAAGTGCGTGGAGGCCTACACGCGCATGCGCGAGATCGTCGATGAGCTGCGCGAGCAGGGCCCGACCGAGGAGGAGGTGCAGCGGGCGCGCGCTTACGCCGCGGGGCGCACGGTGCTCGCGTTTGAGAACACCAACGCGGTGGCCCGCTACGGCGCCGGCCAGGCGATCGTGTTCGGCGAGGACATCGACCCCGACGCCGCCATCGCGGCGCTCGACGCGGTCACCCTCGGAGAGGTCCGGGAGGTTGCGGCGGGCGTCGCCGAGAAGCTCGCGGTGGCCTGCGTGGGGCCACACGCCGCCGAGGAGTTCTAGCCGATCGCGACCATGCGGTCGATCGGCACCCGCGCGCGAACGGCGATGTCATCCGGAACTCGCACCTCGTACTTCTCATCGCGCAGGGCGTCTCGGAGCTTCGGGAGCGTGATCATCTTCATGTACTGGCAGGAGGCCTCGGCGTTGGCGGGGATGAACTGCACGTCCGGGGCGGCCATCTGCAGCGGGTAGAGCATGCCTATCTCGGTGGCGACGACCGCCTCGCGCACCTTGTGCTCGCGCTCGGCGGACTCGGCGTAGTCGAGCATCCCACCGGTTGACAGCATGTGCACGCCCTCGGCCGAGACGTCGCCAGCGGCGACGTACTCCATGACGCTCGTCGAGCAGCCGCACTCGGGGTGGATCAGGAAGTCGGCGCCGGGGTGGGCGGCGCGGGTGGCTTCGATGTCGGAGGGACGGATGCCGGCGTGAACATGGCACTCGCCGTCCCAAACGTGCATGCGCCTGCCGAGCTCCTTCTCGACGTAGGCGCCGAGCCACATGTCCGGGCCGAACAGGATCTCGGTATCGGCGCCGCGGGTGTCGTAGATGTGTCGCACCACATCGACCGCGTTGGCGGATGTGCAGCAGTAGTCGGTCAGCGCCTTGACCTCCGCGGTGGTGTTCACGTACATGACCACCACGCCACGCGGATACTCCGCTCTCCAGGCGGCGAGCTGCTCGGAATCGATCGACGCCGCCAGCGAGCAGCCGGCGTCGAGGTCTGGGATCAGGACGGTCTTCTGCGGGCACAGGATCGAGGCCGTCTCGGCCATGAAGTGCACGCCGCAGAACACGATCGTCTGCTCGGTCGCGGCGGCCGCCTGGCGGGAGAGCCCGAGCGAGTCGCCGACGTAGTCGGCGACGTCCTGCACCTCGGGCACCTGATAGTTGTGGGCCAGGATGACCGCGTTGCGCTTCAGCGCCAGCGCGCGCACCTCGTCCTTGAGCTCTGTGATCTGCGCCGGCGAGAGCGCCTCGGGTGTCCCGGCTGGAGCCATCGGCAGCGTGAGCGTCATGGCAACACCTCCAATATCAGGGACAGATCCAGGGCCGGCGCGGAGTGGGTGAGGGCACCCATCGAGATCCATTCTACCCCCGTGTCTGCGCGCGCCCTGAGCGTCTGCAGGGTCACCCCCCCACTGGCCTCGAGGCTCGCACGGCCGGCGACCTGGGCTACCGCGGCGCGGAGCTCCTCGTCGTCCATGTTGTCGAGCAACAGGCGCGGAGCGCCGGCGGCGAGCGCCTGCTCGATCTCCTCGCTGTCGCGGACCTCCACCTCGAGCGTGCCAGCCAGCTCCGGCGCGGCCTCCCGGGCGCTGGTTATCGCCTGCGCGATGCCGCCGGCGGCGGCGATGTGGTTCTCCTTGATGAGGATCGCGTCATACAGCCCGGCGCGGTGATTGATCGCGCCTCCGGCGGCGACGGCGGCCTTCTCCAGGGCGCGCAGCCCCGGCGTCGTCTTGCGCGTGTCGAGCACCCTGGCGCCCGTCCCCTGCACCGCGCGCGCGGCCATTGCGGCCATCGTCGCCACACCCGACAGGTGCGCGAGGAAGTTCAGGGCGGTGCGCTCGGCGGTGAGCAGGGCGCGCGCCTGTCCCTCCACGCGCATCACCGGACCGCCGTCCCCGCGCCAATCCCCCTCGGCCACCAGCGGCTCGAACCGCGCCTGAGGGTCAAGCGATGCGAACACGCTCTCCGCCGCATTCAGTCCGTAGATGACACCGGGCGACTTCTGCGTGATGAGCGCGCGAGCGCGTGCTCCGGCTGGCACCGTCGCCGCCGTGGTCACATCGCCCGTGGCGATGTCCTCCTCGAGCGCCGCGCGCACCACAGCGCCGGTGGCGGCGTCCAGGCCCGAGCTAACCGGGTTCGGCATAGGATCAGCCCCCATGGACACGCGCTCCGCCGCCGACTCGCGCGCCACGCTCGCCCACTGGATGGGACCGTTGGACGCCAACGGCGCCGGGTTCGTGCACGGGGGGACGGTGATGAAGCTGTGCGACGAGGCCGCAGGGCTCGCCGCGGTCAAACACTCCCGTCGCCGCGTCGTGACGGCCAGCATGGATCGCATGACATTCAGGGTCCCCATACACGTCGCCGAACTGGTCACCTTCCAGGCGACCATCAACGCCGTCTGGCAGACCTCCATGGAGGTTGGAGTGCGCGTCGACACCGAGAACCCGCGCACCGGCATACGCCGGCACAGCAACAGCGCCTACCTGACGATGGTGGCCGTCGACGAGCAGGGCAACCCGGTGCCGGTGCCGCCGCTCTTGGCAAGCAGCGAAGAGGAGCTTCGCCGCCAGAGCGAGGCCCAGCTGCGCCGGCGCAATCGGCTGGCCGAGCGCGAGCAGATCCAGGCCGGCCGCTGAGCCGCCGGCGCCGCGGGCGCGCCGCGGGCGGTCGCTGTTCGCGCTCAGATCTCCACGCAAGCCGATCGCTGCGCGCACGACGGCCGGCCCCTATCCGTGCGATGCCGCACTGGACAGCAGGAACGCACGCACGAATCCATCCAGATCACCGTCGAGTACGCGTTGCACGTCGCCCATCTCAAAACCGGTGCGGTGGTCCTTGACCATCGTGTAGGGGTGCAGGACGTAGGAGCGGATCTGCGAGCCGAAGTTCACGTCCTGGGCCTCGCCCTTCTCGCGCGCGATCTCTTCCTGGCGTTCGCGCTCGTGTCGCTCGAGCAGCTTCGCGCGCAGCATCGCCATGGCGGTCGCTCGGTTCGACGACTGCGAGCGCTCGTTCTGGCACTGCACGACGATGCCCGTGGGCCGGTGGGTGACCCGTACCGCCGAGTCGGTCTTGTTGACGTGCTGGCCGCCCGCGCCCGACGCGCGATAGGTGTCGACCTGCAGGTCGTCCTCGTCGATTTCGATCTCGCCGGTGTCCTTGACCACCGGGGCGACCTCCACGCCGGCAAAGCTCGTCTGGCGGCGATGGGCCGAGTCGAACGGGGACAGGCGCACGAGCCTGTGAACCCCCCGCTCGGCGCCCAGCAGCCCGTAGGCGTTCTCGCCGGAGGCCCGGAACGTCGCGGACTTGATCCCGGCTTCCTCGCCCGGGCTCGCCTCGAGCAGCTCGACCTTGAAGCCACGGCTCTCGGCCCAGCGCATCTCCATGCGCAGCACCATCTCGGCCCAGTCCTGAGCGTCGGTCCCCCCCGCACCGGCGTTGACCGTAACGAGCGCGTCGCCTGAGTCATATTGCCCCGAGAACAGCCGCTGCTCCTCGAGCGTGGCCAGGCGGGCCTCCACCGAGGCGATCTGCTCGTCCAGTTCAGCCTGCAGCGACTCCTCCTCGGCGGCCATCTCCGCCAGCCCGTCGAGGTCATCGACGTCGCGCTGCAGCTCTGAGAACATCTCAAGACGCCTGGATGCCCGCGAATGCTCCGCCGACACTGCGGCGGCCCGCTCGGAGTCATCCCAGAAGCCCTCGGCCCCCATCTGGCGCTCGAGCGCCGCCACCCGCCCGCCCAGCTCAGCCGGGTCAAAGATAGTCCGCGAGCAGCTTCAGCTGATCACGGATGGAGGCGAGTCGCTCGGGCGTCGACTCGCTGAGGGCGTTGGCCGTCATCCCGCTAGCTTAGAGCGAATCGAGTCGGCTCTATCCGCGGCCTTCTGGGCGCAGTGGCACGCACTACAGGGCGCTCTGCACGTGACCGCAGTCCTGCACGGCGTATTCCGGCGCGCAATAGGTCTGCGCAGCCCACTTGGCTTTGAAGGCCTCGACAAACCGCGACAGGGCGCGCTGGTGAGCGCGAGCATCACCAGGCACGGCCGTGACGTGCCGCTGGATCCGTTCGGAGAGCATGTTCAGCTGCACGCGGAACAGAAGGTCGGCCACCGTCTGACCCGAGCTGCGCAGAAAGGCCTCGAATTCCCGCCGCTTGCGGAACTGCTGCCCCTTGACGTGGTCGAACTGCCGCCGTACCTGAGCCGCGGACACGCCGATGTGCAGATCGCCGGCTTCACCTATCACCCAGTCGGAGGAGATCAGAAACGAAACAACCTCTGTGCGCCTGGCTGCCGCGATTGGCGGGTGCTGTCCCTTGGCCGGCCGCCCTTCCGAGCGTCGGGCGATCATCGCCCAGTGCGAAAAGCTCGCCCCGGTGATCGGTTCCGATCCCACGCACGCCAGGATCTGTTCGGGCGAGGGTTCAGCGGGCGCGGCCGGCGAGGGGGCGCTGGGGGCGACGGCCGGCGGTGGAGACGGTGGCGGACAGGTCTGCCCCGCAGAGGAGGCTTCGCTCAGGCTCGGCGCGGCGCACGCCAGCAGTAGAAGCGCCGGCAGCGCGAGCGCCAAGGGCCGGGCGGGCCGTCGTACTCTCACTTGGGTTCGCACCACCGCACCAGCCTATTCCCAAGCGGATCTGCGCGAATCCCCCGGCAGCGGCCGCCGTCAGGCGCCGTGGCACTTCTTGAACTTCTTGCCGCTGCCGCACCAGCAGGGATCGTTGCGCCCCACCTGGTGCTCGTCGTCGACCACCCGCTGCTCGACGACCTGCACAGGCTGCTGCTCCATGCCCTCAACGGGATACCCCTGCACACCCTCCTGCCCGGCGCCCGCGGCGGCGGCCGCGGCCGCCAATGCACCGGCCCCGACGGCGCTTCGCCCGCCGGAGTAGGAGACGCGGCCTGCGCTGGTGGAGTTGCCGGCCGCCGCGAACGCCGGCACCGGCGGACCGCCTCCGTTCTCTCCTTCGACGTTCACCTCGACGTTGAAGATCATCCGCGCGAAGTCGGCCCAAACGCTGTTCATCAGGTCGCCGAACAGGGTGAATGCCTCGTTCTTGTAGGCGACCAGCGGGTCGATCTGGGCGAACCCGCGCAGATGGATCCCCTCGCGCAGGTAGTCCATGTCGAACAGGTGCTCGCGCCAGCGTTCGTCGATGATCTGCAGCAGCAGGAAGCGCTCAAGCGCCCCCATCAGCTGCTCGCCCAGCGCCTCCTCGCGCGCGTTGTAGCGCTCCAGCGCCATCTCGGTGATGCGATCCGTGAGCGACACCCGCTCGACGGTGTCGGGGTCGAGGTCATCTCCGCCGATGTCGAGCGGGAAGAACTGGCTGAGCGCGGTGAACAACCCGTCGAGATCCCAGTCCTCCATGAAGTCCCCCGGTGTGTACTGGTCGATCGTGCGCTCGATCACTTCGACGACCTGCCTGCGCGCCTCCTCGCCGATGCTGTTCCCCTCCAGCACGTCGTCGCGGTAGGCGTAGATCACGCGGCGCTGCTCGTTCATCACGTCGTCGTACTCGAGCACGCGTTTGCGGATCAGGAAGTTCTGCTCCTCGACCTTCCGCTGGGCTTTCTCGATCTGCTTGGAAAGCATGCCAGCCTCGATCGGTTCCTCGTTGCCGTCGGCATCAACGCCGCCCAGGCGGTCGAGGATCTTGTAGATGCGATCGCCCGCGAACAGTCGCACGAGATCGTCCTCGGCCGACAGGAAGAAGCGACTCTCTCCCGGGTCGCCCTGGCGGCCGGAGCGACCACGCAGCTGGTTGTCGATGCGCCGCGACTCGTGGCGCTCGGTGCCGCAGATGAACAGCCCGCCCGCCGCCATCACGCGTTCGCGGTTCTCCTGCACACCGCGTTCGACGCCCTCAAGCTCCTCGCGCATGCGCCGCTCGTAGGTCTCTGCGTCGCCGGGATCGACGCCGTCCTTGGCGAGCTTCAGGCGCACGAGATGCTCGGCGTTGCCTCCCAGCTTGATGTCGACACCGCGGCCGGCCATGTTGGTCGCGATCGTCACGGCGCCGGGCTGGCCGGCCTCGGCGACGGTCTCGGCCTCGCGCGCCGCGTGCTCGGGCTTGGCGTTCAGCACGGTGTGGGCGATTCCGCGCTGTGTCAGGCGCTCTGACACGAGCTCTGAGACCTCCACGGAGATCGTGCCCACCAGCACCGGCTGGCCGTTCTCGTGGCGCGCGGCGATCTCTCTGACGACCGCGCTCCACTTGCCCTCCTTGGTCTTGTAGATCTGATCGTTGCGATCGTCGCGGACCATGTCCATGTTCGTCGGGACCTGCACCACGGGCAAGTCGTAGATCTTCATGAACTCGGTGGCCTCGGTCAGCGCCGTCCCGGTCATGCCGGCGAGCTTGTCGTAGAGCCGGAAGTAGTTCTGGTAGGTGATCGTCGCCAGCGTCTGGTTCTCCTCCTGGACGGACACGCCCTCCTTGGCCTCGATCGCCTGATGCAGGCCTTCCGACCAGCGTCGCCCCTCGAGAATGCGCCCGGTGAACTCGTCGATGATCGCCACCTGGCCGTCGATCACCGCGTAATCGACGTCGATCTTGTAAAGCTCCTCCGCACGCAGCGCCTGGATCAGATGGTTGACGAGATGGCCGTTCTCGGCCCTGTAGAGATGATCGATGCCGAGGAACCGCTCGGCCTTGGCGACGCCCTGCTCGGTGATCGACACCGTCTTGTGCTTCTCGTCGGTCTCGAAGTCGAAGTCCGCCATGAACTGCTTCTTGGAGCGCGGGTCCATCCCTTCGGGGGTCTTGCCCGCAGTCATCTGCGGTGCCAGCCGAGCGAACTTCACGTACAGATCGGCCGCCTGTTCGGGCGCTCCGGAGATGATCAGGGGCGTGCGCGCCTCGTCGATCAGGATGTTGTCGACCTCGTCGACGATCGCGAAGTGATGGCCGCGCTGGACCTTTTCGGAGAGGTCCTTGGCCATGTTGTCGCGCAGGTAGTCGAACCCGAACTCCGAGTTGGTCCCATACACGACATCGCAGGAGTAGGCGTGCTGCTTGTCCTCGTAGGACTGCATGCTCTGCAGCACACCCACCGACACGCCGAGCGGCTCGTAGATCGGGCTCATCCATTCCGCATCGCGTCGCGCCAGATAGTCGTTGACGGTCACCAGGTGCACGCCCTTGCGTTCCCCGGACTCGGGGTCGCGTATGGCGAGCGAGTTCAGCACCACCGCCAGGGTGGCCGTCAGCGTCTTGCCCTCGCCGGTCTTCATCTCGGCGATCTGGCCATCGTGCAGGGCCATGGCGCCGATCAGCTGCACGTCGAAATGGCGCATGCCCATGGTCCGCTTGCCGGTCTCGCGCACGATCGCGAAGCACTCCGGCAGCAGGGCGTCGAGTGACTCGCCGGCGCGCGCGCGCTCGCGCAGCGCATCCATCCGCTCGCGCAGCTCAGCGTCGGTGTCGTGTTCGAGCTCGGCCTCGAACGCATTGATCAGCGCGACGCGTTTCTGGTAGGTCTTGAACTTCTTCGCCTCGCCGACGTTGAGCGCGCGATCCAGCAGTGAGGGCATTGGCCAAGGATAGCTACCAGCGGCTTGCGGCCGGCCGGCAACCGGGTATCGGGGCTCCGCTCACTGCCTGGGACGGGACCGCGATCAGAGCGACGGCTGCGAGGCCTCGCGAGCCACGGCCTGGGCCGCCTCGTAGGCGACGGCGGCGGCGCCCCCGATCTCCGTGCGATCGCGACGGTGGCGCAGTTTGTCGCGGTGGCGCTTGACCTGGCGCGCCAGCTCGTCGACCATCAGGTTCAGCGAGTGCAGCATCTCGGGGGAGGCGTCGTGGGCACGCAGCGTCACGCCCTTCAGATACAGCGTCCCCTCGGCGACCTGGCAGTCCGCCACCCGCGGATTTGGCTCCTTGAAGATCTCGATCTCCAGGCGGGCGAGGTCGGAGACCTGTCGGGCCACCTTGGTCAAGCGGCGTTCCGCGTGCGTGCGGATTTCGTCGGTGACCGGAACGTTGCGACCCTTGATGGCGATTTGCATCACAGGCTCCCTTCGGCGGAGACGTTGACTTTTAATGAGTCTACGCTTCTGTCGGATGGCTCCCCGGCTTTTCTGGACGTTTAATCCAGGCGTGCTGATCGCCGTCGCGGCGGTGGGCGGCGCCTACCTGCGGCGCTGGTGGCACGTGCGCACAGGACCCTCGCCGCTGCGGGCCTCCGAGGCGCCGGTGTGGCGGCTGTGCTGCATGCTCGGAGCCCTCCTGTTGAGCATGATCGCGCTCGTATCGCCGCTCGACGGGCTAGCCGACCAGCTGTTCTTCATGCACATGATCCAGCACATGCTGCTGCTTGACCTGGTGCCGATCCTCGGCATCGTCAGCCTCACGAAGGTCATCCTGCGCCCGATCACGCGGGCGCTGCGAGACCTGGAGAGGAGCGCCGGCGGGCTCGCGCATCCCGCCTTCGCGGTCGTGCTCTACATCGTGGTGATCTGGGCCTGGCACGTACCGGCTGCCTACGACCTCGCCCTGCGCCATCCGGTCGTCCACGTGCTCGAGCACGTCAGCTTCCTCGCCGCCGGCTCGCTCTACTGGTGGCACCTGCTGTCCCCCATCCGGGCGCGCATGCGACTGCACGGCATGGGCCCGGTCGTCTACATGGCCTCGACCAAGCTGTTCGTCGGCGCGCTCGGCATGGGCCTCGCGTTCGCGCCCTCGGCGCTGTACCCCTACTACGTGCACCACGCGCGTGTGTGGGGCATCTCCGCCCATGACGACCAGGCGATCGCCGGACTGATCATGGCCGTCGAGCAGTCGCTGGTGATGGGCATCGCGCTCGTAGTGCTGTTCGTGCGGGCGCTCGGCGAGTCAGAGCGCGAGCAGCTGCGCAAGGAGCGCTATCACCTCGACGGGCAGGGGGTTGCGTGACCCAACCCAGGAAGCCTTTCTAGGCCCGGCGCAGGCTCTCTAGGCCCGGCGCAGGCTCTCTAGGCCCGGCGCAGGCTCTCGAGGATGCCGCTGTGCCCAGCGATGGCGCCGATCAGGATCGAGTCGGCGGCGATCTCGGTGCCGGGCAGCACTATGCACTCGCGCAGCTGTGCGCGCTCGCCGATGCTCGCGCCCTGACCGAGCACCAGAGGGCCCATCAGGCGGACGCCGGGTCCGATGTCGACATCGCGCCCGATCCACGCGCTCCCGTCGATCTCGGTGTCCGCCCGCAGGGGGGAGTCGCCGGCGACGATCACCCCGGGGCTCACCTCCTGACCGTCTATCTGCAGATGCAGCTCGCCGCTCAGCGCGTCGAAGGTGCCCTGGCGAAGCTCGCCGAGCGAGCCGACATCGTTCCAGTATTCGCGCACCTCGTGGATGTGGAACGGCACATCGTTCTCGAGCAGAACCGGGAACACGTCCTGCGCCCAGTCCACGAACGGGCGCTCCGGGAAATACTCGAAGATCCTCGGATCGAACACGTATATCCCGCAATTGCCGAGATCTGACAGCGCCTCCTCGGGTGCGGGCTTCTCCTGAAAGCCCGTGATCCGCCCCTCGCGGTCGTGCAGCACGACGCCGAACTCGCGCGTATCTGCCACCTGCTTGACGGCCAGCGTCGCGATTCCGCCGCTCTGGCGGTGCCTGGCCACGAGCGCGCCCAGGTCGATGTCGGTGAGGGCATCGCCCGAGATCACGAGGAAGGGCTCATCGCCGAAGAAGTCCGCGCAGCCCCGCACGCCCCCCGCCGTGCCGAGCAGCTCGGGCTCGTACCGATACTGAAGGCGCTCTCCGAAGTGATCGCGGATGGTGTCCGGGAAGTAGTGCAGGTTGGCGATCACATGCTCGAAGGAGTGCGAGTCGAGCAGGTCCACGATGTGCTCCATCACCGGCCTGTCGAGCACCGGCACCATCGGCTTGGTGATCTCATACGTCAGCGGCCGCAGGCGGGTGCCGAGGCCCGCGGCAAGCACCATCGCCCTCATCCGCTAATAGCGGTAGTGGTCTGGCTTGTACGGGCCATCCACCGGCACCCCGATGTATGCGGCCTGTTCGTCGGTGAGCGTCGTGAGCTTCACGCCCAGCGCGTCCAGATGCAGGCGGGCGACCTTCTCGTCCAGGTGCTTGGGCAGCACGTAGACCTTCTTCTCGTACTCGTCGTTCTTGCTGTAGAGCTCGATCTGGGCGATCGTCTGGTTTGAGAACGAGTTGCTCATCACGAAGCTCGGGTGTCCGGTGGCGTTGCCGAGGTTCAGCAGGCGACCCTCCGAGAGCAGGATGATCGCGTGGCCGTCTGCGAACACCCACTTGTCGACCTGCGGCTTGATGTTGACGCGCTCGATCCCCGGGATCCTGGCCAGGCCGGCGATGTCGATCTCGTTGTCGAAATGCCCGATGTTGCCGACGATCGCCTGATGCTTCATGCGCTGCATCTGCGCCCCGGTGATGATGTCCTTGTTGCCCGTGGTTGTGATGAAGATGTCCCCGCTGTCGATGACTTCCTCGAGCGTTGAGACCTGATAGCCCTGCATCGCCGCCTGCAGCGCGCAGATCGGATCGATCTCGGTGATGACAACGCGGGCGCCCTGGCCGCGCAGCGATTCGGCGCAGCCCTTGCCGACGTCGCCGAAGCCGCACACGACCGCCACCTTGCCGCCGATCATGACGTCGGTGGCTCGGTTGATGCCGTCGATCAGCGAGTGCCGGCAGCCGTACAGGTTGTCGAACTTGGACTTCGTGACCGAGTCGTTGACGTTGATCGCCGGGAACAGCAGCTCGCCGGATTCGACCATCTGATAGAGGCGATGGACGCCTGTGGTGGTCTCCTCGGTCACTCCTTTGATGCCCTGGGCGATGTTCGTCCAGCGCTGCGGGTCCTCGCGCAGCGACCGCGTCAGCAGCCCGAGAACCACCTGGAACTCCTCGGACTCGGCGCTCGCCGGATCCGGGACGGCGCCGGCACGCTCGAACTCCACGCCCCTGTGAACGAGCAGCGTCGCGTCACCGCCGTCATCGAGGATCATGTTTGGGCCGCTCGAGCCGTCCTCGCCCTCGGCCGGCCAGCGCAGCACCTGCTCGGTGCACCACCAGTACTCCTCGAGCGTCTCGCCCTTCCACGCGAACACCGGAACGCCCTGCGGATCCTCGGGGCTCCCGTCGGGCCCGACCGCAACCGCGGCGGCGGCGTGATCCTGGGTCGAAAAGATGTTGCAGCTGCACCAGCGCACCTCGGCTCCGAGCGCCGTCAGCGTCTCGATCAGCACCGCCGTCTGGATCGTCATGTGCAGCGAGCCCGTGATGCGTGCGCCCTTGAGCGGCTGGGCGGCTGCATACTCGCGGCGGATCGCCATCAGACCGGGCATCTCGTGCTCTGCGAGCGTTACCTCCTTGCGACCGAAGTCGGCGAGGGACAGGTCGGCGACCTTGAAGTCGGTCTCCGTCACGGTGGCGGTCGGGGTCATATTCGGATCTCCATGGTCGTGTTGTAGCGCACCGAGGGCGCCGTCAGCGCTTGGCGAGGGCGGCCTTCAGCTCCTCGATCGCCTTCACGGGCCCTGGATCCACTCCGCGCAGCACGGCCAGATAGATCGAGACGAGGTCACCGAGCAGCACCAGCGAGATCACGCGCTCGATCGTCGTCTGCCCGCGCGTCTCCAGTCTAAAGCTCGCAGCCGCGTTGCCGGCGATGAGGCGCTCAGTCAGGTCCATGCGCTCCTTCAGCCGGGGATGGGCATCAGAGTCGTCCAGGAACACCGCGGAGAAGCGTCCGACTTCCTGAGCGCCCTCCCATCCGGCGAGCTCGTTGTGATCGAGCTCCGGAAGCTCGTGCGTGAAGGCCGGCTGCTTGGCGTTCTCGTTGATCTGCGTCTTCCAGCGATAGGCGATCGGGGTCGTGAGCCCGGCGCCCGCGATCACCGGGGTGGTGCCGTGCAGGCCACGCGCGATTTCCTTGGCCAGCGAGTCCTCCGGCGCATCGGGCCCCCACTCGGCGACCAGCTGCTCGGTGTGCGATGCGGCAACGTCGATCTCGGAGTTCAGCCGCGGTCCGGCGCCGCACAGAGCCGCGACCTCCAGCGCCGCGACGGTCATGTAGGCGACCGCCGCGCGGGGTTGGAAGCCGCCCGGGAGCGGGATCACGGGAACCTCGTCGGCACGGGCCATCTCGGCCAGACGCCCCCCCGTCGTCACCACCGTTCGCCGCGCTCCGAGGGCCCCCGCCGACTCGTAGCAGGCGAGCGTCTCCTCGGTGTTTCCCGAGTAGCTGGCCAGCAGCACCATCGTGTCGGGCGTAGTCCACGGCGGCAGGCCATAGGCGCGGGTCACGAAGATCGGCCGCGTGGCCTGGTCTGACAGCGCAGCGCGGGCAAGCGCGCCGCCGATCGCAGATCCGCCCATCCCGGCGACGACCAGCCCGGCCGAGGTGTCCCAGTCCTGCATGATCGCCGACTCCGAGCGCCACAGCGCATCGCGCAGATGCTCCGGCAGCGCCAGCACGTCGCCCATCTGGTCGGATACATCGACCTGCGCGATCGCCGCGCGCGAGAGCACCTCGGTGGATGTGGCGGTGACGCCGCCTTTGCTCATCTCAAGCTCTCCTGTTCTCGGGCCGGGGCACTGCTACCGGGGGTTTCAGAAATCGGGGGACCATAGGAATTCGACGCCTCGACGCTAGAACCTGATCGCGCCGTCGGGCAAGTCGACACCAGGGAAGATACGCGCCCCGTGGGTGATCACGTTGTCCGCCCCGATCGTGACGCCCTCGCCGAGCACGGCTCCATCGGTGATCTGGGTCCGTGCTCCGACCCGGCATCCGGCGGCGACGATGCAGTCGCGCAGCGTGCAACCCTCGCCAATCTGCGCTCCGTTGAGGATCACCGCCCGCTCGACGGTGCTGTCGGCCCCGATCGACACGTCTTCGGCGAGCACGGCCAGGCTGCCGACATGCGCGCCCTCGGCGACGCGCACGCCGCGCTCGAGCACCGCCGGAGGGATCACCCTGCCGGTCACCTCGGCGCGTTCGTCGATCGCCAGCCAGTCGCTCCCGAGGCGATCGGTGACCGCCGTGGCGACGTTGCCCTCGATGATGTCGAAGGTCCCTTTCAGGTAGCGCTCCGGCGTGCCGATGTCCAGCCAGTAGCTGTCTGAGGGGAACCCATACAGCCCGTCGCCGACCAGCAGCGGCCACACCTCGCGCTCGATTGAGACGTTCCTGTCGGCAGGCACGAGCTCCAGCAGCCGGCGCTCCAGCACGTAGGCGCCCGCGCTGATCAGGTTCGAGTCGATGCGGTCGGAGCTCGGCTTCTCCAGGAACTCCCTGACCGAGCGATCCTCGTTCAGGTGCACGAGGCCGTAGGCGGTGGGGTCGGGGACCGGGACCAGCGCGAGCGTGGCCCTGGCCCCCGTCTGCTCGTGCTGGGCCATCTGCGCGGTCAGATCGATGTCGGTGAGCACATCGCCGTTGAGCATCAGGAAGCGCTCGTCGAGCAGCGGCTCGGCGAACTTCAGCGCGCCCGCCGTGCCCCGCGGGTCGGGCTCCTCGACGAAGCGCAGCCGGATCCCCAGGCCCGAGCCGTCCCCCAGCACGTTGCGCACGCTTGTGGCAAGGAACCCGCAGGACATGATCACGTCGTCGATTCCGTGCTCGCGCAGCCACTCGAGCATGAACGAGATGAACGGTCTGTCGACGAGCGGCACCACCGGCTTGGGTACGGTCGAGGTGAGCGGGCGCAGGCGTTTGCCCTCGCCTCCCACCAGGATCACGGCCTGCATCTGCTCACCGCCTTCCTATGCCCTCATAGACGAGACCCGCCGCACGTATGGCGTCCGGGTCCAGGGCGTTGCGCCCGTCGATCACCAGATTGCCCCTCATGGCCTCGGCGATGAGCTTCCAGTCGAGGTTCATGAACTCGGACCACTCCGTGACCAAGACTACGGCGTCGGCGTCGCGCACGGCATCGAGGGGCGAGTCCGCGAAGGAGATGCCGCTGACGAGCGTGCGCGCCTGCTCCTCGGCGACGGGGTCGTAGGCTGTGACGTCCGCCCCGTCGGCGTTCAGGCGCGCCGACAGGACCAGCGAGGAAGCCTCGCGCATGTCGTCGGTGTTGGGCTTGAAGGCCAGGCCGAAGAGCGCCACGCGTTTGCCGACGAGACCTCCGAGGTGCTTTTGCAGCTTGCCGATCACTCGGCGCTTCTGCAGTTCGTTGACCTCGATTACCGCGGTCAGGAGCTGGAAGTGATAGCCGGAGTTGCCCGCGAGTTGCTTCAGCGCGTCCACGTCCTTGGGAAAGCAGCTCCCGCCGAAGCCGATGCCGGCCTGCAGGAACTTCGGCCCGATGCGGTCGTCCAGGCCCATCCCGCGCGCCACCTCCACTACGTCGGCGCCGGTCTCCTCGCAGACGTTGGCGATCTCGTTGATGAAGGAGATCTTCGTCGCCAGAAAAGCGTTGGATGCGAGCTTGACCATCTCCGCGCTGCCGATGTCGGTGCGCACCAGCGGTGCTTTCAGGCTCGAGTAGAGGTCGACGACCGCATCGCCCGCCCAGTCGCCGTTGTCTCCGACCACGACGCGATCGGGCGCGAGGAAGTCCTTGACAGCCGAGCCCTCCCGCAGAAACTCAGGGCAGGACACGTAGCCAAGCCCTCCCTTGCCCTGCTCGGCGAAGGCTCGTTGCAGCGAGGCTCCGGTCCCGCACGGCACCGTCGACTTCATCACCAGGGCGTGATCCTCAGATGCCGGGATCGCGTTGACGACCGCGTGCACGGCGGTCAGGTCGGCGTCGCCGGAGTAGGTCGGAGGGGTTCCCACGGCGATGAACAGCAGCTGCGCGTGCTGAAGCGCGTCGCTGAGATCGGTTGAGAAGTGCAGTCGCCCGGCGTTGCGCTCGAGCAGCTCCTCCAGGCCCGGCTCGTAGATCGGCGCCTCGCCCCGCTTGAGCCGCTCCACCTTGGCGGCATCGATGTCCACGCACCAGACGTCGCTGCCGAGCTCGGCGAAGCCGGCCGCGGTCACCAGCCCCACATAGCCGGTGCCGATCACTCCGATCGGATCGCGTTTGGAGACGGCGCTCATGAGCGGGGAAGGCTAGTAGGCGCGACGGCAGCGGTGTGCGTTAGCCCAAGCAGGCGGTTACTGCCCGACCGCGAGAAACGCCTCGTAACGGCGGATGTCGCGCTCAGCGCGCGCCCGCTCCTCGCTGTCCTCTGCGGAGCGCTCGACGTCGGCGCGCGCTTCGGAGAGCTTCGTCTCGAAGGTGCCGCGGTCGATCTGCTCGGGCGCGATCGCCTCCTCCACGAGCACGAGCGCGTGGTTGTTGGCGAACTGCAGGTATCCCTCGGCCTGCGCGAAGCGCACGATCTCGTCCTCCGCGCGATACAGGCGCAGCTCCGTCGGCTCGAGGCGGGCCAGCAGGGGCTGGTGGTTGGCCAGGATCCCGATCGACCCCACGGTGGTGACCGTGGAGAGCATTTCGATCTCGTCAGAGAAGACCTCGCCCTCCGGCGTGAGCACTTCGGCCAGAAACCTCGCGTGGCTCATCGCGAGCTCCTCATTTCTTGGCGGCCTCGACGACCTCGTCGATCGTGCCCTTCAGGAAGAAGGCGCTCTCGGGGACCTCGTCGTGCTTGCCCTCCATGATCTCCTCAAAGCCCCTGATCGTCTCGGCGATCGGCACGTAGGCCCCGGGCGTGCCCGTGAACTCTTCGGCCACGAAGAAGGGCTGGGACAGGAACCGCTCGATCCTGCGCGCGCGCTGGACGGTCAGCTTGTCCTCGTCGGAGAGCTCGTCGATGCCGAGGATCGCGATGATGTCCTGCAGTTCCTTGTAGCGCTGCAGGATCTCCTTGACCCGGTTGGCCACCCGGAAGTGGTCGTCGCCCAGCACGTCCGCCTTGAGGATCGTCGAGGTGGAGTCGAGCGGGTCGACCGCCGGGTAGATCCCTTTCTCGGAGATCGCGCGCGACAGCGTGGTCGTCGCGTTGAGGTGTGCGAACACCGATGCCGGGGCCGGGTCGGTGAGGTCGTCGGCCGGCACGTAGATCGCCTGAACCGAGGTCACAGAGCCCGATCGCGTCGAGGTGATGCGCTCCTGCAGCTGGCCCATCTCCGTCTCGAGCGTCGGCTGGTAGCCGACCTGCGAGGGCATCCGCCCGAGCAGGGCCGAGACCTCCGAGCCGGCCTGAACGAAACGGAAGATGTTGTCGATGAAGAGCAGCACGTCCTGGCCCTGGTCGCGGAAGTATTCGGCCATCGTCAGCCCTGAGAGCGCGACCCGCATGCGGGCCCCGGGGGGCTCGTTCATCTGGCCGAACACGAGCATCGTCTTATCCAGCACGCCCGACTCCTTCATCTCGAGCCACAGGTCGTTGCCCTCGCGCGAGCGCTCGCCGACGCCACAGAACGCGGACAGCCCGCCGTGCTCCTTGGCGAGGTTGTGGATGAGCTCCTGGATCAGCACCGTCTTGCCCACGCCCGCCCCGCCGAACAGCCCGGTCTTGCCGCCCTTGGCGTAGGGGGCGAGCAGGTCGATGACCTTGATGCCCGTCTCGAACATTTCGGTCGTAGGCGTGAGGTCCTCGGCGCGAGGGGCCTCCTGGTGGATGCCGCGGCGCTCCACGTCCTTGGGCAACTCGGCGCCGAGGTCGATCGGCTCGCCCAGCAGGTTGAAGATGCGCCCGAGCGTGGCCTCTCCCACGGGGACCGTGATCGGCCCGCCGGTGTCGATCACCTCGGCGCCGCGCGCCAGCCCGTCGGTGGTGTCCATCGCCACGGCGCGCACGCGATCGTCGCCGAGGTGCTGCTGGACCTCGCACACGAGCACGCGCTCCTCAGCGCCGGAGCTGATCCCGGGCGCCTCCTCCTCGGCGGCCGACGCGGGCCTTGCGATGGTGATCGCGTGGTTGATCTCGGGCAGGCGGTCGGCGAAGACGGCCTCTATCACGACGCCCTGGATCTCCTCGATCCGCCCGACGTTGCGCTTGGCGGCGTCGCCGCTCTGGGCTTGCGGGGTGGAGCTCGTGGGCTCGGTGGTGATGGCGTCCATTGTGTGATTCTCCTCTTTATCTATTCCAAGTTGTCTCGTGGTGAGGACACGCGTCTAGCTGAGCCCCTCTGCGCCCGCGACGACCTCCATGATCTCCTGGGTGATCTCGGCCTGGCGGGCACGGTTCATCTGCAGTGTGTAGTCGGTGATCAGTTCGCCGGCGTTCTCCGATGCGCTGCGCATCGCGGTCATCTGAGCACCGAAGAAGCCCGCCGCTGACTCGACGAGCGCGCGGTATATCGAGATCTCGATGTAGTCGGGGACGAGCCGCCTGAGGATCTTCTCGGGGTCCGGCTCGTAGTCGACGGACGTGCGCGTAGGCGCCTCGCCGGCAGCCTCGCCGGAACCGTCCTCGCCGGCTACGATCTGCTGGGACAGCGGGAGCAGGCGCT
>Ga0302325_10006071_pt1 | contig 27291 bp, 25 predicted proteins | sample Palsa_T0_2_FD_201948 | JGI IMG/M metagenome (GOLD analysis project Ga0302325, IMG submission 201948) | Peat permafrost microbial communities from Stordalen Mire near Abisko, Sweden - Palsa_T0_2 | ecosystem: Environmental > Terrestrial > Soil > Palsa > Peat permafrost | place: Sweden: Abisko... | reverse complement strand
AGGACCAGCGTCCGCAGCGCGTTGTAGCCGCTGCGGCGCAGCGCAACGCGGCTGTCCCGCCACTCCTCCAGGACCTTGTCCTGGGCCGCAGCGTCGAGGGCGGTAAAGGGTGCGGTCCGGCCCCCGAAGAGAAACCCGGCCAGGGCATTGTCGAATAGCCCGAGCAGCTGCTTGAGCTCAGCCTGCACCGAAGGCTCGGTGCGTTCGGCAATCCGGTCCACAGCTTTCGCCACCCCCACTTCCTGCACGCTGGGCCAACCCGGAAGAGTCCCCACCAGCCGAGGGGCGAGCGCGTCGAGAACCGCGTACTCGGCATCAGAGAAGACGCGCAACCCATCGAGCGGGCCAGGAACGCGCCTGCCGCCACGCAGAGCGAGGAAGCCGGCACCGCCCGCGGCCAGCAGCGCACCGCCGAAAAGCCCCCGCTTGAGAAGCGAACGACGGCTGGGCGAGCGCGGCGCGTCGGAGACCATCGGGGGCAACGGAGTGTACGCCGCTCGCCACCGAGCCGTCACGGAAGGAGGGCTCCGGGCCAGAAGGGTGGCGACCCAAGCGTCTTTGGACGCTTCCTCGCAGTCGTGCCTAGATGCAGGGTGCCATGGCTAAGACGCTCGCGATGATTCTCGCCGGCGGGGCCGGTACCCGGCTCGAACCCCTGACGCGCGAGCGCGCCAAGCCGGCGGTGCCCTTCGGCGGGCGGTACCGCATCATCGACTTCGTTCTCTCCAACTTCGCCAACTCCGGCATCTACAAGGTGAAGGTGCTGACGCAGTACAAGTCAGACTCCCTGAACAAGCACCTCTCGCGCACCTGGCGCATGACGGCCTTTCTGGGGCACTACGTGGAGGCCGTTCCGGCCCAGATGCGGACTGGCTTGGATTGGTACAAGGGCAGCGCTGATGCCATTTACCAAAACCTGAACCTCATCTCCGACGAGGACGCCGACCATATTTTTGTCTTCGGCGCGGACCACGTCTATCGGATGGACGTCCGCCAGATGCTCGACTTTCACCTCGAGCACCGCGCGGACTGCACGGTGGCTGCCATCCCCGTCCCCATCGAGCAGGGAGTGGACTTCGGCATCATCGACGTCGGTCCCGAAGGGGAGATGCGCGGCTTCCTGGAGAAGCCCAAGAATCCCCCGCCCATGCCGGGGAACCCAAAGATGTGCCTGGCCTCCATGGGCAACTACCTCTTTGCGACCGAGACGCTGGTCCAGGAAATCGTCCGGGACGCCGCCCAGGAGAACAGCGCGCACGACTTCGGCAAATCGATTCTGGGCGAGCTGCACAAACGGGCTCGCGTCTTCGTCTACGACTTCGCCAAGAACGAGGTCCCGGGAATGGAGGCCAAGGAGCGCGGCTACTGGCGCGACGTGGGCGACATCGACAGCTATTACGAGTCCAACATGGGGCTGGTGGACGTGGACCCGGTGTTCAACCTCTACAACTTCCGCTGGCCGCTCTTCACCCAGCCGCAAACCTTCCCGCCGGCGAAATTTGTCTTCGCCGACCAGGCCAGCGGACGGGTCGGGTACGCCACCGACAGCCTGGTCTCCGAGGGCTGCATCATCTCCGGCGGACATGTGCACCACTCGGTGCTCTCCCCCCGGGTGCGGGTGAATTCCTACTCCACCGTCGAGCAATGCATCCTCTTCGAGAACGTGCAGATTGGGCGCCACTGCAAAATCAAGAAGGCCATCATCGACAAGAACGTGGAGATTCCCGTCGGCACCACCATCGGCTTCGAGCCAGAAGAGGACCGGCGCCGCTTCCACGTCACCGCGGACGGGGTGGTTGTCATTCCCAAGGGAATGAAGGTCGGTTGAGCAGCCTCGGACGGGCGTTGCCGCTGTTCCTCGTCTGCCTCGGCTGTAGCTCCCCGCTCCAGAGAGTCTTCAGCACCTCCGGCGACGCCGCGAGCCGGTCCGGCCTGGCCGCGCTGGGCGACGGCGCGGTCTTCGGAAACGAGGCCGGCCGGGTGGTGCGTCTCGGGCCTGGCGGCGCCATCCTCTGGAGCGCCGAGCTTGCCCACGAGGTGCACCTGACGCCGGTGGTGGTGGGGGAGACGGTGGTGGCGGCCACCACCGGCACGGAGCTGGTGGGCCTCAACGCCGCCACCGGGGCTCGACGCTGGCGGACCGAGCTCCAGAGGACCGGCACCGCGCTCGCCGGCCTCAGCAGCCGCGTTCATCTTCTCTCCGACGACGGTGAACTCCTGGCCCTGGAAGCCAGCACCGGGGTGCTGCTCTGGCGCAGCAGCTGGGGAACGGCCCTCGGCATCCATCCCGGCCCGGCCCGACTCGGTCTGGTGGCTGCCAAAGGCGACCGCCTTCTGCTCGCCGGGCCGGCCGCCGTCATCGCCCTGGGCGCGGATGGCGCCCGCCGCTGGAGAACGGCGCTGCACGAGGCAACCGGCCTCCTCGTCGCCGAGGACCTGGTCTGGACAGTGGACCAGGGCGGTACAGTTTTCGCGCTCGACTTGGAAACCGGCGAAGTGCGGTGGCAACGCAGCCTCGGAGCGCCGCCGGCGTCGCCTCCCGCCTCTGCCCTGGACCGGCTCTGGGTGGGGCTCCAGAACCAGACGCTGGTGGGCTTTCGCCCCAGGGAGGACGGACCGCTCTGGACGGTGCAGCTGCCGGGTCTGGCCATCGCGCCGGTCGTGGAATTCCAGGGCCGCCTGCTCGTCCCCACCAGCGGGCAGGAAGGACGCCTCCTGGCGCTCGAGGTCGGCGCCCCAGGCAACCCACCCTCCGCGCGGCTGGACAGCCCGCTGCGGACGGCGCCGCTCGTCCGCGGCGACGCCGTCTGGGTGCTGGCGCAGGACGGCCGGGTGGTGGGCTTCCGCCTCAGGTCGGTTGGAGGAAGCGAGCGATGATGCGCTTCAGCCCCACCCGGGGAAAGGCCACGGTGAGCTTCGCATTCGGGCCCGAGCCGTCGCAGGCCATCACCTCGCCTTCACCGAACTGGGCGTGTCGCACCCGAATGCCCACCACCGACTCCCCGTCAAAGCCGCTTTCCGTCTGCTGGCCGTAGCTGCGGTCGATGCGCGGGCCCTCGTCGTCGTAAGGCCGTCGGCGGGCGGGACTGAAGCCGGGAGTGCTGGCCGCTGCCACCGGCAGCTGGCGCTGCAAGTCGAAGAGCTCCTGCGGCACGTCCCTCAGGAAGCGGGAAGGAGGGTTGAAGCGGAGCTCGCCGAAGAGGCTCCTGGCCTGGGCCAGCGACAGGAAGAGGCGTTTGCGTGCGCGGGTGAAGCCGACATAGCAAAGCCGGCGCTCCTCGCTCATCTCCTCCGGGTCTCCGAATTCGTCCATCGCCCGGCTGTGCGGAAAGACGCCGTCCTCCATGCCCGGCATGAAGACCGCATCGAATTCCAGGCCCTTGGCCGCATGGAGCGTCATCAACGAGACTCTTCCCTCCCCCGCCTCGCCGTCGGCCTCCCCCACCAGGGAGATTTGTTCGAGGAAGGCCTGCAGGGGGGGAACCTCGGCAGCGAGCTGGTCCGCGGAGGGGGGCGGCCGTGCGCCGCGCTCGAGGTCAAATTCCTGGGCAGCGCCGAGGAACTCGCGCAGGTTCTCGGCGCGCGTCTCGGACTCCACCGAGCCCTCGGCGAGCAGCGCCTCCACGAGCTTCGTCTCTGCGAGCATCAGCTCCACGGCCGCGGCGGCACTGGGAGCCTCCGGGCCGAAGGCCACCAGCACGTCGAGCAGCTGGCGAAAGCCGCGCAGACGCCTCTGGGCCGTCGCATTCAGGGTGTCGATGTCCTGCACCTCGGCCAGACCCTCGAAGAGGCTGTACCCCTTGTCCGCCGACCAGGCCGCGAGCCGGTCCTGGGTGGTGTCCCCGATGGCGCGGGCCGGCGTGTTGATGACGCGGAGCAGGTCAGCGTCGGACTTCGGGTTCACCATCAGTCGCAGGTAGGACGCAGCGTCCTTGACCTCGGCGCGCTCATAGAAGCTGCGGCCGCTAACCAGGGTGTAGGGAACGCGGGCCAGGCGCAGCGCTTCCTCCAACACCCGGCTCTGGGCGTTTACCCGGAAGAAGACAGCCACGTCACCGTAGGTGCACGTACCCTCGCGAACCAGGGCGTGGATGCGACGGGCAACCTCGTGCGCTTCCTCCCGCTCATCCCGACTGATGAGCAGCGCCAACGGCTCGCCCCGCTGGCGTTCCGTCCACAGGCGTTTCGGCATCCGGTGCGGATTCTTCGAGATGACCGCATTGGCAGCATCCAGAATCATCTGGTCGCTGCGGTAGTTCTGTTCCAGCTTGACGATGGTCGCGCCCGTGTACTCCTCGGGGAAGCGCAGGATGTTGCCCACGTCCGCCCCGCGCCAGCGGTAGATGGACTGGTCATCATCTCCCACCACCACAAGGTTGGCCGAGGGAGGCGGCGCGAGCTGGTGCAGGAGCTCCATCTGCACGGCATTCGTGTCCTGGAACTCGTCGACCAGCACATGCTGAAAGCGGCCGGCGTAGTGGCTGCGTGTCTCCTCGTTCTCCCGGAAGAGCTGTACCAGGAGCAGGAGCAAATCGCCGAAGTCCACGGCATTGGCCGCACGCAGGAGCCGCTGGTAGGCGCGGTAGGCCCGCTGCACCGCCAGTCCGCGGTAGTCGCTCGGGTCCATGCCCTCCACGGAAGGGAGGCGCCCAGCATTTTTTTCCACATCGATGCGGTGGAGCACCTCGCGCGGATTGATGACCGGGTCGATGCGCTCCTCGCGCATGGCCCGCTTCACCACCGAGAGCTGGTCGGCGTCGTCGTAGATGACGAAGGCCCGCGTCAGTCCCACCTTTTCGGCCTCGCGGCGCAGGATGGCCGCGGCCGAGGCGTGAAAGGTGGAGACGCTCAGGTCGGATGCCCACGGACCCAGCATCCCGAAAAGTCGCTCCCGCATCTCCCGGGCGGCCTTGTTGGTGAAGGTGACCGCCAGGATGCGCCAGGGCTGCACACGCCGAGCGAGGACGAGGTGTGCCACCCGGCGGGTGATGACGCGTGTCTTCCCTGAACCGGCTCCGGCCAGCACCAGGAGCGGGCCCTCGGGAGCCAGCACCGCTTCGCGCTGGGGAGGGTTGAGGTCGACGAGCAACTCGTCGGGTGAGGAAACCAGAGACGTCACGGGCCCGGCAGTCATGTGCACATCGGGCCTGGCAGCGCAACCGCGGGATAGAGTCCTTTGGTCATGCCGCGCCCCTCCCCCACGCTCGAGGACCTTGCCCGGGCGGCCGAGTTTCTCAACCACAGCGCCCCATTGGCCCATGCCGGAATCCGACTGTCGTTTCCAGCGACGGACGTGGTGGTGGCGGAGATTCCAGAAGTCCGCGCCGAGCACCGCGGTGGACTCGGGACGTCGGCGGTGAATGGTGGCGTCCTGGCGGCGGTCTTCGACCTGGTGACGGGCTGCACCGCGCGGCTCGTGGACCCCGGACGGCCCAGCGCCACGGTGCAGCTGTCGATGAGCTTCGAGCGGCCGGTGCTTGGCGACTCGCTCAGGGCCGAGGCCCGCATCGACAGCCGTGGCCAGCGCACGCTCTTCGTCAGCGCGCAGATTTTTGACGCCCGAGGCCAGGCCTGCGCACGCTGTCAGGCGGTGGTGGCGCTCGCCCGGGCCGCAGTCACCCCGGTGGCCCCCTAGAAAGCTTGCTCCAGGGTCCTCCCGGAGGTTTCCGCTACATTGGGCCGCGGTGACCCTCAGCCTGCGATTGGCAACGCCCTCCGACTCGGGCGCCCTGTGGCGCATCTTCTCGGACATTCTGCTCGAGGGCACGACGTACGCCTCGGACGAGAAGACGAGTGAGTCAGACTTCCTCTTCGACTGGTTTGGGCGGGGGGGTGAGCAGTGGGTGGCCGAGTCGGAAGAACGCGTGGTGGGCGCCTATACCCTTCGGCCAAACCAGCCCGGCCGTGGAGCCCATGTCGCCACCGCCTCCTACGGTGTGGACACCTCGGCCCGAGGGCGTGGCGTGGGCCTTTTGCTCGGAAAGCACTCGCTCGAGCGCGCCGGTGCGCTCGGGTTTGCGGCCATCCAGTTCAACTTCGTGGTGAGCACCAACACGGCCGCTGTCCGCCTCTGGAAGGGCCTGGGCTTTTCGGTCCTGGCGACGCTGCCGGGCGCCTTCCGTCACCGGCAGCTCGGGCCCGTCGATGCCCAGGTCCTGTGGCGAGACCTCTCGCCTTAGGCTTTGCAGCGTTCCTTTTGGGAGTTATTGCTTGGCGCGGATGAGCAAGCGCACTCGGGTTCCGCTCCACTACGGCTGGATTGTCGCCGGAACCACCTTCGTCACCCTCCTCTGCGCCGCGGGCGTTCGGGCCACGCCCAGCATCCTGATTGTGCCTCTGGAGGAGGCGTTCGGCTGGTCGCGGGCCACCATCTCCGCGGCCATCTCCATCAACCTGCTCCTCTACGGGCTGATGGGCCCCTTCTCCGCAGCGCTCATGGAGCGGTTCGGCATCCGGCGGGTGGTGCTGGTCTCGCTGAGCATCATCTGTCTGGGCGTGGCACTCACCACGCAGATGAAGCACCCCTGGCAGCTCGTCCTCTGCTGGGGCGTGCTGGTGGGGCTCGGCACCGGCACCACCGCCACCGTGCTGGGAGCGACGGTGGTGAATCGCTGGTTCCACGAGCGCCGGGGGCTGGTGATGGGGGTGCTCACCGCCGCCACCGCCACCGGGCAGCTCATTTTTCTCCCCATCCTCGCCCGGCTGGTGCAGCTCAAAGGCTGGCAGGCAGTCCCGACCGTGGTGGCCAGTGTCCTTCTGTGCGTCATCCCGCTGGTGGCGATTTTCGTGCGCGACCGGCCCTCGGACATCGGCCTGCGTGCCTATGGAGCGCCCGAGTCCAGCGTGGAACCCCCCCGCTCGACACGCTCGCCACTGGTGAACGCCTTCGCCGTCCTGCGCAACGGCTCGCGCTCTCGTGACTTCTGGCTCCTCTTCGCCAGCTTCTTCGTCTGCGGCGCGACCACCAATGGGCTGGTCGGGACGCACCTCGTGCCGGCCTGCATGGACCACGGCATTCCCGAGGTTCGCGCCGCCGGTCTCCTGGCGATGATGGGAGTGTTCGACCTGGTGGGCACCACGGCCTCGGGCTGGCTGTCGGACCGCATGGACAGCCGCTGGCTGCTCTTCTGGTACTACGGGCTGCGTGGCCTCTCGCTCCTCTTCTTGCCCTACGCCTTCCAGATGTCGGAAGGCGCGCTCGCGGTGTTCGCCATCTTCTACGGCCTGGACTGGATAGCCACCGTCCCACCCACCATGCGACTCACCACCGACGTCTTCGGCCGGCAGGATGCGCCGGTGGCCTTCGGGTGGATTTTCGCCGGCCACCAGATTGGCGCCGCCTTCGGCGCACTCGGTGCGGGCATCATCCGGACCTCGACCGCGACGTACACCCTGGCCTTCTTCTCCGCGGGTGCCTTCTGCCTCGTGGCCTCGGTGCTGGTGCTGCGCATCGCCCGTTTCAAGACGAACCTTCAGCCCGTGCCGCCGCCGGTGACGCAACCCATCTGACACCAGCGGCCGCTAAGGTTCCCTCCGTGGCGCGCATCATCCCCCTGGGAGGCCTTGGCGAAATCGGCCTCAACGCCATGGTCTTCGAAGTCGGGGGCGAGCGACTGCTGGTCGACGCCGGGCTCATGTTTCCCGGGCCAGAATTCCCGGGAGTCGACATCCTGGTCCCCGACTTCTCCTACCTCCTGCAGGGGGGCACTCCGTTGAGCGGGCTCGTACTCACCCACGCTCACGAGGACCACATCGGCGCCGTCTCCCACCTCCTGCGCCAAAGGCCAACCCCGGTTTACGGGACGCGGCTGACGCTGGCGATGTTGGCGCAGCGCTTGGACGAGTCGGGCGTCGAGGCCGACCTCCGCGAAGTCGTTCCCGGCGAGCGCTTCCGGGTAGGCCAGGCGCTGGACGTCGAGCCGTTCCGCGTCGCGCACTCGCTGCCGGATGCGATTGGTCTGGCCCTGCACACGCCCGAAGGCGCGCTGGTGCACACCGGGGATTTCAAGCTCGACGACGTTCCCCTGGACGGCCGGCCAACGGACTTGAAAAGACTCGGCGAGCTGGGAGAGCAGGGCGTCCTCTGTCTCTTCAGCGACTCCACCAACGCCGAGGTGGAAGGCGAGACGCCGCCGGAGCGGCTGGTGGCCGAGACGTTTGCGCGCCTCATCCCCGCCGCACCGGGGCGAGTGCTGGTCGCCATGTTCGCCTCGCACCTTCACCGCGTGCAGCACCTGCTCGACCTCTGTGCGCGCATCGGGCGGCGGGTGGTGGTCTCCGGCCGGGCGATGGCACGCAACGTCGAGCTCGCCGCGCGCATCGGCTACCTCCGCATCCCCGAGGGGCTCTTGGCGGACACCGAGCAGGGGGCATCCCTTCCGCCCCAGCGGGTGTGCATCCTCACCACCGGCGCCCAGGGCGAGCCCTTGGCCGCCCTCACCCAAATGCTGCAGCCGCAGGCCGAGCCCTTGCGCGTGCGGGCCGGGGACACGGTGCTCGTCTCGGCACGCACCATCCCCGGAAACGAGCGAGCGGTGCACGGGCTCCTCAACGCCCTCATTTCAGCCGGCGCCCAGGTGGTGCACGTGGGCATCGAGCCAGGCATTCACGTTTCGGGACACGCCGCGCGCGCGCAGCAGCGCCGGATGCTGGAAGTGGTCCGCCCGCGCGCCTTCGTTCCCATCCACGGCGAGGTGCGCCAGCTTGCTGCGCACCTGGAGCTGGCACGCCTGGCCGGTGTCCCTGCGGACCAGCGGCTCCTGATGCGGGATGGGGAGGTGCTCGACTTCGCCTCCGGGCAAGGACGGATTGTCGGGACGGCCCCCGCGGGCCGGATTGCCCAGAATCGGGGAGGGAGCGGCGAGGTTTCTGCCGAGTCCCTGGCCGACCGGCGGCGCCTCGGCCAGGGTGGGGTGGTCGCGGCCGCGGTGGTGCTGGCGCCGGACGGGCGCTCCTTCGCTGGACCGCCCAGGCTGTCCGGGCGCGGGCTCACCCGGGAGGAGGAGCACGTCCTTCAGAGCGGCGTGGCGGACGTCCAGGCGTTACTCGACGAGGTGAGTCCCTCCCTCCGGGCAGATGACGCCTGGCTTCGGGAGGAGCTGGTCCGGGTGGTGCGCCGGGTTTTCCGGGACCGGACGGGGCGGCGGCCTCCAGTGGTGCCTCTCCTCTTCAAGCTCTGATAGAAGCCCTCCGGCCCAGGCCTCGGGCCGTGAACCCCCTGAATTCCGAGGACTTCCGCGCAGCCACACCCTTTTTCAAGATGCTTGCCTACCCCTCTGCCTTCCTTGTTGCGGCGCTCGCGCTCGCGCCCGGCCCAACCGCCCCCAAGGACGAGCCGCGCAAGGTGGTTGAGCTCGCCCGGCGTCCACGGGTGGACGGCGAGCTCAAGGACTTGCTGGGCGCCACGCCACTCCTGACTCGGGCGGCGACAGGCCACAGTCCTGGCCTGACGGCCCGGGCAGCGGTTTTCGGCGACACCCTCTACCTCGGCATCGACGTCACCGATGAGCACCCGGAGGCTGCCCAGGTGCTCACCTTGGGACTCCACGCGCCCGAGGCCGGCATCGCTGCTCCGGGACACGTCTTCTACGTCGGTCCGGACGGCAAGCACCCGTCGACGCCCGAGGAAGCGCCGGCTTACGCCCAGGCAGCGCTGGAGGCTGCCGTCGTGCACACGCCCAAGGGGTTGGGCGTCGAACTCGCGCTTCCCTTGCTCGCGCTCCCCCGTCTTCCAGCGCGCGGGCCGCTTCTTCTGGAGCTGTGCCTCGCCTCCGGCACTCCTGACAACGTCGAGGGCGCGACCGCACAGCGGCTCTCCGCCTGTCCCCCGGGCGCGCCAGCACCGGTGCGTCTGGAGCTTCCCGAGTCCATGCTGTCTGGCCTCCGTCAGCATGCGCCACCAGAAGTCGTCGCGCTGGAGGCCAGACCGGGGGGCTGGGTGGGCTTTGGTGAGCGCGTCGAGCCGCGGTGGATATTCGCCGACAAGCCGCTCACATTGCCCAGCCTGCGAGCACTGGTGAGCGAGAGCTCGCTCGACCCGAGTGCCCTGCGTCTCTACATTCCGGACCGGATGACATTGCCCGACGGCGGTGCGGTGCTGGCCGTCCTCACCGGGCAGGACCCCTTCGAGGCCGAGGCCAGCTGCGCACCGGACCGCGAGGTCCGCTTCCTCTTGTACCGGGTGAGGGGGCGAGTCGCAGAGCGGGTGCTGGACTGGCCAGCACGCAGCTGTGCCCTGGGGCGGGCGCTCTCGGTCTCCCTCGACCCGACGGGAGAACTCACCGTCGGTTACTCGAGTGGCGCCACCGAGCGCTTCATCTGGAGCCGCGACCACTTCGAGCGCACGGAGTACGGAAACCAGTGAAAAGAGAAGACCGGTCTCTCTACATGATGACGCTGGGGTGCCCGAAGAACCGGGTCGACTCCGAGGTCATGCTTGGCACGCTCAACCAGCGTGGGTACCGGCTGGTGGGCGACCCGGCCGCGGCCGAGGTCATCGTCATCAACACCTGCGCCTTCATTGGCCCTGCGAAGCAGGAGTCCATCGACTCCATCCTGGAGCTGGCGGAGTACAAGAAGACCGGCCAGTGCGGCACGCTGGTGGTCACCGGCTGTCTGTCCCAGCGCTATGCGCCCGACCTGGCCCGCGAGATGCCGGAGGTGGACCACTTCCTCGGCACCTCCGCGTACGTACAACTCGCGGACTTGCTGGCCGCCGAGGTCGCGCCCCGCCAGGTGATTCCCGATCCGGACTACATCCACGATGCGCGGACTCCGAAGGTCAACTCCAGCCCGAGGTACACGGCCTACCTGAAAATCTCGGAAGGCTGCGACAACGCCTGCGCCTTCTGCATCATCCCCACCTTGCGCGGAGCCCAGCGTTCAAGGCCCGTGGACGACATCCTCGCCGAGGCGCAAACCCTCTCCGCCTCGGGGGTGCGCGAGCTCAACCTGGTCGCTCAGGACCTGACGGCGTACGGACACGACCTTCCCCAGAAGCCCAAGCTGCACGAGCTGCTGGCCGCCCTGTGTCAGGTGGACGTGCGGTGGATTCGCCTGCACTACGCCTACCCAAGGGTTTTTCCGGACGAGCTCATCGACGTCATGGCCAACGAGCCAAAAGTCGCGAAGTACCTGGACATGCCGCTCCAGCACGCCTCGGACCGATTGCTGAGGTCCATGCGACGGGGGCGCGACCGGGCCTTTCTCGAAGCGCTGGTGGCGAAACTTCGGGCCCGCGTCCCGGGGCTCACCTTCCGGACGTCCCTCATTGCCGGGTTGCCCGGCGAGACGGTGGAGGACTTCGAGGAGTTGAAGGCCTTCGTCCGGGCCATGCGCTTTGAGCGGATGGGGTGCTTCCAGTATTCGGATGAGGAAGGGACGGCCGCCTTTCACCTGCCTGACAAGGTGCCCCCGCTTCTCATCGAGCGTCGGTGGCGCGAGGTGATGGCGCTCCAGAAGCGCATCAACCGCGAGCAGAATCGCGGCCTCATTGGAAGGCGCCTCACGGTGCTGGTGGAAGGCCCCAGCCCGGAAACCGAGCATCTCCTCGTCGGCCGGCACGAGGGCCAGGCGCCGGAAATTGACGGGCAGGTCTACATCAACGACGGCTTCGCCTATCCGGGCGAATTCGTCACCGTCGAGGTCACCGAGGCCCACGACTACGACATCGTCGGGCGGATTGTGGAGCGGCCCGAGGAAACGCGGCCGCTCTCGCTCAGGGCCATCTCGGCCTGAGGGCCAAGGGCCCCGTCTGCATCTCAGTGCGGGGTTGGCCTCTTGGCCTTGGGCGGGTCCAGCGGCTCAGGGGCTTCAGGCACGGGAAGGGCCGGCGGGGCTTGCGTCGCCGCGGCACGAAGCAGGCGTCCCTGACTCGAACAGCGACAGACGGTGCGCCCGGTATCCAGCGCCTGCGCGTAGACGCACGTGCCGCTGCAGGGCCTCGGGGAAGAGGCCACGTCCAGCTCGCCCGTCCACGCCGGGACGGTGGCCAGTTCCCGGGCACACTCCGGCAGCTCCTGCTCCAGGCCCGGCCAGGGAATGGCGACCTCCAGGCTTGCGCCGGGGTCCTCGGGGCCGAGGGTGAGCCCGACACGGCAATGCTTCAAGCTGACGTAGGCCGGCTCGAGGGGCAGCTGGCCTCCCTGGTCGAGCGTCTGCCAGGAGATGAGCCGCACCAGGCTGCCCTTCGGCGTCGAGTCCGAGGACAGGTGCGTCCAGGATTCTGGCCCAGGCCCACCCTCCACCGACGGGGGCCGGCGGTAGAGCCCGAGGTGCTGACCGCGCAGGTCGATGAGCGCCCGGAAATGCCCCCAGGCGTCGGCTCCGAGGACGCCGGACAGCACGGGCGACTCGCCCTCCTGGTTTCCGGCGGCGTGCTCCCCCACGACGGAGACGACGAGGTGGCGAAGCACCCAGCCCGGGGCGAGCGCGAGCGACCTCGGCAAGAGGCTGCGACCGACGACGTCGCTTCCCTCCAGGGCCCTTCCAGCAGCTGCGGAGAGAGAAACCGTGCCTTCTGCCGTGGAAAGAAGCATGGGAAGCGTCAAAGGGTTTCCGGCAGCGTCGATTTGCACGGCCAGCGAGGGCCGGTCCGTCTTCGGGTCGAGCGTGAGGTCGAGCACCACCGACGCCTCGGACTGGAACCGAGGCGGGGAAGGCATCTCGGCGTGAAACGTCACCGTCCGGGCTTCTGGACTCACTTCGAGGACGAAGCCGATGAGCACCTCCGAGCCAAGCGTCAGCTCGCAGTCGGCGCCCGCATCGCGCAGGGCTCTCACATCACCAAGAAGTCTGCCCCCGAGCCGCACTTCGCCGGCAACGACCTGCTCGACAAACCGCGCCCTCCACCCTGGGCCTGCGTCCAGAGCCGGAACGCCGGTGTCCACGCGGGCCACCGTCTCGGGCGAGACCTCGAAGCACCCTTCCGTCACCCGGCTGAGAGGCTCCTCGACAGCCAGACGAATGACCGCCCGGTGGCCGGCGACGCTGCCATCCACGGCCAGTGCCATCGACCATCCGGCCCGGAGTGAGAAGGTCTGGCCGCTGAGGGCGCGCGGGCTGAAGGGCGTGAGGTGCGTACACGCCGCCGCACCCAACAGCAGTGCGGCCAACGGTGCTCTCATGGATGGGGTGGTGCGCCGACGTCCAGTACCTGGGTGCCGTTCGGCACGTCGAGAACGAAGGTCCCCTTGCTCAGGCCGGTGTTGGTCCTGAGGTCCGTGAAGACAATCGCGTTCTCGCTGCCGTCGGGGTCCACCACCACCGTCTTGCGCACTTGGGCCGTCTTTGGGTCGAGCTCCAGGCGGAGCTCGCGGAAGCGAGTCTCGGGCTTCTTCGGGGTAAGGGTGAGCAGCACGCCCTGGCACTCGGCGCAGGGCGTACGGACGATGGTGAATTCGTCCGACAGTCGGCCTTTCCCCCAGAGGAAGGTGACGGACGTGGACAGCTCGCTGGTCGGCGCCGCGGCACGGGTGAGCGTCTGCGCTGCGGGGTCCCAGGCGTACGCGCGCTCGCCGGAGAGGACGAAGGAACGCTGGGAGGGCGTCAGGTAGTCCCAGCGCATCAGCCCAGGCTTCTTGAAGGCCACTGTCCCGGTCGACGTCGCGGTGCGGCCAAAGGTCTTGTAAGTGTAGTCCTGGCGAAAGACGGCTGTGAAGTCCTGCGTGTGCTCGTAGAAGCCCTGCATGCGCTCGACGAGCGCCTTCACCTCGGGCGTGGGCTCGGGGGGCCGGGCTGGTACCGCCCCGCCTGCGTCTGGCACTCCAGCGAGCAGCACCCAGACCAGCGGGAGAGCCGTCATGGTCCGACACCTGACACGTCGGAGGCTTCGACGTCCAGCGTCATGGTGCCATGCGTTTGGGAGTGGCGCCGGAGTGCGGCTCGGCTTATCAGGGCGCCATGCCCCAACGCCTGCTTCTGTCCATTGCCCTTCTTTTGCTCACCGCCGTCCCGGCCTCCGCCCAGGACCAGGACTACTCCAAGGTGGAGGTGACTACGGTACCCGTCGCCGGCTCCGTCTCCATGCTTCAAGGCGCGGGCGGGAACATCGCCGTCCTCGTCGGCCCGGACGGCGTTCTCGTCGTGGACGACGAGTTCGCGCCGCTCGTCCCGAAAATTCTCACCGCCATCGGCCGGCTCAATACGAAGCCAGTCCGTTTCGTGGTCAATACCCACTGGCACGGTGACCACACCGGAGGGAACGCGGCACTCGGTACGGAGGGCGCCGTCATCGTCGCGCAGGACAATGTCAGAAAGCGGCTGAGCACCGAGCAATTCAACGCCTTCACCAAGAAAAGCATCCCGCCCTCGCCGGCCATCGCCCTGCCCATCGTCACCTTCGCCGAGGGCCTGACGTTCCACTTCGATGGCGAGGACATCGAGGTCACCCATGTCGGTCCGGCCCACACCGATGGGGACTCGGTCGTCTGGTTCCGCAAGGCCAACGTGCTGCACATGGGCGACAACTTCTTCAACGGCCTCTACCCCTTCATCGACGCAGGTTCGGGTGGCAGCGTCGACGGGATGGTCTCTGCCCTGGACACCATGCTGGCCCGCATCGACGACCAGACGAAAGTCATCCCCGGCCATGGCCCTTTGGGCACCAAGGCCGATTTGAAGAAGTTTCGCGACATGCTCGCCGCCACTCGCGACCGCATCAAGACGGCCATCCGCGACGGCAAGACCCAGGACCAGGTGGTGACCTCGAAGCCCTCCGCCGAATTCGATGCGGCCTGGGGAAACGGCTTCCTGAAGCCGGAGGCGTTCGTGGCGATGGTTTACGCTGGCCTGAAGCGCTAGTCGCGCACGGCCGGCGACCCAGTGCCGTCCGCTGGACCCGGGATGGCGTGGCGCCAAAACCATCAATCGACGGTCAAGACCACCTTGCCCTGGGGATGCTCCTTTTCCAGGAATTGCTGGGCGGCGGCTGCATCCTTCAAGGCGAAGGTTCTCGAGACCATCGGCTTGACCTTCCCCGCATCAATCAAACCGCCGATTTCGGCGAGCTCGGAGCCACTCGGCTCGGCCCTGTATCCCGCCGCTCGCACCCCATGGGCCGTCGCCTTTTCCTGCGGCGGAGGACCCAGTGTCGAAACAAGGATGCCTCCCTTCTTCAGGGTGCTCCAGGAGCGGTCTTGTGTTTCACCGCCAATGACGTCGAACACCATGTCCATATCGTGCACCTCGTCCTCGAAGCGCGTCTTCTTGTAGTCGATGACGACATCGGCCCCCATCTGCCGGACGAAGTCGATGCTCTCCGCGCCGGCGGTGGCGATGACATAGGCGCCTTTCGCTTTGGCGAATTGAATGGCCAGATGACCCAGCCCACCCGCACCGCCGTGGATGAGGACCCGTTGTTTTGCCTTCAGGCCCCCGTATCGGAACAGGCCTTGCCAGGCGGTGAGTCCCGCCAAGGGGACGGCGGCTGCTGCCACGGAGTCGATGGAGGTGGGTTTGCGGCAGGCCTCGCTCTCTTTGACGACCACGTACTGGGCATACCCACCGCGGTCGATGCCAAGAAGGGCATAGAGCGCATCGCCCTCGGCGAATGCTGAGGCCCCCGGGCCGCGACTCTCAACGTCACCACAGACGTCACGCCCCAGCACATAGGGCAGCTTGTCGGCCTGGACTGGGGGGTACTTCCCCGAGCGGATTTTGTAGTCGACCGGGTTGACGCTCGCCGCGCGAACCTTCAGCAAGACTTCCCCCTGCTGGGGTGTGGGGAGGGGAATTTCTTGCAAGCGCATGACTTCCGGCCCACCGAACCCATCAATCCGCACTGCGTTCATCGTCCGCATCACCGTCGTCCATTCGTTGCGCTCGACCGTCCGCGCGCCTTCACCCGCTCAATGGGTAGTGTCGTCAGAGGGCCGCGGCAACCCGGGCGAGTCAGCGCCGTCCAGGTCGCCAGATGCGCTTGCGCTGCTTCACCGACAAGGCGTGGAAACGCTGGCGCAGGGCGGCGGCCTCCTCCTCGAGCAGGCCGGCTTCGTCGCTGCCGTTCTCGGCGCGCCAGGCCATGGCCTGGCCGAGTGTCGCGGCCACCGCCGCGGAGACGTTGAGGCTTCGGGTGAAGCCGCGCATGGGAATCCAGAATGTCCCATCTGCACCGGAGAGGGCCTCCTCGGAGACACCCGTGCGCTCGTTGCCGAAAACCAGCGCCCGCTTGCCGTCAAAGCCCAGCGTCCAGAGCGAGGTCGCGGTGGGGCGCGCGGCCGAGACCCAGAGCTGGAAACCCCGCCCTCGGAGCGCGTCCCGAGCGGCAGCAAAGCTTTCCCAGCGCCGCACGTCGAGCCACTTGTCGCAGCCCTGCGTCACGCGCTCATTCGGGGAGAAACGAAACTCCGGGTGCTCCACCACGTGGACTTCCTGGATGCCCAGGGCCTCGCACGTCCGAAGGACGGCCGCCATGTTGAAGGGGTCCTCGATGCGGTCGAGCACCACCACCAGGCTGCGCGTCCGTTGCCGTACCACCTGCTCGATTTTTTCCCGCCGGGGCGCCAGGACCAACGTCTCGGCGAGGGGCACCGCCAGGGGACGCGACGCGGCGCGCTTTGGAAGCCGGGACACTAGCGCTTCCTGCGCAGGGCGCCCTTGGGCGCCTTGCGCTTCCGCGCCGCGGGCGCCGGCCTGGAGGCCGTGCGCCGGCGCGGGCGCGCCGAGGGCCGGAGCGTGGGCGCAGCGCCTCCGAAAACCACCGTCGCCACGGCGTCGAGGAGCGCCGGAACGCCCTCGCCGGTGGCCGCAGAGACCGGGAAGACAAGGATGCCACGGCGCTTCAGCGCGGTGCCGAAGCGTCCCAGGCGCGCCCGGGCCTCGGGCAGGTCGACCTTGTTGGCCGCCACCACCTGCGGCTTGCCAGCGAGCTTCGGGCTGAAGCGCTGGAGCTCTCGGTTGAGGACGTCAAAGTCCTTCAGCGGCGAGCGTGCCGGGCCCTCCGCCGAGAGGTCCACCAGGTGAATGAGCACCCGGCAGCGTTCCACGTGCCGGAGAAACTGGTGGCCGAGGCCGGCGCCGTCCGCAGCGCCCTCGATGAGTCCCGGGATGTCCGCCATCACGAAGGACAGTCCATCCTTGTAGGCCACCATCCCTAGATTCGGGACGAGGGTGGTGAAGGGGTAGTCGGCGACCTTCGGACGCGCCCGGGAGACGCGGGCGATGAGCGAGCTCTTCCCGGCGTTTGGAAAACCGACCAGCCCCACGTCGGCGAGCAGCTTGAGCTCCAGCACCAGGTCCCGCTCTTCTCCCTTGGTACCGTCCTGCGCGAAGCGCGGCGTCTGCCGCGTGGAGGTGGCGAAATTCATGTTGCCCAGGCCGCCCCGGCCGCCCTTGGCCGCGATGAGCTCCGCGCCGGGTGTCGAGAGGTCAGCCAGCACCTCGCCGCTCTTGGCATCCTTTACCAGCGTTCCCGCCGGGACGCGGAGGACCAGGTCCTCGGCGCCGCGTCCATTGCAGTCGCTGCCCATTCCGTGCTGGCCACCGGCAGCGTGCTGAAGCGGCTGGTAGCGGTAGTCGAGCAGCGTGGTGAGCTGCGGGTCGGCCACCAGGCGCACCGAGCCGCCGTTGCCGCCGTCGCCGCCGGACGGGCCACCCTTCTCGATGAACTTCTCCCGACGGAAGGCAACCGAGCCATTTCCGCCGTCACCGGCCTTGACGTGGATGCTGACCTGGTCGACGAACTTCATCCCGCTCGCGCCTCCTGGGAGGAGCTCCCGGGGGAAGACTCTCGTGTCCTAGGCGCTCGCGACGGGGTCGACGGAAACCTTCTTCCGGTCGCGCCCCACCCGCTCATACTTCACCACGCCATCGGAGGTGGCATAGAGCGTGAAGTCGCGCCCGAGTCGGACGTTACGGCCGGGGTGAATGACGGTGCCCAGCTGGCGCACCAGGATGCTTCCGGAGGGGACCGTCTGCCCGCCGTAAACCTTCACGCCGCGATGCTGCCCCGGCGAGTCACGCCCGTTCCGCGAACTGCCCTGTCCTTTTTTGTGAGCCATGAGCCTGTCGTCCCTTCAGCCGGCGACCTGGGTGACTTTCACTTCGGTGAAGGGCTGGCGATGGCCGCGGCGACGGGTCCAGCCTTCCTTCTCCTTGCGGAAATGCAGAACGCGGGGGTGCTTGTCCTGGGCGGTGATGGTCCCCAGGACGCTCGCGCCCTCAACCAGCGGCTGGCCAATGCGGGGCGCGGCATCCCCACCGACGAGCAACACCTCGTCGAAAGTGATGGTCGACCCGACCTCGCCGGGGACTTTCTCGATGCGGACCACGTCCCCCGTGGTCACGCGGTACTGCTTTCCGCCTGTCCTGATGACCGCATACATCGGTGGTAAACCCCTGTTCTGAAAGGGCCAAAGCGTGTAGTAGGCCCTCCTGACGATGTCAAGCGAACGGCCCTTCGCCCGCCGGCTGGCCTCATTGACTGGCGTGCCCCGTCTTCCGGAGGTTTCAAAGATGCGCTTCCTTGCCGCCCTCACCCTCGCCGGTACCCTCGGGTGTGCCTCCTCCACGCCAGCGCCCACCGCTGCCACTGCCCCGCTTCCTCGGTCGACGGCGGATGCGGGGCCAGCATCCACGGCGGTCCGGGCGCCACAGCCCCCGGTTCCCCTGGCCCAGTACCTGGATACGCGCCGGCTTTTCGGTGGCACCTTCTCCCAGGACGACAGGTTGGTGGCCTACATCAGCGACGAGGGGGGAAGGCCCGACGTCTGGGTCCAGCCCACCGGCGGCGGCCCGGCGACACAAATCACCCACGTCCAGGGCCGTCTGGAAGACGCCGCATTCTCCCCCAAGGGAAACCGCCTGCTCTACGTCGCCGACACCGGAGGGGACGAGTTCACCCACCTCTACCTGACAGACAGTGAAGGGACGGGCCCTCGGGACCTCAACGCTGATTATCCGGCGCAGCGGCGGGCGGAACTCGTCGACTGGTCCGTCGACGGCAAGACGTTCCTCTTCCTGTCCAATCTGCGGGACGAAAAATTCATGGACCTCTGCGAGTACGACGTTCGCAGTGGCAAGGCGCGACGGCTCTGGGAGGCCTCCGGGGCGATTGGTTTCGGTGCCACCAGCTGGGACCACCAGCACTTTGCGCTGGTCGAGACGTTGTCTGACGTCAACACCAACCTCTACGTCGTCGACCGCGGTGGAAAGAAGCCGCGCCTGGTGACCCCGCACTCCGCCGACGTTTTCTATTCGGCAGTCGACTTCTCGCGCGACGGAAGGACGCTCTTCTTCACGTCCAATGAAGGACGAGAATTCACGTCGCTGTACGCAATGAAGCTGGCGACGGGAAAGTCCCGTGCCGTTCTCGAGACGCCCTGGGACGTGAATGGAGCCGGACTCTCCAGGACCGGCCGCTACTTCTACACCCAGGTCAACGAGGACGGGGCCCCTCGTCTTGCACTCACCGTGGCCAAGACAGGAAAACCCGTGGCCCTACCGACGGCTCCCGGCGGCGGCGGCTGGCATGTCAATGCCTTCTCCCCCGACGACCGCTACCTGGCAGCCGAGCTGACGAGCGACGTGACCCCGGGCGTGCCGTACGTCATCGACCTCAAGAAAGGGACCGCCCGTCCGGTGGCCGAGGCCCTGCCACCCTCGCTGCGCAACCGGAAGATGGCGGTGGGCGAGTCAGTCGCCATCCCGAGCTTCGACGGGCGCAAGGTCCCGGCCTTCCTCTACCGCCCCGAAGGCGCCGGGCCCCACCCCGCGGTCGTCCTGGTTCACGGTGGCCCGACGTCCCAGTCCCAGCGCACCTTCAGCCCGCAACTTCAGTACTTCCTCTCCAAGGGCTACGTCGCCCTGGTTCCCAACGTCCGGGGCTCGACGGGGTATGGGAAGGCGTACACCAAGCTCGACAACAAGGACTTTGGCGGCGGTCCGCTCAAGGACGTCGTGGCCTGCAAGAACTGGCTGGTGAAGGAGGCCAGCGTCTCAGCGGACAAGGTGGCCATCATCGGCGGTAGCTACGGCGGCTACATGGTGCTCGCGGCCGCCACCTTCACGCCGACCGAGTTCGCCGCACACGTCGACTACTTCGGCGTCTCGGAGTTGAAGTCCCTGGTGGAAGGCTTCCCCGCCTACTGGGCCTCAGGAGCGAGCTTCATCTACGCCAAGTTCGGAAACCCCAAGGACCCCGCGGACCAAACCTTCCTTCACGACCGGTCGCCACTCTATTACGCCGACCGCATCGAGCGACCGCTGCTGGTCGTCCAGGGCGACAGGGATGTGCGAGTGAAGAAGGACCAGTCCGACCGCATCGTGGAGGCGGTGAAGAAGAAGGGCGTGCCCGTCTACTACCTGGTGCTGCAGAACGAGGGCCACGGCTTCAGTCGCAATGAAAGCCGCCTCTCGGCCTTTGGGGCGACCGACCGTTTCCTGGACCGCTACATTTTCGGAGACACCTCGGTCACCGTCCTGCCGGCAGGTCCCTGACCCGAAAGCGCGTCTCTGCCCCATCGCGTGCGCCGGGCCGGCTTCGCCGGCGCGACCCCTACGCCCGTCAGGCGAGGCGGCCGGCGTCAATCAGCTCGATCAGGCCGCGGCGCGCGACGCTCCAGTGGCGCGTCAGCGTCGGGGACGGTTCGCCCACGACGCTCGTCGCGTCGAGCAGCGCGAACCGGGACGCCGGCTGTCGCGCCCAGGCGCCGTTCACACGCTGGAGGGTGGTCGAGCCGTCGAACGCGGCGGCCGATGCGGATGACGCCGTCGGGGTAAGCACGAGCCAGGTGCATCGCGGCCAGCGAGACCCCGGCCAACGGGATGGCCTCGCCACTCACAAGCGCCCACCGGACGAGCGCGCTCGTCCCACGCAGCACGTCGTAGAAATAGAAGCGCGGGAAGCAGGGCAGGCGCCAGGCGGGTGCGCTCGTACGCTCGTCGGCGTTGTGCTTCGTCGGTGAGCCGAGCACGAGGCGCCGCGCGACGAGGAATCCCGCGGCGCGGGTGAGGAACAGGCGCCGCTCTTCGCTCAACGCGCCGTCCAGGACCGCCTCGAACGGCGCGACGGTGCCGACCATCGAGCTCGGGCACTCGTCGGCGACGAGGTAGGCCGAGGTATCGCAGCTGAGCCCGCCATCGGGCATCTGGTAGCGCGCAAACCACGGCACGGTCCAGGGCAAGGCAGTGCCGACGTCGACGCCACACGCGGTGAGGAGCTGCGTCATGGAGCCGAGCGCGCAGTGGCACAAGCTGTCGCGGTACGAGTCCGCGCCCGGTGGCGTGTCCTCCGGGCGGACAGGAAAGACATGTATCCGCAACCGCGCCAGGCCCTCCATCATCGCTCGCACGGCGCGCTGCGGAATGCGGCCTGCCTCTCCGAGCTCGTGCAGGAGAAGCATGTGCCACCATGGCGAGTTCCACTTCGGCCGGTAGGTGTCGGCGGCGATGCTGGCAAGCGCTTCGTCGCTGGCGAGGTAGCGCAGCGACTCGTCAATCCCATCCGCGACGGCGGGGCTCGCCAGAAGGACCGGCGCCGGGATGTCGCCGAGCAGCTTGCGAAGATGTTCCGGCGCCATGAGCGCATCGTGCCGCGCGCGGGGGTCGCGCACCAGCGCCCTGCGGTCCACTCGGCTGGCCCTAGGCGAGCGGATGCGCCGACGGAAGCGCTTCTAGGCCAGGGCACGGCGAGGCGCTGCCTGGAGCGTCTGCAGGGGCCTGGCCTCCGAAGAGGCCCTCGCTGAGCTCTGTCACATTGCGGACAACCGACCGAGCGGCTCCTGTCAAAGAAGGGCCGAAGCCCATGGAAACCGTGGCTTGCGCCAGTGCGGGGGCCGAACCACTCTTGAGAAGCTTCACCAACCCCCAGGGAGCTTCCTCATGGCGAAAACCAAGCACGCATCGAGCGAACACCACCACAACGCTGCTGCCCATCACGAAGCTGCCGCCCACCATCATCGGATGGCCGCGCACCATCACGAGCACGGGAGGCACGACGAAGCCAAGGAGCACGCCATGTCCGCGCACGAGCACAGCGAGCACGGGCAGAAGCACACCGCTGAAGCGCACAAGCACTCCCACAACCGCTAGCGCACGCGCACGAGCGCCAGCGTCACCGGACCAGCGCGGCGGCACGGGAGGCAGCGACTCCCGTCCAAGTCCATGGGCTCGGCGCGTCAGTCGCCGAGCCGCGCCTTGAGAAGGGCGTTCACCTGGGTCGGGTTCCCCTTGCCCTTCATGGCCTTCATCACCTGTCCGACGAGGAACCCCAGCACCTGCTTTTTCCCGGCTCGGTACTTCGCGACCTCTTCGGGATTGGCCGCGAGCACCCCATCCACCGCCGCCGCAACGGCACCCGCGTCCTTTTCCAGCCCCAGGCCGCGCTCATCGACGATGGTGCGGGGCGCCTTCCCGGTGCGGAACATCTCGGCGAAGACGTCCTTGGCGGTGTTGGCGGAGACGTCTCCACCATCGAGCAGCTGGAGCAGCTGTGCGAAGTGCAAGGGCGAGAACTTGAGAGCCGTGAGCGAGGCGCCCTCCTCGTTGAGAAGCCGCTGGAGCTCGCCGGTGAACCAGTTCGCGAGCTTCTTTGCGCTCCCGCCGTAGAGCTTCCACACCGCCTCGAAGAAGTCCGCCAGCGGACGCTCCGCGACCAGAATTTTCGCGTCGTAGAGGGGAAGCCCGAATTCGGACTGGAAGCGCTGCAGCTTCTCGCGCGGCAGCTCGGGCAGCTCGCCACGGACCCGGTCGACCATCCCCTCCGGCACCAGGAGTGGCGGGAGGTCCGGCTCGGGGAAGTAGCGGTAGTCGTGCGCCTCCTCTTTGCTGCGCATGCCTCGGGTCTCCCCTTTCTGGGGGTCCCAGAGCCGCGTTTCCTGAAGGACCTTTCCCCCGGCTTCGAGGACGCCCACCTGCCGGGCAATCTCGAAGTCGATGGCCTGTCGCACGAAGCGGAAGGAATTGATGTTCTTGAGCTCCGCCCGGGTCCCCAGCACGGTGGCGCCGCGAAGCATGACCGAGACGTTGGCGTCGCAGCGGAAGCTTCCCTCTTCCAGGTTGCCGTCGTTGACGCCGATGTACACCAGCACGTCGCGCAGGGCCTTGAGGTACTCAGCCGCTTCCTCGGCGCTGCGCAGGTCAGGCTCGCTGACAATCTCCGTGAGGGGCACGCCAGCGCGGTTGAGGTCCACCAGGCTCTCGCCGCCGCCCGCGTCATGGACATTTTTCCCGGCGTCCTCTTCCAGGTGGATGCGGCGGATGCCCACCCGCTTCTCCGCTCCGTCGACGTCGAAGACCAGCGCCCCGTGCTCGCAGAGGGGCTGGTCGTACTGACTAATCTGGAAGCCCTTGGGCAGGTCCGGGTAGAAGTAATTCTTTCGCGACCAGATGCTGCGTCCGTTGATGCGGCAGTTCAGAGCCACGCCAGCCCGCACCGCGAATTCGACCACGCGGGCGTTGAGGACCGGCAACGAGCCGGGGAGCCCCAGGCACACCGGGCAGGTGTGGGTATTGGGTTCGGCACCGAAGCGCGTCGAGCACCCGCAGAAGATTTTACTCTTGGTGAGCAGCTGCCCGTGGACCTCGAGGCCGATGACGGGCTGGAAGTCGGAGAGGGCCATGGAGTCAGCCCTCCCCGAGCGGCGGTGCGCGCACGAAGTCATGGGCGCGCTCGAAGCTCTGGCCCACCCGCAACACGGTGGCCTCGTCGAGGGGCTTGCCCAGAATTTGAAGCCCAATCGGCATGCCGGCTCGACTGAAGCCACACGGGAGGCTGAGCCCGGGAAGCCCCGCGAGGTTGCACGGCAGGGTGAAGACGTCGTTGGCGTACATCGCCAGAGGGTCGTCGACTTTCTCGCCCAGCCTGAAGGCGGTCGTCGGCGTGGTTGGCGAAAGGATGGCGTCCACCTGGCTCCAGGCTGCCGCGAAGTCCTGCCGGATGAGCGTTCGGACTTTCTGCGCCTTGAGGTAGTAGGCGTCGTAGTACCCGGCGGACAGCGCGTACGTCCCGAGCATGATGCGTCGCTTGGCTTCGGGCCCGAAGCCCCGGCGACGCGTCTGGGCATACATCTCGCGGAGCCCCCCGGCCGGTACCCGCAGCCCGTAACGGACACCGTCGTAGCGGGCCAGGTTGCTGGAAGCCTCGGCCGGGGCGAGCAGGTAGTACGTCGCCAGCGCGTACTTGGTGTGCGGAAGCGAGATGGGGACGAGCGTCGCGCCCAGCGTCTGGTAGGCCCGCGTGGCAGCCTCGACGGCGGCGCGCACCTCGGGGTCGAGGCCGTCGAGCTCGAAATACTCGCGGGGCACTCCCAACCGGAGCCCGGCGACGCCCGCATCGAGGCGGCCCAGGTAGTCCGGGGCAACCGAGGCTGACGACGTCGCGTCCAGCGGGTCGTGGACGGCCAGTACCTGCAAGAGGGCCGCCGCGTCCGCCACGGTGCGCGCAATGGGCCCCACCTGGTCCAGGCTGCTGGCAAATGCCACCACGCCGTACCGGGAGACGCGGCCATAGGTGGGCTTCAGCCCCACCGTCCCGGTGAGGGCCGCCGGCTGGCGGATGGACCCGCCGGTGTCGGTTCCCAGCGCGGCGAAGGACAGCCGTGCGGCCACTGCGGCAGACGAGCCGCCCGAGCTACCGCCCGGTGACCGCGTCAGGTCCCAAGGGTTGTGGGAAGGGAAGTACGCAGAGTTCTCGGTGGAGCTGCCCATGGCGAACTCGTCCATGTTCAGCTTGCCGAGGATGGGCAACCCGGCCTGCTTCAGGAGCCGGACGGGGGTGGCGTCGAAGGGGGGGACGAAGCCCTCGAGGATGCGAGAGCCCGCGGTGGTGGCCAGCCCCTCGGTGCAGAAGAGGTCCTTGAGCGCCACCGGCACACCGTCCAGGCGTCCCTGGGCCGTCCCCGAGCGTCGACGCGCGTCCGAGGCCTCGGCAGCGGCCAGTGCGCCTCGGCCATCGACGAGCAAGAAGGCCTTCACCTTCCCATCCAGCCGCTCGATGCGGTCGAGCGAAGCCCTCACCGCCTCGACCGAGGAGGCCTCGCCGGCCGCCAGCTTCCTTGCCAGCTCCACCATCGAGAGGTCGGTCAGCTGCATGAGTGTCACTCGAGGATGCGCGGGACGGCGAAGCTCGTTCCCACGTGCGCCGGTGCGTTGCCCAGCGCTTGGTCCACGCTGAGAGAGGGCCGCACGGTGTCATCGCGCCAGCCCTCCACGGGACTGGCGGCATGCGAAGTCGGCTCAACCGAGGAGGTATCCAGCTCGCGCAGGGTTTCCACCGCCTCGAGGATGGCGGAAAGCTGCTCCTGCATCTTCGCCTCCTCCTCGGGGGTGAGGGCGAGGTGGGCGAGCGTCGCTACCTGGTGGACCTCCTCCCTGGAGAGCTTCATGGCGTCAATCGCGCTTGAAGAGGTCGAGGATGGAGCTAATCAACGGTGTCTTCCGGTGTTCGTGGGTCGCCTCGGCCTTCAGCTTCTGCAGCTCTCCGGCTTCCATGAAGACACCCTTGCAATTGAAACAGCTGTCCACGTGCACCTTGCCTTCGTTCAGCGCGTGAAGGTCAAAGCCGCACTTCGGGCACTTCATAAGATGCAGCTTCTTCAGGGCCTCGCGCTGCTGCGCAGCCAGCACCTGGCCCTGGTGAAAGGCCAGCTTGCGCTTCGCTTCGACTTCCTCGGCTGCGAAGTATTCATCCTCGGGCTTCGACGGCTTGTCCAGCGACATGCCTTCCTCACTCCTTCAAGCTGTCCAGCGCCGCACGCGCGGCACGGGCCTCCGTGCCCCCGGGCCAGCCACTGAGGTAACGCTGGTAGGCGCGACGGGCTTCCTCGGAACGCCCCAGCGACCGGTACGCTTCGGCAAGCCCCAGCACTGCTACCCCATCCCGAGGGTCGAGTTCCAGCGCCCTTTGGAACTGGGTGAGGGCCTCCGTGCGCCGGCCCAAGTCGAGCAGCGCCAACCCTCGTCCGGCGTGGGCGTCCGAGCGCGAGGGTTTGAGCGCCAGGGCCCTGTCATAGGCGGCAAGCGCCGCCGCTGCCCGCTCGTGGGTGCGCTGGCGGTCCGCTTCCGCCATCCACTCGTCGAACGTCTGCGGGGCGCGCACCAAGGGCGGCACCGTCGGCGGCCCCGCGGCTGGGCTGTCTCCTGCGCCGGACAGGTCTCCTTGCTGGCCGCCGGCGCTGGCAGCGGGTCCCGGGGCGGCCACCAGGGTGGGCGTCGGGACGCTCGCAGGGGCCGGCACCGGCGCCGGCACCTCCAGCGAGCCCCGGGGCGACCCTCCAGCGTCGGGCGCAGCCCCGCTGCCCGCGTCCCGGCCAGCGGCCAAGGCCAGGGACTGCAGCAACTCGTCCTTGGCGCGCTGTTCTGCAGCGCGCGCGCCGGCCTCGTGGTCCGCCTGCTCGCGCTCGAGTTGGCTGTTGCGGGCCTGTTCCTCGAAGGCCCGCAACGTGTGGGGCTTCCAGACGTAGAAGTAGGCCCCGACGAGGGCAGCGGCCACGAGCAGGATGGCCAGGAGCACCACCACCCGGACGCCCACGCCCCGGTGAAGCTTGGGCGGCTCCCAGTCGTCGGTGGGAGCCAGCCCCAGCCCGGCCAGCGTCCGGGTGAAGGCCGGCTCCTCCGGAGTGATGGTGGCGGGCGCGGGCGCAGCAGGGGCGACTGCTTCTTGCGGTCTCGGCGGGGAAGCGGGCGCGGCACTCGAAGCCGTCAGCATCGGTGGGCGCGGGCGAGCAGGCACTGGAGGACGCGGGGCCTCGGGTGCAGAAATTCCATCCGCCGGCGTACGCGCCGGGTGCTTCTCCTCGGCCGCCGGTGGCATCGCCGCCAGCTTGAGCCGGGCCACCTCCTCCTCGAGCGCCGCCACCTTGGCCCTGGCATCCGCCGCCAGGAAGAAGGCCTCCAAGTCAGGGATGCTCCCCAGCGGTCGCCAGTTCTCGCCGTCGAGGCCGACCTCGTCCTGCCGCCCGAGTGTCCCCTCGACAATCCACCGTTGCAGCGTCGTCAGCTCGCGCAGCGAGGAGACCGAGCCGTCGCGGCGACGCACCCTCCACTCCCGCCTGGGGGACTCGCCCGCGGGGGGCAGACTGGCCGGGCTGGCCGGCGCAGCGGGGGGCCCACCAGTGGACTTTGGCACCAGGAAGACGTGGCCACAGCGGGCACAGCGGACGCGCGCGCCCCCCTCGCCAATGCGCGTCTCATCGAGCGAATAGCTTGTTCCGCACCGCTCGCAATGGACGTCCACGACTGATGCGATTCCCACAAAAGTGTGGGGCTGTCGAATTGCTCGCGCTGCAAAGACAGTCCACGGCTGGCGAAAAATTGACCGGGGCCCCCCCCCCCCCCCCCCCGGGGGGCGCGCCCCAC
>Ga0302325_10006069_pt1 | contig 27292 bp, 25 predicted proteins | sample Palsa_T0_2_FD_201948 | JGI IMG/M metagenome (GOLD analysis project Ga0302325, IMG submission 201948) | Peat permafrost microbial communities from Stordalen Mire near Abisko, Sweden - Palsa_T0_2 | ecosystem: Environmental > Terrestrial > Soil > Palsa > Peat permafrost | place: Sweden: Abisko... | reverse complement strand
CCTCCACTAGAATTGACAACTGTCGATACATTGATCATGCACGATACATCGACTTCTGTCAATGGGAGAGTGAACGATGGCCCAGCGGAGCGCGGTCCTTCCACTCATGGAGCCAGACGGGTGCTGCCCGTCAGTGCTGGGCTCGGCCCTCGACGCGGTGGACGCGGGTCTGCTTGCAAAGGGCTTTGCAGCCCTCGGGGACCCGGTCCGGCTCCGGGTCCTGTCCATGCTTGCCGCTGCCCCTGAAGGCGAGGTGTGCGTCTGCAACTTCGTCGAGCCTCTCGGCAAGAGCCAGCCGACAATCTCGCACCACTTGCGGATCCTTGGCGAGGCGGGGCTCGTGCATGGGGATAGGCGCGGAAAATGGGTTTGGTACTCCCTCAACCGCTCCCGTCTTGCCGCCTTGCGCGCTGCCATCGACGCCTGAGCTGCTAACCGCCCGTGGCGGGCGCCGATGGCCAGAACGCGCGGCCCCTTTTGGCGAGGTTGATCTTCAGGAGGCGAAGATAACCCGCATTTTACTTACCTAGTTCGAGGGAAGTGAAAATGTCCTGACCCCCGACCTTCCTGCGGAACCTCATGCCGGCTGGCGGCCGGCCGGGGTCGGACCGGCCACAGCATACGGCGACGCTCAACTGCGGCGCTGACCGGCGCGTAAAAGAAGGGTCGACGAAATACAGCGCCGCCGGATTGAGCTCAACCCGGAGGCCGTGACGCATTGCCTGGTCGGCGATGGCCGCCGCTTCTGGCATGGCCTCGGAGCTTGCGATGTCAATGTAAATGGTCTTCACTCCCGGTGCCAATGCCACCATGGATACAGCCTTCCAGGATCTCTCGGCCAGTAACGACGGCACGCCGCTCATCGGGACGGGGGCCAGCACAAACGCACAGGTCACCGCAACAGCAGTGGCGACGCTGACCAGAGGGACCACCAGCCATGCCCGTCCGCGCGCAATGGCTAGGCGCACGAGAGCATCGGCGCGACCACCCGATGGCGAAGGGGCCGAGGGTGCCACGGCGAGCCACCAAGCGGCCCAAGCCGGGACGACGAGAGCTCCGGTCCATATCACCAGATAAGGGTAAAGCGGACCATAGACGAGGTGCACCGATAACCCGGCCGCGAGCATGGCCGTGAACGACGCCGCCGCCAGGGAAAAGGCCGGCCGTTGCCGACGTACCCAGGCCCAGATCCCTGCCATGAGGGTCAACAGCAGATATACCAGGTACCAAAGGTGCTCCCATGGTGACCCAGCGACCAACCAGGGGGGTTTGGCGTCGCGCTTGGCCGCTTGCTCGCCCAGCCGGAACGGGAATGAACCGAAGACGGTCCCTTCGACCTTGAGGGAGGTCCGCCATGCCTGATAAGCCGGGTGCGCCACCACGAACCGGTACACGGACACCAAGTTGCCGGGGCGAGCGGAAAGCTGTTGGACCGCAGGCGGCAACCACAGGACCACCGTGACTGCTACGAGAGCGACAGCACCGAGGCGCCAATTGCCTAAGGACCAACCCCACCCTGGTTCGACCGACCACCGGCCGGAACTTGAGCCATCCCGTTTTGCCTTAGGCCGAGCGACATAGGCCGCCAGGCGCAGCAGCGGCGCAGCCAACACGAGCACCGTTACCACCACGGCCGTGCTGATGTCGGTCTGGACAAGAAACGTGGCGCAGACGACCGCACCAAGAGTCGGCGCCCACGGGTGCCGACTGGCGACAGCGTCGGCCACCAATAGCACGAATAGAGCCGTCGGGAGTGCGATCGCATACGGCGCCCAAACTGTACCCAGGCGTTCGAGCCCGAAGGTCCACTCGTAACCCAGCAAAACGAGCGCGACCCACCAGGCCGTCAGGCCTGGACGAAGGCGGCCGGCGACGCCCACTATCCCCGCCGCGGCCGACGCCTGGACCACGTAGGAGCCGAGGACGAGCGAAAGCGACGACCCGCCCCCGAGCCAACGGAAGACGCCGAGCAGCGACAGCCACATGGGCCCGAGGTGGTGCCAACCGTAACGGTCGTAGACGCCGAGGAGGTTGCGCCCGAGGAGGCTGTTGCGGGCCTCGATGTCAATCAGAGCCTGGTCGCCCCACAACCAGATGGGTGCCCGCGTTGTCGCAACACGAAGTGCAGCCGCCAGCAGTGGCATGGCCGCTAACACAGCCGGCAGGGCGGCCCTGAGCTTGTGTTTGGACAAAGGCTAATTACCTCAAACGAGCAATAGCGCAGGGCTCGTCGAATGAGCGAGAGCGCGGGGACGGGTAAAACATAGACGCATTACTGGGTGACGGGTTTCACCGGCCGTCGGGCTCTGTTACGAGGTTTGCTTATATTCCGACTGGATGTCGGCTTTTCCCTGCTCATTAAGGGTGTGGCGCTCAATGGTAATCCTGAAAGAATGCTGAAAGGCGTCCTGAGAGAATGCTGAAAGAAAAGGTGAAGAACGAGATGGGTGCACCCTGATCGAGGCGATAAGTGCTTACCCTTCGTCTTAATATGTGTGTTCTGATTTCCCGCCCTACGCCCTCACTCCGAACATTTCCGGCGGTCACGCCGTCGCCCAAGCCATGACTGCTCCGGCGCGCACGACCCTTGGGCTAGCGGTCCCCGACGACCACGCCGGTACAGGACGCGACGCGCCAAACGCCCCAGACAGATCGGCTAGTCGCACCCTGGTGGACGTCTTTTGCTCCTCACTGGCCCATTGGCCCGACGAGGTAGCCCTCGACGCCGGGGCGCGGCGCCTTACTTTCTCCCAGTTGGCTGAGGAGGCCCAGCAGTTGGCTGACGCGCTCGGCGCGGTGGGTGCCGGTCGCGGGGATCGCGTCGGCATCCGAGTGCCGAGCGGCACCGCAGAGCTGTACATCGCCGTGCTCGGCACACTCCTGGCCGGGGCCGCTTACGTGCCCGTGGACTTCGCTGACCCAGAGGCAAGGGCGGAGTTCATATGGAGGGAGGCGGACGTCACCGCGGTCGTCGGGGAGGCGCTCACGATCACCAGCCGCTGGGAGGGCCAGGGTACGGGTGGCCGGCCGAGCCCGGCTGACGACTGCTGGGTGATTTTCACCTCAGGCTCGACGGGAGCGCCCAAGGGCGTCGTGGTGAGCCACGCCGCCGCCACCGCCTTCGTCGACGCCGAAACCTCGTTGTGGGACGTCCACAGCTACGACCGGGTGCTCGCCGGGCTGTCGGTCAGCTTCGACGCTAGCTGCGAAGAAATGTGGCTGGCCTGGCGCAACGGCGCGGCCCTCGTGCCCTGCCCCCGCTCGGTCGTGCAGTCCGGTGTTGACCTTGGGTCGTGGATGGCCGCACACGGCATAACGGTCGTGTCGACGGTCCCCACCCTGGCCGCTATGTGGGATCCCGAGGCGCTGGCCAATGTGCGCCTGCTCATCCTCGGAGGCGAGGCTTGCCCCTCCGAGCTGGGTTGGCGCCTGGCTCGAGGACGAGAGGTCTGGAACACCTACGGCCCGACCGAAGCGACCGTGGTCAGCACCGCGGCGCGAATCTACCCGGGACGTCAGGTAACGATCGGCCGGCCTCTACCGGGCTGGGAAGTGGCCGTCGTGGACGACAAGGGTTGCCCGGTGGCACCCGGCAAAGCCGGCGAGCTCGTTATCGCGGGGGCCGGGCTCGGCTGCTATCTCGACCCCGTCCTCGACGCCAAGGGCTATGCCGGCCTCCCGGCCCTGGGGTGGGGACGTGCCTATCGCACCGGGGACATGGTGCGAGAGGGGCCGGATGGCCTCGAGTTCCTGGGCCGGCGTGACGACCAGGTGAAGATCGGCGGCCGCCGCATCGAGCTCGTCGAGGTCGATGCCCAGCTCCGGGCCGCACCGGGCGTCAGGGCGGCAGCGACCGCCGTGCGCGAGACCGCGGCCCGGAACAAGGTCCTGGTTGGTTACGTCGTGGGCGATATTGACCCCGCCGAGGTGCGCGCCTTCGTGGCCAAGCGGCTCCCCGAGGGCATAGTCCCTATGGTCGTCGAGCTTGACGCGCTCCCTCTCCAAAGCTCGGGGAAAGTGGACCGCAAGGCCCTCCCGTGGCCACCACCTCCTAGGGGTGGCGGCAGCCCCGGCGGCCCCATGATGGGCGCAGGTCGCCCTGCGGGGCTGACCGGGACAGCGGCGTGGCTGGCCGCGCGCTGGGCCGACCAATTGGGCCCGGTCCCCATGAGCGCCGACAGCGATTTCTTCGAGCTGGGCGGTACCTCTTTGGCGGTGGCCCGACTGGTGTCGGTCCTCCGCAGCCGGTTCCCGGCCACCGCGGTGGCCGATGTCTATAACCACCGACAGCTGGCGCAGTTGGCGGATCGGCTCGACCACCTCGACGGGACAGCTAGGCAGGCCGCACCTCCTCGGCCAGGCAGCCGGGGTTGGAACGGGGCACAGCTCGTCGGCGTCCTGGCATTGCTTGTGCTCAGCAGCCTTCAGTGGGCGGTCGGCGTGCTCGCCTACAACCAGTGGGACGGCCACGGGGTGCGAGCCGGGTGGGTGGCGATCATCGCCGGTTGGCTGCTCGTATCCAGCGCCCCCGGACGCGCCTTCATCGTTGCCGTCGCCCGTCGGGCCTTGCTCGGTCGCCTGCGGCCCGGGCGGTACCCCCGCCAGGGATGGCTCTCCTGCCGGTTGTGGTTCGTAGAGCGACTGGCCGAGGTGCTACACCTGGACATCCTGGCCGGGACACCCTGGACTGCGCGCTACACCCGCATGAACGGCGCCTACGTCGGGACCGGCGCCCGGTTGGCCACGCTGCCCTCGCCTACCAGCCTGGTGCACATAGGGGCGGGGGCGACCGTCGAGGGAGACGTGGACATGCGGGGCTGGTGGGTCGAGGGCGGAGAGCTCGTCGTCGGCTACGTCCGCATAGGTGATGGGGCGCGGGTCGGGACGCGGACGGTCCTCATGCCGGGCGCCGATATCGGGGCGGGGGCGGAGATCGAGCCCGGGAGCGTCGTCAGCGGGCCAGTGCCTCCGGGCGAGCGCTGGTCAGGCTCCCCGGCGCGGCGCGATGGGATTGCCGGGGAGGGTTGGCCGGATAGCCCGCGCAGCGCCTCGCCCGAGCGACGGGCGCCCAAAGTGATGTTCGGGCTCGGGATCGCGGCCCTCAGTCTCCTGCCCCTGCTGGCCGCCGGGCCGGGCACACTGGTGCTATGGGCGTCCGGGGGGTTCGCCTCGCCGCACGCCCTGGTGCGCTCGATGCTGGTCTACGCGCCCATCTTGGCAGCCGCCTTCATCGTCAGCTACGCCCTCCTGGTCGCGCTGGCCGTGCGCTCGGTGTCCTGGTTGGTCCGACCCGGCTGGCATCCCGACTACGGGCTGACTGCGTTCGCCCTGTGGTTCAGCGGGACGGCCATCGGACGCTCCCAAGGGATCTTGTTCCCCATGTACTCGAGCATCTACACCCGGCCTTGGCTGCGCCTGCTCGGTATCAAGGTCGGCAAGCGTACTGAGGTTGCCACTTCCACCGGGCTCAACCGGCTGGTCAGCCTTGGCGGGACGAGCTTTGCCGCCGACGACGTGGTCTTCGCTGGGGCCCGCTCTCGTGGTGGGTGGATCGAGCTGGCCCCGATCGAGATCGGCGGCCACAGCTTCCTCGGCAACGGTGCCATACTGCGCGCCGGGACTCGCTTGGGCGACGGCAGCTTGGTCGGGGTGCTGTCATCGCCTCCCCTGTCCAGCGCCGACGGCACGTCTTGGTTCGGGCTGCCGGCGCTCGAGTTCCCGCGGGTGCCGGAAAGCTCCGACCCGGCCCGGACCACGGCACCCCCGGCGCGGCTACTCGTCGCGCGGGCCCTGATGGAACTGGTGCGGATCCTGCTCCCTGCCACCGTCGCCGTCGTGCTGGGCGCCCTCGTGTTCACCGGGCTCGAGAGCCTGGGCGCCAAAGCTGGCGTTTTCGGGTTGGTCACGGCGGCACCGCTGTTGGTGATGACGGCCAGTTTGGCCGCCGTCTGTTTCACCATCGGGGCCAAGTGGTCGGTGATGGGCCGCTACAAGCCGGGCGTACACCCTTTGTGGTCCTTGTTCGTCTGGCGTGACGAGATCATCAACACCTGCCATGAACAGCTGGCTGGGGCCTGGCTCCTGTCAATGGGGCTCGGGACCCCTCTGGTCCCCGCTTACCTGCGGGCCATGGGCGCCCAAGTTGGCCGGGACGTGTGGTTCGAGTCGCTGGCGGTCACCGAGTTCGACCTGGTGGAACTGGGCGATGGCTGTGCCGTGAACCGGGGCGCCTGCGTCGAGACGCACCTGTTCCATGACCGTTTGCTCAACATGGGCCCGTCCGCTCTGGGCGCCGGCTCGACCTTGGGGCCGAACAGCGCCGTGCTCCCCAACACCGTGCTCGGCCCTGGGTGCAGCGTGGGGGCGCGCTCGGTGGTGCTGCGAGGAGAGCACTTGCCGGCGGGCACGGCGTGGCACGGCGCCCCCGTGCAGGCCCGGTGAGCCCTGAGGAACTGATCTACGGGCGCGACGACGCCGGCGTGCCCCAGGTCAGCCTGCTCGACGCCGCAATGGCAGGCCTCGGCGCTGCGGGACTGCGTTACTGGGCGCGCCGGCTCGCGGCCACCTCCCGCGCCCCGTACACGTCGCGCTCTTACCGGTACCCCTACGCTTTGGTGGCCTGGCATGGCCAACCGGTCGGGACCGATATCGAGCGCATAGGCCTGTGCAACGAGGACTTCGCCGACTTGATCTGCACCCCCTCAGAACGCTCGGGCCCACCTGGTCCATTTGACCGGGACCGCTACTTGACATCGCTTTGGTCGGGCAAGGAAGCGCTCTCCAAGGCGTTGGGCGACGCTGTCGCCTACGAGCCCTCACGGCTCGGTTCGCCGGCGTGCTGGCCTCACCGACGAGCCGGCCCCTGGCGAGCCGACGAGCTCAACGTCCCGCCCGGGTACGTGGCCTGGCTGTGCTGGAAGTCAGCCGGGACCTGCCCGGTCCTGGACGGGCGAGGTCCCCTGATGGAGCCGGTCCGATAGCTTTCTTCCCGTGGCTGAGCACACGTTCTGAGCTAGGCGAGGACGCAGTGCGCATTCTGTTCATCGAAGACGAGGACCGTCTGCGCGACGCGTTGTGCCAAGGCCTACGCGAGGAGGGCCACGAGGTGGTGGCCACCGGAACCGGGAGCGAAGGTCTTCGCCTAGCCCAGGAGCAGAGCTTCGATGTCATCGTCTGCGACATACTCCTGCCGCAGCTGAACGGGTTCCAGATATGCGCCCGGCTCCGGGAGCGGGATATCAGGACCCCCATCTTGATGCTGACAGCCAAAGACGGCGAGTGGGACCAGGCCGAAGCGTTGGACGCGGGGGCGGACGACTACCTGACCAAGCCCTTTTCTTATGTCGTCCTCAACGCCCACCTGCGCGCTCTGGCTCGGCGCGGTGCCCGAAGCCCCGGGGAGACGCCGACCGCCCTTTGCGCTGGAGACCTCAGCCTGGACTACCACAACCGTCGGTGTGCTCGCGCCGGCTACGAGATTTCTCTTTCAAGGCGGGAGTTCGACATTCTCGGGACCCTGCTCGCCCGTCGGGGAGAGGCCATTTCCAAGGAAGAGCTCATGGACCGGATCTGGGGACCGGACTTTAATGGCGACCCCAACATCCTCGAGGTTTACGTCAGTTATTTGAGAAAGAAGATAGATACACCCTTCAGCCGCCGGTCACTCGAAACGGTAAGGGGTTTCGGCTATCGCCTCGTCGATGACCGCCAAGACTAACCCGCTCCGCTCCAACGCCTGGCGTTGGGCTGGATCGGTCCGCGTGCGCGCGGCCCTCGTTTCGGTTTTGGTCGTCGGCGCTGTGTTCGTGATGGGCGCCTTCGGCGTGACTTCAGTGCTCCAGCGCTCGCTCTATAACAGCGCCGCCAGCACGGCCAAAGCTGACGCTTTCGACATCACTTCTTTGGTCGCGATACGAGGGCACGTTCCTCTGCACCTGCCCATCTCGGCCGAGGACATGGCCGCTCAAGTCATCAGCCCCGGCGGCACCGTGCTCGCTTCCAGCCGCAACGTGAGCGGGCAACCGGCAATAGTCGACCTGCGGCCCGGTCCGGGACTGGAGGCCACCCAAAGTGGCGTCGTGTTGCACGTCCGGCGTTTCACGCACGTCGACCTCAACCTCGACTCCCGGTTCGTCGTCGCCGCCGTCGGCTTCCAAGGGCACTCGTTCTCGGGGACCGTACTCGTTGCCGACTCGCTCGGAGCCGCCGACCACGCCGTATACCTTGTCCAGGTCGTTCTCGGCATCGCCCTGCCTCTCCTGGCTCTTCTGGTCGGTTTTTTGGTTTGGGCGCTAACGGGGTGGTCGCTTCGCCCCGTCGAGCAGATCCGGTCCCAGGTTGCCGGGCTTTCGGCGCTGGACCTGCACCGTCGGGTACCGGAGCCCGCGGTCCAGGACGAGATCGGACGGCTGGCCCGGACGATGAACGCCATGCTCGCCCGCCTGGAGGTCTCCAGCGACCGCCAGCGCCAGCTCGTCGCCGACGTCTCCCACGAGCTTCGTAACCCCCTGGCCGCGCTCCAGGCGCAATTGGAAGTTGGCGCTGCTCACCCGGGCCGCAACACCGCATCTCTGCTTCACGGCTCGATTGCCGAGGTCAACCGCCTGAGCGAACTGGTCGACGACCTCCTAACGCTAGCCCGCCTCGACGAAGACCCCTTGTCACTTCGCCTCGGTCCGGTCGACGTCGACGATCTGGCCCTCATTCACGCTGACCGTCTCCGCGCCCGGGGCAAGATCGAGGTCTCGGTAGCGGGCGTAGGCGCCGCCCGCTTGGTCGGTGACGAGGCCAGGCTCACCCGGGTTGTCGCCAACTTGGCCGACAACGCCGAACGGCACGCCGCCCGGCGAGTCGAGTTTGCCGTCTCTCGGCAGGAAGAAGTCGTCCTTATCAGCGTCGCCGACGACGGGCCCGGTGTCCCCGTGGAAGAACGTGAGCGCATTTTCGAGCGGTTCGTGCGACTGGACTCAGCACGGGCCCATCACGAAGCGGGGGCAGGGCTCGGCCTGTCAATCGTGGCCGAAATCGTGCGCGCCCATGGTGGCAAGGTCTGGGTCGAAGACGCCGCGCCTGGCGCTCGCTTCGTCGTCCAGCTGCCAGTTGTCCACAGCGCTGAGCCGGCTCCAGGCACAGCCGACCCTGCCCGACGATGGGCGGCGCCGGCCCCAGTTCAAACTCGGTAGCGGCGTGCCATGAGCAGATCAGGCGCGGGTCCCCGGCAGGCGGGGCCGGTACGCCCCCTGATCGCCTGGGCACGGGCCAGCTTCGTCGTCCTCGGTGTTATGGCAGCCGCTCTGATCGCAGTAGTCAACTTCCGAGCTCCCGACTTGTCCAAAACTGCGGGACCAGTACTCCCGGCTCCAGCGACGTCGTCGACGGCCCGAATCGTAGTCTCGGCCCGGCAAAGCGGCCGGATCAGCCCGTACCTGTTCGGCGCCAACCTGCTTTGGCCTTATAACGCCGAGGGCGCTTTCGACCCCCGTACGGACCGGTTCTTCCCAACGTTTATAAGCCAGGTCGACCAGCTGGGGACCAGAGCGTTGCGTTACCCGGCTGGCACCACGGCCGATAGTTTCAACTGGCTGCGCGCCATCGGCCCCCAAACCCGCCGCCAGCCCAACGAGCCCTACGGGATGCAGGACGGTGTGCTATCAAAAGTCTGTTGCACGCTCGACGGCCCGGCCGCATCAACCGTGGGGCCGGACGAGTTCGGCCGGCTGCTCGACCAGACCGGCGCCGTGGGCGACATAATCGTGAACTTCGTCACGGGCACCGCCCAGGAGGCCGCCGATTTCGTGGCCTACATGACCGCTCCGCCGAGCGCGCACCCATCGCACAACCCCGAAGAGGCCAGCTATTGGGCCGCACTGCGCGCCCGCAACGGTCATCGTCTCGCCTACCGGGTGCCCTACTGGGAAGTCGGTAACGAGCAGTACAGCGCCGGCCAGCTCGGCTGGCGCTCAGGGCGGGTCATCAGCGTTGGGCGGCACCGGACTTACTGCCCTGCCGCAAGCGCCCCTGTGTGCCTGTACGCGTTCGGCGGGACGACGGCGTTCGTCGACCAACGGGTGGGGGTTTTCGCCGACGACAGGTCAACGCGCTCGCGCTCTACAGGTGCCGCCCACCAACGGTTTTTTGTCTACTTCCCGCCCGTAGTGGCGAGATCGTACGTCGTCTACATCGCGGGGCGAGCCTGGCGGCCTATTGCCAGCCTTGCGAGCGCAGGCCCTAACGCCCAGGTGTACCAGTTCAGCCCCGACACGGGCGAGATCAGCTTCGGCAATGGGGAGCACGGTGCTATCCCGCCTCGACGGGCCGAGATCAGGGCCAGTTATTATTCCGGCCCCCATGGTGGCTTCGTCCAGTTCTACGACGCCATGAAGGAGATGAACCATCGCATAAGAGTGTGCGAAACCGAGGACAGCAATACCGTCTTCCTACGAGCCATGGGCAGCACCTATCCCTACGACTGTGTCGAGCTGCACAAGTACGCGCACCCGACCGACCTGCGCGCTCCCATTTTGCGCTACGAGGAGAACCTCATCTACGCCCCGATAGGCCAAGGCGTCAGCGTCTCCAGGCTGCAGACGGCGGTCCGGCGCTACTCGGGAAAAAACGTACCCTTGTTGCTTAGTGAGTACGGCCAGCTGGTCGCCGCCATCCCGGTAGCCGACCCAGAATTCAACCTGTCGCTCTACGAGGGCCTGCTCGTGGCATCGCAGCTCCGCCAATGGATAGACCATAACTTGCCAGTGGCGGAGAAGTACCTTCTCAACTCGGCACCGTTCCTCCACAACAGGTCTTTCCAACTCGCCATTAACCCGGTAGGGCTCAGCGTTGACAATGCCATGATCGCCGGGCCTGGGCCGCCCTTCGTCATGGAGCCCACCGGTTCCGCACTTGCGCTCATGTCGCGCCTTGCCGGTGCCCGGCGGTTGGGCTCGACCGTTGTCGGCGGCCCCTCGATCATCCCGGCGCCGGGCCTGCGGGTGCCGGTGCTCCAAACGCTGGCCGCGTCCTCTCGTGGGTGCCTCGATATCCTTGTCATCAACGTGAGCCCGACCGCGTCAGTGAGGGCTAGAGTCCAACTCGGGTACTCGACAGCGCCTTCCAACATGACGGTGAGCGTTCTGGATGGGCCCAGCACCACCGCCTACAACACCTTCTCGCGACCCAGACTGGTTAAGGTCGCCACGCGGGTGACGAGGGTACGCGGGCGCAACTTAACATGGACTTTTCCCGCCCACTCCCTCACCTTGCTCCAACTGGGCCTAGACCGGGACAAAGCAAGCCCGGCCCGTCACATTGCCGTCCATATAGGTCGTCGATGGGCCCATATAGGTCGTCGATGGGCTTAAGTCGACGGTGATTGTGTACTTTTACGGTCCCTTAACTCAACCTCCCCCGGAACAGGGCCTACGGCGACGCAGAACAGGCCGGAGCGTCAGACGAGCTCGATCCTGAGCCGTTTCGCATCGGGACCAGCGATCTTTCGAATATCGGACTCGTTGGAGGTCACAACGGCATCGCCTCCCCGACGGAGCGCACCTTCGACGACGGCCACATCGACAATGTCGTCGTGGCCTGCCCGTCCCGCGAGCTCGCCAACCTGGCGTGCCTGGTCGTGGCTCATGGGCTCGACGTCACAACCCTCAAGCATGCGTGCCAGGCTTGCCTGACGGGGCCGGCCTCTCCAAGCCTCGGCGAGGACGGGTGCCGGGACAACAGGTACGACCTCCTCGGCGATGAAGCCGACGTGTAGCGCCCACATCCGCCTGTCATTGCGCTCGCAGGCAATGAGCGCGCCAGTGTCATAGGTGACCCCGGCCACTAGGCGGACCTCTTGGACAGGGACCGGCCCAGCAGTGCGCGGGCACGCGCTAGGCCCTCCGCCAGTTCCTGCTCCGTCAGGGGGCCGTGCTCTGACTCCCAAGCGGCGACGCCTTGGCGACCGGCCTCGAGCCGTAGCCGATGGGAGGCCGTCTCGGCGACCCAAGCGCTGAAGCTCGACCCCGACTCCGCCGCGGCCGTGTCGATCGCCTTCGCCAGCTCGGGTGGGAATGAGACTGAGCGTTTGTCTCGTTGAGCCATGTTGTCCATAGTAGCACACTCGGTAGGACAGGCCGTGTGAGGCGTACACCCCAGTCACCACCGGAGAGTGCGCGGGCCGATTATGTGCCAGTCGGGTAGGTATCTTCGGTAGTACCGACCCGTCGATATGCCGGTTTACCCTTGCAGGAGAACACCTTTCAGGATGAGCTCATATGAGGGCGATTTGGGAGGCGGAGCATGTCGGAAGCACCTAGACAACCGGTTATGGCAAGACTGAGGCCTGTGGCAGCCGACTCGCCCGTGTTGACCGTGCCAGATGCACAGGCGTGGCACAGCTGGCTCACCGAGCATCATGGCGACGCAGGCGGCGTCTGGCTCGCACTGGCGAAGAAGGGCACGACCGAGCCCACGAGCCTCACCTACGAACAGGCCCTCGAAGAGGCATTGTGCTTCGGCTGGGTCGACGGTCAGCTCGGTCCTGGCGATGAGTCGACTTTCCGCCGGAGGTTCACGCCTCGGCGGCCAGGCAGCTCGTGGTCCAAGCGCAATGTCGCGCTTGTCGAACTGCTTATGCGCCAGGAGCGCATGCGGCCGGCGGGCCTGGCCGCCGTGGATCGGGCGAAGGCGGACGGGACCTGGGGCTCGGCTTACTCGGGCCAAGCCGCGATTGAGGTCCCGAGCGACTTGGCGTCGGCCTTAGGGGCCCACCCGGCCGCCCGAGAGACCTTCGACAACCTCAGTCGCGCTAACCGCTACGCCGTGCTTTACCGGATCGAAACCGCCAAGCGCAGCGAGACGCGCAAGCAGCGCATCGAGCGGCTCGTGGAGATGCTTGCGCGCGGCGAAACCCTCCACCATCAGGCGCGCCCGGCACGGCCGTCGTCGTAAGGCTTCGCTCGCCGCCGAGCGGGCCAGGTTAGAGGCGCGACGAAGGTCTACGGGCTTAGTTGCGATGCCAGGGCACCGCCTGTGAGTTGCGTCTTTGTGGTCGGGGAGGGGGGACTTGAACCCCCGGCCTCCTGCTCCCAAAGCAGAAAAAGAACTAACCACATGCTGGTAGTTCGAGCCTACTAACCCGTTGAGCTGCACTTTCCTTACCAGGTGTTGACGCCTGGTGACCGCTGTTTGCCTGTGCTTCGCGCACGGATCGCGCACGCCGACGGCCTCCTGCTGGTCGCCCTACTCCGGCAGGATGCCGTAATACTTGGTATCTTCGGTCGACTGCCTACCCGAAGAGACGCTGTTCGAGCGTGGTCCGGGGGATGCCGTGATGGGTGGCCACCTCGCCGAGGATGGCCGCCAATGTCCCGACGCGAAGCGGCCCTCCTGCCGGAACGGTTACGCGGTGTTCGCCACCCGCCGTCGTCACCAAGCGGAGATGGCTCCCGCTCTGGCGGGCGATTTTGTAGCCGTAGTGGCGGTCCAAGAGTACGGCCAGCTCTCGGCCGCTCAGGTCTCGCGGTAGCCTCACACGGCCAACAGTTCGTCACGCACCAGGTGCAGCCGCAGAACCTTTGGCCGGTCCTCGTCCTCGAAGTGGCACATCACGGCGTCGCGGACCATAGCCCGTAACTGTTCGAGGTCGTCCGCCTCGGTGAAGATCGCCTCACCGAGGGCTCGGGCGATGTAACCGCCTTCCGGCGCTTCTTCGACCACGAATACCAGCTCTACTGCCATGCTCAATAGGCTATCCCCCCTCCGGGTCCCCGGCGGGCCTAGCTCTGCGGGACGTCAGGCGTGGCTCTGTCGTTCACTCGCAGCCCGCGTCGCCGCACACAAAAAGCCGTCGGTACGGTCGCCAGACGGCGACAGAGACTTCGACGACGACGGATCAGACGCTCCTCTTATTTGCTCCCTCCTTACTCGTAGTGGGGGTTCGCGTCGGAGGGCCGACGTCAATGATCGCCGACTGGAGGCTTTCTGCCTGGACCGCCTCAGCTGGAGGGCCGGCAACGCAACAGCGGAGCGAATCGGCGATGGATCGTGCAAAGACAGGAGTAGACAGTGTGTTGGGATGGCGCCCGTAGCCGACGACTGGCCTGCGTAGCCGATGCAGCGCGTCAGGCGCCACCGGAGCTGGGTTGTCGGCCTCGTCGGGCTGGTCTTGGTGGCAGGCGGGGCGGCGATATGGCGAGTTGAGGTTGGCTCGGGAATCTATACCAGCGGGCTCAGCTTGGCGAAGCCTTCACCCATTCAGCTCAGGGCGATGGGTGCGTGGTACCAACGCAACTACGCTCCGGAGTTTTTTGCCGGATTTCCGGGCCGCTTCGGTTGCGGGGTGTACTCCATCGCCACCCGTCAACTGCCGGCGGGCCAGTCCATGGCGTACACGGAGGTGGTTTGCGAGCAATGTTCGAGCCTTCTTGGCGGCGAAACGCCTGCCGTGTTCCATCTTGACGGCGCCGAGGTGCTCGGGGTTCAGGCCGACCAAGCCCAGGGTGATCCGGGGTTTTTCGACGAGATCGAGCAGTACTTCCCTCGGCAGCTCTGGGACGAAGCCGAGGGCGAAAACATACCGAAACTGTACGTAGCTGCCGCCTACCACGCGGCGGGTTGTGATGGATAGCGGTAGTTCTCATCACACGGTCACGTGGGTCGCTGGGTGTGCTCCCTGTAACAGCACCCGCAAACTGCAGGGTCGACCGCCGTCGAACCGCCGTCGAACCGCCGGCTCGCGGTGTCGGGACGAGCCGCTCGCTCTGGCCCCAGCATCGACGCCTTAGGACATGCGGACTGCCTCCGAGTCGTGCCATCACCTACACCCGGGCCGCGACGGGTCGCGGTCGGGTTCTGTCGGCGCCTCGAACAAGGCTTAAGGGGGCGCCGGCTTGGTCCCGCTTACGGCTTTCCACCAGGACCACGGCCAAGGCGCTAGGCCGGTTCGGGACCCATGTCTCATCTGGCATGCTTCCACGTGTGGCTCGGCGTCCTCCCCAGGCCGGTCAACGGTCTTCGGGCCGTCCGGACAGTGACAAGAGGGACCATACCCTCGGAACCCAATCCACCGGCGCCGACCAGGCCCTAACCGTGTGGCTGGCGATGCCTCCCGACCTGGCTGGCGTAATTGGCTCGCTGGGGTGGTCCGACCGCGGCGACCGCTATGAGCGGGCGGGACGTTCGTGGTCGGCGCACGCCACGCGTCCTCGCCCCGTGGCCATAGACGACGCTCCCGAACAGGCACAGGCCCTTGTGGCCGGGATTTCCTACGCGGTCGAGATCACGCTGCAGGGAGGTAGCCCAGCGGGAGAAGAGGCGGTGAGAGGAGCCGCCAACGCAATAGCGCGCCACGGCCACGGCGCCGTCTCACCGGAAGACGTGAGCAAGACCTGGGCACCTAGGGGGGTGCACCGGGTTACGAACCACCGCCTTCCCCATGACGGCTTCGACCTCCTCACGCTTTCGTGGTGGGTAGCGGGCGGCCCATTGGTGACACCAACCGGTGCCCGCCGGTTCTTCCAGGCCCTGCAGAAGTGGTTGCCTGAGGCAATGCCCGCACGTTGGGACGAATTCGAGGCGTCCAGTCGCCGGGCCGCTGACGAGAATGCCGACGGCCTACCCAACGTCCTCGACGCCATCCGGGACCAGGTACTCGTCCTCGCACCCGCGCCGCCGATCTTGACCCTTGACTACCACGGTTGGCATTGGGGACCACACCCGAACGACGGCTTCCACGCGAACTGGGTGCAGATAGCCATCGACGGGGGGCTCCTTAGCGAGCCTGGCTGGCCCAAGCAGCTGGCACGCGCCTTCGAGGAGCTGACCGTCGTGGCGCAACCCTTTTACGCCGAGGCGCGCCTGCGCCCGGGTGGGATCTATGACCGTAGTTTTGGTCTGGCAGCCACGACCATCCACCCAATCGGGCGGAGCTGCTGGCGCGGTTTCCCCCACGCCCGACCGTTGGCGATGGCCGTGGGTCCCCCCTACGTAGAGCGTTGGCCGCGCCCGACAAACGGCAAGGAGCGCGACGGCTTGCTTATCTTTTCGAGCGACGACTGGCCAAATGCTCCTCGAGAGGGCATCCCCCAGGCTCCTTCGGAGATGTTGCAGCAGTTCGACCAGCGCCTCGTACCCGGCCGCTATCTGATCGAAGGGTCCACCGAGCCCCCGGAGTTCTGGCCTTTCGAATGGGGCAAGGTGGTCGACCACTCTACGAGCGGCGGCTCGAGCGAGCTCTACACGCTTGTCCAGTCAGCGACAAGGGCCAAATGGGAAAAAGCCAAGACGGCCGCTGGGGCGGCTGGTCCTGCTCCTGCCTCAGCCACTCCCTTACCGAAGCATTTGTCTGGCGACCAGCCAGCTCCTCGCGCAAACGGCCGGCCAGCAGGTACGCCGACAGGGCGTGAAGCGTTCGTCAACATGGTCAGGACCGAAGTGGCCCCGGCCCTAAGAGCGCTCGGCTTCATCGGCACCTTCAAGGAGTTCCGGCTGATCAAGCGCGAGGAGGAAGGCGTTCTTGTCTTCCAGGCATCGAAGTGGAACACCGCCGAACGCTACGAGTTCACTGTCAATTGGTTTATCCGCCACCGGCGGTCGAAAAAGCGGCGCGCCAACATCCACGCCGGCCGGCTCGGCATGCTGACGCCGCCGATGAAGGACACCTGGTGGAAGGTGGGCCCTGCCCAACCGACCTCCGTCACGGCCCAGGACCTGGTCGCCGGCATTAGAGACTTCGGCAAGGTCGCCATGTTGATGGAAATGACATACCCGGACGAACCAGAACCGACTACGTCGTGGACGCTCCTCCGCGAAGACCCCGACGGCCCGCAACATTGGCTCGTCCACCAGCTTGAACCCGTCGACCCTCGGTATAACCTCGAAGAGTTCCATGAGTTCCTGAGGTCCCGCGAGTGGGCCGAGCTCCAGGACGGTGTTGAACGTGTGGGCGAGACCTATCGAGCGGGCTCGGAGGTCACCGCCTTCCTTGTAGCTCACGCCCGCGGACCAAGTTCCGCCACCCGGCTAAGGGCATATCAGTGGATGAGGTTCTGCGACCCCCGAGACGCGACTCTCATTTCGGTGCTCGCGGCCGGGCTTCACGACAAAGATTACGGGGCGCGGTGGGCGGCCCGCTTCTCACTGATGCTCCTCGGGAAGGACGACGTCGTGGAGGCAGAAGAAGAGTCGCGGCCCCGCCCGGGCCTCGAGCAGTTCTATAGGCGCCAGATACCGGTCCTCCCACCGGGCTCCACGATTAGCCAAAGCTAAAGGGAACCCGGCGATTGGGACGGGCCATGGCCGTCTCGGGAATTGGAGCAGCCGTAGCGAACCTCGGTAGTGCAGCTGGCACGTAAGCGGGGAAAGACGGGCTGGTCTTACGCCGCCAGGTGACCCCCCTCATGGCGCTAACTCGGCGATCGCGCGGCCCTGTTTCCCCCTGGGAGGTGCCAACGGCTGCGCATAACGCTCACTATTCCGCTCAGGCGACGTACCGTCCTCCGCTTCGGCGCCGTCTACACCGCGAAGATCGGCGTACAGCTCAGTGGGCGTGAAAAAATGAACGTGTGGCTCGCTACGACGTCAAGAGTTATCAGCGTTCTCCGGGTCGGCGGCCCTTACCGTGCCGACCAGAGTTCCCAGTCTGGGCTGCCGACCTCGACCACGAGCTTCGCGTACTCGAGACCTGGGAACTGGCACGGGATAACCGTCCGGAGGCCGAGGTCTCGCCGCTCAACCCACTTTGGCGGATCTCCCTCCGCCAAAGCAGCCTGCGACGAGATGGGCTGGCGTGGGTGACGACCATCCCCAAGCTGCCAGCCATCAGGCCACCCGGTAGCCGGATTAGAGTAGGCCCCACGGAGCTCGCTGAAGCCTCCTTCCGCGCCCTTGAGGCGATCGAGCCCGACATTGACGGGATCGACTTCGAGCTCGGTTTCGCAGTGGCGGACCCGGACGGGCCGTGGCGAGAGAGTGAGATAATTGCGGCCGGGACCAATGTGCCTACTCGAATGCTGAGCGGAACTGAGTACTGGGTTGCGGCAGCCGAGATCGAGGGCGTTTACGTCGGAGTGGCAGCACTCGATCTTGCCCCGGAGGACGTCCGTCTGGTGACGTGCGAGAGTATCCCTGCCTAAGAGGGACGGTCAGCCTCGCGCCGTGCTCGCAACCTCCCGATCAGATGCGCTGCCACTACGCCATCGGGATCGTTGCAAGGAATAAAGGGCGGGGAGGATGGTGGGTCGCAGAAAGAACATAAACGCACAAAAGCATTGTCGTACCTGAGGAATTGTCCCTTTGGACAAGGCACGAATGAGCGCCTTTTTCTGGAGGCGCATAGAGAGCCTGTCAAATTGCACGAGCCAGGACGGCTCGTCCTCGGCCACAGCCATGGAGAGCGGAGGCCGAGGGTCAGCGATTTGACAGGCGGAGGAGCGCCAACCGGGCATTGTTGGTCAGCCCCCCGCGCAGGGGGGCTGATTGCCCCGAGCCCGTGCCGCGAGTGATGTTGGGAAGGGAGTGGGCCGAAGCCGCGGGCTCCCACCAGCACTCTGCCAATTTGAGCCGTCACAGTTCGAGCCCGTAGCCACGGTCGAGATCGTGGGAAATGCTGAGGCGGCGTGCGTGCTCGCGGTCCTTGAGCAGGTCCCAGCTGCGCTGGCGTTCGTTGTCTTCCCGGCGCTCGATGACCCGGTCGAGCTCAGCTAGGCGGCTTGGGACCTCGGGGTGCTTTGTTAGAAACTCCTCCCGGGATGTGCGGGCCTGCTCGAGCTGAGCGATCTCCGCACCGAGGCGCGCCCGCTGGCCTTCGAGGCGCGTGGCGATGGGCTCGCCGGTGCCTTTCCAAGCAGTTAGGGCTTTGTCGAAGCGGTCACCCGCGGCCGGGAGCGCTCGTCGGGCCTTGTGGCGTGACCACCTCCCAAGGTCATGGTTCTCCAACAACTGTCGTGCTCCTTGGTGCTCGAGGGCGGCTTCCCGGACGGCTCGTGCGGCCTGGCCGGCGCTGGTGTGCCCCCAGCGGCCCGCTCCGTTGTAGAGGTCTGCAATATCTCGCCCCACAGCCTGGCTTTGGCGACGTACGTGGTCGAGCTGGTCGGACATGTCTGGCGGCACCAAGCGCGACAGCTGTACGCGTTCGGAGTAGAGCTCGCCGAGAGAGCTCTCCGCTTCGTTGCCGATGGCCCAGGCCTGGCGGCGCTCGTCGCCCCAGGCCCATTCAAGGCGGGAAGCTGCTTGCGATAGGCCCGGCGCGACGACGTGGACGTGGCTCTCGCCTCGGGCACGGCTCATGGCCACGTAGGCCAGCTCACGTCCTCCCCCATCTTCGAGGGCGTAGGTGGCGTCCACGGTGGCACCCTGCGAGCGGTAGGCCGTGATGGCGTAGGCGTGGGCAAGTTTGTCGCTCCCGATCTCGTCTGGGCCCATTCGCAGCAGAGCACCTTCAGGTGTGCGAGCTACGAGCGTCTGCGTCCCCAGGTCGACGAAGGCGACCACCGCTCGCTGGGAGGTGACCCACGCCCCTCGCTGCCCAGGTGCCAAGGTGATGACCCGGTCGCCGGCCCGGTACCGCCAGCCACCGGGTGCCTCGAGCTCAGGGCCGGAGAGCTTTCCTAGCTTCCGCCACGCTTCCCGGGCACTTCGGTTCAGAGCTTCGACGCTGTCACGGTGGTAGGCGACAAGGAGGCACTCGCGTCCCTCGGCCACGTCGCCGGCCCACGCCATCACAATTTCGGACATGGCCTTGTCTTTGCTCGGAGATGCGTGCACACGACCGTGTTCCCGGTACCACTCGACCGCACTGGAAACGTGACCCGCGCGGAGGTTGTCGAGGGCATAGCGCTCGCCAGGGTCACGCTGTCGTAGGTTGTCTGTGAGCGTCCAGAGGCGGCCGGGATGCCGAGCGACGAGGGCCTCGAGCGCGCCGCCCGGGCCGACCGAGCCGAGCTGGCGATAGTCGCCTACAGCGACCAATTTCGCCCCAGAGGACTCGACAGCCGCCAGGAGCCTGCCGACGTCGGAGTCAGATGTCATCGAACCTTCGTCCAAGATTAGGACGTGGCGCGGACTGAGCACTTCCTGGCCGTGCTCGATGCGCCATGTGAGCGAGGCCACCGTACGGGAGGTGACGCCAGCGCCTTCTCCGAGAGCCTTTGCTGCTTGGCCCGAGGTTGCAGCCCCGAGGACCTTGTAGCCCTCGGCCTCGAAACCTTCCCGCACTGCTGAAAGGGTGCTCGTCTTGCCTGAACCGGCAACTCCGACAACAAGGTCCAAAGAATGGCCGGAAGTGAGGAGCCCCTTGGCGACTTCGGCCTGTCTCTCGGTGAGACGGAACCCCCGCGCAAGCTCTGCGCGACGGACGGCCACAGCTGCCTCCGCGTTGCCAACCGCTGGCCCCTGACGCTCTGCCAGGGTGGAAGCGAGGTTAGCGATACGGCGCTCGTCTTCGACAACGCAGGCTGCCGCCCAAACCGGCTCCCTTGCGCGGGAAATGAGCGGCAGGGCGATCGCATGCTCGTGCGTAAGAACCTTGTCGACTGCGCTGTCCAGGAATGAGACGGGTAGGCCGTGGAGATGAGGCGCAACGGCCACGACGACGTCGGCGCGGCTGAAAGTCTTTTCTGAGGCCAGCCGCCCGGAAGGGGCCAACAGCTCGGCGGCGAGGCCGTCGAGGACTTCCCGGCTAGGCGGCTCATAGGCGAGACCCGCGCGCTTGACTTCCGCAGCCAGCTCCGGGGCTGGGTAGCCGGCTTGAGCCAGTTCATCCCTCCAGCGCGGTACGAGATCCTCGACGCTCTCGTGGCTTTTGCGGTCCCGTGTAGCGCGCGCCGCAACCGAGCGGGAACGGTAAGAGGCGTCAGGGCCTACGGCCGCTTCGATCTGTGCCGAGCGACTGGCGTGCACTTCCCAGGCTTCTTTCGGTATGCCCGAGATGGCCCAAGCGCCCAGACGCCCAGAGCGCCCAGTGTCTGGCTCGATCCCGTAGCCGAGCTCCACCGCCTTGGCGGCAGCTGCCATACGGCCGACCGCGGTGGCGGCGTGGAGGTGGTCGCGGAGCAACCCCGTGTCCAAACCTTTCCACCCGCCTCTTTCGTCGCCCATACGGACCAAATTTGCGACGAGAACATGATCGTGGGCCTGGGGGTCACCAGCTCTCGTAGTCGCGTGGCGGGACACCGCCCAGGTAAGGCCTTCGGTTGGCGTACGAAGTTGTGCACGCCCGCGCCTGCCGCCCTGGTCCTGCACAACATTGTCGAGGTAGCCCATGGTGGCATCGCGCTCCGCGTCGAGGATCATGTGCATGTCCTCGGCGCGGCCTATCACACCGAGCTCTGCTATCGATTTGTGAGGACTGACAACGAGCTCCATGCCCGGCCTCATGCAGTGCACGAGGCGCTCGCCGCTCTCTGGGTGACACGCACCACCGGTGCCGAAGACGGTCCTCCACTCCTCAATGTCCACCTCGCCTTCGAGGCCGAGCTCTGGAGAGCCGGCACCGCCCCAGGCCATCGGCGTCGCGCCCCGGGTCGCGTAGTACTCGAGGGCGTTGCCCACTGGGTCGTCTTCGCGGCCAAGGACAGAGCGCTCGTGGTAGCCGACCGAGTCGGCGCCCATCATCCGCATCCAAGCCACCGGCTAGCACCTTCTCTAGTTCATCGCGAGGTCAATAGGACCTTCACAACGGAACGTTGCAATCGTGTTCCAATTGCTTTGTCTTTTTACTCGATGCCCTGAACGGTGTAAAGCAATTTCTGGTGATCGGACAGTAATGGACAATAGCGGATAATTAGGTTGTCCCGCCTTGAGGTTCTTGAGCGGTGCCCGACACATGTGATAAATAGCCAAGCGGGATAAGGACCGTCACGAGGACCCCGACGCGCGTCTAGCGCGGGCCTCTGGGTCCTGCTCGTGGTTTGATGGGGAGCCTTCCTCCAGGGCGGCTCTTTGCAGTATGCAGATCACCACGGGAAATGACGCGCGCTGTCGAGTCTCTCGACGGGCCGCGGACGGGCGGGCGCAGCTACGCCACCATCGTCAAGAACGCGGAACGCTAAGGACACAGCAGCTGGGAGAAGCTTTTCAAATTCTCCGTTAGCTTTCGCCGTCTCGTTACCCAAAGAGTAGGTGTGGGGCTCGAATGGGTTGATTGCAGGCCGGCGACGGACCTCCGCGCAGGTTGGTCAGGCCAGGGAAGTCCTGGCTCCAATTGTTTTTGACATTTGCTGTTTCGTTCTCGGCCCTTCGTGGACCGGAGGAGGGTAGCAGCAGTCCCTAACGGAGGAAGACATGCCTACAACGGTGCCTGAACTAATCGACATAGAGACCCTTGCTCAGCTCTTGGGTGACTCTGTGCGCCACGTCCGCCGTCTTGTGGCCGAGCGCCGCGTGCCCTACCTAAAAGTCGGCCACTTCGTTCGTTTCGATCCGGCGGAGATCGTCGAATGGTTGGACAGTTCGCGCCACCCCGGGCGAATTGACCGTCCAGGAGCGAGCCGCCGCGGGGCTCTAGGTCGTCGTGGCTGACGAGCTTCGATTGTTTGATGCCGGCATCACGGCACAACCGCCCCTGCATGAGGACGGGGACAGCACAGCAGCACTCGAGGCGCTCGGTCGCGTCGCGGAGGCTGCTAGAGAGGTTGCCCAGGCGCGTGCACGGTTCTCCCGTGCCGTCGGCAAAGCCCGCCATGTCGGGTGCAGCTGGCGTCGACTAGCAGAAGCGTCAGGGGTCCCGTACCAGAGCCTGCACCGCAAATTTGCAGAGCAAGAGAGGTCGGGGCGGCCGCCCGGCGTCAGGACTTCGCAGAGCCGATAGGTATGACCCTGGCAGGCAGAGCAAGGGAAGCCATGGCACGAGCGACCGCTTCGTCGCGGTCCTCCGTGGCGTGCTGGTAACGCAGAGCGGCGTCCGGGGTAGTGTGCCCCGCCCGGTGCATCAGCTCCGCGATCGTCGCGCCAGAGGCGGCCGCCCACGTGAGAGCGGAATGCCTCAGGTCGTGGAAGCGGAACGTAAGGCCCGTAGCCTTCAGTGCCGGCAACCAGACGCGCTGACGGAAGTGGATCCGGCTCAGGTACCCGCCCTGTGGCGCCGGGAAGAGTAGAGCGTCTGCTCCTGGGCCAACGGTTGTCATGTGTGCCTCGAGGACCGGGACAACGTTCGGAGGGATGGCCACCGTCCGGCGGCCGGCGGATGTCTTGGGCGGGCCGGCGAAGCGTTCGCCGCTCGCCAGCTCGGTCACGGTCTCGGCGACTCTTACCTTGCCGTGCAACAGGTCGATGCGGTCCCGGCGCAACGCCGCCAGTTCGCCGAAGCGGAGCCCGCACCAGGCCGCCATGAGAACCATAGCCCGGTACGGTGCAGGGACCGCCGCCGCGAGTGCATCGACCTCGGCCACCGTCGCGACAGGCTGCTCGTGTGCCAGCTCTTTCGAGGCACCCTTGACCTCGACGGGGCTGCGACCGATGCAACCGTCGCGGACGGCGGACCGCATGATGGTGGCCAGGAGGCGGTATGCCTTCGGCGCGGTTGCGGGCAGTTTCAAGGCGAGCGCACGATGCCAAGCGACGACCTGGCTGCCGGTGATCGCCGACAGCTGGTAGCCGTCGAAGGTCGGCCGTATGTGGGAGCCCAGCAAATAGCGGTAGAGCTCGACGGTGCGCGGCCTTAGATGACCCTGTTGCTCGGCCCACTTGTCGACGAACTCGCTGAAGCTGACTTTGCCGGCGGCTGGGGCGACCCACTGGCCGCGAAGGATGTCCGTCTCCTTTGTGGACAAGAACGCGAGCGCGTCGGATTTGGCCGGGAACGTATCGGCGGCGACATGCCGGAGGCCCTCGTGCCAGTAGCTGGCCTGCCAGCGGCCCGAGGGGAGCTTGCGCACGTTGCCGAAATGACGGCGACGGGTGGGCATGACACTAGCGTAGGCCTTCGCGCACGTAGCGCGCACGACGCTCTCCAGGTTTGACTCCGCTTCCGCCAGCACCCCACCTGAGCTGCGACTTTGTGGTCGGGGAGGGGGGACTTGAACCCCCGGCCTCCTGCTCCCAAAGCAGGTGCGCTACCAACTGCGCTACTCCCCGGCGGCCCAGGTACAAGCACCGAGGTCGAATGCTACCGCAGGCGCTTGTTGGCCCCGCAGGCTACCCGCAGCCGCTTGATGGCCCCGCAGACTTCCGCAGCAGCTCGGTGGCCCCGCAGGTGCAACCGAAGCCGCGCGACGGCCCCCATCGCCGCAGCACTAAGGCGTGTCCACCGAGACCGCTCGCTGTACATCGCGGAAGCGCTTGACCAGGCCCTCGAGGAGCCCCCAGGCCACGTCGGGGTGGGCCTTCAAGAACGGCCTGAACTCCCACTGGGTGAATACCAGGCACCGCAACTTGGAAGCTGCCACGACATCTGCCGAACGGGGCAGGCGGTCGATCATCGACATCTCACCGAAGTACTCCCCGGGGCCAAGGCGCTTGCGGTGCTGGCCGTTCACGAGCACGTCGGCCTCGCCTGAGACAACCACGAAGAACATGGCTCCCAGTTCGTCCTGGGACGCCAGTTGAGTGCCTGGCTCATAGGTCATGTCGTTGGCGCTCTGCGCCAGTGAGCGGAGGTCCTTCTTGGGAAGAGAGGCGAACAGGGGGATTGTGCTGAGCAGCTCGCTCTGATCAGGCATGGTGTGAGCGTAGAGCAGACCCCGCCCCGGCACCAACGCGAGATAGGCTCCCCATCTCATATGAAAGCCCAAGTCGCCCCGCTGGAGGGCAACAAGGTCAAGGTCTCCGTCGAGGTGGAGGAGACCGAGGTCGACCAGGCAATCGACCAGACCTTCGAAAGGTTTGCCAAAGACCTGCGTGTGCCTGGTTTCCGGCCCGGCAAAGCTCCCCGCCGGGTGCTCGAAGCGAGGATCGGCCGGCCAGCGGCTCGCCTCGAAGCGCTGGACCAGAACATCCCTGTCTGGTACGACCTCGCGGTGAACAACAAGGGTGTCGACGTCATAAGCGACCCCTCGATAGAGGTCACCGCCGGCCAGGAAGAAGGGCCCTTGGCCTTCGACGCCGTGGTGGAGGTCAGGCCGCAGCTGAAGTTAGAGGGCTTTGAGGGACTGAAGGTTACGGTCCCGAACCCTCTCGTGACCGAACAGGACATCCAGGCTCAACTCGACCGGCTGCGGGGCAACTTCGCCGAACTGGCCGTCGTCCCCCGTGAAGCCAAGCCCGGCGACAGCGTGGTCATCGACATGAGCGCCACCCGCGACGGCGAGCCTTTTGCCGGGATGTCCTACACGGACTACTCGGTGGAGCTCGGGGCCGGCAACGACCTGCCCGAGCTCGACGAGCACCTTCCGGGGACCAAAGCCGGGGGGACCGTGAGCTTCGAGGCAGCCCTTGGCGATGAAAAGGTCCAGGTAGAGGTGGTCGTCAAAGAGGTCCAGGAGAAAATCCTGCCGGAGGTCACCGACGAATGGGCCTCCGAGGCGTCCGAGTTCTCTACGGTTGCCGAGCTCCGCGCGGACATAGAGACGCGCCTCACGGAGATGAAGCGTGCCCAAGCTGCCCTGACGATGCGCAACGCCACCCTCGAGGCGCTAGCCGCTCTCGTGGACGAGGAGCCCCCTGCGGTCCTCGTTGACGTCGAGGTCCGCCGCAATGCCGAGGATCTCGGTCGCCGCCTGGACGCCCAGGGCGTCCCGCTGCAGCGGTACCTGGATGCGCTCGGCCGCACCCTCGAGGAGCTGATAGCCCAGCTCCGTGAGCAGGCGGTCCCTGCCGTCAAGGTTGACCTTGCGCTGCGAGCGGTGGCCAAGGCCGCTGGGATCGAGCCCTCCGAATCCGAGCTCGACCAGTTCATGGACCGCCTCGCCATACAGTCGGGGATCAACCCGCGCTCTTTCAGGGAACAGGTCGAACGCACAGGGCGGCGTCTCGCGGTACGCTCAGATCTAAAGAAGAGCAAGGCTTTCGACTGGGTAGTCGAGCATGCCGAGGTAACCGACGATGAGGGGAACGCTGTGGACCAGGCACTGCTAAAACGCGAGAGCCAGGAAGCCGATGAACTGACTGGTGCCGCCGTCCTCAGTGAGACCCCGGCCGAAGTTGACGAGGTGCCCTCCACCACTCATGCTGGGCATGCCGGGCACGCGCATGCACACGTGGCGAAGCGCAGGGGCCGCCGCCGGGGAGGCAACAGGTGAGAGTCGTCAGCCAGTACCACGTCCCAGGTATCTTCGAGCAGACCAACCGGGGTGAGCGCGGCTATGACCTGTTCAGCCGGATGCTGGAGGAGAACATCATCTTCTTGGGGACCCCGATCGACGACTATGTAGCTAACGCAGTGTGCGCCCAGCTGCTCTATCTCGAGTACAAGAACCCGGACAAGGACATCAGCATCTACCTCAACTCGCCTGGCGGCGACATAACGGCGCTGTTCGCGGTGTACGACACGATGAAGTTTGTCCGCAACGACATCTCGACGTTCTGCTACGGACAGGCCGCGTCGGCGGCTGCGGTGATCCTCGCCGGTGGCACGAAGGGCAAGCGCTACGCCCTTCCCCACGCCAGGATCCTCCTGCACCAGCCCTACGGTGGAGCGGCGGGCCAGGCGGCAGACATCGAGATCCAGGCCAAGGAGATCATCCGGATGCGGGACCTGCTCAACGAGATGATCGCCTTGGACACGGGCCAGACCGAAGAGAAGGTGGCCTCGGACACGGACCGTGACTTCATTATGAGCGCCCCCGAAGCTCAGGAGTACGGCATCATTGACGAAGTGATAACGACCCGCGAGCTTGCCGGCGTGCCTGTGGCCGCCGGCGTCGCCTAAGCACGGAAGGAGCAGGTATGGCCAAGTTCGGCGAATCGAGCGAGCTTGTCAAGTGCTCTTTTTGTGGCAAATCACAAAAGCAGGTCAAAAAGCTCATCGCCGGTCCTGGCGTTTACATCTGCGACGAGTGCATCGATCTCTGTAACGACATCATCGAGGAGGAGCTTTCCGAGCCGACCGAGGTCCGCTTCGACGAGCTCCCCAAGCCGACCGAGATATTCAACTTCCTGAACGACTACGTGATCGGGCAGGAACGTGCCAAGAAGATCCTCTCGGTGGCGGTCTACAACCATTACAAGCGGGTGCAGGCCGGTGGCTACGCGGATGGCGACGTCGAGCTGCAGAAGTCCAATATCTTGCTGCTGGGCCCGACAGGCTGTGGGAAGACCTTCCTGGCGCAGACCCTGGCAAAGATGCTCAACGTCCCCTTCGCCATTGCGGACGCGACGGCCCTGACCGAAGCGGGGTATGTAGGCGAAGACGTCGAGAACATTCTCCTGA
>Ga0302325_10006068_pt1 | contig 27294 bp, 20 predicted proteins | sample Palsa_T0_2_FD_201948 | JGI IMG/M metagenome (GOLD analysis project Ga0302325, IMG submission 201948) | Peat permafrost microbial communities from Stordalen Mire near Abisko, Sweden - Palsa_T0_2 | ecosystem: Environmental > Terrestrial > Soil > Palsa > Peat permafrost | place: Sweden: Abisko... | reverse complement strand
CAGGCGGAGACGCTGGCGCCGCAGCAGCTACATGACGAAGGCGAGATTTTCGAGCTCTGCCTGCATGCAATCGAGGTTGCAGCCCATCTCTTCGAGGCGTGTGATGGCGCTGCGAGCAGCGGGAGCGCTCACGCCATATCCACGGCCAGTGAGAAAGCCGCTGAGGACTTCAGCCGCTTGCCATGTATCGATTCCCGATTGCAGGAGTTCGTTGCGCAGGTTCAACAGCTCGCGCGCGGAAAATTTCTCGATTTTGGTATTTGCCGGCATTGTATTGTCCTCTCCACTTCTTAGTACTCCGAGACCAAGGCACCATACATCATTTGCATCATTTACATCATTTGCGATCAAACACGGCGCGAAAAAAACCAGAGAACCGATCGCGCCGTGCAACATATTTAAGGCAGAAACTAACCAGTTTCGTGTCTTTGCTCGTGTGAACCCGCAACCGCACGCTTTGGTTGCGAGGCCCAGCAAATAAGTTGCTTGAGCAGTGCAAACTACACCCCTAGCCTGCTCATTTGATGCTGAACTGCTCTGCTGGATGTATCGGACGATGGAATCATTTCGACGAGGACGGCCATGCAAGCAAGTAGCACATTTCCATGCAACGCATCGTTCTGGGAAAGCGGTTCCAAAACTGGCGGATTTAGCCGTAATCTCTAGCTCTCCCCGATTCCTCCCGTTGCGGCCCTATGAACAAATAGACTGGTTTTCTCTCAAGTGGTAAGCAGAGAAAAGTGGACTACTGCATTGACCGTCCTGCAAGCGGCGGGTGGGGCGCTGCGCGGTCTGCGAGCATTACCGGAATGCCATCCTCAACCGGATAGTAGAGGCCACAACCATTGCAATGCAGCCACGCGTGTGAGGCGCCGTCGGGACCAGCATTGAGCGAATGATGGCATACCGGGCAAACCAGGATTTCCAGCAGCGTTTGCGAAAGCACTCGGTGCGCCATTCCAAGAGTGTAGACCACTGTTTCCCCAGACGGCCTCGAGCTCACCAACCGGCCGCGCCATTTACCATGAGCAAAGCAGCAAGGATGGTGCATGGCTAGAGTTTTAGATGGAACCGCGATCGCCGCGGAAATCAAGGCGGAAGTCAGGGCAGACGTAGAGCGGCTGGCGCTCGAGGGAATACGGCCGGGACTGGCGGCAGTGCTGGTGGGGCATGTTCCTGCCTCAGAGATTTATGTCCGCAGCAAGGTCAAGACCTGCCAGGCGCTGGGTCTTTTCAGCGAGTTGATTACTCCTCCGGAGACGGTCACCACGGAGGAGATGCTGACCTTGATCGAGCATTTGAATGCTCGTGAGGACATCGACGGCATCCTGATTCAACTGCCATTGCCCGCCCACGTTCAGGCCAAGACGCTGCTGGAGGCGGTGAGTCCCGACAAAGATGTCGACGGGTTTCATCCGGTCAACGTGGGACGCTTGCAGACTGGTCAACCGGCGCTACCTCCCTGCACAGCTGCGGGGATCATCGAGATTCTGAAGCGCAGCCATCTGCAGATTGCGGGCCAGAACGCGGTGGTGGTTGGGCGCAGCGACATTGTGGGAAAACCCACGGCAATCCTTTTGCTGGCGGAAAATGCGACGGTCACCGTGTGCCATTCCAGGACGCGTGACCTGGCATCGTTCACCCAGCGAGCAGACATTCTAGTGGTCGCCATCGGCAAGCCGGGATTGGTGACGGCAAGCATGGTGAAGCCGGGCGCCACGATCCTCGACGCCGGCATCAACCGGGTGACCGACCGGGCGGAGTTTGAGCGATATTTCGCCGGCGACGCTCGGCGCGAGGAATTGTTCCTGCAGAAGGGGTCCACGATTGTGGGCGATGTGGATCCCCACGCATTCGCATTGGCGGGAGCCTATACGCCGGTGCCCGGCGGCATCGGGCCACTCACCATCGCCATGCTGATGGCCAACACCGTGCGTGCGGCCAAACTGCGGCGCGGGCTCCCGGTTTAGGACAGGCGGATGCTGCGGGTTGGATTGACAGGCGGCCTGGGCAGCGGTAAGAGCACCGTTGCCGGCATCTTTCAGGAGCTGGGGGCAGCGGTGATTTCCGCGGATCAGCTTGGGCGCCAGCTGATGCAACCCGGGGAGCCGGTCTACACAGCCATCGTCGCATCGTTCGGCCAGGCTGTGGTGCGCGCCGATGGCTCGCTCGATCGCAAGGCACTGGCCGAACTAGCCTTCCAACATAACCAGGCGGACACGCTCAACCACATTGTGCACCCCGCAGTGATCGCCGCGGAAGAGGAGTGGATGCGGGGTGTGTTCGCCGCCGAGCGAAAGCGGGTCGCCATCGTGGAATCCGCGCTGATCTTCGAAGTGGAAAAGTGGGGCACAGCGCCGGGCTGGGTGCAGCGATTCGACAAACTCATTCTGGTCACCGTGCCCGACGAAGTGAAGATTGCTCGTTTTGTTGCGCGCATGATGGCCAAGGATGGGCTGGACAGCCGGCGAGAAGCGCTTACACAGGACGCCCGCGCGCGGATGGCGGTGCAAATTCCCGATCTGGAAAAAGCTGGCCGCTGCGAGTATGTCATCGACAATTCGGGTTCTATTGAGGAGACACGCAAGAGGGTGGAAGAGATCTACCGCGAGCTGGTGCAGGCGGCGCAATAAAAGAGAGAAATGGTCTAATAGAAGCTAGCTCGTTATGAAGATTCGCTCGGTCATTTTGATTGTTTTGCTGGTAGGCGCGTTCGTCTATCTGACCTCGTACAGCAACTTCAGTGGGACCAGCAATCTCCCGCTGGCAAAACTCTGGCACGAATCTCCTCTGCAGCTCACCGTGGCCGATGCGCAGCCAGCCTACACCGCTGAGGAAAGCAATCGCATTGCAGTCTATAAGCGGACGCTGCCTTCGGTGGTAAACGTCACCTCCTCCGCACTGGCATTCGATTTTTTTTATGGAGTGGTGCCTCAGTCAGGGCAGGGTTCGGGCTTCATCCTCAGCAAAGACGGACGCATCCTCACCAACTTCCATGTGATCGAAAATGCGCAGAAGGTGGAGGTAACGCTGAGCGATAAGCACAAGTACCCGGCGCAGGTCGTTCTGCAGGACCAGGCGCATGATCTTGCCTTGCTGCAGATCAATGCCCCCAACCTCACGCCGGCTGTGCTTTCCGAATCGCGTGACCTGCAAGTAGGTCAGAATGTCTACGCCATCGGCAATCCCTTTGGACTGAACGGCACCATGACGACGGGGATTATCAGCTCCATCCGCTCGGTGCGCGAACCCCAGGGCGCAACCATCGAGAACGCGCTGCAAACCGATGCGGCTATCAATCCCGGCAACTCCGGCGGACCGCTGCTGAACTCCCGCGGCGAGGTGATCGGCATGAACACCTTGATTGCCACCGGCGGCGCGGAACAGAGTTCAGGCATTGGCTTCGCCATTCCCGTGGACACCATCAAGGCGGTGCTGTCGGATTACACCAAATACGGCCGGGTGCGGCGGCCTTCGCTGGGCATCGCATCGCTGGCTATCGGGCCGGAAGTCGCGGAGCAGATTGGGTTGCCGGCTGATTACGGCGTCCTGGTGCAGAAGATCATCCCGGGAGGAGCAGCCGAGCGCGCTGGATTGCGGGGCGGCAACCAGCAAGTCTTATTGGGCAATACACCGATTTATCTCGGCGGCGATCTGATCGTCGCGATTGACGAGGATCGGGTGACCAGTCCGCAGGATATTTCCGAGATCATGGACCACCACCAGGCAGGCGATACCGTTACCGTGACCTTCTACCGCGGAACGCGAAAGATGACGGTCAAACTCACGCTGGGTGAAGCGCACTCGGTTTCTGTCTGATGGTTACAACGGAATATAGCGGCGCCCTGCGATGCGGTACTTGCCGGAAAGCACGCGGGCGATCGCTTCCGTATAGGCTACATGCTCCTGGGCAAGAATACGCGCGGCAAGCGTGGGCTCGTCGTCTTCGGGCAGGACTGGAACTGTCTTCTGCAGCACGATGACGCCGTGGTCCAACTCTTCGTCCACGAAATGTACCGTGCAACCGGAGACCGTAACCCCATAGGCGAGAGCTTGGCTCTGCGCGTCGAGGCCGGGAAAGGCCGGCAAGAGCGAAGGATGGATATTGAGAATGCGCTGCGGGAATGCGCGTACGAACTCCGCTGACAGCAATCGCATATAACCGGCGAGACAGACCAGATCGACCTGATGTGCCTGCAGGCTGGCAATGATCTCGGCATCATGTTCAGAGCGTTGCCGTCCTCGGGCCTCGATCACCTGGGTAGCAAATCCCGCGCTTCGCGCGGCTGCGATTCCGGGCGCATTGCTCCGGTTCGAGATCACGACCGCGATCTCGGCATGCTCTACGCGCCCTTGAGCGATTCCCTCGGCGATGGCGAGAAAGTTCGATCCCCGTCCAGAGAGCAGGATCCCCAAGCGGTGGGTCTGGGATGACCCGTCGCTTCCCTGGATCATGTGTACATTACCTTGCGGTCTCCCTTGACCGTACGGCCGATGACGCAGAACTTTTCTCCGGCCCGGTCAAGCATCGATTTCGCCCGCCTGAACTTATCCGCCGGCACCACGGCGATCAGCCCAACACCCATGTTGAAGGTGCGCAGCATCTCTTCCTGCTCGACACTGCCCAGTTGTTGCAGATGAGCAAAGATGGGAGGCGGCGTCCATGCCGCCGTTTCCACCACTGCGGAGATCGTCTTAGGCAAGATGCGCGGCAGGTTTTCCGTAATGCCACCACCGGTAATGTGGGCCATACCCACCACCAGGTCAGCGGCGGTGAGCTTCTTAATCACTGCCAGGTAGCTGCGGTGCACCTTCATCAGGGCGGCTCCGGCTTTGTCCTTTAAGTCGTTCACATACTGGTTCGGCGCGTAACCGGCAACCTCAAAAAAAAGCTTGCGGGCCAAGGAATAGCCATTGGTATGCAAGCCGGTGGAAGGGAAACCGATCAGCACATCGCCCACCTGGATGTTGCTGCCGGTGATCAGTTTTTCCTTGTCCACTGCCCCGACGATAAAGCCGGCCAGGTCATACTCACCATCGGAATAGAAACCTGGCATCTGTGCTGTTTCGCCTCCGATCAGGGCGCAGCCGTTGGCCCGGCAGGCTTCGGCTACTCCACTCACCACGGTCTGGGCCACTTCTCCATCCAGCTGGCCGATGGCCAGGTAGTCGAGAAAGAAAAGGGGCGTGGCGCCTTGCACGGCAATGTCATTGACGCAGTGGTTGACCAGGTCGGCGCCGACGGTGTGATGCATCCCCAGAGCAAACGCAACTTTCAGCTTGGTGCCCACGCCATCTGCGCTCGATACCAGGATGGGGTCAGCGTACTTCGCGATATCCAGCCGGAAGAGGCCGCCGAATCCGCCAATATCGCCCAGCACCTGCTTGTTGAAGGTCTTTTGGGCAAGATACTTGATGCGCTGTTTGGTCCGGTCCCCTTGGGAAAGATCCACCCCCGCCGAGGCATAGGTGGCGGGAGATTTGGCCGGTTTGCGGGTCGCGTCTGGCAAGGCGTTTCCAATTTCACGTGGGATACCGGGCCAAGAGGCAGGCGCGCTTGGATTAGATGAAAACGTATCCCCGAGAACTGCCAGTTTAACATCGCCAGGGGACCAAGGCAGATCGAACTATTCCCCTATACTGGAGCGAAAGGGGACTGCTTTTTGCACCGAGAACTGAGTCGATCCAGAGAATTGCAGCGGCGCGCGGAGCGCTACCTGCCCGGAGGCGTTGATTCGCCGGTGCGCGCCTTCCGCGCGGTTGGGGGAGATCCGCCCTTCCTGGTGCGCGCCGAAGGTGCTTACCTGTGGGACGCCGATGGCAACCGTTACCTGGACTACTTCGGATCCTGGGGTCCCATGATCCTGGGCCACGCCCACCCGCTGGTCGTGGAGTCGATTCAACGGGCAGCGGAACGCAGCGCGAGCTTCGGGGCTTCGACCGCCGCCGAAGCCGACCTGGCCGAACTGGTGATCACGGCCATGCCCTCTATCGAGAAATTGCGCTTTGTGAGTTCGGGCACCGAAGCGACGATGTCCGCCATCCGCGTGGCGCGGGCGTTTACCACGCGAAAATACGTGATCAAGTTTGAGGGCTGCTATCACGGGCATTCGGACGGACTGCTGGTCAAGGCCGGATCGGGCCTGGCCACCTTTGGTTTGCCCGGCTCAGCCGGGGTACCGCCAGAGATCGCCCATTGGACTCTTGCGCTGCCTTTCAACGATTTGCCGGCAGTAGAAGAGGCTTTCGCCGAACATCAGGACGAGATCGCCTGCGTGATTGTCGAGCCGGTGGTGGGCAATATGGGCTGCGTTCCTCCCGCATCCGGCTATCTCGAGGGTCTGCGGCGAATTACCCGGGAGACGGGAAGCTTGTTGATCTTCGACGAGGTCATGACCGGTTTCCGCCTGGCCCTGGGCGGAGCCCAGCAGGTCTTTGGCATCGATCCTGACCTTACTTGTTTGGGAAAGATCATTGGCGGTGGCCTACCCTGCGCCGCTTTTGGGGGCAAGGCCAGGATGATGGACCTGTTGGCGCCGCTCGGTCCTGTCTATCAAGCCGGTACCCTGAGCGGCAACCCGCTGGCGATGGCCGCGGGCATTGCGACGCTCCGTTATCTGGCAGACCAAGCGACTGAAGTCTATGCCGGGTTGGAGAAACACACCGCGGCAGTCGCCACGGGTATTGCCGGAGCGGCCGGGGACGCGGGAATCGCTATGGAAACCAACCGGGCCGGCTCCATGGTCACGTGGTTCTTCACCGGTGCCCCGGTCACCGACTTTGCGACTGCGGCAGCATCGGACACGGAAGCTTTTGGACGCTTTCACCGGGCGATGTTGGATCAGGGGGTATGGCTTCCACCCTCGCAATTCGAAGCGGCTTTCCTCAGTGCCGCTCACACCAGCGCCGACATTGACTTTACGGTTGAAGCGGCCCGCCAGGCATTCGCGGCGATGCTTGCGGTCCCCACTTAGAATCTCGACCTGACGGACCACGAACATTGAAAAGCTGGCTGGTTTACGGCTGTGGTATCCCACATCTCGCGAAAAACGAGCGAGATGTGGGGCACCCAGTGATTGGTTTGCAGGACAGATATTAAAAGCCTATCCCCAAGCGTCCACGGTGACCGTACGCAAGCCGCTACCAGCCCATGCTTCGAGCAGGAGCCAAGTCGCCGTGAGAGTGATGGAGCGGTCGGTTCCCAGCCGTCTATGGCCGCCATCATGCAGCAGTATGTTGCTGCTCCTATTCAAGCGCTGGTTGAGTTGAATGCCACGCTGCACTCGTGCTGCCAGGGCCTCGAAGTCGGTCGCATCCCAGTCGTGAGCGGTGACGTTCCACATGACCGGAGTAAGGCCAAGTTCTGCCGCTGTGCGCAGCACATCGGGCCGACGCGCGCCGAACGGCGGTCGGAACCATTTCACTGCTTCGCCAGTCGCATCTTCGATGGCGGCGTTGCAACCGGCAAGCTCTTCGCGAACGCGCTTAGTGGGTTGCCAAAGCAGGGAGGGGTGGGTCACGGTATGGTTGCCCAGCAAATGACCGCGTTGTCGTATCGCCCGGGCAATCTCAGGACGCCGGCGTACATAGCTGCCCATCAGGAAGAAGGTCGCGCGTACCTTGCGGCGATCGAGCAGATCAAGCAATTGCTGGGTGTAGGGATCATTCGGGCCATCATCGAAGGTAAGGGCGACTTCCTGAGTGTCGGAGCCTGCGACCACGGTGCGACCGAAGATCTGCGAGGTAGGCCACTTCGCAGCATAGGCATATCCTCCGGCCGTAAGCCCGGTAATCAGTCCCGCGGAGACCAGCTTGCTAAGCATGCTTTCAGAGTCTAAATGGCTGGCGGCACGCATCGGGTCATGGTATCTTCGGCTTTTCTTCGCTAACAATGCTTTCACAAAAAGGGCATCGTCATGGCAGAGCTGTTTGAGGCGCCCAGATTCATCGCCATCGAGGGGCCGATTCGCGTCGGCAAGTCGACGTTGGCCCGGATTCTGGCGGAAAACCTACACGCGCTCCGCATCGTGGAGCCGGAGAACAATCCCTTTCTCGAACGTTTCTATCAGGAGCTGAGCGGCATGGCTCTGGCTACCCAGATGTGGTTCCTGGTGGAGCGATACGACCAGATGCGCCAGGCGGCTAAAGACCTGGCCGGCAGCGAACCATCGCCCATGGTGGCTGACTACCTCTTCGAGAAAGACAAGCTCTTCGCGTACATCAACCTAACGGATGCGGAACTGGCCCTGTACAACCGCTTCTACCAGATCTTCCGCAGCGAAGTGCCCACGCCGGACCTGGTGATCTACCTGCACGCATCGCCGGAGGTGCTGAAGCAGCGTCTCAAGCGCAAAGGCATAAGCCAGGAGCAGGCCATGAGTGACGCCTATATCGAGCAAGTGGCGAAGGCCTACGAACACTTTTTCTTCCACTACACGGCCAGCGACCTGCTGGTGGTCGACACCTCTGAGATCGACTTTGTAAATCGCCCCCAGGACCTGGCTTTGCTGCTCAAGCGGCTCTCCGAACCAATCAAAGGCAAGCAGTATTTTCTGCCACCCCCTACCCAGGCAAGCGGCGCTTGAATCCACGTGCCACGATATACTGCTGGTGGCGTATCGGACGCCCCCGTGTCCGCGGGCAGGGCTGAGCCCACCGATCCATTGTGCTCCTCACAATTCGATAGGCGAGTCTTCTTTTAGCCCGACACGCGGACACCGGGCAGTCACGAAAAGGAGATCGTCATGTCCGTCCCTGGTCCCAATCCAGCTCCCACACGCCGTTTGACTGAGCAGCCAAGCCTGGAACAGCTGCGCAAACAAGCCAAAGAACTTTTGCAGGAATTTCGCGCGGGTGCGGCCAGTGCCGTCGCCGAAGTGAACCGCTTCGAGCGGAAAGCTAACCAATCCAGCTTTGCACTCAGCGATGCGCAGAGAGTGCTTGCACGCGCTTATGGCTTTTCCAGTTGGCCGAAACTGAAGGCCTTTGTCGATGGAGCAAACATCCGGCGATTCGCCGAGGCTGTACAGGCGGGCGATCTTACACAAGTGAGAATGTTGCTCGCCAGCCGCCCCGAGTTGGTGGCGACAGACAGGGCGGAGAACGATGAGCATCGCGGACTCCATTATGCGGTGCTTCGGCGCGACGCCGCGATGGCGCGCCTTCTCATGGAGGCTGGTGCTGACGCGCGCAAGGGCATCTTCCCGCATCGCGATGCGACCTCTGCATGGACGCTGGCGCGAGAACGGCACTACGACGATATTGTCGCCGTGATTGAAGAAGAGGAGCGCCACCGGCGCGAGGAGATGAGTTGTTCCAACGCGACCGTCTCCCCCATGCAAGACCAGATTAGTTCCGCCATCGCGCAGGGCGACGACACGACGGCGATGCAGCTGCTGGATCGGGATCGCACGCTGATTCACGCCTGCGACCGGGATGGTATGACGCCCTTACACGTGGCGGCACGAAGGAACCGGTTGGAGCTGGTCGCGTGGCTGCTGGAGAGGCGGGCGAATGTCCACAAGAAAGACCCGAGTGAGCTCACGCCCCTCGATCATGCTGCGCTGGGTGCAGATCCGCGCAACAAGCGCGCGGAAAAATTTCCCAGCGTCGCGGCCCTGCTGCTGGAGCACGGAGCGGCATTGACGGTGCGAGCGGCGGTGGCATTGGGAGACCTGCCCCGGGTCCGGCAATTCATCGCGGCGGAACCAGAATCGCTGCGGCAAATCACCGGCTCCGGCGGCCTGTTGACCCTCGCTGTGAACCATCGCCAGTTGGGGAGCGCCGAACTGCTACTGGATCTTGGCGCAGACGTGGACGAGCGCCTGTTGCTGGAAGCGCTCGAAGAGCCGACCGAAAGTTGGGGTATGCCGCTGTGGTGCGCGGCATTAGCGGGCGATTTGGCCATTACCAGGCTGCTACTTGATCGAGGAGCCGACCCGAATGCCAACGTCTACGCCTCCGGATGGCCGCTGCACAATGCGTGGAACCATGAAGACGGTCGGGTAAAAAAATTGTTGCTGGAGCGAGGCGCCAAGCGACACCCCTACATGGTCGCCGAGACCTGCGACGTAGAGGAAGCGCGGCGACTGCTTGCCCAGGCGCCAAGCGAGGAGGTGGTGCGGGAATTAGCCTGGTCCGCGGCAGACCACGGGTGTCCGGAAATTGTTGCCATGGCGTTGCCTCATCTCGATTGGCCGGCACAGGACCCTCGCTGGCACTGGGTCCTGATCCAACCGATTCGCGGTGCCGGAGAGGACTCCTCACAAAATGAGGGCCATTTCCGCAGCCTGGAGGTACTACTCCTTCACGGTGTCGATGCCAATGTTGGGCGTCGCCACGAAACCGCCCTTCACTTTACTGCCGGGCGTAAAAGTGCGCTCCCGGGAGCAGACAGGGCGCGGTTTGCGGCGATGCTGATTGACCACGGCGCGCGGTTGGATATCCGGGACGACCTGCTGCAGTCGACTCCTCTGGGTTGGGCCTGTCGATGGGGTTGGAAGGAGTTGGTTGAATTGCTCATCCAGCGCGGAGCACCGGTACGGGAGAAGGACGCCGAGGCGTGGGCTAGTCCTGAGGCCTGGGCACAGAAAATGGGTCATCGGGAGATTCAGGCGCTCCTCGAACAACACGGGGAACAGGACATGGGGGCAATATAGTCAGTACTCTGCTTTGCGTCCGGAAACAAAGGGGTTGCCGGCGAGCACGAAGCGGGCGGCACGCTCGGTGTCCTTGCTGATCCCGATGCGCGGCGTGACCAGCACTTTGCGGGCCACAAAGCCGTCATCCTGAATCTGCAAATCCGATTCTGGTGCAGTCAGATCGGCGCCGTTGTCCCGCTTCCGCGTGACCCCAAAGGCTTGGCACAGGCGGCCGGGACCGGAGGTTAGGTTAGCCGCCGCTTTGCTGCCTCGACCGGGGGCATGTAAGCCGCGGCCAATTGCCATGGCATCCAGACCGCAGATGGGCTCCAGCGCGCGGAACAGCACGCCTCCGGCACGCCCCTCCGGTTCACAGGAGACGTTCAGGCAAAAATGCATGCCGTAAATGAAGTAGACGTAGGCATGGCCCGGCGGTCCGAAGAGCACGGAGTTTCTCGCTGTCCTGCCGGCGAAGGAGTGCGCCGCGGGGTCCGACTCGCCAAAGTAAGCCTCCACCTCGACAATGCGGCCCACCAACGGTTCTCCAGGTCTTACTAGCAGCTTTCCCAGCAGCTTGCGCGCTACCTCGTCGGGAGGATCGAGGTAAAAGTCCCGGGAAACAAGAGTCGTCTGAGCGCAGGCCGAAGTATCAACCATTTGCGGCCTTGACCGCGGCAAGCACCTCTTCGGCATGCCCCTCCGGCTTTACTTTGGGGAAGATCTTCAGCAATTTCCGGTCCGGACCGATGAGGAAGGTGGTCCGCTCAATCCCAATCACTTTCTTGCCATACATATTCTTTTCCTTGAGAACGCCAAACTGTTTGCAGACTACTTCGTCTACATCTGCAAGGAGGGTGTAGGGCAGGTCGTACTTTTCTTTGAATTTCTTCTGCGCTTTGGGCGTGTCGCGCGAGATACCCAGAACAACGGCTCCGGCCTGCTGTATCTTTTTGAAGACGTCTCGAAAGCCGCAGGCTTCGATAGTGCAGCCGGGCGTGTCCGCCTTGGGATAGAAGAAAAGCACCACCGGTTTGCCGGCGAAATCTTTCAGATGCACGGTCTTGTCTTCTTCGGTCTGCAGTGTGAAGTCAGCAACTTTGTCATTCACTTCCATGAGAAAGATCCTTCCAAAAAACGAGATGCATTGCGGGAACGCAGAAGAGCGTGAGCGCCCTCAACGAGATTATTCCACGATGAGTAGTTCCAAGAGTCGCGCCGTTGCCCTGTGGCTTGCGCTGGCCATGCCAACCTGGGCGCAGTACCCCGGACACGTCGAGAGCGCCAAGAAAGCTGCGCCGACGATCCGCGCGATAGCTGTTCTGGAGTGGACAGGCGAGATGGGGAAGCCGAAGGCCAGCCGCATCATCCCGATCTCTGTTTTCGACGGCGAACGGTATCAGCCGGGAGGGCTTTACCTGGCCAAGCCGGAGCCGCTGGCGCTTCAACCGGGAACGGAATATGTGCTGCAGGATGCGGGCGTTTCCCGGGGACTTTTCGACATAAACACCGCGCAGGATGTGGACGGTTATTGGTTTGGCTATGGCGCCTGGAAGCCCATGGCTGCCCCGGCCAAGCGGGCGAAACCAAAGCAAGGCAGACTCACTCCCCAGGTAGTGGGTGGTGATGCGGGGGACGGCCATCCCCATTTGGTCAGAAAGGATGGCAGCGGAAGCCAGGACAGTTCCAGCTCCGGTAGCTCGACCTCATCTACCTCCAACACCCAGACATCCAGCAATCCGCCTGCCGGTGATCCTGATCGTCCTACTCTGCGCAAGCGGTCGAATTCTTCCGATTCGGCCCCCAGCGCCAGTAGTGCCAGTAGTGGAAGCGGCCCGGCGCCGGAGACTGCCATCGGGGGCGCCGACCCGGACCGGCCGCACATGGCTCATGGCCAGCAGAGTATGTCCGATGACTATCAACCTGCGCAGCTCACCGGCGTCCCTTCCGGCCTGGAGCAAATGATTGCGGTTTCGGATGCCAGCGATCGCGAAACGCATCCTTTCGTGTATCTGTGGGCTGACCCGGCGGACGCCACGAACATGCAGACGCAAATGGAGATCGCAGCCAGCAGCGCCATCGCGGCCGCCCAGCCGCCGGTAAAGCCTGCAACGAAAGCGCACACGACAACGACGACCACAGCCGCGCAGCGCCGCAAGGCAGCTGCAGCCCCTCCCGCCCCCCCGAAGCTGGTTTTTACCAACGAGCGCTTCAAGGCCTATGAACTGACTTTCAGCGGGGGGGCGACGTTGGTCTTCTCTGGAGAGACGACGGATCATGCAGGCAAGGTCAAATACGTCACTCTGATCGCGCAGCCGGATTTCAACGGTGTGCCCAAGGTGCTGTTCAAGTCCGTGACCGACGACGATCACCTCGACCAGACACCGAAAATGCGGCTGGTCGATGCAGTGGATGCTAGGGCCGATAACCGGGGAGATCTGGTTTTCGAACTACGCAGCAGCCGCGATCGTGAATTCGTGATCTATCGTGTATCCGGTGGGCTGGCAGAGCAGGTCTTCACGACCGGTTCGCTGCCGAATTCCAATTCCCAGTCATGACCTGCTCCAGCAGGCCGCGGAAAACTCTGCACGAGCAGGAAAGCAATACCTCAGGGGCTTAAAGCCCTCATGCTGTGGCTTTTTACGGCCCGACTAAAGTCGTGCCCTGATACAAAACATGAGTTTTTTCCGCAGCCTGCAAAGCCGTGTAGCGCATTATCGCATTTACGGCATGGGTGGAGCCGTGCCCGTCGTCCGAAAGAGTCTTTCCACACCTGTAAAGCGATGCCCTTCGTCGTCGGGGGGGGGTTCTGTAGCCTGTAATCTCGTCCCAAATAAAAGTGCGCGAAAAGCGCTATAAGCGCCATAAGTTACTTTTTGTTACTTGTGTAAGTGCCCTAGCCTGCTACGGCGTAGGCAACTTGGTGGTATCCCAGCCGCCGCCCAATGCTTTGATGAGTTGCACGCTGGCGGCAAATTCACGGGTAGTGATATCCGCAGCCGTGCGCTCGTTGGCCAGCTGTGTCGTCTGCGCGGTAATCACTTCAAGGTACGTGGTGACCCCACCTTTGTAGCGGTTGGTCGAAATGAGCAACGAGCGCTGGGCAGAGTCGACCGCCCGTTGTTGCGCCACCGATTCGCTATTCAGGATCCGCAGGCCGGAAAGATTGTCCTCTACCTCCTGGAAGGCCTGCAGCACTGTTTGCCGGTAGTTGGCAACGTTCTGCTCATAAGCATCCCTGGCCTCTTCGGTGAGGGCATGACGACGGCCGGCATCGAATAACAACTCAACCGCTGAGCCACCCAGCGACCAGAGGGAGCTTGGTCCCTGGATTAAGGTCGTCGGCGCCTTGCTCTCAAAGCCGCCTGTTCCGGTGAGATTGATCGTGGGGTAATAGGCCGCGATCGCGATCCCTATCTGGGCATTGGCCGCATCGGCGCGCCGTTCCGCTCCGGCAACATCCGGGCGGCGCTCCAACAATTGCGAAGGTACACCTACCGGCACCTGCGGCAACTGCAGATCGAGCGGCGCGGGAGGCAGGCCAAAGCTCGACGCAGGGACACCGGTGAGCGTCGCGATGGCATGCTCGTACTGGGCCCGCGCTACGCCTACATCGATGGCTTGGGCACGCGTCTGGTCCAGCTGGGTTTGCGCCAAGGCAACGTCCGAGTCAGTGGCGACGCCGCCCTTGAAGCGCGCCTGGGTCAGTTCCAGGTACTGCTCATATTGCACCACGGTGTTGTCGAGCAAGCGCTGCTGGGTGTCCAGGCCCCGCATTTCAAAATAATCAGTCGCCAGCTCCGAGCGGATGCTCAAATCAACGTTTGCCAGGTCTGCCGCGGTCGCCTGTGCAGTAGCCTTCTGCGATTCCACCGCTCTGCGGATATTGCCCCACAGGTCCGGCTCCCAGGTGACCTGACCTTGAAGGAACAGATCGTTGTAGGTGCTCTTGCTTCCGGGAACATACAAGGGCCGGTTGGTCGACTGGCGTTCACGAGTCGCCGATGGGCCGACCTGCACCGTGGGATAGTACTGCGAACGGTAATACTGGACGGCCGCCCTAGCCTGCATGTACTGCTCATACGATGCTTTAAGTGTCTGATTCGAGACTGCGACCTGCTGCTCGAGCTTATCCAGTTGGGGGTCTTGATAAATCTCCCACCAGTTTGGGCGGAGCGCGCTATCGTTCGGGCTCACCTGCTTCCATCCCCCACCGGGCGGGTTAGGAGGTGGCACAGGCACGGCGGTCTCTTTGAAGGCTGGTGCGGTAGGCGCAGTTGGCCGCTGATAGTTGGGCCCCACAGTGCAACCGGAGAGCAGCAATGCAGCCCCGGAAAGCAGCAGCCATGTCTGGCGCGAAGTCCAGCTCAAATGGGTAGGACGGGACTTCATTCCTGCGCGCCCCCGTCTTTGCCCGGTTTAACGACGTGCACCGGTTCACCATCTATCAAAGAATCCGGTGGATTCTGGATCACCTGCGAGTCAGCGCTAAGCCCGGTGATGACCTGCACGGTCGATCCATCATCCTGGCCAAGCGTCACATGCACTAACTTAGCCTGATCTCCGTTAGATCCCTTCACCACCGTACCCACCTGCAATCCCTCGGTGCGAAAGATAAGCGCGGAGACGGGGATAATCAGCGGCGCGACGCCCTGATGCACGTTCATGTGGACTTCGGTGTAGGCTCCGGGGAGAAGCTTGCCATCCCGATTGTCGACGTCGATTTCGACCAGCAGCGTGCGGGAAGCAGGATCGATAGCCCGCGCCGTGCGCACCAGCTTGCCGGTAAATGACTGTCCGGGAAATTCGGAGAGGGTAAGCTGGGCCGTGGTGCCGGTAACCGCCGACTGGGAATAAATCTGCGGAACATTGACGTATACCCGCAAGACGTTGATGGCAGAGATGCGAAACATCAGCGTGCCGGCTCCGGCATTGATCAACTGTCCCACATCAACGTTGCGGGCAGTCACCACTCCGCTGAAAGGCGCATAGATCTTTTCGAAAGAAGTCAGCTGTTCCAGGCGCTGAACATTCGCCTGGGCCGACTTTACGGCTGAGGTGGTGGACGCTTCCTGGGTGACGAAGGTATCGGTGTCTTGTTTCGAGACGGCGTTTTGCGTCAGCAATCCCTGATAGCGGCCCGAGTTGATCTTTGCCAGGCCTGCAGTGGCTTCCGCCGTGGCCAAGTCTGCGCGCGCCTGAAGCAGTTGCTTATCCACTTCCGGTGAGCTGATAACCGCCATCAGCTGCCCCTGGCGGACGTGCGCGCCAATGTCGAAGTACCACTTGCTGAGATAACCGTCGGTGCGGGCATAAAGCGATGCATCGCTGTAGGCATAGACATTACCGGGCAAGATGATCTCCTGCCCGGTCTTGCCCGGCTGCGGTGGATTCGCGATCACAGTGGGAGCGGCGAGGGCGTCGGTCTGGTTCTTCAGCTCGGTGCGTGCGCGCACCCTGGGCACGATGCCGCCCACCGCCACGAGGACGGCCAGCACCAGGAGAACCACGATCATGATCGCGGCGACGCGGCCCGATAGGGGCGGCGCGTCGGGGGGGCCGCCGTGCCCCTCCCCAACCGGTTGTGGCCGCTCGTCTCTTTTTTCCTGATTCATCTCTACGCTCTTTCTCCGATTTTGTTTTCTAATCTTCCAGATCCGTCACACCCGCGCGCTCTGAGGCGCTCTGGCCGCGCTTCCCAAGCCAGCCATGGATCACGCTAAAGAATGTCGGCACAAAGAACAGCGTGGCCAAGGTTGCGAACAACAGCCCGCCAATGACCGAACGACCCAGCGGGGCATTTTGTTCGCCGCCATCACCCAGACCCAGCGCCATCGGCACCATGCCGATGATCATGGCCAGCGCGGTCATCAGGACCGGACGGAAACGGGTGTATCCCGCACTCAGCGCGGCGGCGTGGGCGTCCCCAGCGTTTTCTTCCATCTGCTCGCGGGCAAAGCTGATGACCAGAATGGAATTGGCGGTCGCTACGCCCATCGTCATGATGGAACCGGTCAGCGCGGGAACGCTGATATGCGTTCCGGTGATGAACAACATCCACACGATGCCGCTCAACGCGGCTGGCAGGGCGGCGATGATCATAAAAGGATCGAGCCACGACTGGAAATTCACCACGATGAGCAGGTAAACCAGCAGGATAGAAAAGGCCAGACCGCTGGTCAGCCCAATGAACGAGGAGTTCATCGTCTGCACCTGGCCGCGCAAGACGATCTGCGAACCACGGGGCAGCTCTTTGCGATGCTGTTCAATGATTGCTGAGATTTTGTCTGACACGCTGCGCAGGTCACTGTTGACCACGTTGCCGTAAATGTCGAGAACCGGTGCGATGTTGTAATGGCTGATAGTGGCCGGCTCCTGTCCGCGCACGAGGGTGGCCACATTCCCTAAAATCTGAATCGGCTGCACACCCGCCACGGTCGAGGGCGAGGCACCCGTCCCGATCGGGGTAAGGCTCGATGAACCTACCGAAAGATTAGGATTGGGAGTGACCGAGGCTCCGGCGCTGCTGGTGGTGAGCGGGATATTTTCCAGATCGATCACCGACTGCAAATCATATTGCGGAGATTGGGCGTTGATGTTGTAACTGACACCGTTCCTTGGATCAAGCCAATAGGTAGGGCTGGTCTGATAGCTGCCGCTGGTGGAAGCCAGCAGGCTGCCGGTTACATCCCGTTGCGTCAACCCGATGTCCTGCGCCTTGGAACGGTTCACATCGACGAAAAAATGCGGATTGTCGAAAGGCTGCTGGATGTGCAGGTCCGCCGTACCGGGCACATAGCTTATATCCTTCAGCAGTCTGTCGATGAAGGCGCGATTACCCTGCAGATTTTGCCCGATGACCTGGATATCGATGGGAGCCGGCAATCCGAAATTGAGAATCTGCGTCACCATGTCCACAGGCAAGGTGTAAAAGGTAACGCCTGGGAAATCGACTCCCAGCTTGGCACGCAGATGCTGCACATAGTGATCGGTGGGATGGTGTTTTTCGGCCAAGGCCACGGTGATATCCGCGTCCGCAGCGCTCACCACACCCGTGCTGGTGTAGGAAAGATTTAAACCGGAATAGGGGATCCCGATATTGTCGATGATACTGACGAGTTCGCTCTTGGGAATCTCCCGCCGAATGGCATTGTCGATTTGATCGCACAGGAGTGCCGTGTTTTCGATGCGCGTACCGGTCTGGGCGCGCACGTGGAGCTTAAACGCGCCTGAGTCTACCGAAGGAAAGAAATCCTGGCCCAACCATGGGTATAGCAGCGCAAACGAGCCTATGGAAAACACGAAGAAGAAGATAAGAAAAACCGTGCTGTGGGCGATGGCGAGTTGCAACACGCGGAAATAGAAAACACGCAGCTGCTCAAATCTGTGCTCGAAGGCCAGTTGGGCGCGAACCAGGGGGTTGCGGCTCTGCTGCTTCTGCTTTTCGGCGGCCGCATCATGCTCCTGAAGAAGGTATTTGGCCATGGTCGGTACCACGGTGCGGGAAAGAAAATAAGAAGCCAGCATGGCGAAGATCACGGCTTCAGCCAAAGGCACAAACAGGTACTTGGCCACGCCGCCCATGAAGAACATGGGCACAAAGACGATGCAAATCGATAAGGTCGAGACAAAGGCCGGAATGGCAATCTGCGCGGCGCCATCGAGGATCGCCTGCTCCACCTCTTTCCCTTCTTCGAGATTGCGATTGATGTTCTCAATCTCTACGGTGGCGTCATCGACCAGGATGCCAACGGCCAGCGCCAGGCCACCGAGGGTCATGATGTTGATGGTCTCGCCCAGTGCCCCCAGCACAATCAGGGAGACGAGGATGGAAAGAGGAATGGATACCGCGATGATGAGGGTACTGCGCCAGCTGCCTAGAAAGACCAGGATCATGACGCCGGTGAGACAGCCTGCGATGATGCCCTCGCGCACTACGCCGCTGATGGCGCCGCGCACAAAGATCGATTGATCCGATAACGGCGTTATGCGCAGTTGCGGGGGCAGTTGCTGCGCGATCGTCGGCAGCATCTGCCGGATTCTGGAGATGACGTCGAGGGTGGAAACATTGCCGTTCTTCAGCACGCTCATCAGGCTGGCGCGCTGGCCATCGACGCGCACAATATTGGTTTGCGGCGGGAAACCGTCACGCACATGGGCCACGTCGTGTATGTAGACGATGGCTCCATTCACGCTCCTGATCGGAATATCGTTCAGTCCTGCGATCGTGGAGGGCGCGCTGTTGGTTGCCAGCTGATACTCGAACGAGCCCACCTTCACGGTTCCGGAAGGCAAAATCAGATTTTGCACGCCGATGGCGTTGACTACATCGTTGGGGGAAAGGCCTCGGGCCTGTAGCGCCTTAAGATCGAGATCTATCTGAACCTGTCGCTGCTTGCCGCCGTAGGGATAGGGGCTTTCAGCACCCTCGATGGTGGCGAACTGGGTGCGGATGAAATTCAGGCCGTAGTCGTTGAGTTGCTGTTCGGAAAGGCCCTGACCAGAGAGACCGAGTTGCAGAATGGGCACACTCGACGCCGTGTAGGTGATGATCAAGGGAGGGGTTGTGCCTGGTGGCAGCTGACGCAACTGGGTTTGCGACACGGCCGTGATCTGCGCAATGGCGGTGGCAATCGTTACGTGGGGCTGGAAGTAAACCTTCACCACGGCAACCCCCACCAGCGATTGCGATTCGATGTGGTCGATATTGTCGACCGTGGTGGTCAGCGTGCGTTCGGTAAGTGTAATGATGCGGTTGGCCATATCCGGGGCAGACAGACCCTGGTACTGCCACACGATGCTGACTACAGGAATGTCGATATTGGGGAAAATGTCGGTTGGAGTATTCAGAATAGAGAGCGGGCCGATGATCAGCAGTAAAAGCGCAAAAACGGCGAAAGTGTAAGGCCGCCGTAACGCGAGACGAACAATCCACATGTGCTAGCTCACTCCTAGGGACGTTCTCTCCGGGAGTCTCGACGACCCCGGGGAGAGGGGGGTGAATCTCCGGCGTAGACGAGCGGACCAGGCTCGAGCGGAAGAATCGGCGAATAGTTTGCGAGCGTCTTTTAGGGAACCGAGGCTTTTGCTGTACCCTCTGCAGGGCATTGGGGTTCAAAGCATTTTCACTTCCACACTGCACAGGCAAATGTTGCGAATTGCTGCTTTTCTTGAGGAAAAGCAGCGACAAGAGCGGTTGCTTTGTACACACCAGAAGTGAAAAATGCTAAGGCAAATTTGCAGCCACGCTTAAATTATACGGTTTGTGCGATCGAACTGGCAGTTGTCGGCTATCGCGGCGCCCTTTGCAGGAGGGCTGCTCGATCCAGCCTCTTCCGCGATGAACCTCTTAAAAGCTTAGCGGTTGTGATGTTTAGGAGAGGCAATTCGATTCACAAGCTGGCACTTCACTGCGCAGCAAACAGAAAAGCCGGACAAGCGAGGCCTGTCCGGCTGGGATGAGTCTTTTGACACCGCCGCAACGTCCGCGGACGGGGTTTACTTGGCCAGAACGGATTCCAGCGCGACGCTGGAAACAGTGGCGTCCTTGGCTGGGTAGTAAGCGTTTGAGATGTACTCCTGGAGCATGCGATGGGTGTTAAAGAAGGAGCCGTTGAGTGCAATGGTGGAACGCATGACGGTGCGCCACCGCTCAGGATCGCCGTAGTAAAGGGGAAGAATGGTCGACTCCAGCCGGTCGTAAAGACTCGCGACCTCATGTTCCTGGGTGTCGCTATCGGGAATAGCCCAGCCGGTCACTCCTTCGACCCAGCCCTCGACCCACCAGCCATCGAGGACACTGAGGCTGGGGACGCCGTTGAGCGCCGCCTTCATCCCGCTGGTGCCCGAGGCCTCGAATGGGCGGCGCGGCGTATTCAGCCACAGATCGACGCCCGAGGTGAGCATCGATGCGAGCTTCCATTCATAGTTTTCCAGATAGACGATTTTGAGCGCGTCCGACTCCAGTTTGGCAGCAACCTCGAAGATCTGCCGGATGAGCTTCTGGCCTGGTTCGTCATGGGGATGAGCTTTGCCGCTGAAGAGAATCTGCATGCCGCGGAACTTCTCCGCACAGCGCACCAGGCGCTCGGGATCCGATAGAAGCAGGTCGGCTCGCTTGTAGGTAGCCACGCGGCGGGCAAAGCCGATGGTGAAGACATTGCTGCGCAGCGTAATACCGGTCCTCTCCGCGACCGCTTCGATGAGGTTGCGCTTGGACTGTGCGTGCGCCTTCTCGATCTCCCGCAGGGGAACATCGATCACGTAGCGAAACTGAAAATTGTCTTTGCGCCAGCGCGGAACGTTGCGATCGAAGATTGCCTGCATTGGGGCAGCAGTCCAGGTGGCCGCGTGCACTCCATTGGTGATGGCATCAATGGAATAGTCGGGGAACATCTCGCGGGAAATCTTGCCGTGTTGCATGGCGACGCCGTTCACAAAGCGCGATGAAGCCAGCGCCACATAGGTCATGTTGAGCATGCCGTCGTGGCAGCCACCCATGCGTTCCAGCAGGTTTGCGACTTCCGGGCCAAGTATCCTGTAAGTCTGGTCTATGGTAAAGCGGTCGTGTCCAGCCGGTACCGGGGTGTGAGTGGTAAATACACAGCGGCTGCGCACTGCCTGCGTATCCCGCTCTTCAATGGCCCGGCTCATATCGCCATCCAACTGTCGTTCCATCAAGCCGACCGTCAACAGCGCAGCATGACCTTCATTCATGTGGTAAACGTTCACGTCGTAATTCAGGGCTTCGAGAATGCGCACGCCACCGATCCCCAAAACGGCTTCCTGGCGGAGACGGTAATCCGTATCGCCACCATAGAGATGATCGGTGAGCCTGCGATCGCGGGTGTCATTCTGAGGGAGATCCGTGTCCAGAAGGTAGATCGGGATGGTGTGCCCGGTGACTCCCTCGAGATCGTAGCGCCATGCCCGGACCATTACGGGGCGATCCTCGATAGTTACCTCGACCACGGCATTTTCCAGCACGAGGAATTTTTCCAGTGGCCAGGGTTGGTCCTCAGCTGTCTGAATTCCGTGCGCATCGAGATGTTGCTGGAAGTATCCCTTGCGATGGAGCAGCGTGACGGCGCAAAGTCCCAGCCCGAGATCGGCTGCGGACCGCATCGTGTCTCCGGCAAGCACACCGAGTCCCCCACTATAGGTTGGCATATCGGGGGCGATGGCGATTTCCATCGAGAAATACGCAACTATGCCCGCTCGCTCGGAGGCAGACATCGAAGAAAAATCGCGTTGCTGGTTCGAAAAATGCATCCTGCTTATCTCCTGTTTAGCCGGCACCGCCGGTGATGCTCCAGCCACACGCCTACGGCGCGTGCCCTTCGCGAGCTTTACCCGTAAAACCTCGACGAATTTTCCTGTTTAACCGCAGTGCTCTTATTCTAACCATCGACCGCCTGGCTTTTATCACGAATCGGGATGACACTTCCGTCGAGCCTTCTAGTGCTTCTGTGGGAGAACGTTTTCAGCATTTTCCTGTTCAGGCGGTGAATACTCGCAGGGCGTTTGCTTCATCAGGCCACAGTTACGCCGGCATGGCCCGTGGAAGGCATGGCCAGAACCTCACCCGTCACCTGGCTCAATCTGCCCCAGATTGCATCAAGCCAATCCAGGTGTTCCGGCTTCATGAGAACGGAACGCAGGCAGGTGACGCTGCTTTGCTGGTCCTGTTCTGGCCACGAGCCGGAAGGAAAAAATCGGCTGGGTAATTGGGCCAGTGCGAGATGAAGGTCTACGCGGGCAGCGGCGGTGAAAATTTCCTGCGCCAGGCGGGACGACGCGGCCACGGTACCGGCGCGGACCGCCCACACCAGAATGTCGAGCTCGGGCGGGAAGGGGGAAAGGAATCGCCCATCCGCGCAGATTTTTTCATGCAGAAGCATCGCCGCCTCGCGACTACTACGCAGCCCGTTAGCAAACTCACCGTCTGAGATGAGCGGCAGCAGGCGCTGCGTTGCCCACAATGCTACGGCTGCAGCGCCGGCGCGGGAGCACTCCAGGCTGATCTCACCCAAATGCAATTCATCCGAGGTGAAATAAGTATAGGGCGAGTCATGTTTATAGAAACGGCCTACGGCTGGATCGCGAAACAGGATGCAGCCACAGCCATACGGTTGCAGCCCATGCTTGTGCGGGTCGACCACAATGGAGTCCGCCTGCGCCACGCAGGCAAAGGCACGCGCTGCCTCCTCGCCGAGCGTGGAGACAAGCGTGAAATATCCGCCGTAGGCGGCGTCGAGATGAACGCGGAATGGATAAGCCCTGCGCAAGGCAAGCACTTTATGCAGCGGATCGACGGCGCCGGTAGCGGTCGTGCCCAGCGTCACCACCACCGTGCCGACGTCCCCCTTTCGGACTAAGGACTCCAGTGCCGTTACATCCATGCGGCCTGCAGGGTCAGTGCTCACGCTGGTGAAGGGCAAGCCGAGGACGGCGCTGATTCTGCCATGGGTGTAGTGAGCCTGCTCCGAAGCTACGATGCGCTTGCCTGGAGCAAGCTGGCCGGCGATCCAGAGCGCCTCGAGGTTGGCGAAGGTTCCGCCGCTGGTTAGATGTCCCAGATGATCCGTCCAACCAAACATGCGCGCGATTTCGCGCACCGCTTCGACCTCCATACGTGAGCTGGCGCGGCCGCCATCGAGGGCATGGTTGTTGGGATTGATGGCCATGGCGAGTGCATAGGCGGCGTGGGCCAGGGGATGCGGGGGCTTGAGCATCTGCCCTGCATAGAGTGGATGAAAGTAGGGATAGTTGTCCGCCATTCTCTCCGCGACCAGGCCCAGGACCGCAGCCATGGCATCGATGGCGGGTGCCGGCCCCGCCTGCGCCGGGAGGTGGCGAAACGATGCTTGGAGGTGTGGCAGGGCGCCGGCAAGCAGCCGCAGTGCAGTATCTTCAGGCATGGCAAGAGCATTTTAAATGCGCATAGTTGAGTTGCGATGGAAAGCTGACGGGGGTGGCCGGTAAAGAAAATTTCCGGCTCCGGCGGGCTCAGAGCTTCGGAGCTTGGTTTTGGCCCTTGCCCAGGGCTTCGAGCGCGTCGCAGGCAGCCTTCAGTCCATCCTCGTGGCGCAACTGCTCTCCGATCCTAGCCGCCCGCCGCCGCGTCGCGGCTTTCTCCAGCAGCAGTGTGATCTTGCGGGCAGCCAGTTCCGCCGTGTAACGCCGCCGTCGTATCACGCGGGCCACCCCCAGGCGGCGTACGCGGCGGGCATTGTCCGGTTGATCGTGGCTGTAGGGCATCACCAACATCGGTTTGCCGGCGATCAGCGCTTGCGCGGTTGTGCCCACGCCTCCTTGATGAATGATGACGGAAGCTCGGGGAAAGAGCCTGGAATAGGGCGCATAGTTGGCCACGCACACGTTCGGCGGAACGTTTTGGGGAATATTGCGTGGGTCGCTTCCTACCAGGAGCACGGCACGCTGGCCGCTCAACTCCGCGGCCAGCGCACTCTGCAGGTAAAAGTCGCCCGCATCCAAAACAGCTGCCGAGCCTAGGGTAAACACGAGCGGCGGCGGCCCCTGTTGCAGGAAGCTCTCAACTTCCGGGGGGAGATTCCGCTGGCCGGCGTCGCCGTCGTAAAAGACAAAGCCGGTCACTTTGGTGGAAGCGGGCCAGTCCGGTTGCGGCTCGCCCAGCAAGGGCGAGAACATGGCTAACACCAGGTACGGAGAGTGTTTGGCTTCAAAGATGGGATCGGGTCCGCGGCCCAGCCCGAGCTCGGCACGAAGCTTATAGATGGGCTCGGGCCAGCTGCGTGTTACCCAACGCGCAAATCGTGCAATCACCCTTCCCATGCCGGGCAGCGCCGGTTGCAGACGTGCCAGCATGGGATAAGGGGGCAACACGGGCGCATCATAGCGAGAAAAAAAAGACAACGGTGCGAGCACATGCGATGCCCACGGGATCCCGGTCACTTCGGCCACGATGGGTGCCTGGTAGACGAGCTCTCCGGCAAGCAGCAGATCGGCCCCGCCCTGGGCCTCGACCACTGCCAGCAGCTCCCGGTAGCTTTGGCGAATGGCGGGAAAAAGGATCTCGCGCAGGGTGCGCTCTGTTCCCTTGCGAATGTCCATCAACATGGCCACCAGCTGGTTGTCTTCGGGATCGAGGATAGGACCGACGGCAGCAAACTCCAGTCCCAGCGAAACGATTTTGGAACGAAAGAGTTCGGGAACCGCCAGCACCGGCACGTGGCCGCGCTGCTGCAACTCAAGCGCCAGAGCTATCAATGGATGGATATCGCCAAGCGTCCCGAAGCTGGAGAGAACAATGCGCATGCGCTGCTTCTGCAGTGTAAATGCGAGAGGTGAAACGAGCGCCATCGCGCAGCAGAAAAGAAACAGCAACCCTAGTACGAATTTTCAAAAACTTGGAAGCGCCGTTCCAGCTCGAACTGCTGCTTCGCCTTCTCGCTGGCCTTGAGCAGCGCTGCACATGCTCCGGAAGCCTGTTCGCGGTCGAGCTGGGTGCGGCAGGCGGAGCGCGCATGGGCGTAGCTCTCCCATGGGCCCAGCTGCTCCCACAGACTGTCGCCGGGCAGGAAGCTGTGTTCCAGCCCGGTGCGCACCATCTGCTTAAAGTCGTTGTAGGTCAGCGGGTAAGTCATCGCGGCGCGGACATACTCATGGGTCAGGTTGATACGGGAAACTCCCTCGTCATCGGTGGAGAGCGCGACCGGAACGTGGTACAGGCGGTATATGGGGAAAGGGTGGTCTGCGCCCTTCGTATTGAGGATCACGTCGTTGCTGGTGAGGTTGATCTCCACCATCACGCGCCGGGTGGCCATCTCCTTGAGCAGGTCGTAAGCATGCTCCTCATACATCACGTCCACACCGTGGCCTATACGTTCGGCATCCGCCTCATCGACCGCGGAGCGGATATGAAAGCGAATCCCATCTGGGGGCACCATTCCCGGCTCCAGTTCGCCTGCATGCAAGGTGATATGAACTCGCGGATAGAGGACGTGGAGGGCATGGACCATGCGCATTTGCATCGGATAGTTGGCCATGGCAACGCGCCCATCTTCCGGCTGGACCATGTTGATGCCGACGACGAGAGGATCGGCGGAGGCCAGCTCGAAGCCGCAGACCAGCTGCACGAAAACCTCTTGTGGGGACAAGGCGCGCAACACCTGGTAAAGGAAGCGGACCTGGAGATTGCAGGCCGGCGTTGCTCCGTTTGTGCCGCAATGCTCCAGCTCTCGGCGCACGCGCTCGCCATCGTCGAACTCCGCACGCTGCGCGGGCAGGTATTTCGCCAGGCCGGCATCGAGCAACCGCTGGCGCAAATGAGCGAAATCCGTCTGGGTGTCTATCGTGCCCAGGCTCTCGGCCAGAGCCGCAGTAGCCAGGCGGAAGTTGGGCGTATTCATGATTTCAAGGTACTGCTCATTTTGCGCGGCCGCCCGGGTGGCCAGCTCATCGACCCACTCGCCCACGTGGTTGGGATCCTCTACCGCCAGAAAGTGTTCGAAGGATGCGAAGAAGTGGTCGTGCCCCGACTCTTCGGTGGTGGGAACGAAGGTTCGCATGGAAAATGCGTTGATCAACTGGTCATAAAGGTGCTGGTTGTTGAGTGCGTCTGCTACCCGCTCGCCCTCTTCGCCACACACCGGTTGCGGAGGCAGACTGCGCGTGGTGGCCGCTGTCTTATAAAGCGTGAGGGACTTGGACTTGACACAGAGATTATCTTCTGCAGCCTCGCGGATGAAGCTTTCCGCGTACACAGCGCCGGCCAGGTGGGTGTGCAGATCGGCGCCCTTGGGCATATCGAACAAAAAGGCGTAGAGGGCGAGTGGTCCTTGCTGGCGGGCGTGCTCGAAGGCTTGCGCGGCACGGGCTTCACCATTCTGCACTGCGGCCTGGGGCTGCGCGATGGCGTACGGCGCCAGGCAAAACAGCAGCGTGGAGGCGGAAACTCGGAGGGCCCGGCAAATTGGAGCACAGCGTCGGGACATAGAGCGGGAAGGCAACCGGTGTATTCGAATTGTGAACTGCGACCCTGATTTCCTGTACGTGGCTCCATCCATGGCTGCGTGTGCGGCTTTCATTAAGGAAAGCCGCATGAGGTTCGCCAACGCCACAAGCTCCACAGGAAATCCGGGTGAGCGTCCAGTGTACGACATGCCGGGCTTACTGCCGCGTAGTGCGCCGAGGATTTGCAAGTGCGGAGTTTTGCGCACAGGGGAGTGATTGCTATACTGACGCTTGTTGCTTGTGCGCAGTTGCTGACCTGACCGGGCCCTCCGCCTGACGCTGCAGACTCAGACCCAACTTAAGCGGAAGCAGCATCCTTGGGTTCTCCGAGGCCAGATAGCTCAGTGGTAGAGCGCGGCCCTGAAAAGGCCGGCGTCGGCGGTTCGATCCCGTCTCTGGCCACCACTTGGAGTCGAGCGAATACACATTCGGCGCGGCCCCGTGTCCGGGCGCGGAGGTCAACAGCCAGGATTCGCCGCTGCATGAAATCGCTCAACCAAAGACTCCGTCGACATTCAAGTCGAAATATCGGTAAATTGGACAGCCGGAGGGGTCATGGGGAGGCAACTTACCGAAGATCTTGGTTTTCAGGCACTTGACCGCGCAAACTGGGCTTCTGATTAAGCAATTGAATTCCGAAATAGGCAAACTTTCGCCGCGA
>Ga0302325_10006067_pt1 | contig 27302 bp, 19 predicted proteins | sample Palsa_T0_2_FD_201948 | JGI IMG/M metagenome (GOLD analysis project Ga0302325, IMG submission 201948) | Peat permafrost microbial communities from Stordalen Mire near Abisko, Sweden - Palsa_T0_2 | ecosystem: Environmental > Terrestrial > Soil > Palsa > Peat permafrost | place: Sweden: Abisko... | reverse complement strand
GTGAGTCGCCCGTTCACTGTTCCGAGCACATCGGGCAGATTGCGGGTAATAGTGGCGTCCGTATACGAATAGCTGCCGACGCGATAGGTCGCGCCATCGGCGCTGCCATTCTTGCCCTGGTACTCCGTGCCCACGAACTTGGCGAGCAGGCTCGCCCCCCACAGATCCCGGCCGTAAACGAATCCGACGAGCCCGGTGTAGTCAGGAGCGTAGGGAATGGTATCCCCGGCGCGCTCAATGGGCGAGGTGATGTCCGATTGCTGGAAAGTCGCGCGCAGCAGGCTGGCATTCACGACTGCGGTCACGCCGGCACCGAGTCTGAGATGGCCTTCCGTCTCGACGCCGTGGTAGAGGACGCTTCCTGAATTGACATAGAGGGTGTCGCCATTCTCCGTGATCGTCGACACGTAGTTATTGAAACTGATGTAGTAGGCGTCGAGCCCGATTCCGTAATTCGCGGTCTGACGAACGACGCCGAGCTGCCGCGCGAGCGCGATTTCCGGATTGGCCTGATTCCCGGCAGCCGGATTGGCGGTGTAGAAAAATGATTGGCTTGGCACCAAGGAGCCCTTGGAGATCTGCGCAAGAAGATTGGTGTCATCAGCCAGCCGGTACGTTGCATCGAGGCTCGGCAGGGTGCTGTTAACGGTCCGTGAGATGGTGCCCGGCGTGCCGGGCTCGAAATTCTGGATGACCGACGCATCAAAGTCGCGTGTGACATCCCGATACCTCAGCCCGAATCGCATATTCAAAGCGTCGCTCGCCTGCCACGCGTACTCGGCGTACGGCTGGATCGTGTTCATATGACTGTCGAAATCGAAGTACACGGGCGAATGCGCGTTCTTGTTGGCGTCGTACGGCAATCCCGTGGTGAGATCGACGGCAATGCGCGTCTCGGTCTGCCAACTGTGCTCTGCCCAGAGACCCAGTAAAAATACGCCATACGGGTTCTGGTGGGCGATGCGCACATCGTTGCCGATCGTGCGGTAGTTCTCGTCCGTCGAGCGGCCGGCGATGTCCGCGGGAGAAATGTCGTCAAAGCCGGGCCCAATGGGCGATGAGGTCTGATCGCCCTTCAGACTCAACCCCGAATTGCGGTATGAGTAGGTGTAGAGCTTGTCTTCATAGCGCCAGCTACCCGCAAAACTGTCCTGCAGTTTCAAATAGCCGAAGTCCGAGGAGCGGTGCGTCGTCGCGTAGCCGTAGTAATTCGGGCTCGCAGGATCCTCGTTGTAGCCGTACGATGACCCGAAGGCGGCGAGGTCGGTCGTCGTGATGCTGCCAGCGTTGTAGAAGTGATAGCTGTCGTAGCTGTAGACCGCGGTGAGTTGGGCGCTGCCCAGCAAAGTTACGCTCTTCAGGAAGAGATCATCCTTGTAGCCCGCCGAATTACTCATCGCGCCGTCGGACTGGCTGTGTTCGATCGTGGCAAGGGCGCCTGTCTGGCCTGCGGCCTGCGGAGCTGCGGTATTCAAGGTCGCGCCGATGAGGCTCGTATTGAAGGAGCCGTAACTTGCGAAGAGCCGCGCGCGCGCTGCATCTGGAATCGGCTCGGAATAGAGATTGACCGAGCCGCCGAAGGATGCATAACCCAGATCCGGCGCGCCGCCTGGACTGCGATCGATCACGACATGATCCAGCTGGGACGTCGGAAAATAGGACGTCGAGTGATGCGCGAAACTATCAGGATCGGCGAACGGAATGCCGTCCATCGTCACGTTGAACTGCCCGTCGACAAAGCCGCGCAGCGTCTGGTTCTTCGCCGCATCGAAACCCGGGCCGTTCGGTGCCGAACTGACGAAGCTCGGCGTGAAATTTGCGACGGTTCCGTAGTCCCCCACCGGCGATGCAATCTCGTGGATCACCAGTTCGCTCACGACCGACTGCGGCGAGCCTATGTTGGTCACGGCCTCGCTGGGCGGGGGCGCGTCCTGCTCCCCCAGGACTTTCACCTGCGGCAAGTTATTGAATAGGTCATCAGCCAGAATCTCGCCGCTGAAAAACGTGCAAGGCAGCAGCCACAAGAGTCGCTGGATTAGATGGCCACGGGGGCCGAGCGGGGCGCGAGCTTTTACCGCACTCGCAGTTCGACGGGCGGCTGACGTGCGCGCAGCCCGAGGTGCTTTATTTGGCGACCCAGGTGTGCCATTCCAATCGGCTCCCTGCGAAGAGGAGTCTGGTCGCATTGTTCACCCCGCATCTTGTCGCTAAGAAATGTAGCAGACGCTCGACGATAGCGGCAATGCATGCGCCTGCCGGTAATTGCAGCGGAAGCGACCGAGGAGCGAGCGTGCTACGCGGAGCCAAACGGGGAAGACTAGCCGACTGCGACCGCAGGATCGCTCACGCCATGAGTTCCTGTCTCGAGCCGGCCAGCGAATCTGCGCGACCAGGTTGGGGTGCTCGCCGTAAAGTCGTACCACTGGCCGCTTTCGCTTACGAGCCAGCGGCCTCGCTCTCTTGACAATGCACCGGCCATATCAGTTAGCTGACGAACGGATGATTCAAAGGTTGGGCGCTCGAGCCAGTCGGCTGCCGGCGACCAGCGCTGGTGACCTTTCTACTCAGGGATAATAGTAAGCGAGCCTGACAGCCGCCAGGGCAGCGAAAAGTCCGAAGGGTCGAATGAGTGCGTGGAAGCGGCTGTTTCCCGTCCATTGCGCATCCGGCCGGACGCTTCAAGGTTGCCTGTTTCGCGAGTACGGGCTATCCCCGCCAGAACTGGCACCGCCAAATGAAAAAGGCGGCAACAGACAGCCAGAACGTACTTCCGCACGACATCTCGATTCTACCGGGCAGTTTGACGTGCTGAGCTTCAGCTTCGTGCCGGTTAGCAGGAATCCGCCACAACTCACCGGGCTTGAGTCCCGTTTGTGAGCTGTTCGTGTTCTTTGGCCTTACGTTGCGCATTCGATTTCGGCATACTCAAAGCCCAATATCGTGACCTGTGGCGGAGCCAAAGTGAGCGACAGGGAAATCGCTAGCACCCTGAGACACACGTGGCCGTCATTCGTTGCGCTTCTCCTTGTCGGTATCGCAACCTCCTGCATAGCCAGCTGTGACAGTGGCACGACGCCCTCTGCAACAGTCTGCAATCCGCTTACCTTCGGGGCCGTCGCGGATGGAAAGACTGACAATACCTCCGCCATCCAAAATGCCGTCAATGCCTGTGCAGTGTCAGCCGGCGGAATCGTGGAGCTCAGCGCGGACGGGAAAAAAGCCATCTATGTTACCGGACCGTTCACGCTGAAAAGTCATATTCAACTGCAGATTGACGAGGGCGTGACGCTGCAGGCCACTAACGCGCACAGTCGTTACGTTGCCGCATATATCAATTGGGTGTATCAGCCGAATGAGGCGCTGATTTCGGCTAAGGGCGCCAGCGACGTCGCAATCATCGGTTCCGGCATTATCGATGGTGCCGGCAACCAGCCGGATCCAAATGACGGCGGCCGAACCTGGTATGAATTGAGGACCGCAGAAACCGCTGCGAACCCTTCGACGCGCCCCTTCCTGCTTGAGTTCTATCAATGCGACCACGTCACGATCAGCGGCGTGACACTTCAAAACCAGCCGTACTGGACTCAGGCGCTGCGCTTCAGCAGCGACATCACCGAGTCCGGGGTGACGATCAGGGGATACGGGCCGAACAGCGACGGTGTCGATCTCGTCGGCGCTACCAACGTCACCCTTTCCGATCTCAATATTAGCGTCGGTGACGACAACATCGCGATCAAGTCCGGGCTACCGATCAGCACGAGCGATCCCTACTACTCGAAGGAGATAGGTTTGCCGCAGATGCCGACCTCACACGTTCAGATCTCGAACATCACCGCCGGTCTTGGTGGGGGTGTAGTGATCGGCAGCGAGGCGGCAAACGGGGTGAACGACGTCAGTATCGACAACGTGAACTTCACGAATACTGAATACGGATTCAGGATCAAGTCGGCGCGCGATCGGGGCGGCAAGATCTACGACATCAACGTTAATCACCTTGCGATGACCGGGGTAATCTGGCCGCTCACTATCGATTTCTATTATGCGCCTATCGGCCCCGACCCGCGTGGGCCGGCTCAACCGATCACGCCGACCACTCCGTATGCTCACGACATTTCTATTCAGAACCTCCTCGCGACAAACGCGCTCTACCAAAGCTTGATTCAGGGTCTACCGGAATCCTGCATCCACAATGTCACGTTGAATAGCGTGAACATTCAGACGAGGAGCAAGGGCATAGACCTGCTGCACATGACAGGCACCTTTACCAACGTAACGAGCACGCCGCCCCCGCCGGACCCGCCCTTCGTCGTCGAAGAGAACGTGACTGTCACCACGGCCGGCACCACTCCGGTGATCCCAATAACTGCGCCATTGGCTGGCCAGATAGCGTGCAATTTGCAAGTGTGACTGCTTAATTGCGACCGACAGATTCTCCGCGTCGCCATAGGTGCAGTGCTTGGTCGCGTCCAGCGCTGCCGAGCGCACGAGGTAGGTAAAGCGACAAACCGGGCGTCACTCCAGAGTCCACACCGACCCGGATGTCTGCGACGCCGCCACAATTTACGTCCCCGATTGTGGGCCCTGAGGCTTGATTCGCAGGCAATGCGACTGCCGTGTTTCCATAATGTGTGCCGCAGAAGGCCCGCTACGTCGCTTGAAGTCAGCGTTGCGTAATTTGCCCGGCTCCTCGACAACGGCTAGGTCCCGCGGTAGTTTGCCGCGATGGGTCAATGGTCTAGCTGAAATGGAAGGCAGCAGCGTGATGCAATTGGTGCTGACGGCTTTAATTGCCCTGTTAGCTGCCTGCGATGGCCAAAGTTCAAGCGCGGCCCTGTCTCTTGGCCCATTACCCAAGGTTGCGCTTCCGGCGTACGATCTGAAAGGCTCTGGGCCGATAGTCGTCGTTATGAACATGGCGATCGCGGACGCATTCGTGGGCGAAGTTGATCAAGACTACGTGGCGCCACTTTTAGCTAACGGGTTCTCGGTTCTTTCCCTTGACCTTCCATGCCACGGTGCCGATGCAATTCCGGGCGTCGAGCCGTTGGATTGCTGGAGACAGCGTATCGACCAGGGTGACTCCAATCTATTTACGGATTACTGCGCTGGACTTGCAGCTGTCCTTGATAAAGTAGGTGCGGTCGACGCAAGCGTCATCGGGATATCGAGGGGCGGTTACGTCGCCATCACCTGCGCGGCCTATGACCCGCGCTTGACGAATCTCGCCCTAATCGCCCCAGTGACGGACCTTGCCTATCTGACCGAGTTCAGCGGCGACCACGTTGACGAGCAGGAGTTTGGCACAGCGCAGTACATTCCATACTTACTAGATCGGCGCATTCTGGTGCGGGTGGGCCGGACCGATACGCGAGTCGGCACGGACCTCGTGGTGAATTTTGCCAACTTGGTACACGCTGATCTCGAGTATACCGATGGCGCGGGACACGATACGACAGATCCCAGCCATGCTACCGTGGCGTGGCTCATATCAATTACCAGCTGAAATGGCATCGGCCGGTACCACTCCATTGCCAGACGCGCGTGCGCGCTTCGTTCGCGCGCTCACCTCGCACCACAGGTGCGGCAGTCCCGTTGGACATGGGATATTTGGCGTCATCACCTGGCACAAAGGTTACAGGGCACATAGCCGGCTCACTCATGCGAGTGGTAGATGAATACAGCGCGATTCCGCGCCGAAGCGACGCAGGTGTAACACGCGTATGCGGACCGACCACTTGACGATCAACGCTCGTGAGAGCCCCTCAAATCTGATCGGTGATCGAGCTTGAGAATCTGCACTTATCGACATGAAGCCAATTCCCGTCTCTGACACCGATGCAACTGCGGTTGTCCTCAATGCGACTGCGCTGGTCGGCGCAGCGCGTGGGCAGGAGGTTCAATCGTGCCAGCCCGGCTGCTCCTTTTCGGTCTTTGGACTTCATGCGGACAGCGGGGTTGGTGCTGGCGACAAGACGCTGCGCATCCCCGATAGACGACCCCACCTGCATTACAAATGCTGAATCGTTTCGGCTCAGTGATGGCATCCCGGAAGGAACCGCCGCGCCGCGTTGTTCGTTTATGACCCATAGCATCTTGCGGAGAAAAGCTATGCGTATGTCCTTAATTCAAGCGCGCAGCGCCTTACAGCACGCGCTTCTCGGCGTCGTGGTCGCCGTCTCGCTCGGTGGATGTGTAGCGACGGTGCGCGCGCCGGGCCCGGCGTACTATGGCGTCGAGGTCGGCATTCCTCCTCCTGCAGCGCCGGTCATCGAGGTACCGCCGGCGCGGGTGGGCTTCGTCTGGGCGCCGGGCTATTGGAACTGGAATGGACACGAGCACGTGTGGGCCGAGGGACGCTGGATGGCCGAGCGTCCGGGTTACCGCTGGTCAGCGGACCACTGGGAGCAACACAACGGCCGCTGGCGCTTTGCCAAGGGCCACTGGGAGCGCTGAAGCCAGACGACGCGCGGGATCCTTACCGCGCGTCAATCCCCGGGCGGTAGTGCATCATAGAACGGCACCAGCTCAAGGAACCCATTTGTCCTATCAGTCAAGACGTAAGTCGTGTTCAGCCCGTCCACAACGTTCAGTGCGATGGGCCCGAGAATGATGGCGTCCGTGCCGGTGTTGGCGAAATACACATCATAGGTCCCCGCCTGCACCTGCAGGTACGGGGTCGAGGACTTGAAGGCGACCGCCGAATAGTTGGGGGGCGGTCGGTTGGAGTTGTCCGCATCGATGTTGAACACCACACTTGGCGGGTTCAGATAGATGTCCACCGCCGGACCGTACTGGAGCGTAGAGGCCGCGTTCAGGAACCTGAATTCCCCCTGGGTGGGCACGCTGCGCCGATCATCCAGCAGAACGACGCCGGCGATATATTGCAGTGGGCCGACGGCGTATTCCGTGTAGCTCTGATCTGCTTCGGAAGTAAACGAAACCAGAAAACTTGGGTGGCCCGGCGTGTTTGTCGGCGTCGCGATCGTGCCGGCGACGCCCGAATTCACATCGCCGTAGGGGGATTTTTGTTCGAACCCAATATTGGTAGCGAGCGTAGTAGTTAAGTTCAGGCCGCCCACGATGTTGTAGGCCGGCGAGCCCGCGGTGACGTTGGCAAAGGCAAGCTCGGCGGCATCATTGGGATTGGCGAATTGCACCCCCGAAGCCGACGCGCCCGTCGGACTGTCGAGCGCGTCGACCACTATGGGCGTCGTGCCCGGCCCGATGTTGTCCGCGATGACGAATGTCAGGCGATCAAGCTCATTGACGGTCACCGTGTTCGCCGGGACCAAAATCTCTCCGGTTAGCGCGTTCTTCAACTCGATCGTGACATTGACGCTCACCGTCGCCGAGAGGTTCAAAAGACCGCTGGGAATGGAGATCAGCAGAGACTTCTCGCCCGTGCTCTGACCGAAACTCAGCTCGCCGAGTTCGAGAGGCGTATTGATGCCAGCCTCCGGCGCGGTAATGAAAGCTAGCACCGGGGGCCCGTTGGGGGCCGCGTGAATGATCTGGTAGACCACGTAGTCCGCCGGCAGCGTGTTCTGGAGGTCGGTGTCGGTGATAACCAGATACTGCGGAGCAGCGACAGTGCCATAGGCAATCACGGTGTAGTCCGTGGCAACCACCATGTTCTCCGTGATGGGCGTTCCGAAGGGCTGGTAGGTCTGGAGCGGCTGCGTAATGAGATTCGATGCGGTGAGGCCCGCAACCTGCACCGCATGGCTGCCTGGGTGCACCCCGACGAGCGGCGTCATGTCGCCGTAATTCATCTCGGCGACATCGGCGGTGCTGTCAATGGTCAACTCGAGGTTCGGCGAGTTGGTCACGAGGTTGATGCCACGGATGTAGGCGATGTCGCTATTGCTGCCGCCCAGGCACGATGTAAGTGCGATGCTTGCAACGAGCGTCGGCACGAGATGGCGCAGCGGCTTCACGACATTGCCAAGCACAGCGCGGCTAGAACGCCTGGCCAACCGAGAACTGGAAGTGTTCAATGTCGTCTCCATAATTCAGCAACGTGTCATGGTGATATTTGAGCGGAATCGCGTAACTGAATTTGAACAGGCCGAGTGGCGCAAGCCACTGAACTGCAAATCCAGTCGACGTCACAAAATTCTTCGGCGTGAAGGCATAGTCCACGGGGTAGTCGCCCTTGTCAGTGAAGAGCACGTTGCCTTTGTAGGCAACCTGGCCGAAGTCGTAGAACAAGGTGGCGCGCGCGGTGGATGAGAACTTCTCCGGCACCGGCAGGATCGCCTCCACCTGCCCGGTGAGGGCGAGGTTTCCGCCGTACGGGTTGCCGTGCGAATCTCTGGGGCCCAGCGTACCTTCGCGAAAGCCGCGCACCGAATCCGGCCCGCCCAGATAGAAGTTCGAAAATGGCGGCACTGCGGTGGTATCGCCTTCGGAGTACGCGCGGGCGAGCCGCCCGCTGATGCTGATGGGGTAGCGCGCCATGTACGGCAGGTGAAAGAACTGCTGGAACTCCCAGCTCGCAAGCCCGTACTGCACGTCCAAGCCGGGAACCGTCTGCTGCAGGCTCAAAGCGTTGCGCGCGCCCGAGGTGGGGAAGAGCGTGCGGTTGCGGGTATCGAAACTCCAGCCCGCGGACATCTGCACGTCGCTGAACCTCGTGCCGTAGATGTAGTAGGTGGTGCCGTTGGTATAGATGGTGCTCGTGTACGGATGACCGTTCGCCTGCACCCAGTCGATAGCCTGCAGGGCGCTGCCGGTCGCCGAGGTCAGAAGCTGCGAGGTCTGCAGAGCGCCGCCAAAGCGGAACACCTGATACTCGGTGAGGGGATAGGCGTACTCGAGGCCGAGCTGCAGGGTCTTGGACGACAGCGCCGAGGCGTTCGCCGTGAACTGCGTGATATCGCGATAGCTCAAGGTGGTGATGCGCTGGATCCCGTCGACGGTCGCATACGGATTGGTCTGCGACAGCGAGTACACCTTGCTGTAGAGGCCGCCTTGCAGCTCGACCGCCACGCGCTCGCCGGTGCCGAGGAAGTTCGCATCGGCGTAGCTGCCGTTCAGGATGAACTTCTGCGATTCCGAGTAGCCGATGCCGCCGCTCAACTGCGCGCTCGGTCCCTCCTCGACCTGGAAGTTGACGTCCACCATGTCGGCGGAGCCGGGCACGGGGGTGGTTTCGTAGGTGACGGTCTTCACGTAGGAGAGGCGCTGGATGCGCTGCTTGGACCGATCGAGCGAGACGTTGGATAGCCAGCCGCCTTCGAGCTGGCGCATCTCGCGCCGCAGCACTTCGTCGTTGATGCGGTTCTGGCCGGCGAAATTGATGTTGCGCACGTAGACCCGATTGCCAGGATCGACGAAGAAGGTGAGGCTTACCTGCTTCGTCTCTTCATTGGTGGTCGGCACCGGGTCAACTTTCGCAAAGGCATAGCCATCCTGACCCATGCGGTTCTGCATCAGTTCCTGGGTGCTGGTGATGAGCTTGCGGGAGAAGATCTGTCCGGGTGAGATGAGGAGGAGCCTGCGCAGGTCGCCCTCGGGTACCACGAAGGTGCCGGCGAGCTTTACCTCGGAGATCCTGTATACCGAGCCTTCATCGATATTCACCGTAATGAAGATGTCATCCTTCTCCGGGGCGATCGCCACCTGCGTCGATTCGACCGCGAAGTTGGCGTAGCCGCGGTCCATATAGAAGGAGCGCAGCTTTTCCAGGTCTCCCTGCAGGGACTCGCGCGAGTAGCGGTCATCCTGCTTGTACCAGGAGAGCCAGTTTGGAGTCTTCAGCTCGAAGGACTGGATGATCTGCGCATCGGTGTAGGTGCGGTTGCCGACGATATTGATCTGGCGGATTTTGGCGCGCGAGCCTTCCTTGATGTCGATCTTGATCTTGACGCGGTTGCCGCTTTCTTCCTCGACCTTGGCATCGATGCGCACCGCATACTTGCCGCGGCTGAAGTACTGGTCGGTGAGGTACTGCTGCACGTCCTCCAGCACCGAGCGGTCGAAGGTCTTGCCGGCGGCAAGGCCGACGTTGCGCAGGGACTTCTGCAGATCCTCGGTCTTGATGTCCTTGTTGCCGGTGATCTCGAAACTCTCGATCGAGGGGCGCTCCTGCACCACAACCACCAAGGTCGTGCCCTCGCGGCGCAGCTGCACGTCGCGGAAGAAGCCGGTGGTGTAGAGGGCACGCACCGCCTCGCGGACACGCTGCGGGGTAAGTACGTCGCCGATGTTCACCGGCAGGTAGTTGTAGACCGTGCCCTCGGAAACCCGCTCCAGCCCCTCCACGCGGATATCACCTACGGTGAAGTTGCGCGGATCTGCCTCTGGAAGGGGCACGGGCTGAGCCCACACCGGGGCGGCGAACCACACGACGAAACCGATCGTGAGCGCGGCGTACGAAAGCCTGCGCAGCACGATTACAACGGGCCGCACGTATGGTTCTCATCCGGGCAAAAAAGCAACGAAGGAGACCGAAGCGGGGGTGCTGTGGCGCAACCCATCTGCATATCATTACTCGCCCTAAGGAACGCGTTCTGCACTTGATGCTCGCTTTCTGACTGGCCGCACGAGCCAGGGTTCCCGACCCCACGGGTGGCGTCGCGCCCAAGAAAACGAAATCGTCCCGGGCGACACCGGCGGCGATCTTAGCATCGTGTCGCCGCGCGTTGAGCAGGAGATGCGTGGCGCGCGAGCCACAGGGGAGCAGGCGTTTGTGTTACGCCTGGGCTAGCCGCACGAGGCGAGTCAGCGCTTCCAGATCGATCGACTGCTTCTCGCGAAAGAGCTGATACAGCGTGACGATGAGCGCCGAGCGCTGCGTGGATGCGAGCACGAGGTGAGCCTTCGCAAGCTCTGCATCGACGCTCTCAAGAAGCGTTTCCAGGAGGGCGCACTCGGCAGGAGTGTCGGCACGCGGCCCGCCGGACCCTCCCGCCAAAGCGCTGCGCTCGCCGCTACCGCTCACCAGCCACGCGATGCTCGTGGCCGTCGCCTCGCAGATGGCCCGCAAGTCGGTGACGTTGGGTTCGGACTCGGCGCGCAACCACTTGCGCACGGCTCCCTCGGAGCGTGCGATGACGCGGGCGAGGGAGCTTGCGCCCCCATGCGCGTCGATCACGCTGCGCAGACGCGTTGCGAAGCCGTTGGGTTTTCGTTCGGATGAACGCTGTCGCAGCGGATGACCCCTTGATGATTAAGACGCGCGCCTCGATACAGCATCACGAATATAACGGCGTAAGCGGTAAAAATCGATGCGCTCCGGCACATTAGTGTTAGTATTCGTACAAAAGTGACGTACTCCTCTTCTTTGGATGCCTGCCGCCGCACCTCCCGGCGGCCCTGCATGAGCGCAGCCATTGCATGCTCCGGTGCCACGATGAAGGCGCCGCGCGCGCATGCGGGCGGATCTCGGGCGGCCCGTCGAGAAGCCGGGCGCGGGAGCGGGAGTGGTTCGGATTTTGTTTCTGCACGCCCCTATAATGCGACTGCCCGACGCCGGGCCAGCACAGCCGGGCGGGCGCCCGCCCCTGCGGTGCGTGGAACGGCACGGGCGAAAGTGGCGGAATTGGTAGACGCGCTGGACTTAGGATCCAGTGGGGCAACCCTTGAGAGTTCGAGTCTCTCCTTTCGCACCACTGTGGGGATGCTCCGATCGCTGGCTCGAGCCGTTCGAGCCGAGGAATGAACATGCAGGTATCTTTGACCGCGACTGGCGGCCTGGAGCGGCGCCTGGAAGTGGCGGTGCCGGCCGAGCGCGTCGCAACTGAAGTCGAGCAGCGCCTGAAGCGCATCTCGCGCACCGCGCGCCTGAAGGGATTCCGCCCCGGCAAGGCGCCCTTCACCGTCATTCGCCGCCAGTTCGGCGAGCAGGTGCACGCGGAAGTCGTGAACGACCTGGTGCGCAGCACCTGCGCCGATGCCCTCTCCCAGGAGAAGCTCACGCCGGCGGCCGGGCCGCGCATCGAACCCATCGCCATGGGTCCCGGTAGCGATCTTAAGTACGCGGCGGTGTTCGAGGTGCTGCCCGAAGTGCGGGTAAGGCCGAGCGCCGACATGAGCATCGAGCGCCCCATCGCCGCGGTGACCGAGGCGGACATCGATGCGATGATCCAAAGCATGCGCCTGCAGCGCCCGGTGTTCACCGCGGTCGAACGGGCGGTGCGCGATACGGATCGCGTCACGGTCGACTATCAGGGCCGCATCGACGGCGAGCTTATAAAGTCCGTGCAGGGCGAGGATGTGGCGTTCATCGCCGGCGCCCGCCGCATCATGACGGAGCTGGAAGAGGCGGTGAAGGGCGCAATGCCGGCAGAAAGCCGCACCGTGACCGTGCATTTCCCGAATGAACATGCGGACAAGCGCGTCGCGGGGCAGGCGGTTGAAGTGACGCTCACCATCAAGAGAGTCGAGGAGATGAGCCTGCCGGAGGTCGATGCGGAGTTCATGACCTACTTCGGAGTCACCGAGGGCGGCATCGACGCGCTGCGTGCCGAGGTGCGCGCCAGCATGGAGCGTGAGATGGCGCAGGCCGTGCGGCAGCGCATGCGCGCGGCGGTCATTGATGCGCTCGTCAAGGACAATGCGATGGAGGTGCCGCGCGCGCTCATCGAGGAGCAGATGCGCGACCTGCAGCTCGAGGCGGCCCGGCGCATGGGCATCAAGGATGCAAGCCAGGCCCCGGCACGTGGGGCCTTCGAGGAGCCCGCCCGGCGCCGGGTCGCTCTGGGCTTGATCCTGGGCGAGATCATTCGCTCGGCGAACCTGAAAGTCGATCGCCAGCGGGTGCAGGCGCGGCTGGACGAGATTGCCGCCTCCTACCCCAATTCTGAGGAGGTGCGACGCACTTACTTGCAAAGTGCCGACGCAATGCGTCAGATCGAGGCGAGCGTACTCGAAGATCAGGTCATCGACTGGGTCCTTGAGCGCGCCAACGTCGTCGAGCGTGCGTCGACCTTTAGTGAACTGACCGGTTTTGCAAATACCAGTGAGGCTCCAAAATGAATGAGCGCGGCTTGAACCTCGTGCCGATCGTCGTCGAGCAGACTGCCCGCGGCGAGCGGGCTTATGACATCTATTCGCGCCTCCTGAAGGAGCGCGTGATTTTCATCGTCGGGGCGATCGACGACTACATGGCCAACATCGTGGTCGCGCAGATGCTGTTCCTCGAGTCCGAGAACCCGGAAAAGGACGTGTCGCTGTACATAAACTCCCCGGGCGGCATCGTCACCGCTGGGCTTGCGATTTATGACACGATGCAGTTCATCCGCCCGGATGTGAGCACGATCTGCGTGGGCCAGGCGGCCAGCATGGGCGCGGTGCTGCTCGCCGCGGGGGAGAAAACCAAGCGTTTCTGCCTGCCGCACGCACGCATTATGATTCATCAGCCCCTTGGCGGCTTTCAGGGCCAGGCGGCGGATATGGAGATCCACGCCAAGGAAATGCTCGAAACCCGTGACCGGCTGAACAAAATCCTGGCTAAACACACCGGTCAGAGTGTCGATAAGATTAAACAGGACACGGATCGCGACCACTTCATGGACTGGCAGGAGGCGCAGGGGTACGGTCTTATCGACCGGGTGCTGGAGCAACGCGGCGAAGCGCCGACCGCTCCCCCGGCGAAACCGTGAGACGACCCGATGAAACCTTGTCCGCACAGTAGCTTACGTAACATGCGGTCCTTTGCCTCTTGGGTATGACGCGTGCTATAAAACTTTCGGTTGCCGGAGAAATCACTGGCGACCCCACCTGGGTGATGAGGGCGCTCGATGAGTGAAGATACCCGCGGTCGGCACGATGACGGAAAACTGCTGTATTGCTCTTTTTGCGGCAAGAGCCAGCACGAAGTCCGCAAACTCATCGCCGGCCCGTCGGTGTTCGTTTGCGACGAATGCGTCGAGCTTTGCAACGACATCATCCGCGAGGAGCTCGAGGATCGCGCCGAGCGCGCCCGCGACAAGCTCCCCAAGCCCCACGAGATCAAGAAGGTCCTGGACGAGTACGTCATCGGCCAGGAGCGCGCGAAGAAGGTTCTGGCGGTCGCCGTCTACAATCACTACAAGCGCCTGCAGACCCGCAGCGGCGCTGCGCGCTCGAAGGATGACGTCGAGATCGCCAAGAGCAACATCCTGCTGATCGGCCCGACGGGCTGCGGCAAGACCCTGCTCGCCGAGACGCTTGCGCGTCTTCTCAACGTGCCGTTCACGATCGCCGATGCCACGACCCTCACCGAGGCGGGCTATGTCGGCGAGGATGTGGAAAACATCATCCAGAAGCTTCTGCAGAAGTGCGACTACGACGTCGAGAAGGCGCAAACCGGGATCGTCTACATCGACGAGATCGATAAGATCTCCAGAAAGTCCGACAACCCCTCCATCACGCGCGACGTGTCCGGCGAGGGCGTGCAGCAGGCGCTGCTGAAGCTCATCGAAGGCACCATCGCCTCGGTGCCCCCGCAGGGCGGCCGCAAGCACCCGCAGCAGGAATTCCTGCAGGTGGACACCGGCAACATTCTATTTATCTGCGGTGGCGCGTTTGCGGGCCTGGAGAAGATCATCCAGAACCGCACCCAGAAGAGCGGCATCGGCTTTACCTCCGACGTGCGCGAGATCAACGCCCGACCGCACGGCTCGGATCTCTTCCACGACACCGAGCCCGAAGACCTCATCAAGTACGGCCTCATTCCCGAATTCGTCGGCCGCCTGCCGGTGGTTGCGACGCTCGATGAGCTCGACGAGGCAGCGCTCATGTCGATCCTGACCGAGCCTAAGAACGCGCTCACCAAGCAGTACCGCCGCCTCTTCGAGATGGAGGGCGCGGAGCTTGAGTTCCGCGATGAGGCGCTGCGCGCAGTGGCGCATCGCGCCATGCAGAGAAAGACCGGCGCCCGCGGCCTGCGCACCATCCTCGAGACGGTGCTCCTCGACACCATGTACGAGCTGCCCTCGATGCGCAGCGTCGGCAAGGTCGTCATCGACGAATCCGTGATCGAAGGGCATTCGCAGCCCTACATCGTCTATAAATCCGAAGAAGCCCGAACCGCCACCGTTGATGAGCCGCGGCGCGCCTCCGGCGCCGGCCATCATTAGTTGCACTAATCTTCAGTTTCCGGCCGCCCGGCCGTTGAAACGGGGGTCGGCGGCCCTTATTTCCCGCTAGACTAGATCTGTTTGGCGGTCGGTAGGCGGATTGCCAACGGGGGCGAGTGAAAACCACACAACGAGGGCTTAAGCGTGTCTGAGACATCTGCGACGAGCGTCACGACAACCGGCAACCAGAGCGTGCCGGTGCTGCCCCTGCGTGATGTGGTGGTCTATCCGCACATGGTGATTCCGCTGTTCGTCGGCCGCGAGAAGTCCATTCTCGCTCTCGACGCGGCGATGCGTGCCGACAAGCGCATCATGCTGCTCGCGCAGAAGCAGGCGGACGTCGACGATCCGAAGATCGACGATCTATATCGCACCGGCACGGTGGCGACCATCCTGCAGCTGCTGAAACTGCCCGACGGCACGGTGAAGGTCCTGGTCGAAGGCGTCGACCGCGCGCGCATCGAGAGACTCGCCGCCGCCGATTACTACTCCGCCGACCTTGCGCTCTTGCCGGATGTGGAGGGCTACGATGAGCGCGAGATGGACGTGCTTGCGCGTTCCGTGATCTCGCAGTTCGAGCAATACGTGAAGCTCAACAAGAAGGTTCCTCCGGAGGTGCTTACGGCACTCGCCGGCATTGAGCACGCCGGACGACTCGCCGACACCGTCGCCGCGCACATGTCGTTGAAGCTCGCAGAAAAACAGAAGGTTCTCGAGATCCTGGACGTGCGCAAGCGTCTGGAGCACATCCTGGTCGCCATCGAGGGCGAGATGGACGTGCTGCAGATCGAGAAGCGCATCCGCGGGCGCGTCAAGGCGCAGATGGAGAAGAGCCAGCGCGAGTACTACCTGAATGAGCAGATGAAGGCCATTCAGAAAGAACTCGGCGAAATGGACGAGGGTGGCAACGAGGTCACCGAGCTTGAGCAGAAGATCGCCAAGGCCGGCATGCCCAAGGAGGCGCGCGACAAGGCCAACGGCGAGCTCAACAAGCTGAAGATGATGTCGCCCATGTCAGCCGAGGCGACGGTGGTGCGCAATTACATCGACTGGCTCGTGAAGGTGCCGTGGAAGAAGCGCACGAAGATCCTGAAGGACATCGAGCGCGCGCAGAAGGTGCTGGATGAGGATCACTATGGCCTGGAGAAGGTGAAGGAGCGCATCGTCGAGTATCTCGCTGTGCAGCAGCGCGTCGACAAGTTGCGCGGCCCCATCCTCTGCCTCGTCGGTCCGCCGGGCGTCGGCAAGACTTCCTTGGGACAGAGCATCGCGCGCGCCACCAACCGCAAGTTCGTGCGCATGTCCTTAGGCGGCGTGCGCGATGAAGCGGAGATCCGCGGCCATCGGCGCACCTACATCGGCTCCATGCCCGGCAAGATCGTGCAGAACATGACGAAGGCGGCGGTGCACAACCCGCTCTTCCTCCTCGACGAAGTCGACAAGATGTCGATGGATTTCCGTGGCGATCCCTCGGCGGCGCTCCTGGAAGTGCTCGATCCGGAACAGAATTCGACGTTCAACGACCACTATCTTGAGGTCGATCTCGACCTTTCCGAGGTGATGTTCGTGTGCACGGCGAATAGCCTCAACATTCCTCCGCCGCTTCTTGATCGGCTCGAGGTCATTCGTCTGCCCGGCTACACGGAAGACGAAAAGATGAATATCGGCCGGCGCTACCTCTTGCCGAAGCAGATGAAGCATAACGGCGTGAAAGAGCACGAGCTCAAGATGTCCGACGCGGCTCTCCTCGACATCGTGCGCTACTACACGCGTGAGGCCGGGGTGCGCTCTCTCGAACGTGAGATCGCAAAGATCTGCCGTAAGGCCGTCAAGCAGATGCTCCTCAACAAGAAAGAGGACAAGCACGTCAGCGTCACGCCGAAGAGCCTCGATAAGTTCCTGGGCGTGCGCCGCTTCCGCTATGGCAAGGCGGAGGACATGAATCGCATCGGCCAGGTGACGGGTCTTGCCTGGACCGAGGTCGGCGGTGAGCTCCTCAGCATCGAAGCGGCGGTCGTGCCGGGCAAGGGCAAGCTGCAGCACACGGGGCAGCTGGGCGAAGTCATGCAGGAATCCATTCAGGCGGCGATGACCGTCGTGAGAAGCCGAGCGCAGGTACTCGGACTTGAGAACGAGTTCTATCAGAAGCACGACGTGCATCTGCATATCCCGGAAGGGGCAACCCCCAAGGACGGCCCGAGCGCGGGCATTGGCATGTGCACGGCGCTGGTGTCGGCGCTGACGAAGATTCCGGTGCGCTCAGATGTCGCCATGACGGGCGAAATCACCCTGCGCGGCGAGGTGCTGCCCATCGGCGGCTTGAAAGAGAAACTTCTGGCCGCGCATCGCGGCGGAATCAAGACGGTTCTCATCCCGGATGAGAACCAGAAGGACCTCGTCGAGATTCCGGACAACATCAAAGGCGGTCTAGAGATCAAGGCGGTCAAATGGATCGACGAGGTGCTGGAACTTGCGCTCACCTCGCGGCCGACTCCGAGACAGGAGACGCTTCCTGTCGATGAGAAGCCGCGCAGAACAGTGCGGCGGGTGCTAAAGGACGTCGTGCCGGCACATTAGCGCTGGGTGCTTAGCTCAGCTGGTAGAGCGTCGCCCTTACAAGGCGAATGTCGGCGGTTCGATCCCGTCAGCACCCATTTCCCAACGTTTCTACGGCGTCCCACCACGTCCCATGTTGTCTCAGCGTAACGATAGAGCGCTGCATTTCATGCTATTTCTGATCCCGTGGCGTCTCGGTGCGCTCATTGACAGCCCTGCATAGAATGGGGTACACGGCAGGGGTATCTCACTCGACAGGGGTATCTCATGCTGACGGAGACGGCGATTCGAAGCGCCAAACCCAGAGAGAAGCCCTACAAGCTGTTTGATGAGCGCGGGCTCTACCTGCTTGTGGCTCCGACGGGCGGCCGCCTGTGGCGCTTCCGGTATCGGCATGGCGGAAAAGAAAAGCTCCTCGCACTCGGCGCGTATCCTGATGTGCCGTTGCGGCGCGCTCGAGAGAAGCGGGATGAAGCTCGCCGGCTCGTCGCTGATGGAATCGATCCCAACGTTCAGCGCCAAAAAGACAAGGCCACGCTTTGCCACACGTTCGAGATCGTCGCCCGCGAATGGCTGGAGATGCTGAAGAACGGCATCAAGGCAAGCACGTTTGAGCGGGAGCGCAGCCAGCTGGAGCGATTCGTTTTCCCCGACTTGGGGAGTCGCCCGATCGCGCAGCTCACGACTCCGGAGATTCTCACTGTTCTTAGGAAGATCGAGGCGCGGGGTACGACCGACACGGCGCACCGCGTACGCAGCTCGTGCGTGCGCATCTTGCGCTATGCGGCTCAGATTGGGCGCTCCCATAACGTCAAAACCGACGACCTGAAAGGTGCGCTCGCCGCCGCGGTCAAGCGACACTTTGCCGCAATTACGGACCCGGCGCGCGTGGGCGACCTTCTGCGCGCGATTGACGGATACGTCGGGCAGCCGACGACGGTCGCAGCCCTCAAGCTCGCGCCGTACGTTTTCGTGCGACCTGGTGAGCTACGCAAAATGGAACACGCAGAGCTTAATTTCGACGCAGCCGAGTGGCGCATACCGGGCGAGCGTATGAAGAAGGGCGAGCTTCATATCGTTCCGCTCTCTACACAAGCCATCGACATCCTTCGTGGCGTGCAGCAGCTTACCGGTAACGGTCGTTACGTCTTTCCGTCATTGCTCAGTCGTGACCGCCCGATAAGTGACAACACTCTCAATACCGCTTTGCGCCGCCTCGGATACTCGAATGAGGAGATGACCGGACACGGATTCCGGACCATGGCGAGCACGCTATTGAACGAACAAGGATGGCATCCCGACCTGATCGAACTCCAGCTCGCGCACGCCGAGCGCAACAAAGTTCGTGATGCCTACAACCGAGCACAGCGGCTCGATGAGCGTCGCAAAATGATGCAGGATTGGAGCGACTACCTGGATGGGTTACGCGCAGTTGCCAGCGTCGTGCCGATTAAGCGCGCGGCATGAGTGACGATTCTAGCGCCGCAGGACATTAAAACTTCGACGGAGCGAAGCGCTTTTTGCGCGATCGGAGCCGGCCGATTTTCCTGAATGCAGAATTCACCGGCCGACGCTCGTCACCAATTGCGAGCGACATCGGTTTGGCGGCGCTGGCGAGATTACCTCTGACGTGCATCGTCTCGCCCCCTACCAATAGGTCTTGGGGCTGTAGTGGGGGTGCAAATTCGTTCGCACCCCGCAACTTGCTCCGCTACAGTCCTGGCACGGTTGAGGAGGGAGTAATTAGAGAGTACCCATGCGCGCCGGTCCTACAGTTGTGACGTAGTCCACATCAATCGCTCCAGCGTGAGTAGATGGTGGTTGATGGTGTCGACTCGCCCAAAGGAACGGAGTGAAACGGCCGATGCTCTTCCCGACAACCGCCCTTTTAACTTCGTAATTACAAGCCTCAGGGCGTCGTCGATCTATGCGGCCAGTTGCAACGCTACTCGAGTTCCCTGGGTGTCTGACTGGTGGGCGCGTACGTACATCCGTTCTCCGCCAGTAGCCTCCAATATTGGGATTTCGTAGAAACGAGTGGTGACGTGTACAACGCCCAGAAACCGCCGTCCTTAGCCCATGACGTCCGTCGTTTCTCGACGGCAGATTGGATTGTCGCGGGCACCGCGCTGTTCATCATCTGCAACGGCGTGTCGGTTTGCATCGGATGGTGGGGGCGAATACCAATACTGGTCCAACTGTTTCCTGATGCGCCCACTCATTTCAATACGCATTGGGCTTCATCTTATTGGGACTCGGAGAGTTAGGCATAGTGCTTCGGCGCCGAGGTGCCGTGATAGTGATGGCGGCCGCGGCGCTTTGCCTTGCGAGTGCTGAACTGGCCGAATACGCGCTCCGTATGCACCTGGGTATCGATACGCTATTTGCGGTACCGTTCGTTGGTCTCGAAGCCCCTTATCCTGGACGAATGTCGGGCAATACCATTGCGTGTTTCTTGCTCGTGGGCGGCGCGCAAGTCCTCATGTCCAAGCCGGACCAGGACGCCGGCGCCGCAACTACCGCCGCTGTAATATTGAAAACGCTCGCGGGCGGAATCGCCTTCCTCGCGATCCTGGGTTACTTAGTAGGGCTCAAGAGCGCCTACGGATGGACTGATTCCGTCGGAATGTCGATACGGTCATGTGCGGGATTTCTGCTTATAGTCATCGCCAGAATTGCCGCATTGTGGCAGCGCGATATTGTTAACAACCCCAGCTTGCCAAACTGGTTCCTGCCCTTTCTGACAATCGCCGTGGTTACCATAGCGATAAGTCTGATCTGGATATTCTCCAGCCCCCTTGCCCGACCATACATGCTCGATCCTCGTTACCAGGAAATCGCTCACCGAAGATCCATCGCAATGATCTTGAGTGTGGGTACGCTCATGATTCTCGGAACGATCAGCGTGCTGGTTGCAATGCACAAAGCGGTGACGGCGCGGGCGAGCGAGAAGAAACTTTCTTCAGTGCTGGAACACATGTCCGAAGGAGTGATGCTCATAGATGACCAGGGGAACGCGGTCTACCAGAATCCCGCATCCTTGCGCATTCATGGCTTCGAACCCAGCGGTAAAGGGTTTATCAAAAACCAAGACTTGCCGATCAGCTGGAAAGGCTGGGATGACCAAGGGCGTCCGCTCGAGCTCAGCGAATGGCCGCTCTCCCGAGTTAATCGTGGGGAGCGCGTTCAAAACCAAGTCCTACGGGCGCAGCGGTGTGAGACAAATCACGAGTTCTACGCCAGCTACAACGGCTCTCCGATCTACGACGACAACGGAAAGATCGCTCTCAGCTTTATTACGATCCAGGACATCACCGAGCGCAGGCAGGCAGAGAGGGAGGTGCGGGAAAGCGAAGAGCGTTTTCGGACGTTGGCCAATTCCATCCCGCAACTCGCGTCGATGGCCCGTGCCGATGGATTCATCCTCTGGTACAACCAGCGCTGGTACGATTACACGGGCACGACGCCGGAGCAGATGGAAGGCTGGGGATGGCAGAGCGTGCATGACCCAGACGTACTCCCGACCGTGCTGAGCAGGTGGCGCGACGCGATTGCGCTCGCGCAGCCGTTCGAAATGGAGTTTCCGTTGCGCGGGGTAGACGGCACGTTTCGCAACTTTCTCACCCGCGTCCTGCCGATCAAAGATTCGGAGGGTCGCTTGGTGCGGTGGTTTGGCACAAATACCGACGTCGATGAGTTGAAGCGGATCGAACAGTCTCTGCGGGTGACACAAGCGCGGCTGGAGTCGACGCTTGAAGCCGGCTCGATCGGGACCTGGACCTGGGATATCGCCAGCGACCGTTTGATTGCCGACGAATTCACGGCGCGCATGTTCTCAATCGCAGCGGGCGCGGCGGCGGAAGGGCTGCCCGCGGCAGCCTATCTGCAAGTCGTCCATGAGGAAGACCGTACGGGCGTCGCCAATGCCCTCGAACGCGCGATCCAGCTCTGCGGCGCCTACGATATTGAATATCGGGTCCGGCAAAGCGACGGAGCATTCCGGTGGCTGCAAGCGAGGGGGCGGGTCGAGTCAGACGGCGCGGGCCACGCCACGTATTTTCATGGAGCGGTGATTGACATTACCGATCGGAAGCTCTCGGAGTTGTCGTTGCGCGACAACAATCAGCAGTTAGAGAGGTCTAATCGCGATCTTGCGGATTTTGCTTACGTCGCCTCCCACGATCTCAAGTCGCCGCTGCGCGGAATTGACAATGCCGCAAAATGGCTCGAGGAGGATCTACACGATATTTCGGCCGGGTCTCGCAAGATACTTGGACTCATGCGCAATCGGATCAATCGCATGGAAAAGCTGCTCGACGATCTTCTCACTTATTCGCGCGCCGGACGTACCGACACGGCGATTGGTGAAACCAATGTGGCGGACATCTTCGACAGTATTATTGCAATCTTGAGTCCGCCGGCGCACATCAAGGTTCGTGTGGAGGGTGTACTTCCGGTGATCGTTACTGCAAGTGCTCAACTCGAACAGGTCCTAAGAAATCTCATCAACAACGCCATTAAGCACCACGATAAGCCGAGTGGGGAGGTGGTTCTCTCTGGAAAGCAGGTGGGAGATTTCGTGGAATTTCTTGTGCGCGATGACGGTCCCGGCATCCTGCCCCAATTCCACAAGAAAATTTTTCAATTGTTCCAGACGCTGAAGCGACGCGACGAAGTGGAAGGCAGTGGAATGGGACTGGCCATAGTAAAGAAATTAGTGGAGCAGCAGAATAGTTGTATTACGGTGCACTCACACGGAAACGGCACGGGGACGGAATTCCGCTTTCAGTGGCCGACATTGAAAGCTGCTTAGGACGTCATGGAGACGACACATGCTTGAACCGAGAACCGCGCACTTACTGCACGTGGAGGACGACGACCTATGCCTGATGGGGCTGGAGCGTGCATTCAAGGCTGCCAAGATCGCAAATCCAATTCACTTCGCGCTCGACGGCATAGAAGCGCTGGAAATGCTGCGGGGAACAAACGGCCGTGCCCGGCTACCCCGCCCCTTTATAGTGCTCCTTGATCTCAATATGCCGCGCATGGACGGGATCGAATTTCTCAAGGAAGTGCGAAAAGACGAGGAGTTAAAGAAAAGCATTGTGTTCATTATGACTACGTCTAATGCCGATGAGGACAAGGTAGCGGCTTATAACCTCGGGGTGGCCGGCTATATCCTCAAGTCGAATCCGGCGAATGCATTTCTGGAAGCAACATCGCTTCTGGATACCTATTGGAGGGTAGTCGAATTTCCCGCTGCGTGAGCGACAACGTTTAACCGGAAATCGACCCCAGCAGGCAGCATGTCTGCTCAGTGGTCAGGGCATAGATGCAGTGAGCCTCATCGCACCAGATTCGGCTCTTTGGCTCGATCTTTCACGGCTTCCTCAAGTTGCTCGGAACGTTGCATTTTGATGTGGCGGGCAAATTGTTGCGCTAGCTTCTGCTTGTCCGTGAGCGCCGGTCGCAGGTGTTGCACGAAATAACGGACATCGCCGGCAAGAGTGATCTCGCCCTGGGCATCTAGAAGGTCGGCAGTCCTCATCCAGCTTGCGATGACCGCTTTTCGAGTCTCAATCAATTTCGCGGCCGCGGGGTCGCGGACCGCTCCGGTTTGCGCCAGCTCCTTCGCAATTGCCATGACTCGTTCGTCAAGCGCCTCCGACTTCCCATGCTGCTGCGCTCGATAGATGGGACCCTTGACGCTGCCCTTATTCCTTCCACGAACGGCGCGAGACGTCGCGTTGGCCTCGACGCCTTGCTCTCGCATCATTCGGGCGAAATCCTCTCGCCATTGACGCAGTAGCAGCTTGTCGATATGAAGCCGACGCCCGAGCTCGCTCTCGGCTTTCACGACCAGGTGCACATGGGGATGCTTCTGGTCGGTGTGGAGCGCCATCGCATACCGGTGTTGTAGTGCGAATTTCTCCTTGGCGAACTGGCGCGCCGCGGCCAGCACCTTCTCCGGCGGCGTGGGCGCTGGCATCGACAGCACAATGTTGTGCACCACCTTCAACGTTCGGGCGGCTGGCCGTCGCTCGTTCTGCGGCCGGTACTGGCCGGCTGAGAGTTCAAGGTGCCAACTCTTCAGCAGTGTCTTGTGTTCATCGCGGCTCTTGATCCGCTCGCCTTCGTCCGTTTCAAGCTCGAGCTTTCCCTGGCGACTGATGTAACGCAGATGCGCCGACACGGCGCCGACCTTGGCACCACCGCCGGTGACCTTGACCATGACTTCAGGCGTCCTTCGCACCGTGCGCGCTATCTGCTCAACCTGGGCCCGACTGAGACGGCCGGACGTCTGTGGACCTGCGCGGCCGGCGCTAAAGATCTCAAAAAGGGATAGCCCTTCCGACGGAAGCCTCACGGTCCGTCTAGTCAAGCGAGCTCTCCCAGCTCACGAGTGCCGCGCGTGCTAGATCGTGTGTGCGCTGCTCCAGGGCCGCGACCAGTGCGCTCGTGCGGCTCAAGTCCTGTTGAAGAGCAGGGTTCATGAGGCGAGCCTGAGTCACCTCCCGCGCGGTTCGTGCCAAGAGCCGTCCAAAGCCTGCGAGGACGGTCACAGCGAGCTTAAGGGCCGCAAGCTCGTCAGCGGCCAGCGGCGGGTTTGCGGCCACGTGAGCGCGAACCAAGGCGGCGAGATAGGCCGAGTCCTTCATTCCGCGTTGCGCTGCCCGCTGGCGGACCGCTTGCCGATCACCCGGTCGCAGCCGAATCGTGATCCGATCAATAGCAGGCTCGCGGGTCGAAGCCGGTGCTGGCGTGTGCGAAACAGCAGCAGCGGAGCTGAGCAGCTCTCGTATGGCGATCAATCCAAGCGCGGACTCCGAGACGCCCCGCTCAGCTGCGAGTGCTACGAACCGAAGCTTCTCTTCAGGTGTGGGGCGCGCCGTGATCGAGGGACGAGGGGTGAAATTGGATTGATGGCAGGATAGCGAAGTGTCCGCGTTCTGCTGCGCGAAGAGGCACGCAACGTGAGCGGTGAGCTCATCTCCGCATGCCTTGCCTAATCCCTCAAATGGATCTGTGCGTTCTTCAGGAGTCACAAACGCTAAAAGCTAGAAGCTTGGCGGTTTCCGAGAGGACGGCCGGAAGGCGATGGGCGAGAAGGGCTGTTCCGCTCTTTGAAGCGGTGGTCGCGAGCGCACAGCGTCCTGGGATGGACTGACGGTCGTGGTAGATTGGTTGATGAGAGCTGCGATCTCCGCCCCAGAGATGAACCGGCGGCATCCGATGACGACACTTGCGAGTTCACCGGTTCGCAGCAGGGCGTAGATGCCGTTACGGGAGATGCCTCCGAGCAGCTCTCGTGCCTCTTTTATCGAGTACAGGGCACGGTCTTGCATAAATCCCTCCGTCGAATACATTGCAGGGGCGTAGCCAGATTGGAAAGATCATCTGTCTAGGCTCTTAGCTTCGAAACTTGAGCGAGCCAGCCAGTTAATTGGGTCAAAAGTTGCCAATACCCCGGCGAGGGTCGCCGAATCCGTGTGGTCGAAGTTTTGCGGTGAAATCACCCCAAACTCAGTGGGAACCTCTGGGCAAGCTCTCAGTGACTGCCGATGCGCGCTCGGATAATCACTTTAAATCGGCCAAACGAAGGGGACACGCACCTTTCCTATCGAATCGGCACAGGATTGGACAGCAGCATCTACAGCGATTCGCGGCCAAGCTCTAGGACATGCAACGCCCTGTAACGGAGTGCAACACCGCCCGGCCGAGGTAGCAGCCCTTGCATCCTTATTTCACTGGTAGACCACCGCCAATTTGCATATATGTCAATTCTGACATATACTGCCTCCGTGAGCCTGAAAGACAAGCCGCTGGCCTGGCTTCACGGCGAGGTAAAGACTCCTCCGTTTTTTAAGGAGACACGCCTTGAGGCGGGGTTTCTGCTGCGGCGGCTCCAGCGCGGCGAGTCGTTGGCGATGCCCCAGTCTCGCCCGATGCCAATCATCGGGGCGCGATGCCACGAGTTGCGAATCAACGATGCTGGCGGCAATTGGCGTCTGGTGTACCGAATCGACAGCGACGCCATAGTGGTTTTGGAGGTCTTCGCAAAGAAGACTGGAGTGACCCCCAAAGCCGTGATCGCCACGTGCCGAAAGCGTCTGCAGGAGTACGACAATGCAGGAATCTAAGCGCAAGAAGCTTGAAGCCAAGGGCTGGAGAATCGGGACTCCAAAGGACTTCCTCGGGATGTCCAATGAGGAGGAAGCGTACGTCAATCTGAGGCTGAAACTCGCCGAGGGCCTGAAGGCGCGACGCCAATCCCGAGGCATCACCCAGGTGGGTCTCGCCCGGACTATCAAGTCCAGCCAGTCGCGCGTTGCCAAAATGGAGGCTGGCGACCCTACGGTGTCCCTCGATCTGCTCGTGAAGTCGCTCTTTGCGCTCGGCGCGTCGAATCGCGAATTGGCGGCGATTATCGCCCGACGCTGACGGGGACGCCGTAACGGCACGATCTACCGCGCTGGTTCCAAGCGGACTCAAGCATCCGACATTGCCAAGGCTGTCGGATACTGGGCCGAATATGAACGGAGACGACAATGACTCGCAAAAATATACGTGCGGTTTCTCGTGGCCACGACGAGGCGACCGTGGAGAGCCTTTGCAAGGACCCAAAATGGGGCTGCGTCTCGCCGCGCAGCCGATTGGCAAATCCGGTTAATTGCACAATGAGCATTTGTGATCGCCGCTCTGCTCGCCGATGCCGTAGGATGAATCTCGGGCCACAGCACTCGCGCACGGCTTATCGAGGTTCGACAGGGGTAGAATTGAGGGTATGAGCCTTTGATGTCGGTGGTGTTGGCTTTATCAATCCGTAGGTTACGCGTCTAATTCGATCCCGTCAGCACCATTTTCCAACTATTCCACCGCGTCCCGCGCCGGCTGGTTGCCGACGCAATCGATCCAAACGTTCAGCGCCAAGCAGACAAGGCCACGCTTTGCCACACCTTCGAGATCGTCGCCCGCCAATGGCTGGAACTCCTGAAGAACGGCATCAAGGCAAGCACGTTTGAGCGCGAACGGAGCCAGTTGGAGCGATTCGTTTTACCCGACTTAGGAAATCGCCCGATCGCGCAGCTCACGACGCCGGAGATTCTTACCGTTCTCAAGAAGATTGAGGCACGGGGTACGACCGACACGGCGCACCGGGTGCGCAGTTCGTGCGTACGCATCCTGCGCTATGCGGCTCAGATTGGGCGCCCCCATAACATCAAAACCGATGACCTGAAAGGTGCACTCGCCGCCGTGGTCAAGCGACACTTTGCCGCAATTACGGACCCGGCGCGCGCGGGCGAGCTCCTGCGGGCAATCGACGGATATGTTGGACAGCCGACCACGGTCGCAGCCCTCAAGCTCGCACCGTACGTTTTCGTGCGCCCTGGCGAGCTGCGCAAGATGGAACACGCGGAGCTTAATCTTGACGCGGCGGAGTGGCGCATCCCGGGCGAGCGCATGAAGAAGGGCGACCTACACATCGTTCCGCTCTCTACACAAGCCGTCGACATCCTGCGTGGCGTAGAGCTTCTTAGCGGTAACGGTCGATACGTGCCGCGCGACAATCAAGGTGAGAGTGGCCCGTCAATCTGGATGAGAGAGCTGTGTGGTGCGCGGGGTATTCGGGCGTAGCCCGGATGCCGCGCGCACCGAGCGGGCGGGCGGCCCTGATTTAGG
>Ga0302325_10006066_pt1 | contig 27308 bp, 26 predicted proteins | sample Palsa_T0_2_FD_201948 | JGI IMG/M metagenome (GOLD analysis project Ga0302325, IMG submission 201948) | Peat permafrost microbial communities from Stordalen Mire near Abisko, Sweden - Palsa_T0_2 | ecosystem: Environmental > Terrestrial > Soil > Palsa > Peat permafrost | place: Sweden: Abisko... | reverse complement strand
ATTTTGTTTGCAATCGAGAATGTCTGTTCCCAAGCGGAATTGTCATCCCGACCGAAGCGAAGCGTAGTGGAGGGACCTGCGGTTCTCTCAATCTCATACCTAGTTCTACTTGGCCCTGGGATGTGTGCGGTCGTAGACCTGCGTGACCTGCCCAACGGTGAGCTGGGTGTAGCGCTGAGTGGTCGAGAGGCGCTCGTGGCCCAGCAGCTCCTGAATGGCCCGCAGGTCTGCACCCTCCTCCAGCATGTGGGTGCCAAAGGCATGACGGAGGGTGTGGGGATGAGTCTCGGCCGGCAATCCTTTGGCGAGCGAGATTTGCTTGACGATCCGGCCTACGCTCCTGGTCGTCAGACGCCCATTTCCCTTCAACTGCAAATTCAACAGCAACGCGTCGGTCGACTTCGGCCCGAGTTTAGCCGCACGCGACGGAAGATAAGCTCGGATCGCGTCTGCCGCCGCATCTCCCAGGGGGACATAGCGCTGCTTCCGCCCCTTACCCCGGACCAGGATCACTTCCCGCGCCCAATGCACGTCAGCCAGATTTAGCCCCACCAGTTCGGCGTTGCGGATGCCGCATCCATAGAGCAGTTCGAAAATCACGCGATCACGCTCCGGCCAGGCTGCAACCTTCTCAGCCGCGGCCGTTTCCACCAGGTGGTTCATCTGCTCAATCGAGGGCACGCGCGGTAGATGCTTGGGCAGCTTGGGTGTAGCCACCAAGGCGGCGGGATTGTTGGTGACGTGCCCCGTCCTGGCCATCCATTGAAACCAGGATCGGACCGCTGCCAGCGACCTGGCGACCGAAGCCTTCGCCAGCCCTCGGCCGTAAAGCTCGCCCAGGTAGCCGCGTATCTGCAGATGATCGACGGTATGCATTTCGACGCCCTGCCCACCCTGCTCGATCAGGTAGGCGGCGAAATTGCCGATCTCACGCTGGTAGGCCCGCAGGGTGTGGGGGGAAGCGGCCCGCTCATGCGCCAGCATGGCAAGGAACTCCTCCGCCAACTGCCTGGGTTGTGGCTTCATGTCGCAGTCCTTCTGGTTGCGCGCGGATGATGTGCCCGATGCACGGCTTTCAGCCTGCCCAGCGCCAGATGCGTGTAAACCTGGGTGGTCGAAATATCGGCGTGCCCGAGCAGGGTTTGGACGGTCCTGAGATCGGCTCCGTTCTCCACCATATGCGTGGCGCAACTGTGGCGCATGACGTGCGGGCTGGCATGGGCGTCCAGCTGCTTCACCATGCGCCAGACCCATTGCCGGGTGAGTCCGGCGCCGCGCTGGGAAAGGAAAAGCCGGCTCTCTCGTGGACGGATCGCCAGCGCCGGGCGGCCCCTGGTCAAATAGACTTCCAAGGCCTCGACCGCCGCCCGCCCCAGGGGTACGATGCGCTCCTTGTCCCCTTTACCACGCACCAGCATACGGCCCTCCCCCAGGGAGAGATCTTCAACCCCAAGGCCGGTCAGCTCAGAAACGCGCACTCCTCCCGCGTACAGCATCTCCACGATGGCGCGATCGCGCAGGGCCACCGCATCCGCCTGCGGGTGCTCTGCCGCTGTCGCGACTTGTGCCATCATGCGCTCCACTTCCGACTGGGCCAGCGCCTTAGGCAGAACCTTCCAAGATGCAGGGGATTCGAGGTTCACGGTCGGGTCGTGCCCGATGCGCTTATCCAACAACAGCCATTTGTAGAAGCCGCGCAGGCAGGAGAGCTTGCGCGCGATGGAGCGCGATTGCACCCCATGCTTCTGCAGGTGCTCCAGGAAGCCGGCCACTTGCCCTTGCCCGGCAGTCATGGGGACGGCGTGCGTGCCTTCGAGGTATTCGGCGAAGAGGCAAAGGTCGCGCTGATAGGCCTCGCAGGTCAGAGGCCGCAGCCCCTTCTCCACCCGCAGATAAGCCAGGTATTGGCGCAGGATACCGGGATGGTTGGGGGCAGGCACAACCTCGATTATCTGCTTCCGGCGTGCTCGGCCGACGCTTGGCGGCCGGCGCGGGAACCAAGAGAGACAGCCGTGTCCACGTTCACCTGCCGTTTACGCCAGGAGTGCAAAATTGCCTTAGATCGCAGACAATAGAAGGGGGCATATGCCTCGCCAGGAGCGACCTTCCGTTTTGACCAGTAGCAAGTCCGGCCCGAATATCTCTCTTTCCCCCCAAGAATTTGTCGACGCGGTTCTCTCCCGAGACCCAGCCGTTGCCGTGTTCGACTGCGACGGAACGCTGTGGAGCGGTGACTCCGGCTACGACTTCATGGTCTGGTCGATCGAGGAGGGCATTGTCTCACGTAACGCGAGTGACTGGATCGACTCCCGCTACCGCCTCTATCTCGCAGGTAAGGTTTCCGAACTCGCGATGTGCGGGGAGATGGTCCAGATCTACGATGGCGTGAGTGAAGCGGAAATCCGCCGGGCGGCTGCCGCCTTCTTCCAGTCGCGTTTCCAGGATAAGATTTTCCCCGAAATGCTTGCGCTGGTCTCCTCCTTGAATGACCGCGGGACCGAGACCTGGGTGGTCAGTTCGACCAACCACTGGGTCATTGAAGAGGGTGTTCGCAGCTTCAACGTTCCGCCCTCACGGGTCATTTCTGCTCGTGCCCAGGTGGTCGGCGGCGTCATCACCAGCAAACTGCTTGATGTTCCTACGGGCGAGGGCAAGGCTCAATCGCTGGTTAGGGCCGGCGTGGTGGCTCCCGATGTGGTATTCGGCAACTCCATTCACGACGCGGCAATGCTGGAAATCGCGCGCCGGGCCTTTCCCGTCAACCCTACTCCGGCATTGCTGCAAATCGCCGCCCGCCAAGGGTGGCCTATCTTCTATCCGCATGGCACTCTGCCTGCACTGGCATGATCCCGCCTGCATCGGTTATTGCCTGCAATCGAGACGGTCTGGGGCGTGCAGCGTCTAAGATCATATGACCGTGCAGAGAGACTCCAGCCGATCGAGAACGAACGTGAAGGTAGTTCGGCTGGTGGTGGCTGCACTTATCCTGCGGGAGCAGAAGGTTCTGATTTGTCAACGGCGGCCGGACCAGCCGATGGCACTGAAATGGGAGTTTCCCGGAGGCAAGGTGGAGGACGGCGAAAGCGCGGAGCAAGCCCTGCGGCGGGAACTCGATGAGGAGTTAGGCATCACCGCCGAAATCGGCGACCGCGTGGCCCACACCCGCCACACCTACCGCAGCGGCAGCGCGATCGATCTGCAGTTTTTTGCCGTCCACCAATACGCCGGCGAGATGACCAACCGTATCTTTAACGACCTGCGCTGGTGTCCGTTGCGCGAGTTAACCCGCTATGACTTTCTCGCCGCTGATCGCATCCTCATTCGCGAGCTAGCCGCGGGTCGGCTGCTCTGACGGATTTAGCTGTCTCCCTCAAAATTGGAAGTAGATGAAGTCGCGATGGCCAAAAAAGCCGAAGAACGCGATGGCGTACACGCAGGCGTTGTAAGCCAGGGCGCGAAACACCGGCCGGGCCCAGAGCCGAGGAACGCGCGCAGGGTGAGCTATCCACCACTCGATGACGAACATGGCGACGATCGATAAAACCAGGTAGGGAACGGTCGCGCGGCTGAAACCGCCCACCTTCAACAAGAGAGGGTCGAGCACCCCCAAGGGAAAGAGATGGGTGGCGATGAACCAGGCATCTCCCAGGTTGTTGGCGCGAAAAAATATCCAGGCAAAGGTCACCAGGCTGAACGTGAAGACAGTCTTGACCAGGGCCAGCCGGCCCAATCGCGCGGTGAACGGGGCGGTGGCTTGGGCCACGATCAGGTACACCCCGTGCAAAAAACCCCAGGCGACAAAGGTCCAATTGGCGCCGTGCCAAAGACCACTGACAACAAAGGTGATCATCAGGTTGACATAGTGCCGGGACAGCTTCACGCGGTTCCCGCCCAACGGGATATAGACGTAATCGCGAAACCAGGTGGACAACGAGATGTGCCATCGCCTCCAGAACTCACCCACGGAACGGCTGAAGTACGGCTGCATGAAATTGATACGCAACTCGTAGCCCATCATGCGCGCCAAGCCCAGAGCGATGTCGGTGTAGCCGGAAAAATCGCAGTAAATCTGGATGGAAAACAGCAAAGTGGCCAGCAACAGCGCTGCGCCGTCGTAATGCCGCGGAGTGTCATAAATGAGCTTTACAAAATCAGCGACATTGTCAGCCAGCACCATCTTCTTGAAGAGACCCCACAGGGCCTGGACCAAGCCAGATCGAACTGCTGCAAAGGTGACCTTCGGCTCGCGGTGAAATTGCGGCAGGAGCTCGTAGGGCCGCTCGATGGGACCGGCCACCATTTGCGGGAAGAAGGCGACGTAGAGTGCGTACTCCAGCAGGTTCTTTTCCGCCGGCACCCTCCGCCGGTAAACCTCGATGGTGTAACTCATCGCCTGAAAGGTGTGGAAGGAAAGGCCGACGGGCAAAATGATGGCCAGCAACGGGGGATCAAAGCGCAGGCCAAAGAGGTGCGACGCGCTGCGAAATGAGCCGGTCAGAAAATTGAAATACTTGAATACGGCCAGAAGTCCCAGGTTGCAAAACAGGCTTACTCCCAGATAGAACTCTCGCCGCGCAGGTTGCTCCGCTTTTTCAATCTGCAGACCGGCCACGTAGTCGATCACCGTGATGGCCCAGATCACAAAGATGTAGCGGGTGCTCCAGCACATGTAGAAGTAGTAGCTGGCGATGAGCAGAATGACTTTGCGCGCGGTGCCTCGCGTGACCAGGAAAAGCAGCCACACGACGATAAAAAATAACAGGAACTGAAAGCTATTGAAGAGCATGGGGGCTGTCCTTCAGCAGCTGAAACAATGCCTCCGTATAGAGTCGCGCGCCAGCTTCGTTGAGGTGCGTCTGATCGGCAAAAAGCCGGTTGGGATAAAGAAAGTAGTCCGGACCGAGCAGCTTGCACGAGGTGGTCTGCTGGAGCAGTGCGGCAAAACGCTGGTCATACGGTGCCGCAGGTGACGCTTCTCCCTGGCGGAGGTAATAAGGTACGTAGTAACAAGCCATGTGATACTGCCGCACTAATTGATTCAGCTGGCCTATCTGCGCGCTTTGCGGGGGAGCAACCCGCGCGAGCACCTGCGCCGGCTGGTCGGAATCGAGACGGAAGTCGTCTGGCAGCCGGCCCCCGGGGAAATGGCTTTGCTCGGTGATCAGATGGTAGCCTCGCTCGGCAATCACCGCGCGTTCGTTTTCTTCCGACTCGCGGTAATAACTCATCACCCCTCCGTGGCTGGGCGCCGCAAGCAGGAAGCCAGTCAGATCTCTGAAGAAATTACGAAAGGGAAAGAGAGCATCGATGACCGCGTGATCGTCGGGTATGAGATGGAAGATGCTACGCCGGGGTGGATCAGGGTTCCATGGGAGGGTGAGCAACAGCACCTTGGGAGCCTGTCCTCGCGCACACATGGCCTGGAGCGGTGGCAAAAATAAATCGCTACCCGGAAAGCCGGAGTTGAAAGATGAGACCCTCAGATGATTTGCCAAACTCATCTGGTCAAACCAGGCGGGAATGAAACCCGCCAGGATCTTGCTGTTGCCGAAGATCAAGACCCGAGTGACTGCCGGATTGGCGGGAAAAACCTGTCCCTTTTCCTCCCAACGCAGCTTGGCGCCGAAGACTATATCGGAGCCGTTCTTCAGATAGGGTAGACCACGGGACAGACCGTGAAACGCCGCCCAAAATACCACGAAGAACAGGATCGTCCAGCTCAGAGCCGACGAGGTGGTCTGCTTCGCTGGCGGTTCTTGCTTAGCCGCGTCATAGAGAGATTTGGGAGCTGCTTCGACGTCCAAAATAGACCCTGAACTATCATCCTATGGTTTGCAAATGCAATGGTGGCGCTTCGCCCTGTCTTTTTGGCCCACGTACCCTTAGGCGAACGTCTGGCATCTGTCCGATGACTAGACGGCGCCGCCGGTAAACATCATCACCAGGGAGAGCACGATCACCACGGCCGCAGTGACCCAGGCTACGGCGTTGAACCAGCGCGAATTCACAAAATCACCCATCAGGTCCTTGCGATTGATGAGCAGGAGCATGAAGACGATCACCAGGGGCAGCAAAACGCCATTCAGCACCTGCGACAGGATGACCATGCTGATCAGTTTGGCATTGGGAACGAACAGCACGGCAAACGCGCCGCCCGCCACCAGCAGCGTATAGAGCCAGTAAAAGACGGGCGCGTCTTTGAAGCCGCCATCCAGGCCCGACCGCAGGCCCAGACCCTCGCATACCGTGTAGGCCGTGGAAAGGGGCAGAATCGAAGCGGCAAAGAGCGAAGCATTGAAGAGCCCAACGGCGAACAGGAGGAAGGCATAACGTCCGGCCAGGGGCTTCATCGCCTGGGCCGCGTCCGCCGCTTCGCCGATCGCCCCCATGCCATGGGCAAACAAGGTGGCGGCACACGCGACCACGATGAACCAGGCCACGATGTTGGTAAAGAACGACCCGATGATCACGTCCAGGCGCGAAGCCGGATAGCTCTTTGCCGTAACCCCCTTCTCCACGATGGAAGATTGCAGGTAGAACTGCATCCAGGGCGAAATGGTGGTGCCGATCACGCCTACGATCATGTAAATGTAACTTTTAGAGTGCCATATGTTGCCTCGGGGCAGCTCGACCGTAGCCACCATGGCTTCATGCCAGCTGGGCTGCGACAGAACGCCGGTAACGATATAGGCGATATAGAAAACCGAGGCCGCCAGAAAGACCTTCTCGACACCCTTGTAATCTCCCTTCACCACCAGGAACCATATCAACAAGGCACTGACGGGCACGGAAATGTACTTGCTGATGTGGAAGAGCTGCATGCTGCCGGCAATGCCGGCAAACTCCGCCATGATGTTGCCGAAATTGACGATCACCAACAACAGCATTAAGAGAAAGGTCATGCGCAGGCCGAACTCTTCCCGGATCAGGTCGCTCAGGCCTTTGCCGGTGACCGCCCCCATGCGGGCGCACATTTCCTGCACCACCAGCAAAGCCACGGTGATGGGGATCATGGTCCACAGCAGGGTGTAACCGAACTGGGCTCCGGCATTGGAGTAGGTGAGAATGCCGCCGGAATCGTTATCGATATTGGCGGTGATAAATCCCGGCCCCAGCACGGCGAGGAAGAGCAGTATGCGGATTCGCCAGCGCTTGAGCATGCAGTCAGGGTGAAGATTTCAATTTGAATTTCAGGCTACTGCGGTCCCGGATTTCCTGTACGCGGCACCAAGCAACGGCCACGTGTGCGGTCCCGCCTGCCCCGGCGATCCGTGGGGCCAGCCAGGACCGCATGAAGTGTATCAACGCTACCAAACTTCACAGGAAATCCGGGGGTTTCATCTATTGCTTTGCGCGCAGAAACGCGATCACATGATCTGCCTGCACGACGCCCACCAGCCGGTTCGCACCATCCACCACCGGTAGCGCATGCAGATTGTACTTGTCGAAAAGTTCCGCGACTTCATCCTGGTGGGCCTCGGCTTGACAGGAGATAATCCGCGGTTCGGACAGAACCGACACTCGCGTCTCGGGCAAGGCCAGAATCAGGCGCGCCAGCGGGACGACTCCCTCGAGCGCATCGTTAGCGCCGGTAAGATAAATCTCGCTTATGCCCTCGGGGTCACCATCGAACTCGCGCAGAGCACGCACTGCGTCCGCTACCGACGCGCCGGATCCCACCTGTACATAGTTGGTGGTCATTCTTCCGGCGGCGGAATCTTCCCGGAATTCGAGCAGCTCTTCCACTTCATGCCGCTCTTCCGGTTCCATCTCCTCGAGAATGGCCTCGGAACGCTCGTCGGAAAGCTCGGCGAGCAGATCGGCCGCCGCACCGGGGTCCATCTCTTCCACGATGTCGGCTACACGACCGGAATCGAGCGACTCGAGCAGGGACTTTTGCAGGCGAGGATCTACTTCCTCCAACGCTTCTGCCGCTACCTCCTCATCGAGGGAGCCGAAGACCGCCTCCCGCTCGGGTGGCGGCAGGTCTTCCAGGATGTCGGCGAGATCGGAAGGGTGCATATGAGCAACCCGCTCATGTTCGATCTTCAACTTCACCCGGCGCGCCGGATCCACTTCGATTAAGTCCACAAACTCCCAGGGAATGATGCTGGCGCGGAAGTGCATGGCGAAGTTTGCCAGTGTGTGCCTGGGCATGGTGCCTTTGAGCAACCTGCGTACCGCCCCTCGCAGGCCGACGGCCACCTCGGCGACACGCAACCCCTCATGGCCATTCTCAGGAAACCACTGCAGGTCAACGTCGTTGACGCGCACTACCTTCCTGCCGTGCACATCGATAATTTGCCGGTCCAGCACATCCTGCTGGAGGAGAAGCAGGTTTTCATCGCCGCGGAGGGGCTGAAGCTGGGCATCCTCGCGCAATTCCAGAGTTCCGGCCGGCGTCTGCAGCACATCCTTCACGGCAACCAGCCTGGTTCCCTCCCGTGTCTTGAGCACCAGTCCCGCAACATTGCCTGCGGCCGGTCCGGTCGCCACTGCAACGTCCTTCAGCCGGCCCTGCACACGGCCCTGCCGGTCCGTGATCAGCGTGCCGAGCAGGAGCGTAAGGCTGGCGTGCGTAGTGTGTTTTTCGTGCATCGAAGGCCGGTTGCAGTCTACCAGCGTTCAGGGGAAGGTTGGAGCAGGTTAGTAAGAGAGTGGCGGCAGGGTCAATTTAGTAACCCTGGGTGGGTCCTGCAACACGCTGTTGGGTAGGTCCGCGCTTTCAGAGTCTGCGTAAGAACTACACTTTCGAACTCAGTCCCGTAGCCGTCTGCCTCTCGTTCCCTCGCGAAGGACGGGTGCCCCATATCTCGCTCGTTTTTCGCGAGATATGGGATACCGCCGAGGTTGACGGCTAAGTGCGTCGGTTGAGTCGAGAATCAGAGGGAAAGAGCATTGGAATCCCACATCTCGCGAAAAACGAGCGAGATATGGGGCACCCGTCCTTCGTGAGGGGATGAGGCTATAAATGTGGAGTTTTTCCCCACTCTGCGAAGGCGAGGGAGGCTTAGTTGGGCCGTTCCGGGCGGCTCTTTTGGAAACGCTCGTCGAGGGGCTGTCTGCCCTGGAATCCAGCCTCCACGGTATGCCAGTAATCAATCTTTGCTTCACCCAACTGCCAACAGAGCAGGACGATCTGCTCGCCGATCTGGCATGGGAAATCCAGCAATCCTTTATCTAGATCCTTTACCTGGACGCCAATCGAATCGATTTCCTGGATCGCATCCTGGGCTTGCTGGACCGAGGTGCGCTGGGCCATGCGCTTACGCGCAACCGCCGCTACATCGACCAGCATCCCTCCGGAGAGAAAGATATTCTGGCTCAACATCTGCAGTTCCGCTTCGACCAGACCGGCACTCGCCTTGCCTTCGATCGCCCTGCGCAAAAGGGACTCGAGAATCGGCAAGAGCGACTGCGCCTCATCCAGCGAGAATGTCTTCATAGGTGCAGCCTTCGTCCAAATTTCATGATAAACCACCTTGATTTGTGGCCCCTTGGCGAGGCAGGTATCATGACAGAGCGATGAGTTTGCCCGATACCATCTTCATTTTCGGACTAGCGCTGGTAATTTTTGGGCCCAAGAAGCTGCCGGAGATCGGCCGCCAGCTAGGCAAGCTGGTGCTCGAATTCCGGCGCGCCAGCAACGAGTTCAAGATGCAGATCGAGGAAGAGTTACGCGCGGCTGAACTGGCGGATCGCCAAAAGCAGATTGCTGCCCCGCCGGTCACTTCATCGCCGGTTCCGGAACCCTCGTCAGAAGCCCTGACCATACGGCCGCCAAGTAGCGGAACCACGGTGAGCACGGAGAGCCCGTCGTCGCGGGTGGTCCCGGTGCATGAAGAAGTCGCGGAACTGGAAGCCGTCGCGGGGGACCACCCGGAACTGGCCGCCAACGGCCTCAAGCACGAGCCGGAGCAGGCGACCACGCATCATGACTGACATTGTGGATCGGGCCCGCACAGCAGTGACGGAACGAGCGGAATTGCCGGGCATGAGCCTCCTGGAACACCTGGAGGAGCTGCGCAAGCGCATCATTCATTCCGGACTGTACCTGGTCGCCGCCTTCTTCATCGCTTACTACTTCCGCCAGAAGCTTTTTTCGTTTATGGAGCGACCCATTGTTTCGGCGCTCAAGGCGCACCATCTGGACCCTCACCTGGTCTATCTGAACCCGGTAGATCCCTTTAATTTCTTCATCAAGATCAGCCTGGTCGGGGGCGCCATCCTGGCCTCGCCTTTCATTCTGTTCCAGGTCTGGCTATTCATCGCCCCTGGGCTCTACCGGCAGGAGAAGCGATACATCCTGCCCTTCATGACCGCCACAGTCGGACTCTTTCTTACCGGCGCCTTTTTCGGCTACCACTATGTTTATCCTGGTGCTCTCAATTTCCTCATCGGCTATGGCGATCAATTCCGGCCGATGGTCACGGTGGGCGAATACACTGAGCTCTTCATGACCGTGATCCTGGGCCTGGGGATCACCTTCGAGCTGCCGATCCTGGTCTTCTTTCTCGCCCTCTTCGGCATCGTGAATGCGGGTTTTTTGTGGAAGAATGTCCGCTACGCGATCCTGGTCATTTTCATCATCGCCGCGATCATCACCCCCACCCCCGACGTCTTGACGATGTGCGTTTTTGCCGCCCCGATGCTGGCACTTTACCTGGTCAGTATTGGCGTCGCCTACATGGTCCATCCCAGCCGCAGGAACCGGCAAAAACAGGCCACATGAAACGCTTCTGGTTTCTTTTCCGGCCGTTTGGCGCCGCGATTTTCTGTTGCCTGATCAGCGGGGTGGTCAGAGCGCAGGCGCCGGCACCGCTTCCCCGCTTTGACGGTGAGCGCGCACTGACTTACACCCGGGAATTCGTCGCTACAGGTCCACGATGGGTGGGCAGCCCGGGACATGCCAAGGCCCAGGCCTTCCTCGAACGGCAGTTCGCCAAAGACGACCTGGTGAAGAACAGCTTCACGGTATCAACACCGATCGGGCCGCTGGCTATGACGAATTACATTGTCAAATTTCCGGGCAATAAGGACGGCATTATTGTTCTCGCAAGCCATTACGACACCAATTACCCGTTGATGGATACCGGCTACGTGGGGGCCAATGATGGCGGCTCGAGCACCGGCCTGTTGCTACAGCTGGCCAATAGCTTCCGCGGGAAGAAGCTCGAGGGATACAGTGTGTGGCTGGTTTTTTTTGACGGAGAAGAGGCGATCAAAGGTTGGACAGACGCCGACTCGACCTATGGCAGCCGGCACCTCGCTGCCCAGTGGCAGGCCGACGGGACCCTCAAGCACATCAAGGGCTTTCTTCTGGCCGATATGATCGGGGACCGCGATCTCGATGTGGACCGGGACTTGAGCTCGACCCAGTGGCTGCTCGACCTGGTAGGACAGGCGGCTGCGAAGTTCGGTGACCAGTCGTATTTTTTCCAACGAGAAAATACGGTGGGCGATGATCACACTCCATTTATGCAACGCGGCGTGCCCTGCGCCGATATCATCGATTTCAATTACGGATACCAAAACGCGTTTTGGCACACACCCCAAGACACCATGGATAAATTGAGCGCCAAGAGCCTCACCATTGTGGGCGATGTCTTCCTGGAAACGGTGCAGCTGTTGAATCAGCGGTGATGGGTAACCGTGCGGCTCTGTCCATCCCCCGTAGCGGCTGCTAAGGTGAGCGCTTCCCTCCCCTTTGTCATCCCGAGCGAAGCCGAGGGACCTGCTGTGCGCCTCGACCTCCGCCCACATTTGTTTCCGGGAAGAACCGTAGGCCTACACACTTGCGTGGGGGAAAGGCGCACAGCAGGTCCCTCGGCTTCGCTCGGGATGACAAAGTTTAGAGTCGTGACTTAAGTCAGCAGCCCCGCCACGGAAAGGCTAGGATTGCAGGATGCTGGATGGCGCTCCGATCACATACTGGATAGGTTTCCACGTTGTGATCCTGCTCCTGATCGTGGTCGACCTCGCCGTTCTCAGTCTGGGTAAGGCCTCCGCCAGGACCCGCGACAGCATTATTTTTGTCTTGTTTGTCTTTGCCCTTGCCGCATCTTTCGGGGTATGGATTGGACACGTTCAGGAACGTCAGACAGCGCTCGAATTCGCCTCCGGGTACCTGATCGAGCTCTCCCTAAGCATCGATAATCTCTTCGTCTTCCTACTCCTGTTCCGCGCCTTCGGCCTGAGCCCAGATGCGCAAAGAAGGGCGCTCCTGCTGGGAGTCCTGGGCGCCATCGTTATGCGCGGAGTATTCATCTTTGCCGGGATCGAACTGTTGCAGCGCTTCGTTTGGATTCAATACGTTTTCGGTGCGCTGTTGCTGGTTGCCGCGCTACGGCTGTTGCGGGGAAAGAAGGCAGGATCTGCACCCGCTCCAGCAAATTGGGTCGCGCAATGGACAAAACGCTGGGGGAGCGGCGCCAAGTCTACCTTTGTTCTGGCGGTGATCGCTATTGAACTGGTCGATCTCGTGTTCGCCATGGATTCCGTGCCCGCTGTGCTCGCCATCTCCCACCAACCGTTTGTCGTCTACACCTCAAACATCTTCGCCATTCTCGGACTGCGCTCGCTCTACTTCCTGCTGGCGGGCTTGCTTGACCGGCTGCGCTTTCTTCACCTCGGCCTGGCTACGATTCTGGGGTTCGTAGGCGCGAAGATGATGCTGTCGAAATGGGTCCATGTGCCGATCGGTATCTCGCTCGGTTTCATTGTCCTGGTGGTGCTCGCGGCTGCGGCCGCTTCCCTGCTCTCCACCAAGGCTCAGAGCGCGAGCACGACCTGAGGGTTGCGATACGATGGACGAAGCGTGCGCAAGATCTCGGTCACGACCAAATCAGGGCACTACACCGTTTCCGTGGGAAACGGCATCCTGGATTCCTTAGCCAAACGCATGCCGGGACTCACCGGCAAGAAGCGCAAGCTCATCTTTCTCTTGACTTCGCCCGAGATCTGGAGCCTTTGGGGCGAGCGCCTGCAGGCTTCGCTCTCCCGGGAACTGGTCGTGCTTTTTCTGCCCCCGGGCGAGCGCCACAAGCGCATGGCCCAGGTGGAACGGCTGGCCACGGAGATGACGAAAGCCGGGGGCGACCGCTCTTCGCTGCTCATCGCCTTCGGCGGCGGCGTGATCGGCGACGTGGGCGGGTTTCTCAGCGCTATCTACATGCGCGGAATCGACTACGTCCAGGTACCGACAACCCTGTTGTCGCAGGTTGATTCCTCGGTGGGAGGCAAGACGGGGGTCAATCTACAAACCGGCAAGAACCTGGTGGGCTGCTTCTACCCTCCGCAGGAGGTAGTGGCCGATATAAGCCTGCTGCACACCCTTCCGCAGCGGGAACTACGCGCCGGGATTTACGAAAGTATCAAAGCTGGGCTCATCCGCGACGCGGCGCTTTTCCGCTTTATTGAGAGCCACCGTGAGGCCCTTGACCAGGGAGAGCCCGCACCCCTCGAGAAGATGGTCGCGAGTTCCATCCGGATTAAGGCGGAGGTGGTCAGTCTGGACGAGCGGGAGTTCGGGGTGCGCATGTTTCTCAATTTCGGCCATACCATCGGCCACGCGATTGAGGCGGCCAGCGGTTACCGTGCCCTGCTGCACGGTGAAGCCGTCGCCTGGGGCATGATCGCGGCGCTGCACATCAGCCGCCAGCGAAAGCTGGTAACGGTGGAAGCCGTGCGCCGCATGGAGAGCCTCATTCGCTACTTTCAACCCCCTCCGGTGCCCGTTGTCAGCGCGAAGCGCCTGTTGCAGGCTGCATCGGGCGACAAAAAGAATCGGGCCGGGGTGCGCCGCTTCGTTCTGTTGCAGGGCCTGGGAAATGCAACAGTGGCCGAGGACGTAACCGACACCGAGGTGCTAGACGCCATCCATGCGATGTACCGCCTCTCTGCAGGCGGCAAATAGCCGTGATTGCCCCTGGCGCTCAGCCAGAAGGAACCGGGGACGAGACCAGCGCAGCAGCCGCTGTGCGGTCTATGTTCGATCAGATCGCTCCGCGCTACGATCTGCTGAACCATGTCCTCTCCTGCAACATCGACCGCATTTGGTGGTGGCGGGCAGCACACAGTTTTCGCCAGCTGCTCGCCCGGCCGGATGCGCAGATTATGGATCTATGCTGCGGAACCGGGGATATGACGCTGGCGTTGCTGCGATGCCGGCCCAAGGGTGGACGGCCGGTGCTGGCCGCCGACTTCGCCCACCAGATGCTGCTGCGTGGTGCGGCGAAATTCGTCCCTCGCGGAGGGATAGCCTTGGAGGCCGACGCACTTCACCTTCCTCTGGCCAGCGGCTCGCTCGACCTGATCACTACCGCCTTCGGGTTTCGTAACCTGGCCAACTACCGGGCCGGCCTGCAGGAGTTCTACCGCACGCTCAAGCCGGGTGGGGAACTGGGCATTCTCGACTTCAGCGAGCCGGGCGGCGTCATGGGCAAGCTCTATGCCTTCTACTTCCGCCGGGTTCTTCCGGCGGTGGGCTCGCTGCTTTCCGGAGTTTCTGGACCGTATCGCTATCTCCCGCGCTCCGTGCACCAGTTCCCGACCCCTCCGGAATTACTGCAAACCATGGAATCCGTTGGCTTTAGGGAGGTTTCCTGGACGCCATACAGTTTCGGCATTGCGGGCTTATACCGCGCGGTCAAGCCGCAATCTCCTTCAACTTTCGCGGGTTAACCAGGAGAAGTCGGCCTACCATCGCCAATGCCCGAGCTGCGGCCCAACTGGATAAACTCAGAGAATGCGTGCCATCGCCACCTGGAAGCAAGAGCAGCAGTACGATGCCGAGTCTCATAGCGGCCATCACGTTGTGCTGGACGCGGATGCTGCACACCTGGCCGGCCCTAGCCCCATGGAGCTGGTGTTGATGGCCCTATGCAGTTGCACCGCAGTCGATGTGGTCTCGATTTTGCACAAGAAAAGGGAAATGTTCACCTCGTTGACGGTTTCGGCGGTTGCGGAGCAGGCGCCCGAGGCTCCCCGGGTCTTTACGCACATCCATCTCACTTATCACCTGGGCGGAAAGGTCACGCCGAAGGCTGCCGAAGATGCGGTTGCCCTGTCCAAGAACAAGTACTGCTCCGTTTCCAAGATGCTGGAAAAAGCGGTAACCATCGATTACGAGATCACCTACGAGGGAGCATGATCAATTTCTTCCGTCTGGTCCTCGCCGGGATGGCGCTCGCCATGGCGGGGCTGGTTTCAGCCGTAATGACGATGCATTTCGCCATCCATGGTGCGGAGGTCAAGGTTCCAGATCTGCAAGGGCTCACCGTGGCGGAAGCCGTGCACCGGACGGCGAATATGGGATTAAATCTGGGCATCGACAACAAGTACTACAGTGTCGATGTGCCGGCAGGCCGGGTGCTGGCACAGTCTCCTTTGCCGGGGGCCATCGTTCGCCGCGAATGGCGCATGCGGGTGACCGAGAGCCTGGGCCCGCAACGGGTGGCGATCCCGAAGGTGGTGGGCCAACAGGAACGAGTAGCGGCCATCGAAGTGCGCCGACTGGGGCTGGATCTTGAAGAGACGGCCCAGATGCCCTACAGCCTTGCTCAGCCGGGCACGGTGATTGCGCAGAATCCGCAGCAAGGCGCAGCGGGCGTGGAGCGCCCCAGCGTGAGCCTGCTGGTCAGCAGCCCGGTAGTTACGCCGCCTCCGGCGCTGGTTATGCCGCAGTTGGTGGGCATGCCGCTTGCGTCAGCAACAGCTCTGGCAGTGCACGCGGGGTTGAAAGTGGGGCCAGTAGAGAACAGCTACTCGAGCGCGCCGGCTGCGACCGACAATAGCCCAACTACGTCGGAGATGGCCCCTGCGGACACAGTGGATCCCGCGGGCACGGTCTTAAGCCAGAGCCCTCTTGCCGGTCATCGCGTCGAACCCGGCATGACTATTACGTTGCGGGTTGCGCAGTAGAAGGTTTCTGGGTGACCGCAGGTCTCTTTCCGTTATCCCCGGGTTAGGCAGGCGGCGAAGAAGCCGTCACCCTGGTAGTCGCCGGGAAGAGTGCGTACGAAATCATCCGGCAAGCCGCTTGGGAAGAGGCGCTCCGCTGTTCCGGGGTGGAGGATGCCCTCTGCTTCCAGCGCCCGCACCTGCGGGCTCCACGGGAGCAGACGGAAGCCCTGCTGCCGCTCCAGGGCCTCGACTACCACCGCTTCGTTTTCGTCGGCTTCGAGTGAGCAGGTGGAGTAGACCAGCCTGCCACCCTCGCGCAAGGAAAGCATCGCGGAACACAGAAGACGCACCTGACGTTCGTGCTGGCGGCCGAAATCATCTACCGTGATCCGGTGCCTTATCTCGGGATTGCGGGCCAGCGTTCCCGTTCCGCTGCAGGGAGCGTCACACAGCACCAGGTCGAACTCCCCCTGGAAGGGCAACTCCGTAGCGTCCAGAGTGCGGAAAAGAATCTTTCCCCGCCGCCCGGCAAGGAGTGCCTGCATGGCTTTGAGCCGCCGTGGGCTGATGTCACAGGCAGTGATCGTGGCATCAGGATTGCGCTCGGCCAGGATGGCGGTCTTCCCTCCGGGCGCGGCGCAGCAATCCAAAATGGCAGTGCCGCGGCCCGCTAACTCCGCGATCAGTTGCGATCCCTCATCCTGCACCCGCACGGCCCGCGAGCCTGTTACCTCTCCCGCGACCACGCGCCAGGCGCGAGCTACGAAGCTTCCTGGTTCCAGTTGCAAACCCGGTTCTGCGTCCGGCGAGGCGAGGCGAATTGTGGTTGGAGGAGAAAGCTGATCGTAACGGCAGATGGCAGCAGCCGCTTCGTCGCCGTACGCCGCCACCCAGCGCTGCACCATCCACGAAGGATGCGCGGCGGAGGCGTCCGCCTCATGCAGCTTCGGCGACTGCGCCAGTTTGCGCAGGACAGCGTTGGCCAACCCAACGGCATATGGATTTCCCGATTGGCGGACAAGCTCCACGCTCTCGAAAATAGCGGCGTGCGCCGGAATGCGATCCAGCAACAGTAGCTGCAACGCCCCCAACTCGAGCGATACCTGCACCGGATCGGCCAGGTGACCTTTGCCTTTGGTAAGCCGTTCCCGGATACGCTGCTGCAAGACGAGTTGCCAGCGCAGCACTCCCATCACCAAAGTGGTCGCCAGATTCCTGTCGAGCAGCGACAGTGCATCTACGCGCTGGGAACGAAGCACGACGTCGCTGTGCGACTCCGGCTTCCGCTTGAGTTCCAGTAACAGCTCGAAGGCGGCCTTCCGGGCGGGCGCGATCATGACATGCCGAGGCTCTCATGGGGATGGGGAGCAGCGCCGCGCAGAAAATCCGCCACCGGCATTCGCTTCTTCCCTTCCACTTGAACCTCCAGCAGTTCGAGACGCGCGCCCGACCCCGCAGCGACGAACAGACGGTCTCCTTCAACCATGAGTTGGCCAGGGGGGAGGTTGGTGACTCCGGCGGGCACCAAGCGATGCAGGGTGAGTTTTTTTCCGCGGAAGAACGTAAAGGCCCCGGGCCACGGCTGAAAACCACGCCAGCGGTTGTAAATCTCGCGGGCAGAGCGGGCGAAGTCCACCAGAGCGTCCTCCCGTTGGAGAATCGGCGCCAGCGAAGCCCCGGCATGATCCTGTGGAACAGGATGGATCGTGCCCGACTCCAGGCCCTGGAGAGTCTTAAGCATGAGGCTTGCTCCGCTCTCCGCGAGCAAAGGAAAAAGCTGCTCAGCTGTCTGGTCAGGTTCGATCGCTAGAGTGCTCTGCAGCAAAATGTCGCCCGTGTCCAGACCCTGGTCGATACGCATGGTGGTTGCGCCGGTCACCGTCTCCCCATTGGCCACCGCCCACTGGATGGGAGCAGCTCCACGGTACTTAGGAAGGAGCGAGGCATGAAGGTTGAGGTTGCCCCATCGCGGCAGCTGCAGCATCCATTCCGGGATGATGCGGCCGTACGCAACCACGATGATGGCATCGGGTTGGATCGCCTCCAGGCGGGACCGTAACTCGGGATTGTTCTTGATCTTTTCCGGCTGCTGGACCGGCAAACCCGCTGCGCCTGCCAGCATCTTGACCGGGGGTGGTGAGGGGTCCTGATCGCGGCCCCGTGCACGGTCAGGCTGGGTAATTACCAGCTCGATGCTATGGCCGGCGCCAATGAGTTGCTCAAGGGTAGGGATTGCGAACTGTGGAGTGCCACAAAAGACGAGCCTCACTTACCATTCCCCGGCTCGCTGCAACTTGCGGATCTTGCGCAATACAAAATCGCGCTTGAGCGCACTGATGCGAAAGATAAAGAGAACCCCGTCGAGGTGATCGATTTCATGCTGAAAGGCGCGCGCCAGCAGGTCATCGGCTTCGCGTTCAAACCAATTGCCCTGCACATCCTGGGCGCGTATTTTGACCTTGGCGGCGCGTGAGACTTTCTCGCGAATATCAGGAAGGCTGAGGCAGCCCTCCTCCTCGAAGACTTTCCCCTCTTTGGTTATGACCTCAGGATTGATCAAGGCGATCTTTTCTTCAGGAGTCTTCTGGAAGCTGAGATCGATCACTGTCAAACGCTTGGGAATGCCAATCTGCGGGGCCGCGAGGCCAATGCCATGGGCAACGTACATGGACTCGAACATGTCGTCGACCAGCTTTTTCAAACCCTCGTCGAACACGGTAACGGGCTCGGCCGGCCGCTGCAGGATGGGGTCGGGAAACTTGACAATGGGATAGACCATGCGAGGGGATATCTTTCTTAAAATCTGCGAATCTGCTCCAGGTAACCCTGGTAGTTTCGGCTGAGTTCCCCGGCCGAGTCGCCGCCAAACTTTTCCAGCGCGAGCTTCGCCATGATGAACGCAACCATCGCTTCCGCGGCCACTCCGGCAGCGGGCACAACGCAGACATCGGAACGCTCGTAAGCCGCCTTGGTCGGCTCGCGGGTAGCAAAGGAAACGGAGCCAAGCGGGCGGCGCAGGGTGGAGATCGGCTTCAGATAACCGCGCACAACAATGTCTTCTCCGTTGGAGATGCCGCCCTCTATGCCGCCGGCGTTGTTGTGTTCGCGGGTAAACCTGGTGGGCGCGCCGTTCTCCTCAGCGCTATAGCCGATCGCGTCATGAACCGCCGAACCAAAAGACTCGGCAGCTGTGACCCCCTGGCCAAGCTCCACTGCCTTCACCGCCTGCAGAGACATCACCGCCCAGGCGAGCAGGCCATCGAGCCGCTCATCCCAATTGGCAAAGGTGCCGATGCCGGGAGGGGCACCGTGCACCACCACTTCAAACACTCCGCCGATGGAGTCGCCGGTGCGCAAGACGTGATCCACTTCCGCCTTCATCTGCTCTTCGGTGGCAGGATCGACGCAGTTCAACAGGATCTCATCGCGTTGGTTTAGCGCCTTAATCTCTTCCCAACACGCAATGCGCGGTAGTTCGACACGGCCCACGCGCACTACATGGCTGCCGACCTCGATGCCTAATTGTTTCAAAAGCAACTTGGCCATGGCGCCTGCCGCTACGCGAGCTGTTGACTCGCGCGCGGAGGCCCGCTCGAGCACATAGCGAGCATCGGGAAAATCGTACTTCAGCGAGCCTGCGAGATCAGCGTGACCTGGCCGGGGCGAAGCCACGGCTTTGTGCTTTCCCGGATCGCCCGCGGCCACAGGGAGGACGTCGGCCCAGTTCTTCCAGTCGCGATTTTCAATTTGGATGGAAACCGGCGAACCGATGGTCTTGCCGTGGCGAACCCCGGAGAGGATGTGCGCCCGATCCTGTTCAATATGCATGCGGCCGCCCCGGCCGAAGCCTTGCTGGCGCCGCCACAACTCCCTGTCGATGAATTCAAGATCGACGTCGAGGCCCGCAGGCAGTCCGGAAATGAGGGCGATGAGACACTCGCCGTGTGATTCACCAGCCGTTGAGAAACGTAGCATTTTATGAGGCGAGCAGACCTAACGTTTGATTGTAGACGATTTCGTCCGGGAGGATCTCCCCAGGCCAGGGATCAGTTGTGCACGATCCAGTCATACTGCGCGTCGTCCAGAGGGACGACAGAGAGCCGTGACTGACGGACCAGGGGCGAGTCTTGAAAGAGCTGCTGCTGCTTGATTTCCGCCAGGGTTTTCGGCCGCTTGATCCCCGCGCCTACCGCGATGCGAACCAAGGGAACTTTGGGATCAGATACGTCGACGGACTTGACGTGGGCCAGCCCCACCGCAGCCTTCTCGTCCCCGGTGTGATAAATAACGAGCTTATCGCCCTTCTTCATGGCGCGGAGATTCTTAACCGCTTGCGGGTTGGTCACGCCGGTCCAGTCGGTTTCCTTTTCCCGCACCAGGTCGGCAAAAGAGTAGGCGGTGGGTTCGGTCTTCAGCAGATAGTTCACGATCTACTCCTCTGATGGGGACTTGGGCTTGAGGAAGGTTGCCGTATTGAGCAGGGGTCTGTCCATGGAACGCACCCAGTCGGTCATCTCTCCCGCCTCGCCGCCTTGTGCTTCGTGGCGCTCAAACTCGCTGCGCATAGTGTGCATCTTGGCATCGATATCGTCGAGGTAGTGGAGCAGCACCGCTTCGGGAATCATGGGCAGCTTTGGCGAACCGAACTCCAGTTTGCCATGGTGGCTCAGCACCATGTGCTCGACCAGCATGCGGAGTTCCGGAGGAAAGTCCGGCAGCGTTGCCAGCTTCTTTTCAATCATGGCGATGCCCATGGTAATGTGCCCGACGAGCTGTCCTTGCAGGGTGTAGTCGAAGCTGGTGCCCCAACGCAACTCCTCCAGCTTGCCAATATCATGCAGGATGGCGCCAGTCAGGAGCAGATCGCGATGGATCTCAGGGTAATGTTGCGCCGCCAGATCACAGATGCCCACTAGCGAGACCACATGCTCCAGCAGACCGCCGAGCCAGGCGTGGTGCAGGCGGGTGGCGGCTGGGGCCTCACGGAAAGCCGCGGCAAAGACTGGATCATCGAGGAAAGAACGCACCAGCGCCTGCAGGGAAGGATCGGAGAAGCTGTCAACGGATTTAACCAGCGCCGACCACAGTTCCTCCACATCTTTGCGGGTGTGGGGTACATAGTCGGCTAGTTCGAACTCGTCCGCGGTAGCGAGGCGGAGCTTTTCCAGGTTGAGCTGCAGGCGCCCGTTGTAGCGGCAGACCTCGCCACGCACCTTGACCACATCTCCCTGCTCAAACCCGGTCGCGGCGTCGGCGAAATTGTCCCACATGCGGGATTCGATCTGTCCGCTGCGGTCGCCCAGGGTCAGCGCCATGTACTGGCCGCCATCCTTTCGGCTGCGCAACTGCCTGGAGGTAACGGCAAAGAAAGAGACTACTGCCTGGTTTTCAAATTTGCCTAGATCCGCAACGTAAATCTCTTTCATTTCGCCTAAGGCTGCTGTGCGCCCGGAGGGGTTGCACTTGGCGGGCCAGTGGAGGGCGCTGGTTGGCTGGTGTCAGGAGCAGGCGGCTGGCTGGTGTCCGGGGCGGCCGGCTGGCTGGTGCCAGACGCTGGCGGCTGGGTGCTTGCTGGTGCCGGTTTGCCAAGATAGGGCGCTGGCGTTTGGTCGGGTTGCTTCGGCTTTTCGGCCAAGCGGGTCTTATCACCCTTCTGTTTGGGCTTTTTCTGGTCTGCCGTCGGGTCGGCCAGCCCGAGCGGAGCGTTCTGCACTTTCTGCGAGGCTTGCTCTTCAGGAGTCGGCTGATTGGCGGCAGCAGCAGCCTCCGCGGCGGACTTATCCTTCTTTACCTTTTTCACCGGTGGACGGTTGCTCAGACGGGACTTGCGTTCATTCACCTGAGGAGTAGTGCTGCTAACCGTACCATCGGGGTTTACGTAGCGCGTGTCCGGAACGGTAACTGTCGGATTTGCGTCCGGGGGGACGTTGGCCGTGGCGACCTGCGAGGAAGCAGGAAGGGATTCGCGTGGGGCTTGGCCAAAGCGTATCTTCTCTTTCTTGCCGGGCTTCTGCACGTTCTGGTCGTTAGTGCTTGCCTGTTGCGTCGTAGCCGGAGTGGCAGCGGCCGCTGATCCCGCGGCGGGGGTCGCGGCCCCGGCAGCAGTTGCACCAGTTCCAGTTGTTGCGGGGGTTTGACCCGCCGCGGTTTGCGTCGGAGCAGCCGGCGCCGCGGTGGACCTCTGCTTACCGCGGAAGCGGGAGCGGGCGAATTTTTTCTTCTTTTTTTCCGCCGGAGGCGTGTAAGCGCTGTAGGTCAAACGCATTTCATTGCCGCTCGCCCCGGTATCCACGGCGCCCGGCTTAAGTTCTACGTACGCTTCTTCGCGCAACGTGGTGAGGTATTCCCTGAGTTTGGGTTGCATACGCTCCAGGAAGAGCGCTTCTTCCACCTGCGGCTCTACTTGCTTGAAGCTGGCATCGCCACCCAGCTGATGCTGGGTGGCCTGCAGGATGATGAAGCCCTGCTTGGTGCGTATCGGTTGCGTATACTGGCCGGCATTCAGGGCGAAGGCCTTATCTTCAATCTCCTTAGCCAACATTCCGCGGCGATACTCACCCAGGGTGACGCTCTTGGGCGCAGCAGGGTCGGCGGGCGTCGGCTTGGCCAAATCTTCGAACTTTGCCCCCGCAGCCAGTTTGGCTTCTATCGCCTCGGCTTGCGCCTGCGCGGCCGCGACCTGGGCTGTATCTGCTCCCTCGGCTCCCGCCTGCGCTGGGGTGGGAATCAAAATCTCGTTCAGGGTAACCGACTCCGGCTGGGCAAACTCACTCTCATGCTCTTTGAAGTAGCTCTGTACTTCCGTCGGCGACATGGTAATGTGCCGCCCTACCTCGTCCCGCACGACTTGCTCGGTAATGATCCTATTGCGGATGTTTGCCTTGAAGTCTTCATAAGAGACGCCCTGCTGCTGCGCCGCCTTCTCCAGGTCTTCGAGGGAGTCCAGATGATTCTGTTTGCGGATGTTGTCCAGGCTCTTGATCAGCTCGGTTTCACCTGTGATTCCCAGCTCCTTGCCTTTGGAGAGCAGCAGCTGCTGATCAATCTGGTCGCGCAGCAGATCGGCTTGTTTCTGCTGTAGCTCACGGGCAGGGATGGCCTGCTGCTTGGACTCGTTGTCGAGTTGTTCCGCGGCTCGATCGTAGTCGGACTGGGTGATGATCTGGTCATTCACCCGGGCGACGATGTCCTCAACTACCTTGCCGTTGACCGGCGCCAGAGCGGCCGGGTTTTGCGGGGTTTGCGCGTTGGCAGTTTGCGTGGTGCCCTGGGCCAGGGAGGGGACGGCGCTTAGACTCGCGCTCAGGATCAAAATCGACGCGGATTGCTGGTATTTAAAGAACGTCATGGGTCTGGACATCTCGTATAGCTGCTAAGTGATAGGTTCGAGCATTTCACTTCTACGCTGCACTGGAAAGAGTAGCGAGGTGCGGCTTTTCTTGAGGAAAACCGCGGTGGAATTCGTCACCCTCTATACACCAGAAGTAAAACCCTCTAGCCCTTACGTGGTAGTTTGCCTGGTTTCGCACCGGCACCGTTGTGCAGCTTGTGAAACAGACCGGATTTCCTAAGGTTTTGCGTCCTCGAGTACCTATCAGACCAGCTTACGTCCAATGATATACTTCGAGTCAAGAATCACTCCGGGCCGCGCAGCAGGGCTGCCTACCTTCGCGCCCTCCGGACCCAGAGGAAACCCGCAATTATGGCCTCCCGTACACGACGGTTTTTGTTTTCCCTCCTCCTCTTCTTTGTGGTTTGTGGCTTCCTTGGCACGGTTGTCAGCCAAAGGCTGGGCGCGCAATCCAGTACAGATGAGTCGGCGTTGCGCGATGATTTGCGCTCCTTCACCAGTGTTTATGACCTGGTGGAACAAAACTACGCCGAGCCGCTGACCGGCGACAAAGCGGAAAAGGCCGTCTACGACGGGGCCATCCCCGGCATGTTGCGCGTGCTCGACCCCCATTCCAGCTTTTACGATCCAAAAGCCTACGCCAAGATGCGTGAAGACCAGCATGGCAAGTACTACGGCGTGGGCATGCTGATTCAGCCCCAGAACAACAAAATTGTCGTGGTCAGCCCTTTTGAAGGCACTCCTTCCTTCAAGGCCGGCATTCGGCCTGGAGACGTGATTGTCGCGGTGGACGGCAAGTCCACGGACAACATGAATTCGGAAGACGTTGCCAATGTGCTCAAAGGCCCCAAAGGTACCCACGTGCAGATTACGATCGCGCGCGAGGGCGCTGCCAAGCCGCTGGTGTTCGACCTGATCCGAGACGAGATCCCGCACAACAGCATTGACCTCAGTTACATGATCCGGCCCACGGTCGGATACGTGCACATCACGAATTTTCAGGAAACAACGGGTCGCGAGCTTTCCGATGCGCTCGATCACTTCGGCAGTGTCGATGGACTGATTCTCGATCTGCGCGGAAATCCCGGCGGCTTATTGAGCGAAGCGGTGGCGGTCTGCGACAAGTTCCTGGAAAAGGGCCAGGTGATCGTCTCCCAGCGTGGGCGTGCCTTCCCCGAGCAGACCTATCGTGCGACTCATGGCAACGGAGGCCGCGAATATCCCATCGTGGTGCTGGTCAATCACGGCACGGCTTCGGCTGCGGAAATTGTTTCCGGTGCCCTGCAGGATCACGATCGCGCGATCATCGCCGGCGAGACCACCTTCGGCAAAGGACTAGTCCAGACGGTCTATCCCTTGTCTGAGAACACCGGACTGGCGCTGACAACGTACCACTATTACACGCCCAGTGGACGGCTCATCCAGCGCAATTACAACGGGGTCTCGCTTTACGACTACTACTACAATCACGACCAGCCGCAAGATACGAAGAGCCGTGAGGTGAAGGCTACCGACTCCGGAAGAACGGTCTTTGGCGGAGGCGGCATCACACCCGACGATAAGATTGACACCCCGAAGTCGGTCCCCGTTCAGGATGTGCTGCTGGAACGCTACGCGTTCTTTAATTTCGCCAAGCACTACATGGCCGACCGGACTGTTGGCAAAGACTTCCAGGTGGACGACACGGTGATGGACTCCTTCAAGCAGTTCCTGACCAGCCAGCAGATTCCCTACACGGATGCGGATCTGACCCCGGTGATGGATTGGGTCAAGGCCAACATCAAGGCTGAGATCTTCACCACCCAGTTTGGCCAGGAAGAGGGTTTGAAGGTGCGGGCAAACTGGGATCCCATGATCAACAAGGCGCTCGATTACCTGCCCCAGGCAAAGGCCCTGGAGGGTGCGGCCAAGCATGCGGAAACGCAACGTGCCAGCGTGCGGGGAAGCCAGTAGCAACGGCTCCTAGCCTGGGCTCGGTCAGGCCCTGAAGAGCGTGTGTCAGAACCCATTAAGAAGTCACCTCTCTGATGCTCTGTATCATGGCTCTACTTTTAGCCGTGCCGCGGAAAAACTCGCCCAACGACGGGCCGGCCCCTGCAGGACTGTGCCTGACAGCAGAAGTCAATACGAAGGACGGGTGCCCCACGTTCGCCCACCCGCCCCGGCTTGCCGTGGGAGCGTACGTGGGCCGAAAAAGACGGGCGACCCGGATTTCCTGCAGATGGCGCCAAACAGGTCCGCGTGTGCGGTCCCGGCTGGCCGGGACCGCATGAAGTTCGCCAACGCCAACAATCTCCACAGGAAATCCGGGAAAGCCCACCACAGTTTTGGCGATATGGACCGGCAAGTCCACGGCAGGTCTAGTAAAAGCATTCGAAACATATCGTTTTCGGCCCACGTACGCTCCCACGGCAAGCCGGGGCGGGTGGGCGAACGTGGGGCACCCGTCCTTCCTCCTGCGTGGCTGAGTTCGTTTTAACCCCTGAGGTATTTGTCCTGCGGGAACTGATTTTTTCAGTGGACTCCCTACTAGCCTGTGCAGGCCGTGCAAGCACCGAGCAAAATGATCGGCTCGAAAAGCATGTATGTTTCTTGGGCCTCGGCGGCCCGACTAACTAAAGCCGTGCCCTGATACAAAGAGTGACAAGCTAAGGGAATCAGTGCAACTACGACTGTGACGTACCGGGGGTCGAAGGGATACAGTCATTGTTTGAGGCGACGGCTGTCAGCTCTACGCTTGCGGGCGAGCTCTTGCGGGTATCCGGCAGGCTGCTGCCATAACGAATCATGAGCGAAAGCAGTTTGCGGGCATCCCAGTAGCGCGGCATGTAACGCCGCGGATCAGAGAGACAGCGAAAGAGCCATCCCAGATACATGCGGTCTGCCCATCTTGGGATTTGCACCTGGTCGCCGCTCAAGAATGCAATGGCGGCCCCAATGCAATGGATGGAAGGCTTGCAATTGAGCTCATCTCTTAGATAGAGCCCGAGGCGCTCCTGGGTTCCACCCCCGAGGGTCACGACGATATGGCGAGGACGCCGTTCGTTGATCCGCTTGATGAGCACTGGATCAAGAATTGTCTTGCCATAAAGCGGGGCGATGTACATGTCGGCAGCTGCCAACTCAATCCCCTGCCGGCGCAACCAGGCACAATTTCGACGCGCGCTTTCTTCGCTAGCCAATATCCAGAAGCTCCCGTCGGGCTGATAGAAGTCGGGCTGCTTCAATAACGACGATAGATACTTGAGGCCAGAAACGCGGCGGATGGAATCGCGCGTGAGGCGATTCCAGATCATAACCATGAAGGCACTGTCAGTGATTACCAGGTCCGCGCCCTGGAGAGCTTCACGATATTCCGAATCATGGGCCAGATTTTTTAGTGCTGGAGCCGCGGGCACCACCAGCAGGCCGCCCTCGCTGATGCGCGCGATTGCCTCATCTGCATCCCCTACAAAGAATCGTATCCCCAGAATCTGACGGAACTGAGCGCCTGCCGTCGCCACTGCTGTCACTCCCACAGTTTCTCGTAGCCTCAGTCTAGATCACTATCAGAGTTGCTTATGCCATGGATATCACCAATTCGCACTAACCTTGATTACGCTTTAGATACTGCCATCATTTCGCTCTCGATCCATGCGTAGGTTTTGGCCAGACCTTCTTTCAGGCGGATCGAAGGCTCCCACCCCAGGTACTCCTTAATCTTGGTGTTGTCGCTGTTCCTTCCGTTAACGCCTTTGGGGGCATCCAGCTTGTACTTGCGCTCCACCTTCACGCCGGCGATCGCCTCGACCAGATCTACCAATTGATTGATGGTCACTAATTCGCTACTCCCCAAATTGATGGGCTCATGTATTTCGCTTTCCAGGATCGCCTGTGTGCCGCGGGTGCAATCGTCGATATACATGAAGCTGCGGGTCTGTTTGCCATCACCCCATATTTCAATCTGATGCCTGCCCGAGGACTTGGCCTCGATGATTTTGCGGCAGATGGCGGCCGGCGCTTTTTCACGTCCGCCGGTCCAGGTACCCAACGGGCCATAAACATTGTGGTAGCG
>Ga0302325_10006064_pt1 | contig 27309 bp, 19 predicted proteins | sample Palsa_T0_2_FD_201948 | JGI IMG/M metagenome (GOLD analysis project Ga0302325, IMG submission 201948) | Peat permafrost microbial communities from Stordalen Mire near Abisko, Sweden - Palsa_T0_2 | ecosystem: Environmental > Terrestrial > Soil > Palsa > Peat permafrost | place: Sweden: Abisko... | reverse complement strand
CTCCGCCACCAGGGCGTATTCGCCGGGTTGGACGTCTTCGAAGGAAAAATTACCATTGCCGTCCGTCTCGTCGGCGTAGCTCGGCCCGTGTTCGGGATCGTGTGCGCGCAATATCACGGTGACTCTCCGTACGGCATCCCCGTTTACGGAGTTGATCACGTGGCCTTTTACCCCGGTTGTTACGGCAACGGAAGGCGAAACCTGCTGGGCCAGAAACGCAGCCGCGAGAATTAAAATCGAGATCATGGCAGCTTGCTCGTTTCCTTTTCGATCTCGACGGCGGTAATGACGTTCACCTGAACCGCGGCCTTCTCGTTCGGTCCCACGGTAACCGGTGCGCTTCGATCCTCGAACGGCTTGCGGAACTCAGGCGATTGCGTGCGATCGTCGATGTCAGCCTCCCACGCAAAAACCTTGTACTCGCCGGGCGCGACGTCCTTGATTCGGAAATTGCCGGAGTCATCGGTGACCGCCCGTTTCAGCAGGTCCCAGCGGCCCTCAAACTCCTCCGCCGGCGCGAGTGTGATTGGCGTGCCAGCGGCCGGCTGACCACTCGCGTTCTGAACGTTGCCATCCACCTCCCCGCCATCCGCGCCCAGAACGATATTCAGGGCGGCGCCAGATCCGCCACTCAGGTCGATCTCCGCATTCTTGATTTCACGATCGCCGAAGCGAATCGATTTCACGTATTTGCCGGGAGGCGCATTCTCGATTTGAACCGACTGAACGTTCGGAGATAGGCCCGCGATCACGAACTTGCCATCCGGGCCTGGGGTGCCAAAGCTCGGGCCCGCGCCGAACCTGGCGCCAAGCATGATCTGCAAATCCAATCTCTCAGGCTGGGGACCTTCCACGGTAACGGTGCCGGAGACGTCCACAAAAGGCTTTCGAGCGAAAACCACTCCATTCGCATCCGCATCCGACACGAGCACCGCCTGGTGGGAATCAGACGGAGGCTTTCCGGCGTCAAATCGCGTGTACGACAATTCGTAAGAGCCGTTCACTACGCCTCGCAGATCGAAGCTCCCATCGGCTTGTAAGTCTGACTGCGAAATGTCTGCACCGAAGTTCGAATTTGGTATTTCAACTGTCACTTGGCCAGCTCCTGACCCTGGGGTTTCGCCGATCACCGTTCCGCGGATGTGATAAGCGGGCATTTTGCGCAGGTGGAAATCGACGTTGCTCACGTGCGCCCCGGGAGCAACGCTGGTGGCTGTAGCTTGCGCCGCCTCGCTCGCGTTGGGATAGTACGTAATCGGATAAGCTTCCTCGGGATGAACCCAGCGTGTGAGCGGCGGAACATTGCGCTGCGGCGGCGCCATCACTTGAAAGTAGTAGCGGCCAGGCGCCAGATTCAGCACCTCAAACTCTCCGAGGTCGTTGGACTGGGCGGCTGCCTCCGCGATAAGCTGCTTGCGATAAGGACCGTAGAAGTATCGAAGCACGGCGATCTGGGCCCTGACGATGGGCTCCCCGTCCTCATCCAGAACGTGCCCGCTCACTACGCCCAGCGGCGTGAGTTTGAGCGTGAGGTCCTGCACGTGTTGTTCTGCGCTCAGTTGGATGAAACTGCGCCCGCCCCCGCCCGGCGGAGATCGGGCCACCATGAATCCATCGCGATCCACGCTGATGTCGTAGGATCCCGGCGTGACGCGGTCGAAATGAAAATGGCCGCTCGCGTCGGTGATCGCGGTGGTGTGGGAGAGCGGCGCCATGTTTACCGCAGCCGCTCGTCCTTCCAGGGTGACCACGGCCTTCTTTACCGGCTCGCCCGTCGCGGAATTGCCCACCACTCCCTCGATGCTGCCGGGCTTGGCGGCCGGCGTCTGCGCGCGGACAGTCCCCGCCAGAAACGCCAAAGTGAAAAGGATCGCCGCAACCTTCATGACGTTCGCCTTCTTTGAATCTACTGTAACTGGTTGATCGTGAACTTGCCCGCGACTGGCTTTTCCTTGCTCCAGTCATGATAAATGTGGCATTCGAAACAGCCAGCCTCCGCGGCGTCGTGGCCTGCGCGATGGCACTTCTGGCAAGTCTGCACGCCGGGTATCAGAACATCGGACGTCTCGCGGCTGTCGTTTGCCTTGGTGTGGCATGACGCGCATTGCACCATCTGATGCACCTGATGATCGAACTCGGCGTGCGGCAACCAACGTGTGGTGATCGCGGATTTCGCCACTGCCGGCAGCGCATCGGGGCCATTGGGATAGCTTAGGCGATGGCATTTCTGACAGGATTTGCGCCACAGCAGCAACTGCGCGTCCGCCATGCGCTGCTCCACCCACTCGGCGGCGTTGCGGGCGGGCGGGTGCGGCGGACGGCGCGGCCAGCGCTCGTCGGGTTCGTCCACCAATGGAATCTCCCGCGGATGCGCCGCGATGTATGCGGTTAGCAGCCCCCTCATCCAATCGGAAACCACCCCTGGATTCGTGTGCAGCGCCGGCTCGCTAATTCGCCGGTCGAACTGCAGAGTGTGGCACGAAGCGCAATCCTTCTGATAGTTGATCGGCTCCTGGAACGAACCATCGGCGCTGCCCAGCCGATGGCAATCGGTGCACTTCAATTGCACCCCACCGTTGGGTCCGCGCACTTCGTCCCTCAGGTGCATCTGGTGGTTGAACTGGAGGGTGCCCGGGTCCGTCGCACCGGGCCGCACTGCCGCGAATTCGGGATGGCTGTCGAAGCCCCGAATGTGGGGCGCGAATTTCGATGGCCCATGCACCGTCGTCAAATCCGCGTGGCATTGCGTGCATGCGCGATCGCCGGTGCTCGCCAGCCGCAACGCGCCCCGATGCTCCACGTGGCATTTGGAGCACGCTGGCGTGAACCTCTGGTCCGCGTGGTGGATCGGGCCATCGTGGCAAGCGAGACAGGCCTCATCGGTCGCGCTTCGTCGATAGCCGGCCTGCCCGGCATGGCACACGCCGCACTTTTGTCCCAGCAGAGCGTGCGCGTGTCCCAGCGGTCCGGCGTTGTACGGTTTTGGATTTCCCGCCACCCCATACCAGCCAAGCCACGCCAGGCTCACAGCCACAAATATCCCCGAGAGAATTCGCCGCCAGCGTGGAATGCCGTGCAGCGTTTTGAAGTAATCCAGATTAATGCGCTGCGCGAGTTTCTTGGTGCTGCGGGTGCGGCCGGCCATGGGCTAATATCTCAGCGCCATCACGGCGTGTATCGCGCCCAATACCAGCAGGGCGATCGAAAGAGGAACGTGCACCAGCAGCCAGGCGTGCAGCCAGCGATAGATGCGGATCTGCCGGCTCAATTGCCGTTCTTCCTCGCAGATATTTTCCAGATCGTCCAGCGCACCGTAAACCGGCGGCGACAACAACCGGCGAAGAGCGCCGAATGTTTCCTCCGAGCGCAGCGGGTCGGCCAGTTCGGCGTCCGGCGCTTCCGGGTCCTCCAAATAAGGACGGACTTTATTCAGATAAACTTCGCGAAACCGCTCGCGGTCGTCGTGCTCCATTTCTACTAGCGCGTTTTGGGAAATGGCTGCGGCCAGCTCATCGGCTTCATCGCGAAGTTGCACGCGCACGTGTGGGATCTCTTCGTAAATGGTCTCGAGCGGCACACGCGAGGTCATGAAGCCCGGCACATAATGCTGGATGGCTGCGCCCAGGATGCCGCTTCCGGTCACGCTGAACAACAGCAGCATAAGCGCCAGCGTTAATGGCCCGCGAAAAGCAAAACCGCTGTGCAACAGGATCAACAGCAGGTTGAGCAGACCCAGCCACAGATGTCCGCGCATCCAGGTTTGCGCCCTCCCGATTCGCCAGGTGGGAACCTGCTTGCGTGCTCCGAGCAAGCCCGCGTACAACATCAGCGCGTAGCCGGCCATCCCAAAAGTCAGCCCCATCGCGCTTCCCCCGCGCGGGCCGCCAGGTGTGTTGACGGCATAAAGAACGTAGGCCGCCGTGCTGATGATGGCGAGCGCGGCAGTCGCAATCACCCAAGGGCGATGGGTCCGGTCCATCCGCATCGCGTCCCGCTAGTTTCTCCGCGCCGGGGCGGCCGGCGGCATCCCCACCCAGCGGAAAAATTCGTTCGGCTCCACGCGATGCGCCGCGTCGTGCGGGCAAGCGTAGACGCAGCTCGGCTCGGCCAGTTCGGTGCATAAATCGCACGACGTCGCCTTGTGTTTCACACTCGCCATGGCGCGTCCCGCGTTCATCGGATCGTTTTCCAGCACCGTGAATGGATGCATGTTGATGTTGCCGTACGGGCAATTCTTGGCGCATAAACCGCACCCGATGCACCAGTTTTCAATGATTACTTCGAGCGAATTGCGCCGCCGTATGGAACCCACCGGGCAACCTACCATGCACAGAGGATCGCGGCAATGACGGCAGGACGTGGCTACCAGATATTTGTCGAAGCGCTGGCCTTCGCGGATCAGCCGGGTGACGCCATCGTGCGCGTCGGCGCAAGCCCGGACGCAAGCATCGCAGCGGGTGCAGCGTTCCAGGTCCATCACCAGCAGGCTCTGGGCTTCCATCAGGCCCTGTGTCAGGAAGGTATCGAGCGGTGTGCTGGTCGCGGTTTCCAGGCGTTGCCGGTTCTGCTCCTGCCGCTCGCGGACCAACGCTTCCAGGCTCTCGCGTACGGCGGGGAACTCCTGCACCATCTGATGAAACTCTTCGGCGTGAATGCGCACCAGCTCCACGTGATCGAGCGCGGTGCAGGTTGCGGTGCGGATCCCTCCGCCCAGCAATCCGATTTCTCCGAAGTATCCGCCACGCCCCAAATACGCCAGCACCAGGTCGCCGCCGGGATGCGGCTCCGACACCTTCACGAAGCCGAGCCGCACCAGATAGAAGCTGTCCGCGATATCGCCCTGGCTGCAAATTACTTCGCCTTTGGTGTAGCGCACCAGTTCCACTCTATTGCGCAGCAGGTCGACGAAATCCTGGCTCAATGTCGCGAAAATCGGCACGCTTCGCAGATGATCGTCCAACGCGCGCCGGCGATAGCTGGCGTCCAGCTGGGCCTGCAGCGTCTTGTTGCGCTGGATGATGTCCAGCACGTTGCGCAACATCTCGAACATCACGCAATCGGTGGCCGCGCGCACCGTGGCCGATCGCGGATAAAGGCTCATGCAGGTCATCTCGCCGAACAGGTCGCCCGGGCCGAGCGTAGCCACCGGACGATCGTAGGGCAGGTCCACGGGAGCGTCAATCGGGATGGTGTCGCGGCGCCCCTCCTCGGCGCGGTGTTCCTGCTGCCGTCCCAACAGGCGGCTGCTAAGCCGGCCCAGGAAACCGCCGCTGCGGCTGTCGCTGTTCACGTGCGCCATGGGCGTGGCAAGAAAAACTTCGGCCTGGCCCGCGGTGATGTAAAACGCCGTCGATCCGTATTCGCCTTCGCGGCAAACGATCTCGCCCTGCCGATAATGCCGGCGGACCACCGCGTTCCGGTTGAGCTGCAGAAAAGTTCCCGAGACTTTCTGGAAATAGGAAAGCTGCTGCAACTCGGCCACGTCCACTGCTTCACCCGGCAGGACGGTTTTGATCACGCCTCTGTTAGTGAGCGCTCCCGTGGGGCACGACACCATGCACTCGCCGCACGAGACGCACGAGGAGCTGCCCATCGGCAGGTCGCTGTCGAACGCGATCCCCGCCGTAAAGCCCTTGCCGCGCCGGCCCAGCACGTCGTTTTGGCGAATCTCGTCGCAGCCGCGAATGCAACGGTCGCATAGAATGCAGGCTTCGTGATCCACCGCGATAACCAGCGACGAATCGTCCTGACCGCGCGCCGAGATCCTGCGCGGAAAGCGCGCCTCCCTGATGCCTTCCAGTTGCGCCAGAGTTTCCAGCTCGCAATCGTTCGATTGCCTTTGCCGGGCGCAGGGGCTGGGATGATCGGCCATCAGCATTTCCACCAGAGTCCGCCGTACCCGCCTCACCTTCGCGGAGTTCGTGGAAACTACCATTTTGTGTTCGGCAAGACGAACGCAGGAAGCCGCCAGAACGCGCCCGCCCACATCCACCACGCACACGCGGCACACGCCTACCGGTGTCTCGTTTTGCTGATGACACAGCGTGGGGATCGGAACGCCGTTCGATCGCGCGGCGTCGAACACCGTGGTTCCTTCGGGAACCGAAACCTCAAGTCCGTCAATCGTCAGCTCGACATTACTCACGCGTACACCTTGCGCATCGGGCATACGCCTTCCGGACAGCGATGGCCGAGCACATGCGCGTCGATCTCCTCGCGAAAATGCAACAGCACCGAGCTGAGCGGCGAGTGCGCGAATTGCCCGAGCCCGCACAGCGAGCTGAGCTGCAGCGCCTCAGTCAGATCGTCGATCAACGGCATGTCTGCGGCCGATCCCAGACCGAGCGTCCAACCCGTCAGGATGTCTACCATCTTCTGCGATCCCACGCGGCAGGGCACGCACTTCCCGCACGACTCGTTGCGGAAAAACTTCACCGCGTTCAAGGCCATGTCGAGCATGCACCGGCCCTCCGCGCACACCACGATTGCGCCCGACCCAAGCATCGATCCCAGCGCAGCCAGCGATTTGAAATCGACGCGCACGTCCACTTTCGAGGCCGGCAAATATCCCGACGCGCCCCCGGATGGCGCGAACGCCTTCAGCTTTTTTCCATCCGCCATGCCGCCCGCGAGATCAAAGATCAGCTCCGACATCGGAAGGCCCATCGGAATCTCGAATACGCCCGGCTTCCGCACGTCGCCGCTAACGCCGACAAACTTAAGACCGGCCGCCCCGCCCAGCCCCTGAGACTTGTACCACTCCACGCCCTTCGCCAAAACCTGCGGCACGTTGGCGAACGTCTCCACGTTGTTCAGCACAGTGGGCTTGTTGAAGACGCCTTGCGCCACCGGAAACGGCGGTTTGTTGCGCGGTTCGGCGCGTTTGCCTTCGATGGATTCCATCAGCGCGCTTTCTTCGCCGCAAATATATCCGCCCGGGCTGGCGAACAGCTCCAACTCGAACCGCAGGCCGGAGCCCAGCACGTTGGCGCCCAGGATGCCGGCTTGGTAGCAGCGCTCCATCTCGGCCTGCAGAATTTTCCGCTGCGCTTGATATTCGTGCCGGATATACAGGATGCCTTTTTGCGCGCCGGTGACCACCCCCGCGATGATCATGCCCTCCATCGCCAGATGTGGCAGGTGGCCCATGATGAAGCGGTCTTTGATGCTGCCTGGCTCGCTCTCGTTGGCGTTGCACACGACGTATTTTTCGTCGCCGCGCTCTTTGCGCACCGCTTCCCATTTCACGCCGGCGGGAAATCCCGCGCCGCCCATTCCGCTCAGGCCGCTGGCTTTTAACTGTGCGATCGCGCCGTCCAGATCGCGCGAAACAAGCAAGTCTCGCAGCGCGCCGTAGCGCTCACCGCCCGCATATGGATCCGATCTCAGCGGCGCCGTCGTTTCGTCGGCCGCCATTTCGGGAAGTTCGCCGCCGCCCAGCGCCGTAAACACCAATGCTTCGGCTTGCGCGGAAGTGACGCTCCCATAGAGCCGATCGTTGATCGAGACCGCGGGCGCACTGTCGCACTGGCCCAGGCAGGAAACCTCGCGCACCACGATATCCTTCTCGCTCATGCCTTGGAAACGCTGCTGCAACGATGTCTTCAGATCGTCTGCGCCGCTCAGATGGCACGACATATCGGCGCAGACGCTCAGCCAGACTTTGGGAGGACGGCTGAGATGAAAGTGCGGGTAGAAATCGGCCACGCCATGGATGCGATAGAGCGGAGTCTTTGTTCGTTTGGAAAGCTCTTGCAATTGGCCGGGCGGCAGGTACCCGTATTGGGACTGGATCTCTCTGAGGTCGTCAAAAATCAACGCTCAGCCCCCGGTTTGCCTCTACCATCGCGCAGATTGCCTGATGCAGCACGAGGTTTCATTATAGCCCTGGAACAGTTCAGACAAGGCCCGCCCTTGAGCCATCCCTGTGCCGACTGATATATGCTATTCACTGAACCAGCAATGACCAAAATATTCTTCGCGCTCTCACTCTTGGCGGCCAGCCCCTTGTTGGCGCAGGATCTCGATTCCGGACGCCGCCAGTTCGAAACTCGCTGTGCCGGATGCCACGGCGGCGATGGCAACGGAGGCGAGTTGGGGCCCCCCATCGTCGAGCGGCTTCCTTCCCACGACGACCGGGAGCTGGCCGGCATCATCCGGCAGGGCTTTCCCACCCGAGGCATGCCCGCGTTCACCTTCACCGATCAGGAAATGGGCCAGCTGATCGCGTTCGCCCGCACGCTGATTGAGCCTCCCAAAAGATCCGCCATTCGCGGCAAGGTGACAACCACCGATGGCTTGACGCTGGAGGGCGCGATCCTCAACCAGAGCTCCGGCGACATGCAGCTCCAGACCGACGATCATCGGATTCACCTGCTCCGCAAAGTGGGCGATCGATACCGGCCCGTCACCTCCCAGACCGATTGGACCAGTTATAACGGACAGCTCAGCGGCAACCGCTACAGCGCGCTCGATCAGATCAATAAGACCAATGTGTCGAAGCTGGCGCCCAAGTGGATCTTTTCGCTGCCCAACACCGCGCCGTTAGAGGGAACTCCCACCGTGGTGGATGGCATCATGTACGTCACCAGCGCCAACGAGAGCTATGCGCTGGACGCTGGATCGGGCCGGCAGATCTGGCACTATCGCCGCGTGCGCACCCGCGGTCTGATTGGGAACGCGGCCGGCGGAATCAACCGCGGCGTTGCACTGGCGGGCGACCGGCTGTTCATGGTCACCGATAACGCCCACATCATTGCGCTCAACCGGTTCAACGGCGAACTGCTGTGGGAAACCGAAATGGCCGACTGGCATCAGAATTACAACGCCACTTCCGCGCCCCTGGCGGTGGGCAATCTCGTGATTTCAGGCTCCGCCGGCGGCGATGAGGGCGCGCGTGGCTTCGTCGCGGCATTCGATCAGGACACCGGCAAGGAAGCATGGCGTTTCTGGAATGTGCCCAAGCAGGGTGAGCCGGGCTCGGAAACCTGGAAAGGCAGCGAGATCGATCACCCCGGATCGGTCTCCTGGTTCACAGGCTCCTACGATCCGGATTTGGATACCGTCTACTGGCAGACCGGCAACCCCGGCAACGATCTCAACGGCGACAGGCGCGGCGGCGACGATCTGTATTCCTGCTCCATCTTGGCGCTGGATCGCAAGACCGGCCGGCTGAAATGGTATTACCAGTTCACGCCTCACGATGTTTGGGATTGGGACGCTACCGAGCCCGCCGTATTGGTGGATACCAACTGGCAGGGCCAGCCGCGCAAGCTGCTCGTCGAAGCCAATCGCAATGGGTTCTTCTATGTGCTGGACCGCACGAACGGCAAGTTGCTGCTGGCCAAACCGTTCGTCAAAAACCTTACCTGGGCGAAGGAGATTGGCCCCGACGGCCGCCCCGTGCTGAACGGCGATTTCAGGCCCACCGAAGCGGGAACCAAAGTTTGTCCGGCGCTGGAAGGAGGGGCCAACTGGTTTTCCACTTCCTTCAATCCCGCCACGGGCTTCTATTACGTGCAGACTCTCGAAAAGTGCGAGATCTTCAAGAAGACACCCATGGAGTGGGAGGCGGGCCGAGGCTATATGGGCGGCGCACCTCATACGATCCCCGGCGAACCGGGCCTGAAGATCCTGCGGGCCATCGACATTCAGACTGGCAGGATCGCATGGGAGTTGCCGGAGCCGGGACTGGCGATTTCCTGGGGAGGGGCGCTTTCAACGGCCGGCGGAATCGTCGTTTTCGGCGAAGACAGCGGCGCACTGGCTGCGGCCGACGCGGTGAGCGGTCAGCCCTTGTGGCGCTTCCAGACCAGCCAGAATTGGAAGGCCTCGCCGATGACCTACGTCTTCGACGGGAAGCAGTACGTGGCGGTGGCTTCCGGATCGAACATCATCAGCTTTGGGCTGGTGGAATAATTACTTCGAGTAAAGGAGATTCTTGTGACCATGTCCAAACTGGGTAAACTCGTTCCTCGTGGGCCGGCGCTGGCATTGGGAATCCTGGCTCTGGCTTTTGCCGGCCCGTGGGCCAACACCCACCACGGTTCCGGCCCCATTTCTTCATACGCACCCAACCCGCTGGCGCTCTATGGCGCTGACGCCGTCATGCTCGACCATAATGCGAGAGAGTACAAACCGGCCGACCAGATTGAATGGAAGGGCCGTCCTGGAAGCGCCAGTCAAACGGCGATTCTGTTTGGCGATCCTTCCAAGGCCGGTTTTTATGTCCAGCTTCTCAAACGCGGCCCCAACGATTGGAGCCACCCGCACTCTCACCCCAATGATCGATTCATTACCGTGCTCAAGGGAACCATGCTGATCGGCACCGGCGCCAAGTTTGATCCCAACAACACCGTTGCACTCGGGCCTGGCAGCTATATCAGAGATATCGCGAATCAGACGCACTTCGACGGCACCGGACCGGATGGTATGACCATTGAGATTGTCGGCATGGGCCCGTCAACGGTCACACAAGCCGATAAGAAGTAAGCGCCCGCCGCTTCGGGAAGCTCGCGACAAATCGTTGGTGGCCGAGGTGGGGGTCGAACCCACACGAAGAGTGAACTTCGCCAGATTTTGAGTCTGGTGCGTCTGCCAGTTCCGCCACTCGGCCAATGCCGGTCCGAATGTTAGTTTAACATCCCGCCGCGCCTGCGATTACAGACCCCGCCTATGATTACCTGGCCACGCCTGTGATTACATAGATTGATGTCCTTCCTTGACCTGCTGCTCGGTAAGCCGCTCGCCAATTCGGCCGAGGACGGCGAACGCGTCGGCCCCGCCGCCGGCATCCCCATTTTCGGGCTGGACGCGCTCAGCTCCGCGGCATACGGTCCGGAAGCGGCGCTCACCATCCTGATCCCCCTGGGAGCGTTGGGCGTGGCCTACATCTTGCCCATCAGCGGCGCCATCATTCTGCTGCTTACCATCGTTTATTTTTCCTATCGCCAGACCATTGACGCATACCCCGGCGGAGGCGGATCGTACACCGTCGCGCGCGAGAACATCGGCGAAGGCGCCGGGCTGCTGGCCGCGGCCGCTCTGCTGATCGACTACGTGTTGACGGCGGCCGTTGGAATCTCGGCCGGAGTAGGCGCGCTGGTGTCGGCCGTTCCGTCGCTGCTGCCGCACACCCTGGCACTCTGTCTTGGAATTCTGCTGCTCATCACCATCGTGAATCTGCGCGGCGTCAAGGAGGCTGGCGGCGTCTTTATGATTCCCACCTATCTCTTCTTGGGCACCCTGTTGATCGCCATTCTGATTGGTCTGGTCAAGACCCTCCTCGCGCACGGGAATCCCATGCCGGTGGTGGCGCCGCCTCCGGTCCCACCGGCCACTGCGATGGTCGGCGCGTGGCTGCTATTGAAAGCGTTCGCCAGCGGTTGCACCGCGCTCACCGGCGTGGAAGCCGTCAGCAACGGCGTTCGCGCGTTTCGCGAGCCCACTGCGGAAAACGCCAAAAAGACGCTCACCGTAATCATCGGCCTGCTGATCATCTTGCTGGCCGGCATCGCCTGGTTGGTGAAGGTGTATCACATCGCCGCTACCGGCCCCGGTGCCGCGGGTTATGAGAGCGTGCTTTCCATGCTGGTGGTGGCGGTCACGGGAAGGGGCGCGTTTTACTACGTCACCATCGCCTCCATATTGCTGGTCCTGTCGCTTTCCGCCAATACCGCGTTCGCGGATCTGCCGCGCTTGTGCCGTATTATCGCGATCGATGGCTATTTGCCCAGGTCTCTCGCCAACCGCGGCCGCCGCTTGGTTTTTTCGGAAGGGATTTACTCCCTGGCCGTCATGACCGGCGGGCTGCTCGTCCTGTTTGGCGGCGTTACAGACCGCTTGATCCCGCTCTATGCGGTGGGAGCGTTCCTCGCTTTTACACTCTCGCAATTGGGCATGGTGTTTCATTGGAAACGCGTGCGCGGCCCCCACGCCGGGCGCTACATGTTTATCAATGGACTGGGCGGGATCGTCACTGGAATCACGGTCCTGGTCGTACTCGTCGCGAAATTCGTGCAGGGCGCCTGGATCACCATGCTGCTGATACCCGCGCTTCTGCTGCTCATGTACCAGGTCCATCGGCACTATGAACGTGTGGGCCGGGAAATTGCGGATTCCGCGCCGCTCGATCTTTCCCACTTTCGTCCGGCCATGGTGATCGTCCCCCTCGATCGTTGGAGCGCGGTGTCGAAGAAAGCTCTCGCACTCGCGTTATCTATGTCGCCGGACGTGATCGGATTGCACGTAGACTGCGAATGGACCGGGCAGCTAAAGAAAGAGTGGCAAGAGTTTGTTGAGAAGCCGGTGCAGGAGATTGGGCTCGCCGCGCCGAGACTGGTCGTATTGAAATCTCCTTACCGCTACGTCAGCAGCCCCATCGTCGATTATGTGCTGGGGCTGCAAAAGAAGGATCCCGAGCGCCAGCTTGCGGTGCTGATTCCGGAGCTGGTGGAGAGGCACTGGTATTACTATTTCCTTCACAACCAGCGCGCGGCCGTGCTCAAGACGCTCTTGTATGTGCGGGGAAGCCAGAAGATCGCGGTCGTCAACGTGCCGTGGTATGTCGAGTAGGAACGCACTTTAGTGAGCGCTTTCTTGGGACAATGAATCTACCCGCCCGCGTCCCACCAGGAGTCTTTGTGTCCAAACCTTATTTGTCGATAGCGGCGGTACTTTCTCTGAACTGCCTTTCGGGCGCCACTCAGCCCGATCATCCGTTGTATTTCGAAGAGCGGCCTGGCGGAGTGTTTGAAACCCGTGCCGCCGGGCAATCGGTGACCATTCGCGCCGATCGCATCGCACTGGACGGCGTGACGCTGCGGTTCGTTCATGCGTCCAAGAGCGCCCGATTGGAAGGTATCGGTACGCCTGCGCCCAGCACGTACATCACTCGCGGACAAACCCTCCACTTTTGGCAATACCCCCAGGCCCGCGTCCGGCGTCTCTATCCCGGAATCGATGCGGCGTTCTATGGACATCCAGGACACTTGGAATACGATCTGGATCTCGCCAGAGGCGCCAGGCCCGATCGCATCCGTATCCAGGTGAGTGGCGCCCTCGGCGTTCGGCTCGACGATCAGGGCAACCTCATTGTGGCCACTCGATCCGGCGAGCTGCGCCAACTTGCACCACGCGTGTTCCAAACTGTTCACGGCGTGCGCCGCGAAGTTTCGGCTCGGTACGCACTTCGCTCCGCCGGCGAGATCGGCTTTGAGCTCGGCAGGCACGACCGGACACTGCCGCTGACCATCGATCCGGTGATCGTCTACACGAAATACTTCGGCGGCAGCGGCTCAGATTCCGGCGCCCCGGTGGCCACCGACGCCCAGGGGAACGTCTACGTCACTGGCAGCACCAACTCCCCCAATTTTCCATCCACCAACGGAAGCAAGGCCAGGCTTCAGCCGCCTCTTCTCGCGTTCTCCAATGCCGGCCAGACGGTGACTCCGCTGCCCGTGGGAACCGAAACGTCCGTCACTGCCATTGGTGGAACCGCCGATGGCAACGTCCTGTTCGTGGCCACGCCGGATGGCATCTTCGTCAGTGGCAACCATGGCGCCAGCTTCGTCCAGGCGGTGCCCTTGATCAGTCCCTACGGTACCCCGACCGTACAAGCGATTTCGGTAGACGCCATCGATCCCTCCCGCGCTTATCTCGCCACTACCGCGGGTTTGTTTTCAATGACGGATGCAGGCCTGGCCGCCGGCCAGAACGATGTGGGCATGGCGGTAGCAGGCAACGGGACTGTCAATGTGGCGTCGGTACAGGTGAGCGCCGTGAATCACGCCGTTCTTTACGCCACCACGGCTATTCCAAATTATTTCTACACCAGCACGGACGCCGGCGCCACGTGGCAGCAATTGAACCCCGCATATCCCGGTGAACCACCGGCCGGCCCGTACCCCGGTACTTCCATCACCTTCACCTTGACGCCGGGCGGCAGCGACCTTTACCTGATCGACGGCAATGCCATCCTCCTCAAAAGCACCGACGGCGGAATGACCTGGCAGCAATTGGCCGGGCAGCTCTTTGGGGCGAAATCGATTTCGATCGACCCAAACAATCAGTCCAACATTTATGTGGTCGATAATTTCGGCGTGCAGTCAAGCACCAACAGCGGCGTCTCCTTCGCTACCATTTCACCGTCCCTGTCACCAGGTGATTATGTTCAGTCGTTCGCGCTCGATTCGTCCTCTGGCGATCTCTATTTCTCGACCTACAGTCGGATCGAAGTCAGCGTGGACCAGGGAGCTACCTGGAAGAATCTGCCGCTGCGGACGAATCCTCATGCGCTGCTTGCCCTGGGCAACCAGGTATTCGCGGGTGTTGACTCACCGGCCGTTCCCTTTGTAGTGAAGTGGAGTCCCGATGGGTCCCAGATGTTGTACTCCACTTTCTTCGGGGGCAGTTATTTGGACTCGATCGCTGCCATCGCCGTCGACGCGCAAGGAGAGGCGATCATCGCCGGTAACGCGAGGTCCTCCGATTTTCCGGTTACTCAGACCATTTCCAGCGTTTCGCCGTCGCAATTCAGCAGCGGCTTCGTGGCGAAGCTGAGCTCGGACGGCTCCCAGGCCGTCTATTCGAGCATCATCGGCGCATCCCTGGGCGTAACGGTGAACAGTTTAGCCATCGATGCCTCCGGTGCACCCTACATTACCGGCGCCACCCCTTCGCCCGATTTTCCGACCACGTCCAACGTCCCGCAGCCCAAGGTGCCCACTGCGATGTGCCAGCGCACAACCGGCAATCCTTTCCTGCCAAATGGAAACCTGGGGACCTATGCGTTCGTGACCAAGCTGAACGCAAATGCCGACAGTTTGGTCTATTCCACTTTTTTGTCTGGCGCTTGTGGGAGCATCGGGCAGGGCATTGCTGCGGACGCGGCCGGCGAAGCGGTGGTGGTAGGCCTGACCACCTCGCCCGATTTTCCGGTTTCAACGAATGCGTATCAGACCACTTTTCCCGGCGGAGACGCGGCCAGCATTGCATATCCAAATCCGGTTAATTTCGGATTCGTCACAAAGTTGAGCGCCGTTGGGGACAAATTGATCGCCAGTTCGTTCATCGGCGGCGGCTTTTTAACCGAAGCCTACGCGCTAGCGCTGGATTCTTCGGGCGACGCCTACATCACCGGCTCCACCTGGGGCATCACTCCCGGCGCAACGCCGGGGGCGTACCAGACCAGCGTAAACACCGGTTGCCCGCCGACGATCAGTATTGGTCCGGGCCTTGAGTATCCGACTGGCGGCTCGGATGTGTTTGTTTTGAAGCTCGACCCGGCGCTTTCGAGCGCGCAATATCTGACGTATCTGGGTGGCATATGCGACGATTCTGGAAACAGCATCGTATTGGAACTCAACGGCAATGTGTTCGTGGCCGGCACCCCCTCCCAGGGCTTTCCATTCGTTACTCCGTATGAATTAAACGGAACGGGCTCCTACTTTGTGAGCGAATTCAATGCCGACTTGTCGCAGTTGCTCTTCTCCAGCTACAGCGATGGCGCCAATCTGGCCGTCGATCCCAGCGGCGCCATCTATGTTTCGGGCGCCGGCCCGTACGCATCCGGTCTGCATAAGGACGCAAGTAACTACGGGTCCCTGAACTCGGTCTCCCTGGTGAAGATCGATCCGGCTGATTCTCCGCCTGTCATCGTCAATTCAATCGGCATCAGCACCGCGAACCAATTTCCCGCTGACCTGCCCCAGTCATTTCAGCCCGAAATTGCGCCCGGGGAATTGATCGAAATCGTGGGACAACATCTCGGACCCGGCGCCACCGTCAGGGCGCAACTCGACGCAACGGGCCAGCTTCCCTTCCTGGTGGGCGCAACCAGCGTGTCGTTCGATGGATACAGCGCGCCGCTGCTCTCTGTCGAGGACGGTCTGATTTTGTGCTTCGCGCCCTTCGAAATCACCGGGACCACCCAGGTGACGGTCACCGCGGATGGACAAAAATCGAACACGGTGCGCATTGGCGTTGCCCCCACCGCGGCGTACATCTTGTCCATCGCCAATCAAGACGGCAGCATGAATTCGGCCGACCATCCCGCTCCGCAAGGTTCGGTGCTGACGATATATGTCACTGGACTTGGTCTCACTTCTCCTCTGAGCCAGGACGGCAGCGTCAGCGTGGCGCCGCTGCCCGTGCCGGTGGCCTCGATTTCGGCTTATATCGACCAGAGCCAGGTGCAGCCGCAGTTCGTGGCTGCGGCATATGGCATGATAGCGGGCATCACCCAGATCAACGTGCAAGTACCAATTGCCGCTTATACATCAAATCCCGTCATCGTGAGCATCGGCCAGGCGTTTGCGCAAATCTACATCAGCCAGTAACCGGGCGCTGCTATGCTGGATCGTATGCAACTGGGCATGATCGGTTTAGGGCGAATGGGCGCGAACATGGTGCGCCGGCTGATAAAGGACGGGCACGAATGCGTTGTTTTCGACCGGAATCCCGCCAGTGTCGCCGAGCTTGGCAAGGACGGCGCCGCCGGATCAGGTTCGCTGGATGAATTCCTGGGTAAGCTGAAACCACCGCGCGCCGTTTGGCTCATGGTGCCGGCCGCCGTGGTGGATCAGACGCTGGAGCAGCTCGCGCCGCGCATGCAAAACGGCGACATTATTATCGACGGCGGCAACTCGTATTACATCGACGACATTCGCCGCGCGCAGCATCTGCAGCCGCGCGGCATCCATTATGCCGACGTCGGCACCAGCGGCGGTGTCTGGGGTCTGGAACGCGGTTATTGTCTGATGATCGGCGGCGAACCCGACATCGTGAAACACCTGGATCCGATCTTTAAAACGCTGGCGCCGGGACGCGGCAATATCGAACGCACTCCGGGCCGGGAAAAGGTCGGCGGCACCGCCGAGGATGGCTATCTGCACTGCGGACCCGTGGGCGGCGGCCACTTCGTGAAAATGGTCCACAACGGAATCGAGTACGGCATTATGGCCGCTTATGCCGAGGGCTTGAACATTTTGCATCACGCCAACGTAGGCAAGACGGCGCGCGAGTCCGATGCCGAAACCACCCCGCTGCGCAATCCGGAGCACTATCAGTACGATTTCAACCTGGCCGATGTCACCGAATTGTGGCGGCGCGGCAGCGTGGTGGCCTCCTGGCTGCTGGATCTCACTGCCATTTCGCTGCTGGATCAGAAGTCGTTCGAAAAATTTTCCGGCCGCGTTTCCGATTCCGGCGAAGGCCGTTGGACCATCAACGCAGCTATCGACGAAGGAACGCCCGTTCCAGTGCTGAGCGCCGCATTGTTCCAGCGCTTCGACTCGCGCGGCGAAAGCGAGTTCGCCAACAAGCTGCTCTCGGCGATGCGCTTCCAATTCGGCGGACACATCGAACGCACGTCTTGAGTTTTCCCGGGGCCGCTATTTCTCCGTGGCAAATTCGCCGCCGAATTTGACGGTGGAATCCACGGTGTAGACCTTCACGCCGCTGGCGACCGGACGCAGCATCTGGAGCACAAGTGCCTCGCCCATGGTCTGGATGCCGAAGTGGGTGCTGTCGTCGCGCTGTACCGGGAACTGGCGAGCGGTGTACGGCGGGATCAGCACTTCGAATTGCTTGGAGCAAACCAGCCGAAGCTCCGGGGCGGGACGACCTTCGAGCGGCACCGAGTATAGATTACCGGCTGAGTAGCACAGCGACGCTTGCGCGGCCCGTTCGGACGTATTTACCACCGAAATCATGTTCCCCTGCATTTCCTCTACGTCGCCTGAAAACCAGGGATTGCGCGTGGGATAAGAGAGCTGGCGCGGCGTGCTGCGCAACTGATTGTCCACCGTACACTCGCTCAAACCGGACACGGCGACGACGGGCGAAAGATTCGGGGATGGAATCCGTTCGCGAACCTTGAGCCAGCCTACACCTGCTTCGTCGGTGACCTCCAGACGGTGGGTAGCGCGTTCGCCAGGATTTAAATGCAGCACCGTTTCATTGAGCCCGACCAGCCCGATCAACCCGCCGCCCGCGCGATGCGCCTCGATTTCCACCGTTACAACCCGGTCGCCGAGATTCGCCAGCGTCACGCTGGACCAGCAGGGCGAGCCGTAGTCGAGCGTGGGCAGGATGCTAGTGACCAGTCGTTGGTTGTTGGCATTGGGGCTAGTGGCATGGGGGCTGTTGGCAATGGCCTGGCCTGCGGCGCAGGCGCTTGTTAGCAGAAGCAGCAGTGGCAAAAAGCGCACCATCAGTTTTCTCTTCGGCCGTTTTCCCGGCAAACTCTAGTTATAGGCCAGCGCCGCTCGAATCGCCTCCTGGGCCTTCAACATATGCTCCTCGCCGGGATGCGCCTGGCGCGGCCAGAAGAAACCACGCAGGCCGTCCTTCTTACGGCGCGGAACAATGTGCACGTGCAAGTGCGGAACGCTCTGGCTGACGCGATTGTTGATGGCGACGAAGGATCCCTCGGCCTCCATTGCCTGCTCCACGGCGCGCGCCAGCAACTGCACGTTGGCGAAGAACGGTCCGACAAATTCCGACGGCAAATCGGCGAGCGTCTCGTAGTGCGCCTTGGGGATCAGCAGCGTGTGCCCGATGAACAGCGGCCGATAGTCCAAGAACGCGATCGACAAATCGTCTTCGAATACTACATAATTGGCGTGCGCCGCGATCTGGCAAAACCGGCAACTTGCGGCCATTAGTTTTCAATGGGACCTTCGCCGCTGCTCAAAGCGCTGATGATCCGCTCGCGGCGATCGGCCGCGGCATGCAGCGCCGACTGCATGGAATAAAAGTACACCAGCACGCCCACCAGGCCGCTGAACAGCAGCACGCCGAAAAACGCCCACTCGGTATCGAAGGCGTAGCGCGCCAGGTACGCCAGCACCACGGGTGTAAGAGTAATGGGGAATGCCAGCATCAGCAAAGCCTGAGACCGGCCCTGCGCGGCGGTCTTCATGGCCTTTACCGGATTCACCGCGCGCGGATTGTAGAACGAGCTCAAGTTCCCCACTGCCAGAATGAACAGCGTAACAACGCAGGTGACGGCGAAGGCCTCCAGAATCTGGCGGCCGCTCAGAGGCAGCCTTAGCGCCGCGCATACCAGCGCGATGGCAATGATCTCCATCAGAACCAGAAACGACGCTGCCAGATTCTTGCCCGCCAGCACGGTGGACATTTTCACCGGCACTAAAAAATAGACCTGCGCGGCGCTGCGGTCGAACCCGAAGCAGTTCCAAAACAGCGCGTCGCTCAACAACAGCAGCGCGTAAATACTGACCATCGTGAGATAGTTGTCGCTTAAGAAGCTACGCTCCGTGCTGGCGCGGCCGAACGCGATGGGCGTCCAGATCAGCAGCCCGAACGAAAACCCCATCAGAAAGACCAGCCGGAAACGCGGCGCGCGGCTCAGGAATCGCAGTTCCTTTTCGATGAGCGCGGCCAGCGGATCCCGTAAGACGGCATTGGGCAGCCGATACCACCACTCCAGCCGGCTGACGCGGCGCGACGAGCCTCGGGCGGATGCTTCGGCGCCGTCGAACCGCAGGCCGCGCTCAAATTGCGTGCGTCCAAACACGTAGGCGGCGAGCGTCCAGGCCAGCATTACGCCCACGCTCATCCACGAGAATTCTCCGAGCGCCAGGCGCGCCGTTGCGGTCCACGGAAATAGCGCCGAAGGTTCCCCGCCGAAAAATTGCCGCATCCGGCTCTGGGAACCGCGCAACAGGATCAACTGCGGCAGCGCGGCCGAGAGCACTATCAGGAACACCACAATTTCCCGGGCGCGCTTGTGGGCCAGTAACCGGGCCAGCAGATCGCGAACGCCAGTGGAACAAAACAGGTTGAAAATGATGAACAGCGCCAGTGAGAACGGCGCCCAAAACGGAACATTGGGATTCAAGAGCAGGCCCACCGAGGCGCCCGCCAGGATCAGCATCATTTCGACGCCGGTGGAGATGCGCAGGATCGCTTCGACGGCGAACAGGGCGCGCTTCGGAATGGGGTAGACGAGCAGCTTGCGCAAATCGAGCGACGCTCCCATGGAGGTGAGAAGCACCGGGATCAGCTGCCAGTAGAGAAAACAAAGCAGCAGAGCGGCCGGAAGGATTTTGTGGAACGCCCCCAGTTCATCCGGCCGCGAGAGCAGGAATGCCCCCAGCAGCGCCAGGTAGGCCCACGATCCATACCAGACGGTGCTCAAAACGCCGGTAAATACCAGCCCGCCCAGGTTGGCGCGCGTGAAGCGATTGCGCGTGATGCGCCACTGCGCCCAGACAATCGCGCTGACTTGGTTCCACATTACTCTTTAGTCTGCACTCCTTAGTCTCCTCTGCCGCCAGAGCATTTGGCAATGGGGCGGGCGAGGGTCCCTGTAAACCGGTGTCGAGGAATCGGCAAAATGTCTACCTACCAGGCTGCTGAAAAAGGCTATTTGGCCACAGATAAACACGGATAAACGCGGATAAGACAACCCAAGTTGATTGTTTTTCAAACTATGGCTTCCGTGGGCGGCGGGTCCGCTTGGAAATGGCGGAGGGTGGCGTAAAAGGAGGGGTTGTTGCGTATGAGCTGTCGTGCGCGGCGCTCGACTTGTTCTCTTGAAAAAACGAAGCCAGCTTCCTTTGAAAAAACCTCGGGGTCCCAGGGGAGTCCTTTGTGCTGATGGCGCAGGAAGAGTTCGGCTGCTTCGGTGAGCTGGCGGCGCTCGAGGTGGCGACGCTCGTCTTGGATAGTGCCGAGTTGATCGAAAGCTTTTTGGAACTGGCGAGAGAGGCGCGCGCCGTGGAGCCCGAGCGTGGCTAACTGCGGGATCAGGGTTTGGGGGTTTGGGTTTTGGGAGAGAAGCTCGGCTTCGAGGAAGGGGATGCGGTTGAGGCGCCAGGAGGTGTTGGCGATTTCGTGGACGAGCTGAGTTTCGGTGGGTGTAGCGGGGGCGTACTCGTCGAGAAATTGCTGGATGTGGCGCTGGTAGGCGTCGGGGTTCTCGGTGGGCAAGACGGCGGTGCGGGCAGTGAGACCATGGCGCAACGCGTTGAGGGACGAACGTTGCTTGCCGGGTTGGGTGCGAGGACCGGTGGAGTGTTGGGAGTTGGCGCGGTTGGTGGCGGCGCGCTGTCCTTCTGAATGGGTCGCCGGGAAGGAAGGCGCGGGTGAGCCTATTTTTGCGGCATCGGGCTGGGGGCACGCGCTTCTGCGAGCTAGCCAGCGTTCGACGGGATCTGTTGTTGGTGGGGTTGCTGGAGCTTGGGCTGCTGTTGCCATTGGTGCACCTCGGTCACCGGAGTAACACAGCCGGGGATGGTGCGGACGGACGGACCGACATAGTTTGTTGAAGGAGAGGTAGAAAGCGCGGGCGAAAGTTGGTGATTGCGGGAGCGCCGATCGGTAATTGGCCGAATCGCGAGCCTGGAATGATGGATCGGACAGGACGCCTCCGGGTTCATCGATATTTGGGGAGCTTGGAGACGAGTTTGGTTTAGATCAGGGCGGACCTTAGCGCGCTTGTGATTACGTATCCCACGAAGCTTCCTACAATCAAACTTGGATCAAAGCGGGTGTGGTGAAAAGCGGTCATTCAGCCGGAACGACCCAACTTCCCAACCAGGTTGATCCCGATGACAGGCCCGCGCGATCCTCGACATCGGCGTAAATATTGCGGCGACCAGCAAATCCGCCCGAAAATTCGATATCCACTCGAACCTGCAGCGAATCGCTCGTTGCGGAATCGAGTCGAAGATTGGAGACTCGGCATTGTCCGTTCGCGATGCTGCTCCTGTCGCCGGAGTGTAATACGCCGGCGGTCGCCGTTGCCTGATCGTTCATTAGGGTGACGACTCCCAGATTGCGGTCGAAATCGAAGGAGCACGCATTCTGCCGGCTTCTGAATTTCTGGATGAGAAAACTGGCGTTTGCAATGTCGGAATTTCCGTTCGGATCGGAAAGTGAGAAGGTAAACGTGCGCCGCGACCCGGCGCCCAAGTACGGAGTGACGGAGATTGCTTGAGGTGGTTGCTCGTCGCTGGCCATCCAGGCACCCACCTCCTCCCAATCAGTCGGATTCGCGTCCTGCCTGGTTACGCGGGCGTAGATCTTTTTCGGGCCAAAGAAGACAGGCCTGAAATGAGCGGTAATCGCGAAGCCGGCTACCAGCCCGCCGCCTTCGACCGAGCAGCGCGAGTTCTCGATCCGTTTAGGGCGAGCCGAATCGCCGATCTGGGGAGCGGAACCGTCGTCGCTTTCGAGAATCGTGGACCTCTTTCCGTCGGGCGGGTTGAGGTCGGATATATGGCAGCCTCCTTGTGGATCGGGACGATCGTTAAAGAGCAGCTCTAACTTCGTTACGCCACGCCAATCCTGAAGCTTGACCCAAAACTCGCTCGCCGGACCCTCTCCCTTGGCGGGATTTACCGCAATCACCGGGGAGGTTCCCAGCCGTATCCAATGCAGTTCCGCGTAACCGTTGCGATACGCCGGTCCAGAGCCTGGACTCGTGGCGAACACAGAAATTGTCGCATCGAACGGAACCGGATTATCGGGGTTGCTGACGATCACTCGAGCGGCGTCCGGCTGACAGGGGCCGCGAGACGGCTCGATTCTGATCGGCAGGAGCCCGGAATTATCCGAAAACTCAAGCGGAAATCGCAATGGGGCACGGGAAACGAAATCCAGCGAGAACTCCACGCGATCCGTGCTGGTGCGCGGTAATTGTCTGGCCTTGAGTTGATAGGGCGCTTGAAACCGCTGGGGATCGAAGGGTTCCGACTGTAGCTTGATGCTTTGATCCTGCCAGGCCACCCATCCGTAGGTTGAGGCCGTTTCACCGCATATCGCCCGCAAATCTTCGATCCGATGGATTTGCGGATTGCCGAAGGTGAAATAGAGTTCGGACCCGGGAACGTAGGCGGAGAAGATGCCGGCGGTTTCCGTTTCGCGCATTGCAAGACGCATCTCGGGCGACCGATTCTGGCTGAGCAGATTGGCTTGAAGCACGCACCCGCTGACATTCGTTTCGACACCGATCTGAATGTGCAGAAACTCGGCGCGGCCGTCATGGTCGTCATCCACAAGTTCAAATCGGTTCTCGCCAGTCAAAGACCAATTGACTCCAGGCGGTTTGACTCCAGGTGTTTTCCGGATATAACTCGAATTGGAAGTTTTGCGTCCGACGTCTAGACTCCTGCGAATGCTTTCCAACTGCTCGGCTAGGGAATGCATCGCTAATGTGAGTGGATTCTCCTCCGTGGGTCCTAAGCTTGGTGCGGAGGCCATGACGCTCCCGGTGAGCTGAAGGCTCCGAAACTCGTAGGGGCCTGGAGCGGCCGGAGTCCCCGGAATCCCTTGCACGTCAATGGGATGAATGCCGGGCGGCACGAACGCCGAGCGGCCCACGACGGTTGTCCACTCGTGCAAACGGAGGAGCGGATCGTTTGTGGTGTATCCAGGCGGAAGGATGTACTGGGGATTCCTCTGAAAGCTATCGTTCGAACTGAACAATTCTCCCTTGAGTAAGTATTGGCCGCCGGTTCCCACGCGAACCGCGGTGTGAAGGGTCAGCTGGTCCATGAAGCGCTCGAAATTATGCAGCCGGGGTTCCTCCCAGAATCCGAGAATCTCCGTACCCGGTTCGACCAGATCCCAAGCCACCGATGTCGCGGGTTCCGCCGGACGCATGTCGCACAGCACGAGCTTCTTCGCGCCGCTGGTTGCAATCATAAAGTGACGATCCGATATCCAGCGCGCGCTTTTGAGGGCCTCAAATGGTTCCTCGAATAGAAACCCGGCCGCCAGGCGCGTTATTACTTTGCCCGTGGCAACGTTGTAGATGTCAATAAAGAACTGGCCGTGCGAGACCGAAAAATCGATACAGAAGTCGCCACACCCTGGAATATGCCCTTTCCAGCTCATGATTGCGAGCCGCTGTCCATCCGGCGACAAGGCGAAACTATCCAGATGTTCACCGCGGCCAGGGAAGTTCCGGCCGGCATAGGTCACGCTTTGGCCTTGCTTCGCGGGCGGCCGGCGAAACGGGCTGTCAACGTGGGTTCCCAGGGGAAGGCTGGCGTCCCATTCGGCCGGTTTCGCGGTGTGCAGACTGCCCCGCAAGCCGGTGACGTAGCGATTTGAACTATATTGCGGAGATTTTTCTGGATCGCCAAAAGCGGCCCCCACCAGCAACTTGCCTGATTGGTAGCGGAACACCAGGTACGGATTGGATTGCTTCGGCAGAGGGGGATCGAAGGACCAGCGCGAGGTGAGATCTATGCTGTGCCAGTGATTGCCGCCGTGATCAGGGGACAACGATATGCCTGCCTGGACGCAGGCTGAGAGAAAAAACCAGGCGGACGTGAGAATTATTTTTTGCGGCATTCTCGTTAATCGGCCTTGCCATGGCCACCCTACGCTTAGACCGCAAACCAAACGTAACAGATTCGCAGCGGAGCGAGTAGCGCCATAGGACACTCTGGAGAGCGTCACAAGATTGGTGAAGAACGTGTTGCGGAAGCCGGACGGATTAGGACCGGACAAGTCGGGCATTGTCCTGGAATCAAGGCAAAGAGTGCGTGAAAGAGGCCGACGAGGGCGTCGGCCGCGGACCAGGGGGTCCGCCCTACAACCAATCCAACGGTTCCGCGGGATGGTCCGCGCCCACTACGCGGACGAAGACGTCTTCCAGCGTCTCGGAGCCTGTCCGCAGCTCGGCCATGGTGCCCGATTTCACCAGCTTTCCGTCGTGGATGATGGCTACGCGGTCGCACAGGCGCTCCACTACTTCCAGCACGTGCGATGTGAGGAACATCGTGGCGCCGCGCCGCACTTGATCGAGCAGGATGTCCTTCATGAGCCGGGCGCCCACGGCATCCACGCCCTCAAACGGCTCGTCCAGCAGGAATAGCTCCGGCCGGTGGATGAGCGCGGCCGCCATCGCCACCCGCTTTCGCATGCCCTTGGAATAGTCGCCGATCAGCTTGCCCGGCTCGGCGTCCAGCTCGAATAGCGCCAGCAGCTCGCGCGACCGTTCGCGCGCAACGCTTCGCTCCAGGCCATACATTCTTCCGACGAACTCGGTGAACTCCAGGCCCGTCAGATGGTCGAACAGCAGAGTCTCGTCGGGAACCAGTCCGATCTTGCCCTTCACCTCGAGCGCGTGCTCGGGCATGGGCAGGCCCAAAAGCTCGATGGAGCCGGAAGTGGGGGGCGCCAGGCCCATCAGCATGCGAATGGTGGTAGTTTTGCCCGCTCCGTTCGGCCCTAGAAAACCGAAGAAGCAGCCGCGCGGCACTTCCAGGTCGAGTCCGTCGACAGCCGCTTTGTTTCCATACACCTTGCGGAGATCGTGGACCGCAATGGCGGCGCCGAAGCTCATGATTTCCATGTTACTAAGCGGAGCGCTCAAGCTTTTCGTCTGAAATGTCGATAATCCTTAGGTGACAGCTTCCGCCGGTACACCAACCGAAGGGATGCCCTCGGTTCGCGAGCGATCGCTGATCGCTTTGGGGCAACTTCCTCCCTTTTCGCCCATATTGAATCGCCTGATTGCTAGTCTGGCCAGTGAAGAGGTGTCGTTCGCCAAGATTGCCGATCTCATCGAGAAGGATACCGTACTCGCGGGCAACATTCTGAAGCTGGTGAATTCGGCGCTGTACGGTCTGGCCGGGACCGTCAACTCCATCCGCCATGCCGTTTCGTTGCTCGGAATCAGCAAGCTGCGCAATGCCGCACTCAGCATGTCGGTGGCGCGCATGTGGAGCCACGTGAAGACGCCGCCCGGATGGTCGACGGCGAACTTCAACCATCACTCGGTGGGTGTTGGAATCCTCTCGGATCTTCTGGCCCAGCGTCTCAACGTGGTGTACGCCGAGGGCGCTTTTGCGGCCGGGCTATTTCACGATCTGGGGCTGCTGTTGATCGCCATCGGGATGCCGGACGAATATAGGCAGATGTCGCTGCTTTGCCAGGAAAGCAAGAAGTGGACGCAAGAATATGAAATCCAGGTGCTCGGCATGACGCACGCCGAACTTTCCGCCGAAGCACTCGCGCAGTGGAACCTGCCGGAGCAAATCCAGACTGCGGTGCGCTATCACGGGTCGCCCGAACTGGATCCGACGCCGGTGGAAGCCGGCCAGATCACCCTAAGCCGCGTCTTGAACGCAGCCGACCGCTACGTCAAGGGAACGGGCGTATTTGTCAGCCTCTTCGAAAGCCCCAGTGACCACCCTGAAGCGGAGTTGGAGCAACTCGGGCTTGAAGAACGGCTGCCGGTGATCCTGGGCGATTTCGAGAACGAGTTTACGGCGATCAAAGCGTATTTTTGAAACCGCTTGCTAACGCGCGCGGCTCTCTCGGAAATATTTTCAGGCGCGCTTCTTCTCCATCCGCAGCTTCCATGCCGTTCGCCAATGCTGCGGCCAGGGAAACGCCGGGCTGCTCGGCAACGAAGTCCGCTTGCAGTTCCGGCGTGAGCATCAGATTGCCGTACCCTTTACTTTGCGAAGCGAGCGTGGCGAAGATTCGCCCTCCCACACGGAAATCGGCCGATCCCATGTGAGAGCCTTCCTCCGCGCCGGAAAGGCTCAACGCAATCCGCCGAAAATCCGCCGCGGTCATTACTCCACAGAATATCCCATCGCGTCCAGCGAACCTGTTAGATTACGGCCAGCATGCGGCGTCGCCTGTTGATCTCCGCGCGTTCGATCTTGCTCGGGTGGGCGACGCTCTTCGCGCTCACTTATCTGGTGGAACGTCCGCTGCTTGGATTCATCGCGCACCTGCTCGGTGGAAGCTGGCTCCCGACAGCACAAATGGCACTGGCCTGCGCTGGACTGGCTGTGACCGGTTGGGTGGTGGGACGCTGGAATCGTTTGGACGTGCTGGTATTCGCGGCACTTTTGGCCGTATGGAACTTCGGGCTGGTTCCCATCGACGTGCCGTGGTTGCTCCGATTGCTGGCTGATTCGTTCCAAAGCTCGCGCTATCTGGAATCGTTTTTCACCTCACTCGCAACGCACGCCCTGCTATTTGCCGGCCTCTTTGCCGGTGGCAGGCTGAACCGCGCGCGTGAACAGGCGTTTCCGCTTAGCCTGCGCTAGCTGGGTCCAGCGACGCCGCGGCTTCAATGCACGCGGCTAAATTGTGCGTCACAATCTACCTATGACGCGTTATCTGTTCGTCAGTCTGCTTGCCATTGTTTCTTTAGGCGCACAGGAGCGCGGGGATCGCCCGGGCCTGGTCGGCCGCATTAAAACTGAGGCGTTCGACAATTCTCAAGTAATGGAGACGCTCGGGTATCTTACCGACGTGTACGGGCCCCGGCTGACGGCATCGCCAGAATTTCGCGAGGCGGCCAAC
>Ga0302325_10006061_pt1 | contig 27314 bp, 23 predicted proteins | sample Palsa_T0_2_FD_201948 | JGI IMG/M metagenome (GOLD analysis project Ga0302325, IMG submission 201948) | Peat permafrost microbial communities from Stordalen Mire near Abisko, Sweden - Palsa_T0_2 | ecosystem: Environmental > Terrestrial > Soil > Palsa > Peat permafrost | place: Sweden: Abisko... | reverse complement strand
TATCTGTAGGAGCTTGAGAACATAAACCGTCCTGCTTGAGAACATCCGGTTTCCCTGCTCACTTTAACGGCGAACAACGCCCCCGTCCTGCTCACATTAAGCGCGAACGTGCTCACATTATGGGCGAACAGCTTGAGAACATCCCCCCTCTGCTCACATTAAAGGCGAACAGCGATTCGGCGCGATCAAAGCGAAATCCCGACCGCCAGCATTTCGCGTTGCAGCTCTTGCACCCGGCCAGGTGCGAGTTGCCCCCGCAGCAGGGCGTGGATCTCACGCGGCTTCGCGTTGAGGACCTCGGCCAGCACCTTCGCGTTGTAGCCGTGCCGGGTGAGCCGTGGCTCCAACTCATCAAGATCCTTTGCCAGAATGCTCTCAATCACTTCGACCGTAACCGGCTTCTGGCCAACCCGATAGCCTTCCTCGAACGACCGCGTGAGGTAGGTCTCGAATTGCAATGGCGTGCTCAGCTTGCCGCTCAGGAAAACCATCGCCTCATCGGTGATCACCGCCTCGATCTTGTCCGCCGCCTCGGCTTTTGCCTTCGTGCTTAGGCATTGAGTGAGCAGCCATTTCAGATAGTTCAACTTCTCTCCGCCAAAGCCTTCCAGGTCGAAGATGGTGGCTCGCGAACCGATCTCTTCCATCGTCGGGCGGCGCAGATCGTTCTTCAGTTTCGGATGGCCCGCCAACACCACCGAAAGCGTGCCATTCCCATCCCGCACGACTTCAATCAGCCGTTTCAGCCCCACCAGCGTTTTGGCGTGCAGATCGTGCGCGTCATCAATGAACAAGGCGATGGGCCTTTGCCGTTTCCGGATCAGATCCCTCAGTACCCGTTCCCGTTTCTCCGGCTGCGTAGGTATTTTGAAGTCCTTTTCGGTTGCCAGGTCGTAGAACAACGCGTTGATTAGAACGGGCAGACTGAGCTGGCTCTTCTCCACGGAGAGCGACTTGGACACCAGGATCTCCTTGTCCTGGGCCAGTGTGTCCTGAATGCGCCGGAGCATCGTGGTTTTGCCACAACCCACAATGCCGGATAAAGTGATGAGCTTCCCGGCCCGGATCTCGTGGCTCAACTCTTTCGCGATTTGTTGCGATTGGCCGGTCTCGAAGTAGCCCGCTTGACTGAAGTCCCTCGTGAATCCGTAGTAGCTTCTGACATCACTCAGCATCTCGTTCCTCTCCTGGCCGCCGCCGGAAATATTGGCGGACCTGGTCCAGCACTCTCTTCTTGTCGAGCGTCGTACCCACGATCATATTGATCTCGGCCATCTGCTCAGCGGACAGTTTGGCTAACGGCATGCCGAGGTAGTCGGCGATCGCCCGTTTGGCGGCCATGGCGTTGACATATTGAAATTCCTGGAACGGGTCGGGATCGGCAAACCCCGTAGCCACGACTCTGTGTTCGCTCGCTAGTTCCGCAACTTGTGGGAGTCCTGTCAGGGCGGTTCGCGGCACGCTAATCTTCGCGGCAAGCTCCTCAATGCGGTCGGTTTGCTTCTCCAGCGATGTCTTCTTGAAGGCCCGGTATCGATGTAGGGGGATCGGTCCGCCATCCGGCAGATATGGTCCAAAGCGCTTGTCGCCATGCTCGACGTAGAGTTCGTTGTCGAATAGGCCCCACCAGAGTAAGACCGTCTCACCAGCCAGTTCCGGGTCCACCACGTAAGCGATTCCGTCGACCTTGACCCGTGCCTCGCTGTCCACCTTACGCCGCTCCGGCTCCCGGGCGAAAGTACAGAACCGCTCCCAGCTACACATTTCCCGGACGCCTGAGGAAGGCAAATTCCCCAGCCAATCGTCCATGCGCGAGTGCGGTTCCGAACGGTGCTGCATGGCGTTGTAGCGGACCAGAAAGTTCAGCAGCCAGGCGTTAGCCTCATCTTCGGTGGCGGGCTCATGGAAGTGGTAGAGCGTTTCGTGCATCTCCTTCACCGTGCGGAACGGCCGTTCCACCTTGCCTTTCGACCTCGCCGTGACCCGGCGGCCGTCCTTGCCGGCAGGAAGATGTGTTTGCACTTCGACGTTCAGATAGCGCATCACCTGCTGAAAGACACGACTCTTGGCGACCGGGCCGTTATCCATATAAAGCATCTGAGGAATGCCATGAAATGGGAAGCCATCGCCGGCCTTCGCGGTCATGGCGTTGAACAAGAAGCGCAATGCCGCTTCCACGTCCTCTCCATACACACAGCGGTACTCTTGATAGGCAACGCCGCTGCGGTCGTCCACTACACTGAACAACATCAGCGTGGGAGCCGCCCGATCTGGCCTCAGCCAAGGAGGTTCCTTGATATGTTTGAGATCCGAAGGGCTGAGGTCGAACTGCCAGCAATCGTTGCTGTGCTCGGCCTGGAAGCGGACCGCGGCGGGCTGACGCGTCAAGGTTGTCTTGTCGTAGCCCCATCGCAGTAGGTAGCGATTCACGGTGCTCAGCTTGAGCAGGCCCGGATCGACCTTGACGAGACCTTCGGGCGTCTCGACTCCGAACTCTTCCATCAGCCGGATCGTTTCACCCGTGGACAAGCACCGGCCTTTCTGATTCGAAGTGCGCACCTTCACCGCGGCGATCAGTTCGCAGTAGTGCTCCATCTTCTCCCGCGGCAGCACGCGGGGCACGCCGTGGTCAGAGCGCCGCAACGCCTTCGGGCGCAGATGCAGCCGCAACGCACGATAGAGGCTTTTCTCGGAGACGCCATAGAATACCGCCATCTCATGAATGATGCCCCGCCGTTCCGGACTGCGTCGTGGCAGGCCCAACAACTTCTGGTCGAGTTCGGCCAACCGCTGTGCGGGGATGAGTTTCTTCGGCACACACGCCCCTACGACCTGGTTGTAGGCTGCTGTTGGTGTTTGTAGGCGCTGATCGGTACGGCCCGATGGCGGAGATAGGCATATAGGGTGCTTTTAGAAATCCGGAGCCGGTCGGCGATCTGCTGACTGCTCAACTTGCCCTCGCGATAGAGCGTCTCAGCGGCACAGGCGGTTTGCTCGGCGCCAGGCGCCAGCCCCTTCGGACGGCCGCCCATACGGCCTCTGGCACGAGCCGCCGTGAGCCCGGCATGGGTACGTTCGCGGATGATGTCGCGTTCGAACTCGGCGAGAGAGGCGAAGATGTTGAAGGTCAGTCTTCCATGAGAAGTGGTTGTATCGATCGGGTCGCCGAGGCTCTTCAGCCCCACCTTCCGCTGGAGGAGTTCGTTTACGATGTCGATCAAGTTCTTGAGCGAGCGCCCCAGCCGGTCGAGTTTCCAGATCACCAGCACATCACCGGCTCGCACCGCGTCCATCGCTTTGGCCAATACCGGCCGGTCCGTCTTCGCGCCGCTCACGGTTTCTGAATAGATCTTGGAGCAGCCCGCCTTCTTGAGAGCGTCCAGTTGCAGATCGATCGTCTGGTCCTTCGTGCTCACCCGTGCGTAGCCAACCTTCAAAGGCTTCCGGGCCTCCAGCGCATCCCGTACAGTTCACTATACTCGTCTTCGATCCAGAAAGCGGACTTTGTTTTCGACGACCAGTATTCTGAACCTGCAAGCCCAGTGTTTTTCACGAATGCTACATTCAAACCGGCGTTCGGCAAAACGGTCGTTTCTTCGAACCGGCTGGTCGCCGTTAATGTGAGCAGGGCGCGGATGTTCTCAAGCTGTTCGCCCACAATGTGAGCACGTTCTCACTTAATGTGAGTAGGGCGGGCTTCTTGTTCGCCCTTAATGTGAGCAGGAACCTTCGTTGTTCTCAAGCAGGACGGTTTATGTTCTCAAGCTGCAACACCTATCGGCGTCCGGTCCAGCATCCCGTGAAACTGCCCGTTTTTATCCTGCCGCCCCTTGCCGATTTCCAGCCAGATAAAAAGCTTCTTGCTGACGTATTTTTTCGCAAAGGCGATGTGGGTGGGCGCGTTGTCCTGTGTCATGCCATCCGGGTTAGCACGCCTAAAGATGGGGGTAAAGATAGCCTTGCGGCGTTGCCGTTTCATCGGCTTCGGGGCAGTCCTGCGGGTCCGGTTCATGGTGCCATGGGTTCATCCAGTCAAGCGTGTCGAACAGATAGGCACTGGCGGCGGCGTAGGCTTCTGCAGGAAGCCTCCCAACGCGGCGCATGATCTTCCGCGCCGCCATTCTGAAGGCCGCTTGCCCGGTGTCCTCGCTGCTGCTGCGGCGGCGCTGTGGTGCTGGTGCCGGTGTCTGCGTATGCGGCATGATGGCGCTGGCAAGCTGGGTAGAGGTAAGGATGCTGGTTAAATCGTCACACTCTTCTTAATCTTCTCCGCGCCCTCTGATCTGGGTGGCATGCGCAAAATCTTGATCCGGTCCAGCGGTTCCGGCACTCGATCACGCTTCAGCGCATATCGTCCGAAACGGTTGATGTGCTCCGTTTGGTAGGGACTCAAGCACGCCAACGCTTCTTCATCGATTCGGAGGCCTTCAGCGATCAGGGCTTGAAGCGTCTTCGTCATGGTCGCGACATTGTGGAAAATGAGCAGGTTCGCCGCCAGATGGTGGTACTTGATCATTTTGCGTTGCTCGTCCCGCGTGTTTTCCGCCAAGAGCCGCCCTCCGCCGAAGACGACCCACTGAACAAAGAGATTGAACGCCTCGCTCTTGTTCGTTGCCGCCTGAATCGTACGTCGGAGTTCGATATCGGATATGTAGTCGAGCAGGAACGCCGTCCGCACGACGCGGCCAAGCTCACGGAATGCAAAGTACAACTTGTTCTTGCGGGAGTATGTGGCAAGCCGGCGCAAAATGGTGGACGGTCTGATTCGGCCGGCACCGATTGAAAGCGCCACGCGCAACATTTCCGGCAGCATGGTCCCGATAAGATCCCATTCAACCTGCTTGGTGAACAGGAGATCGATATGCTCGTACCGGACCTGCGGATCGGGACGAAAGAAGTGAAGGTTCTTCCAGTTTCGAATCCGCGGCTGGAGTTGGATACCCAGCAGATGCGCGAGGCCGAATATCGCAGCGCTCTGGCCCTGGGTATCTGCGTGGATGGTGTCAGGCTGAACCTCGGACGTGTTCTCGTGGATGAAATCCAGAATGTGGTGCCCCTCCCACGACCCACATGTCGTAAATCGGCTGAAGAGCGCGATGTATAGATCCGACACCAAGTAATAGCCGATCCCGCCGTAGCCGCCATAGCGGATGTGATACTCCGACATCAGATTGTGCGGCGACAAGTCCCACTTCGTTCCATCGCCTGAAGCGGACTTTCCTAGCCCCCACACCTTGGTCAGTTCACATTGACTATAGCCATTCACGACAGTCGTAATCGCTTCGTTCAGGTTCTCCTCGGTCACATGCCGTTGGTTTACAAATGCGACCTGTCGTCGATCCAAGCCGCGAATGGAGCGCGATGTCTGGGTCGGCCCAAAGTCGAATCCGTAACAGAAGGTGGTCACCAGATATCGTTCCGTTGGGTTCTCCAGCTTCGGATCGTTGCCGGAGATTGGCCCAAAATGCTTGGTCCAGTTGAGCCAGTCCTCGGTATCCGACAGGGCTTCGAGGATACCGACCGGTTCCATGCGCTCTTTCAGAAGCTTTTCAACACGCTTGAGGCCGGCGGGTTCGGGTTTACGCCGCAGTCGCTTCAGAGTAGCCTCGCCGCCCTCGATGCGGAGGTATTCGTTTGTCGGGAACCCGTCGTCAGCCTTCCCCGCGGCCTTCATGAGACGATCCTTCAAGCTCGCCACGAACGCCGAGGCTTCGACAGGGAGACCCGCTCGCTCGCCGTATGAGGCCAAGCCCTTCCGGTATTCCTCCTCGGTCACAAGCTGCCCTCGATAGTCGCTGTAGCGGTCGCTGCCAGGGATGCACAAATCACCGGAGCGGAGATCCTGCATAACTTCCGTCAAGACGCACATTTCGAAGGGCCGGCGTAAAACGCGTGTGGCTGGGACACTCGGGTTTTTGCTCCCGGTCACAAACGGCCACCACTTCTCCGTAATCATCGAAAGACCGACCAACGGAACCTGCTCGGTCGATCCATCCCCGCGCGTTTCAACCCGCACTACCGATATCCATTCGTGACGGTCGGCTTTCTGCGCCAGCAAGAAAGCGATGGCCTCAACGGTGCTCCTGTCTGGCGACGTCGATATCAACCCGATGCGCTCCAGGAATCGGAAAAGGACCGCGCGCTGATGCGAGTAAAACCGCGTGAGGAACGGCAAATGGTTGCGCCCGGACGTAGCCTCATGCGCTTCACACTGAGCCAAAATGCGGTCAGCATCGGACTCCAGCACAGCGCCGATTGCGGTCAGCCTATCCTCCGCCGATCCTTCACTCCTGTAGGCCAGCGTGACGCCGTGTAGCGTGGCCACGAGCGAATCCGTACGCTCCACATGATTGGCTTGATGCTGGAGCAATGCATCGTAGGCATGGTTGTGAAGCTTCTGAACCAGGCGAACAAACATATCCGCCACATCATCAAGTGCGCGGGCCGTTTGAACGACAACCAGCGCCGCAATAAGCGTCAATCGCTTTGGATCTGCACAATCGTGGACCGAACCCAAATCGAGCGACCGCGCTTCTGCGGCAAACTGTTTGACCTTGCTATCGGGAACATCGGCGAAAACCTCGGCTAGAATGGCCCGCTGCCGAAGCCATTCCAGGTGTTCAAGGAAATCACGCGTGTGCTGGGTGGTTGCTTGTTTCGGTTCATTCTTGAGCCGGTCCCATGAACTTTGGGTTCCGTCAGCGGGACGAGCCAGTAACGCTGTCAGCATTGCCTTTGCTGCGTCGGGCAGGCGCTCGCGAACTTGCGCGTAGTAGCCCTGATTGATCTCCGTCCGGGCGGCTCGCGCTGCACGCAAGACGGTATTGAACGCTGGCAGCTCATAATGCTGGCGCACCAGATCCTCAAGGGCGATATTGATGATGTCGGCCAGATCGTCACGTGTGCGGGCCGCCGCGCGGCAAGCATCGCCCATTATCTTCTGCGACGCCTCGCACCACGCGCTCACTCCGACGTAGTCGCGGACCAGCGCTAGGTGGCGCCGGCGGACTGAACTGGCGTCATAGGAAGCCAGGCCATCCGGGATCGCATCGTAACCGGCGCACTGCGCGACATGCTGCAGGATAGGTTTGGGAACTTCATTCACCATCACGAAGTACCCCAGCCTTTGGAAGGTCTTCAGCAGAACCAGCAGTCCGATCCGTGGAACCGGCTCCCGCGTGCGTTGCTCGACCCAGCTGCATTCAAAAAGGTTGGGCGTGTAGACATCATCCAACTCCTTTGCCGATGGGTTGGGCTTAAGCCGCGGATAGGCGGTGTCGCTGATTCCGGGCATTCCTTACTCGGGTCCTCCAGACGTGGCGGCACGGCGGAGGATTTGGAGCACACCGGAGGCTGATCGCTCCTCGCGATGGGCTATCTCGCGAAGGCTGAGGCCCTGTTTACGCAAGTCGATGATGCGCAACTCGGCGCTGCGATCCTTCGGTCGGCCGAGCGCTTTTCCCTTCGCGCGGGCATTTGCGAGGCCCGACCGTACACGCTCGACGATCAGCTCCCGTTCGAACTCAGCAAATGAGCCGATCACGTGATAAAAGAGGCGACCCATCGCCGTCGTCGTATCAATGTTCTGGGTATAGCTGATGAAATCGATGCCGAGTGTTGAAAACTGCTGAAGTGCAGCGACCAGGATGCTCAAAGATCGCGCAAAGCGATCGTATTTCCAAACCAGAACACAATCGAAGCTCCGGCGGCCGGCATCGTCCATCAGTGCTCGGTATGCGCCGTCGTTCTGGCGCTTGACCCGGCGTCGTTCCAGGTCGCCGCTGACCCGATCGACATACTCCTTATATATGGAGAAGCCGCGCCGGGCCGCATATTCGCGCAGTGCGAGCAACTGCGCCTCCGGGTTCTGTTCACCGGTGGAGACGCGCGCGTAGATCGCGACCAGAGTCGGCTTGGTCACACAACGGTCCAGTCTTCACAGGGGAGGTGTGTTCATAATACTGTAGTTTTGTGAACGGGCTAAACCCGCAGAACGTGGTGGTTTGTTTACAATCGTTTTGGGTGAATCTGGATAGCAGGGTTTTGTGAACACCATCTATGAACAGTAGAAACTTATCCGGAGTCGTGCTATTTCTCTGGCTGGGCGCGTCGACACTTGTCCTACCCAGGCAGCAGCCCGGGGGTGGCCCCGCCTCGCCCGCGCCTGAAAGCGCACCAAAGAAGGGCTCCCCGCGCCCACCTCGGCCCGGCGTAAGCACGCCCGGCTTCAAGAGGGAAATGAGCACAATTACGCCAGTGGCCGTATTCACAACCGGAGGAACGCCGGATTGGCAGGTACTCACCGACGAAGCCCTCTGGGTATCTAATGGCCCCCTCAATTCCATCCACCGGTTAAACACGAAAACAAATCAGGTCGTGGCAACCATCGGAGTTGGAAAGCGGCCGTGTTCCGGTCTGGCGGCGGGATTTGGCAGCATCTGGGTTCCCAGTTGCGGCGACAAGACGCTGGTGCGCGTCGATATAAAAACTAACGCGATGACCGCAACACTGGCGGTCGGTCCGGCGGAAAGCGAGGGGGGAATTACGGTAAGTTCCGACGCGGTCTGGCTGGTGACCGATCCGCTGGGAAAGCTCTCGCGCATTGATCCGAATACCAATACAGTGACAGCTCTGATTGACGTTCCCCCCGGTTCCGCCGCCGTGATCTATGGCGATGCGGCCGTGTGGGTAACCACCCCCAAAGCGAACATGCTCACGCGCGTGGATGCGAAGACCAACAAGGTGACAGATTCGATTGAAGTGGGACCTGGTCCCCGATTTGTCACGTTTGGAGCCGATTCGATCTGGACGCTGAATCAGGGCGATGGCACGGTGTCACGCGTCGATTGTGAGACGCGGAAGGTTGTGGCTTCGATTGAAGTTGGAATACCAGGCGATGGAGGAGAGATCGCATTCGGCTTCGGGCATATCTGGGCCACGGTTTTTCAGATTTCCTATTTCCGAAATCGATCCTGCCGTGAACAAGGTGATCCGGCAGTGGGTTGGCGATGGTGGTGATTCCATCCGCGCCGGGCAAGGCTCGATCTGGCTGTCAAATCTCCGCAATCACAGTGTGTGGCGGATCGATCCTAAGCTGTTCTGAATATCGCGCAATCACCTCGTGATGCAAACGGTAACTGCGGGGTGCCCCCACAGTCGACCATGGATGAGTGACACACTCGGAAACCGGGCGGTAGGCCTGAGATAAAGGCAAAGATTAAGAAGAGTGTGACGTTTTAACCAACATCCTTACCTCTACCCATTATGGTATTCGCCCCAAAAGAGCGCTTGAGCGAGTCGCGTGGATGGGCCGTAGTAAAACCGGATAATCTCCGCCGTGGGCACCATTACTGCATACGGGTCTCCATTCTGTTCCACGGCGGCCAGGAGGGTCCGGCAAACGTGTGGCCAGGAGGCGCCGAAGAGGTAGCTGCTTCTGGGAATGGCATTGTCAAGACTGGTCGCCATGCCCAGGGCCACCATCCGAAACGACGTGGTATCAATGCTCACGCGGCTACGGTACGCCGCCAGGTTTGTCATTACGGGCCGACGCTTCTGCCAGACGGAACCGACCCAAATGTATGGCAGAAGGCCAACGCCGATCTTCACCGTTCTCTTCTCGACTTGGGAGGAGCGTGCTCGCGCGCTGAGCGGGTTCTTCTCGCCCTTGGGGAGCTGCGCTAGGCTGACATCGATTTGGGGCTCGCTGGGAACGCTCGTATTGTAGCCAACGCCGCCGATCCATTCGATCCGCCAGAGCCGATCGTCATCCGGGAATCCATCAATTGCATAAACAGACTGGCCCACTGGCAGATCATAACCAACTGTGGCACATGGCCGAATGGGCTATTTTCAGGACTCGACTGCTTGTCTCAATCTCTTCAACTTGCCAGTCGCAATTAGCGCTGTATCGCAGTCGCAGCTAATTATGTTGAGGACTCCCTCGGTCGCATTTAATTATAGATCTGACAACCAGGTACACGGCTTACTGCGTGACATCTCCCATGAAGCGAGTCGCGTTACTGCTTTATTGAAGGCGATCTGCCCGAGAAAGGCACGGAACGGTACTGGTGAGGGTCGACCAGGTTGTCCAGTCGTCTAAGTCGCCTTCTTAAACGAGCCGGAATCCATACTCGACGAAGCGCCGCCGGACCAATCATTCCCTTCCACCCACGATCAGCTTATCGGGCAGCAGCGCGACCCCCTGGTTATAAGCGGCCTCGAAATCAGCCAGCCCGTTGCTGCCTCCATTTACCAGCTTGCGGGCCTGGATGAGATTTCCCGTTGCTAGAGCGGCTCGGATTTGGGCTTCATGGTCTTTCAAAAAGCCGGCCAGGAGATCCGCAGCGATCTTTGGATCGTTGGCAAGTTCGGGATTCTGAACCAGTTGAGCGCCCAAACCGATTGCGTTACTGTAATGCGTGTAGTTGAAGCGGCCCGTAAGCTGCACGAACCCGCGACCCTTAAAGCGAGCACCGTCGCCCGGCTGGCTATTTCCGAGTCTTTGCAAACCCTCATACAAAGCGAAGTCGGGCCCTCCGGGAGGTGTGTTAAACCCGCTCACCCCTTCGCTGATGGGGGCGAAACTTCCCGTTTCGGCCCGAATGGTCCCGATTGCCATGAGCACCATCGACCTATCCACCAGTTTCGGCTCGATCAGCGCGCTCAGCACGAAAGGTAGATGCGTTTGGATGTTGGTGCGGGGAGCGCCAGGGCACATCCTGGAAACGACATCCACGGTTACCGCGGGGATCGGCGAACTAATCGCCGGTGGCGGCTCGACAAGATCCAACGCGGCCGTGGTATGGGGGCCCGCAACACCATCCACAGACAGGCTTGCGCTCGCTTGAAACGCCCTTACTGCCGCCTCTGTTCCCGAGCCGAATATCCCATCGGCCGCGCCGGGATCGAATCCCTTTGCTGCCAGCGCGTTTTGCAGCGCTGTCACATCGGCACCCGAACTGCCAAGCCGTAACGTCTCCATTGGTACTACCTCCGTTAATTAATCCCTCTCGCGCGAATTGCTACGGGTGATGACCATTCTTCAGAGCCACGCCGAAGCCAAAACCCACGACCACGCAATTGCCGCGGGCCATCTCAAGACACCGATTTGTGTCCGCGCAGCGGCGAAGATGCCGAACATCGGGACCGATCAGCAAGCGGCCCACCTCGATCCAGCCCCATCGCCGACAACCCCAACCGGGAGGACCCTTGGAAGAAGATCATACCGGTTGTTATCTCCGGGTGGGGTTAGGTTCAGTCCACGCACTAGCCAAGTACCCCTTGGCTTGGCATAGCACGCCGTAGCGTTACACCACGAGCCAGCGACAAATAGACCGCCGGGTTCCACTGAACATGCACTTTTAATAAGCAGGATCTGTCAGCGGACGCACCGCTACCCCGAAACGGCAACACCTGTTTACCGCTCCCGTCCGCCAGGGCCGGGGGCTGTTCATCCTTCTGTCTCTCTTCCTGCGCCCCCACCCTCTGACTGTCACTGTATTGCGCGACCTCAATAGCTCGGCCTACACCGGCGCTCTTAAATATACGGCAAGCGATTTACGATGACTCAAAGCTCTGTTTTCTTGATCACGGCGCCACCGATCTTATCGGTCACTTGAAGACCAATAGGCGCGGTAGCGATCTTGCTAGGGGTCCAATCGGATGGCGTGATGCGATGAATCATGCCGGCTTCGAGCGTCACCGATGGCCGCGAAGCGGAATTGGCGGCCTGCGTACCCGATTGGACGCGCAACGAAATCGACGCCTGCGGTCCGTGGTTGTGCAGCAGTAGGTCTCCGCCGCCATCGTCCAAACTGAGCGTGACCCCTTGCTCGGCTGTAAGGGGCAGGTTGGCAATTTCGAACAACCGGGCGTTGGCGGCGCCGGACATGGTCGGTCCGACCACGTGGACGGAGGCAGTCTTCGAAGCGCCTCCTTTTGCGACGGAGACCGTAACCGCCTGAGTCGGCCGGCCGGGACTATCGATGCTGACCAGGTCGGAATGGCCGGTAGGCGAACCGGGCGCCTGCACCACGACGGACATGGCTGCCGTGCGCATGCCCCACTGGTAGCTGCCGCCGTTCGGAGCGGTCACTTCATGGTGGATAGCAGGGGCGGCCAGTTCCCTCCCCGGCTCCGGCCCAGCGGGTCTGGACGCCGCAGCCTCTTCCGCATGCGCACCCGGATCCTTCGGTGGCGTCGGGACGGCCAACTGAGGAATCACGGGCGGCCGTTGCATGTAATGGATCTGTGGAGGCTTCGCGAGCGGGGCCGCGCCGCTGTGCAGCAAAGGCACCGGAGCGAAATTCGGAATGCGAGTTTTGGCATCCTCGTTGATGGTCCCTTGCGGCGTGAGATAGGTGTGGCCGGATTCGTCGGTGATTTGCTTGGTCTGTCCGCCATCCCCCGTGAGAATCAACGTTCCGGCTGCGAGCAACGACAGCACTTCCCATATGGGTGTGCATGGCGGCGAACTCATCACCGAGTATGGGATCGAAAACATCCGCCCGCCACTGGATGCGCTGCCGGTGTAGGTGGTGCCAAGCGATTCGTTCACGGTGAACGTGTTCGCGATCGGATCGATCTTAATCACGTCTGTCGGCGCATTACCGTCCGGGTCCGGGAGAGTGGACGCGGGCGTGTTGGGGTTGGCGACTTCGATCGTCCATGGATTGCTCTTACTATTCCATCTGTAGGGCCGCAGAACATGCCCGCCACCGAAAGAGGAATCCTGACTGACGCTGATCAGAGGCATATCGCCGCCTTGGAACGACGCCAGGCTCTCCTTAAAGCACCTAACGGGATCGTGCGTCCCTCCCGAGACGAACTTGCCCAGGAAATAGTTGATCACATCGGCGCCAATTTGGTAGCCGTGCTTGATGTTGATGTCGTTGGTGAGCGTGCCGTCGCCCGCGCCCGGCTTTCCGCCGGCAACCAGCGCTTGGGAAAATTGGTTGTACGGGTTGTTGAAGAGCGGCTCGCTGTAAATGGAGCGATGGTACTGCGCATAGATCGACTCCAGGCACATACCGAAACAATTCCCGTTGCTAGCCAGCCCTTGATATGCGAGGCTGTAGAACGCATGGTCGAACGGATGCCAGACCACGGACTCATCATCGTGAACATCCGTAAACGTCTGTGCGTATTGGCTCCATGACAGTTGGGCGGTCCCGAAGTTGTCGAACGGCCACCAATATTGTTTTCGCCATGGCACGCCGGGCGTTTTCGGCCAGTCCGTTTGTATCTTGAATTTGCAATCGAATGAGTGCTTCGAGTCCTGGTTTTGATTGGGGGCGTGATCGGGCGCCTTTGGCTCGAGCAGCCCCCAAAGATTGCTGATGTTGTAGGTGGCTTGGTAAATGCCCAGCCGCTCGTCTGCGCCGACGCCATGAAATGGACCGGCGTCATGCCGGCCGAGACCGTCGAACCATACGTCGATGTTCAGATCGCCATGCACGACGGGGATGACCATCAAGTCCTTCTCGACACGCGGATTGGAGGAGTAATCGTTTGACGAGGGGAACCAGTCCTCGAATCCCTGGCCGTAGGAGCTGTGGACCTTGGCCTGCACGTGGATGGGATTGAAATCACTGGTGAAGCTGTCGACGTAGAAGCGAAGGTTGAACACTGGCCACGCCTGCGCGTAAGGGCCACTGGCATGCCAAACGATAATGCCTTTCTGGAAGTTGTTATAGCGGCCGCCCGCATCGTCGTTTAGGGCGCCAGGAAAATGCGCGGCTGGCGTGTCCGTCTCTCCGCTGACGGGAAAACCCAGGGGACCATGCGGTCCGCCCAGGTTGTCCCACTCGCCTTTGATCGGTCCATTCACGTCCCAAGCGCCAGACATGGGAGACCAGTAGATCGACTTTCCGTTCTCGAAGTTGTTGTAGCGGCCGATTTCCTTACGGTTTTGTAAGACCTGCGTTTCATTGGTAACCGGAAAACCGAACTTTGCGGGACCGCCGAGAGCCTCAAAGCGAGCGTGAATGGCGCCGTGAGTTTCGAAAGCTCCGAGATCGGCCCGCCAGCAGATTTCCCCTTCGTCAAAGGTTGAGCGGCGTCCCCTTCCGGCAGGTTCTTCGTCCGCCGCCGGAAAGCCCAGAAAACTTGTGACGTCCCCGAAGCTGCGGTAGCGGAGGTAAATGGCTCCGTACGTGGCAAACGCTCGCTTGTCGGGTCGCACGGTGATCATGCCGCGTTCAAAGTAGACCGCCACTCCCCCGCCCTTCACGTTCAGGGGATCTTGCACCGGCGCGCCAAGATAATCTTGCACGCTTTCGCGGTTGGAAGTGATCTCCTGGGCGCATTGCTGCCATTTAGCGTCCACTGCGGCGGGAACCGAGAACGTCCCGTAAGCGGGTGAAGAGAAAATGGCGCCGTTTGCATACGACTGGTAGGTGGTAACCCCGTCGATTAGCGTCCGTTCGGGGCCATGCGGAGCACCGAGATCTTGAATGGTGGCCGCTTTGGAAGCAATCCGGGATAGCGGTTTCACTGCCGGCAGTGTGGAAAGCGTTGTTGGAATAGATGTCATACTGAGCCTCGCTTCACAATTCTGTGGCCAGACCCGGCCCAGCACAATGTGCTGGCGATGGACTGCGATTGTATTTTGATTGCGGAGTGGACGCGTGAATGGCAGGCGCCACCGCGAGCGCGCACACTGGCTCCACGAATAATTTGTGGAAGCCAATGGCTTTCTGGGTCGAGTAACATAGTTTCCTTTCAGTCTGTGATATCGCAAACGACAGCGCGAGGCTGCTCGATTGCGTGGTTTTGTCATCAAGCGCGCCCTTGAGCATAAACTCGAAGTACGCGCAAAGCTTCCGGTTGCTCGCAAGCGGGGAGAATTCCCTCCCTCGATCAATGTCCCGATTCAGTTCTCCGATTAATGCAGCCAGCAGCGATCCGAAGTTATCACGTGCCCTGTCGGCGTCGATCCTTAGCCTCACTCGGGGACTTAGGCACCTCACTTGTGATAACCGCGAACGAAGCGTAGCGCGTGATAGGACAACTGGGGGATGTTTTGCTGCCCTCAGGCTGCCGGTTGCCAGACCGGCTAGTCCAGCGAGAATCGCGGTCGAAAAAAGACTCTGTTTTCACGGGAAGCTCCGTTTCTGCTTGGCTCCGTTTTCTCTTAAGAGCGTTTGCACAGTTACTTGAGGCATCCCGAGTGCCAACGGCAGGACAGCGGTGAATCAGCAGGTTACAGCCCGGTACCTTAGGCCAGTGGCTAACGAAACGATGAGGGCCTCACCAGTTAGTGAGAGCTCGGGCTCTCAGCCGGCCTCGATGCTCGTGGTGAGTTTTCGGTCCAAGTCCCTAACGCGACATTGCCGACGGCGTGTTCGGCGTTAAGGTCCCCCGGCCCGTTCACTGATGCCAAGGGAATTGTATCGGTCATTCAGTTTCACTTGTCTGATCGATGATCTCGATATTCTCGTACAGCACCTCACCCGCCCGACGGCCGCATTGACTTCGACCCAGACCATTCCCCGGGCAACGTCGCTGTAAACATCTTTGGGCACGGCACGGGCCGGCCACCTTCTTAGCCACGGCCTTCATTAGGTAGTGTCGCTCATACTTTAGACCCCAGAACCAGCCCCAGCAGCGCCATCACTATGCATCGTGGCATGCAGATAGGCAATCAATGGCGTCAGTTGGGTCCGGAGCCCCCGACGACATTCTCAGGGAGTGCCACGCTCGTCACTTCCAGAAAAGCCCCGGTCTCGCTCCCGCCCAACTGTAGCCGCCCGGTGCATTCGCGCATTGGTACCCCGGAGCAGGTTGGATACAATGCTCTTCGTTATTTCAACCTCCGCTGCGCCCAACGCTCCATGGATCTATTGGCCGCCATTTAATTCGCTGACTATGGGGGATGGCAAGTTCACATCCGAGCAAGTGGCGAATCTGTGGGTGGCTCGCGACGACGCGTGGAACTACATTGTGCACGGCGACCCGGCCGTTCGCTTGCGCGTGAAAGACATGGCCGCGACTCCTATCGCGACTTGAAACGTTCCGGTGCGCCAGGGACGGTATTGAGTGACAAGCCGAGCCGTACACCGTCAACTTCGGCGCCGATGGTGAACCAGCCCCAAGTTACGCGGTCAATGACTGCGGCACCGTCCACTACCTCGACTGCAACAATCGGAGGCCTAAACGTCGGGTGCAGGTGAAACGTTACTTCGGTGCCATCTTTGAGCGGCCGAGCAGGAGTGGTGGAGCTGACCCACGCATGGACTATGAACCAATCGTCTGAAGCGGGGAACGGCTTCACAGTGGCAGAGAGCCTGCGGCCGCCGGCAACTGGTTTGTTGCCAAAGAGGCGGAGGTTTGTATCTTCTAAATCAGCCCCTCGCGAATCCACAGCTGGTTGGTTTTTCGAAGGAGTTGCCTCATTGTCATCGTCTTCGGCCGCCACAATGGAGTGACTGACTGCATCGGTGGGCAACGCGTTCGGCATCGCGGCGCTGCCTGTAGCGGCTCTGCGCGGATCTTTTCCAACACCCCTCCATGCCGCCGACCTTTCAGGGATTTGAACAGCGTTGAGATCCACGGCAATATCCATGGACAAATGGCCAAAAACACGAGGCCTAAGAATTTTAAACGGAGGGGTTCCTTACGGATATAGTCCATGGCGGCAATCCCCAGGCACAGAACTGTGAAGAGAGGTAAGCGTCTCGTGAACCGCGTTTCTATCCGCCCTCGAGTCGTGTTATGCGCCGCGTTCAAACTGCAGTGGGGGAGGCGAGCGGCTTCCAGTTTTGCGGGAGCAATTCCGCTAGCCGCGTGATGGAGTGCGCCGGAATCCGCGAGAGCACATCCCGGAACCAGGCAAACGGCTCGACACGGCACCGCTTGCAGGAGGCAACAAAGCTTCGCAACACCGCCGCCGTCTTACCGCCGGTGTCGCTGCCGAAGAAGGTCCAGTTGCCCCGGCCCAGGGCGATGTCGCGGTTGGCCCGTTCCGTGGCGCCATTGTCGATCTCCAACTCGCCGTCTCCCAGAAAGCGCGTCAGCGCTTCCCACTGATTCAGCGCATAGCGCACCGCTGCGCCGGATGGGCTCTTCGGCAGAACCTCCGGTTGCAGTTCCACTAAATACTGGTGGAGTTTGCCGAGCACCCGCGCCGATACGCGCCGCCGCAATGCCAACCTTTGCTCCGCAGATAATGACAGAGCTTTAGCCCGCTCCTCCACGGCATACAGCCGAGCGATCAGGTGCAACGCCGGCCCCATGTGTGGCTCGTCGGATTCCAACGCCTTGAAGAAATACCTCCTGGCATGCATCCAACATCCGACCTCGGTCATCCCGCGTGCGGACTTGAAAAATGCGTCGTAAACGGAGTAGGCGTCTGCCTGCAAATACCCTTTGTATCCTTCCAGAAACTTGGCCGGCCCGGCGCGTCCCCGCGTAGGTGTGTAGTCGTACACGATCACCGGATGATGAGCGTCTCCGACATAAGGCCAGATCCGCCCGATCCGGGCGAAGGGGAGCTTGCGATCCAGCACCTTTACGCCGGTATCGTCGGTGCCGATCACTTTGGAACCGAATAGCTCTTTTTTCATCAACTGGTACAGCGGATCGAGCAGGTCCGCACATTGCGCCATCCAGCCGCCCATAGTTTTGCGCGAGATCTCGATGCCATGCCGCTCGAACATCTTCTCCTGACGGTGCAGCGGTTGGTGATCGGCCCATTTCGCCACGATCACTTGCGCCAATAGACTCGCTCCCGCCGTGCCCTTCTCGATCGGTTGCGGCGGCTTGGTGGCGGTCTTCACCGTGCAGTCGCAGGCGTACTTCAGACAAACATCCTGAATTATCTTCATCGAGGCGGGAATGTATTCATAGCGTTCGCTGGTCTCTTCCGCCATTAGCCGCAGGTCCTTGCCGCAGCCGGCACAATGCTTGTCCGCCTCGGCCAAGTCGTGAACGATTCTCTCCCGCGTCAGATGTCGCGCCAGAGGCTGGCGACGGCTACGTTTCCGGTTGGGCGTTTCGTTGGATTTCTGCCCCGGTCCCGCCGCGTTGTCGAGATCATCGTCGTCCTCGTCGGCAGCCGTTTCCTCTTCCACACTCGGTGCCTGCCAGGACGCCTCGAATAGTGCCAATTGATCTTTCGACAACTGCTCACTTTTGCGGTTCCGTTGTGCCTCCAGCAGTTCGCGCAGCAGACTCTGATACTTGTTCTGCTCGGCCAGAGAACGATCCAGTTGTTCAGCCAGATCCACTACGATCTTCTGCAGTGTCTCTGCATCCCGCGGCAGGCTTTTCGGATCGAGCGGCACCGTGAACTTAGCTTAAACGAAAACCGACTCCTTTCCAAGGGAAAACAATCCTAAGTGGAAATGTTTTTATGTGCCCGCGCGTCGATATCGTTTGCGCCGCTCGGCTGCGCTCAAATCGATACCACTCAACAGCGCACCTAATTCCTGCGCCGTGATCTCACGCTGGCGCTCTTCGCCGCCGTCACCGAAGGGCACGGCGTACGACCCCTCCTCCAGCCGTTTGCTCCATACGGCGAAGCCGTCGCGGTGTCGAGTAGATCCAGGGAGTTTTCACCCTGAGCCCCTCACAGAACCGTGCGTAAATCTCTCGATTTACACGGCTCTTGTCATCCAACCTTGTTCTCGAACACACGCCAGTGGAGGAACAACCTCGAGCTGTCCTTCTTCAACCTGAAGAGCCATTCCACGCTGCGCCGCTTATGCCGCGACAGCGTCTGGTACTTGCGTCTGGCCCACTGCTCGAGCTTGTAATCAATGTATTGAAACAGCTCTCGCATCGCAGTCTGATAGAAGGTCCCGTAGTATTCCCACCACCCACGTATCACCGAGTTGTATTGTTCTGCCAGTTCGGCCAACGTCGCCGGCGTCTGGCGAGGAATGCGCCAGCCTCGCACTACCTTCCGCATGCGCTTCACCGCATCAGCGCTCACACCAGGCAGGAAACTAGTAAATACCCGATGCTGCTTGCTCATGGCTTTCCTTGGCCTAAAAGTAAAGCCAAGAAAGGTGAACTGCACACTTGGAAAGCACTTGGTGCGATTGCTGTCCTGGCAATACACGATCTTGGATTTCTCTGGATGCATCGTCAATCCACACTCCGCCAGCCGGGCCGCGATGGACCGCATGAGTTGCTCCGCCTGCTGCTTACTGCTGCAGTGGACCACCGCGTCATCCGCGTACCGGGCAAACGGACAAGATGGACTGGTGCGCTTCATCCAGACGTCGAACGCGTAATGCATGAACAGATTCATCAGAATCGGACTGACCACGCCGCCTTGCGGCGTGCCACGTTCCCGCGGCACTTGCGTGCCTTCCGCAGTCTCAAACGGTGCCGTTAGCCACCGTTCGATATACAGTAGGATCCAGTCTTCCTTGATGTGCCTGCGAACCGCTTTCATCAAGAGGCCATGATCGATTTGATCGAAAGCTCCCTTGATGTCAAACTCAACCACCCAGTCGAATTGCCAGCACCGTTTTCTGGTGACGGCTATCGCCTGTTTGGCCGACCTTCCGGGCCGATATCCATACGAGTCCGTATGGAACATCGGATCCAGCTTCGGCTCGATGATCTGCTTGACCACGGTCTGCGCAATCCGATCCGACACAGTGGGGATTCCCAGTTTTCTCGTGCCGCCCTTTGCCTTCGGAATTTCTACCTGCTTCACCGGCGGCGGGAAATACGAACCCGACGACATCCGATTCCACAGCTTGTACAAATTCTTCGACAGGTTCTGCTCGAACATCGCGATAGTTTCCTCGTCAACGCCGGCAGCCCCCCGATTGGCCTTTACTTGCTGGTATGCCTCCCACACTGCGCGTTTCGCAATTACATAAGGTTTCGTCGAGGTCCGGTTGCTCATCCCCGCTGGCGGGTTGGCAACTTTACTCGACCGGACAACGTCGCCCCTTCGCTCCTCTCTCATTACAAGAGATTCCTCGCTACTATGGGCAACTCCGCCCCTCGCTCTGGCGTCGGTATTCTTCCTCATGGTGTCTGCCACTTGTCATTTCCCTTTTCATCCAGAACGAGGTTCTCACGTTCCGCACCAAAGCCTGCGTTGAGCTCATGCCGCCTATACACCGACTGCCGCCGGGCCAGTAAACAGGTTTCTACCCGACTCATCCTGGAGCTACTGGGCGGCTCCAGTTTTGACAGTTCCTTGAATTCTTGACGATGCGTCATCGGACGGTTCGCTTTCGCTCATCTTCTCAACGCTCACCTGACGTCCTGTTCGGACGCCTTTTCCTCGGACGTTCACCACCACGCCTTTTGAACGCAGCAGCTCCGGGTGGTTTGAAGCCGACTCCTGAAAGCCGACTCCGGGAGGCCTGCTCCCATCTTCAGCACAGCTCTGCAAGTTTTCACTTACATTCGTGACACACCCCAGTACAAAATCTTCACCCGGTCTTTCCGGCGGCTCGTAAACACAAACAAATGGCCGGCGAAGGCATCCAACTCCAGGTACTCGCGCACCAGCGCGTGCAGACTATCGAAACTCTTGCGCATGTCGCAAGGCGTCAGGCACAGATACACCCCGCACGCTGGCCGGCAGGTGGATCATGCACGCAACGCTTCCAACACGGCGCGCAAGGTGACCCCGTCCACTCCTGTACCGATACGCAGACGCTCGCCAGTCGTCAACACCAACTCCAGAACCGTCTCTGCCGGCAACCCCTGCCGTGACGCTCGTCTTTCCACCAAAGCGAACCGCACTGACTCCTTTTCCCGGAGCCGTTTGCGCCAGGCGTAGAAAGAGTACTCAGTCAGCTCATGTTCCTTGCAGAACTGTTTCACGGAGATGCCGCTGCGCTGTTGTGCTGCGATTCGTTCGGCCCACTTCTCTGCTTTCGGGTTGGCCGTCGTCCGTTCGATGGCAGTGTCGCTCATGGACAACACTATGCAATGCCTGACGGCAGTTGGGGAAGAGCGGTTTACGAGACGCTTACGAACTGTGAAGAGAGCACCAACTCGTTCCTTCGTGACCATAGCCCATAGGCTAACAAACACTATACTTTGAGAGAAGCAAGAATCATTGAGCAATCGCGTGGCCGCCGATCCAAGCTCGCATCATCGACCATCGATATCAGGCGTGTTACGTCTGTAGTGTGGCCGACGCTAGAGCGTGACACTGACCAGTATCATCGGTTACTTGGGCCACTAGCTCGTCGGGGACTCGGCCCACTGAGTCAAATGCGGTCGTCGGTGAGAGCGAGTGCTGTATGAGAAGGTCGAGATCATTAGTTTAATGCGCATGTGAAACTGAATGACCGACATTAGCCCTTTGTTTTCGCGACCGTGAACTATACCGCCGACCAAGTCCCCCGCAATGTTGCTGTCAGAGACTTGGACCGAACACTCACCACTCACATCGTGGCCCGACTGAGAGCTCGATCTCTCACTAACTGGTGAGACCCTCATCGCTTCGTTAGCCACCGGCCTAAGGCATCGGGCCCGTAACCTGCTGATTAACTGCGGTCTTGCCGTTGGCTGTTGGGATGCCTCAAGGAACTGTGCAAACGCTCTTAAAAGAACACGGAGCCAAGCAGAAACAGAACCCAGCGGGGTTCTGATCGGCGTAGGCGCGATATAAATTCAACCTAAAGATCTCCGGAGGTTTCTCATGAAAGCCAGCTCTAAATCGAAGCAGCCCCAAAAAGGCCATCAAGTTAGCACGCCAGTTCAACCGCCGCCCACAACCAATACCGGCCCCAGGCAGGCGGAAGGTCCGCAATTCGGGCAGCCCGGCCTGACGCCGGACCCCACTGCATACACCAAGAAGCACGCATCGGACACAGCTGCGTACGCGATCCTGGACAAGGAGCAGGGACAACTGAAGCCGCGGCCATTTTTCGCTGCAACAGACGCCGAACCTGTGCTCACGCTGGCCAGCGCGATCGGAGGAAGCACAGGCATAACGGTGGAAGGTGCCATTCAGAAGGCAGGGCAAATTGTTTTCCACGTTGCCGGCGACACTGGCAACACGAGTGGCCCCAAGGACGGAGGCAGGGTCGCCGATAAGATGGTGAGCGACTTTAGCGAAGCGAACTCCGCAGCGGCTCCTTCTTTCTACTATCACCTCGGAGACGTTGTCTACAGCTTTGGCGAAACTGCCTACTACTATGACCAGTTTTACGACGTTAATCGCGATTATCCGGCGCCCATCTTCGCGATCCCAGGAAATCATGACGGCATGGTCGCGCCGAACTCATCGACACCCTCATTGGACGCATTTCTAAGCAACTTTTGCACTGCCGGCGAGCCGCCACATCGTACCCCTGAAGCCGGAGAGTTGGTCCGGACCGCGCAGATCCAGCCCGCGGTGTATTTCACGCTGGAGGCGCCGTTCGTTCGCATTCTAGGCTTATACAGCAATTGTCTGGAGGATCCGGGCGTGATTTCCGACCAGGGCGGAAAATTTCCGTACCTGGGTCAAACGCAGGTCGACTTTTTGAAGGCCGCGCTGGCGCGGATCAAGCAGCAGCGCTTCGCCGGCGCGCTCATCATTGCGGTTCACCACCCGCCTTACGTGGCGCAGTTACAGGCTTCGAACCCCGCGACAAGCAAGAGCGCGGGAAAACATGGCGGCAGTCCGGACATGCTAAAGGATATAGACGCGGCTTGCATCGCCGCCGGCGTCTGGCCCCATGCGGTGCTCTCCGGACACGCCCATAACTACCAACGCTTCACGCGCACTAAGGATGGCAGGCAGACGCCATATATTGTGTCCGGAAACGGCGGGCACGGCGTCTCTGCCTTGACGAAGAAGGGCACTCCGGCCATCCGTGTGCCGTTGCAACAACTGGTGCTATCGGACGGAAGCGACAGTGTCGAATTCGACAACTACGACGACCAGGATTTCGGTTATCTCAGAGTCCTGGTGAACACCAAACAACTGCGGATTGAATATCATCCCGCTAGCGATGGCGCTGAAGCCAAGACGCCGGACGACTCAGTTACGGTCGATCTAGCATCGCACAAGATCGTGACCTATATTCCGTCGGCGTAAGCCGAGCTATTGAGGCTCCCGCAATACAGCGACAGTCAGAGGGGGGCGCAGCAAGAGAGAGACAGAACAATGGACGGCGGTGCTTCCGTTTCTGGTGGACGATGCGAAAAACGGGGTTTTGCCGTTTCGGATAGCGGCCGTCCGTTGGCGGACCCTGCTTGTTGAAGTGTACGGACAGTGGGCCATCCATTGTTGCTGGCTCGCGTGACGCTAAGCGTGCTGTGCCAAGCCGAGGGGTACTTGGCTAGTGCGTGGACTGAACCTAACCCCACCTGGAGATAACAACTATGGCAAACACTGCGCCTAATCCCGCTCCGACCACGGGAGACGCTTCGAAGGGTACGTTGATCGGTAAGGTCGTTGTGGAACCGGCTAAGGTCATTACGGGCCAATCGGTCTTCGTGCAGGTGTGTAAGCATCTGGGAGATGCCGTAGACAAAGTGCGACGGAAGGAAAACAAGACCCTGAAGGCGGCTGGCGATGACCGCTTGGCGGGAACCCGCTACGACTGGCTGAAGAACCCGGCATCGATGGAACCGAAGGACCGCCAGGAGTTTGCCGAACTGAGGAACAGCGAATTGAAGACCGCGCGCGCCTGGGCCCTGAAGGAAACGGCCATGAGGCTATACGAAGACGTCTACGAACGACCGGCGAGGAAGCATTTTCGATGGTGGCACAACTGGGCCGTGCGGAGTCGCCTGCAGCCCATGATCGAAGTCGCGCGGATGCTCCAACGGCGATTTGAAAACATCATCACCTACCTGCGCCACCGCATCACCAACGCGAGCAGCGAATCGATCAACGCCAAGATCCAATGGGTGAAGTACACGGCCAGAGGGTTTAGGAATAGAAGCGATAACGACCAGCATGTGAACTTCATTGGCACCGATGCGCACGTTCACGAGCTCTACATCTACCCTGGAGCGGGCTGGGTGAACAACTATCTAACCCAGTGTTCCGCGGGTGGAGTGCTCTCACAGGGCAACGGCGTCAGTACTGTGACGTCGGCTGCAAAGGTCAGAAGAAGTCACAAATATCGTTTTTCAAAAGGAGACAGTTCATATTTCAAATACGGTTTGGCGGGCAATATAGGTTCCGACTCTTTTTCAAGAAAAATGGGATCAAGGACTCTTCTCGTCGTGCTTTCTCTGTTCGCGCTGTTTTTCCTCCAGGAGCAACGCGCATTTGCAGAGCCAACCTACAACCAGATCCGGTTTGTCATTCAAACCGGCGGCGACGATCTCCGCGGAAACAGCACCGCGGATGCCCATCTGTTCTCTGCCAATGGGGTCAAGATTCAGGATATCCCTCTGAAGGACGGTAAGCAGGGCTCTTGGGACAACAACACTACCCACGCGGTGACAGAGACGCTTAAGCAGCCGGTGACAGCCACGGCCATCGGCAAAGTTAACGTTTCGATGGAGTCGCACAACGGCTTCACTCAAACCGACGACAACTGGAATGTGCAAGCCGTCACCATCACGCTGCTCGGCCCCGGTGGGGCACTAAAAGAACTGATGTACTTCGTTGGCGATCCCCTCGCCAGGCTCACCCACAGCAATCCAAGCTTCACCATTCCCGAGGAGCCGATCGGCGCTCCCGGCACCTTCAACACCATTGAATTCGCCGTTAAGACGGGCGGCGACGACCTACGCGGAAACAGTTCCGCGAGCATCACCCTCAGATCGCCCAATGGAAACAATCTTCAGGAATTGACTCTCAAGGCCAAGGACGGTGGACATTGGGAAAACAACTCCGAACACACTGTGCAGCTTTCCTTGAAACCACAACGCACCCCGTGCCAGATCGGGCACATTTGGATCACCCTCACCTCGCATAACGCCGTCGCCGAAACCGACGATAACTGGAACGTCCAGGACATCAACATCTCGGTCTCCAACAATGGAGTGAATCCTCAAGTGCTAGCCGGCGGCTCAGGTGACCCGCTGCAGCGGCTTACCGGATCACTGCCCACCCTCGTCGTCGAGGGCCCAGACTGCATGGAGAATTCGATCAAGTCCGAAGCCCCGACCGGCCCGCTTCGCGGCTTCGTCGATCTCCATACCCATCCCCTCTCCAACCTCGCATTTGGCGGAAAAGTGATTTATGGAGGGGTGGACATTGGCTCGCTTCTCCCCGCCGATCCCGACTGCCACAAAAATATCCGTGCCGCAAACATGCAGCAGGCCCTTGGCCATGACGGTTCGACTCACGGTAGCTTCGGCGTCGGCATCGGCATTCCTGTCGCAGGCACGCCAGGCAATGTAGGCGTCAGCAACTCATGCGGCGACGCGCTCCGCGAACTGGTTATTCATATTACCCAGACCGACAATCGCCCTAAGGCGGCTAACGAAAGCAGCGACGCCCGTGGTGCCCCAGACTTCGCTGAATGGCCGGTTTGGAACGACATCACTCACCAGAGAATGTGGGTGGACTGGATTCATCGCGCCTACCTCGGCGGCTTGAGGGTCATGGTCGCGCTCGCCGTCAACAACAAGACCATCGGCGACATGACCGCCGGCGGGGGAGACTATCGCACCGACGACAAGGATTCCGCCGATATTCAGATCGCAGAAACCAAGGCCTTTGTCCTCCGCCACAAGGATTTCATGGAGGTGGCTTCCTCGCCGGAAGACCTCGAGCGTATCGTCCGCGCCAATAAGCTCGCCGTGGTCCTCGGAGTGGAGATTGATAACATTGGCAACTTTGCCAAGGTGCATTCCCTCACCAACGCGGCGATCTCCGCCGAGATTGACCGCCTGTTCAACGAGGGCGTGCGCTACGTCTTCCCCATCCACCTCATCGATAACGCCTTCGGAGGAACAGCGCTGTACCAGGATTTGTTCAACTATTCGAACTACCGCGAATCCGGCCACTGGTGGTCAAACAAATGTGACCCCACTGTCAGCTACAACTGGTCCAATCAGGGAAGTATTATCTTCAACCTCGGCGTCGAGGCAAAGCTCAATACGCACTTCAGCCCGCCCAAGTACACCAACTGCATAGATGCATCAGGAATGGTGAATAGCTTCGGCCTCACCCCTCAGGGACAGTTTGCTATCCGCGAGATGATGCGCCATGGCATGTTGATCGATATCGATCACATGTCCGATCTTTCTCAATCCGGCGCCATCACTGTGGCCAAATCCGTGCCCGGCGGATACCCGCTTAATAGTGGACACAGCTCGCTCCGTACCCCGGGCGGGACAGAAAGAAACATGAGCCATTATGGGGCCCTCGGCGAGTTGCATGGAATGGCCGCCCTCGGCACTAACAACGTGGCCGCCGACGCTTTCGTCAAGCAATTTAACCAGATGATCGATGCCGTGTCGAGCGGCACTCCCGGCCCAATCGGCGCAATCGGCACGGACACCGACGGCATGGCAATGGGCATGCCCCCCCGCAAGAGCTCCATGGTTCTCTATGACGACAACTTCCCCAGAAGCTCGGCGGGTACCAGGTTCTGGGACTACAACGATCAATCGAATAATGGTAAGTACGGAGGTGTTGCGCACTACGGAATGATTTACGACTTCCTCAAGGATGTCAGCACCCTTCCCGCGCCTGGCGGTTATCCGAAGACAGGCGCCCAGGTCGTCAACAACCTCATGCAGGGAGCCGATTACTTTTTCCAAACCTGGAAGAAGTGCGAGCAATTGAAAACCCAGGTTGACTCGATTGCGGTTTCAGCTTCCGCCCCACAACGTCCGGCTCCCGCCCCACAACGTCCGGCGTCGTCGTCGCCCACTTATTCGGGGACCTGGGTTGAAGTGAGACCGCAGAGTGGCCCCGCCACGAGATTAAGCCTCACGCAACGCGGCTCCCAAGTAGAGGTACGCATTAGCTATACCGGAACATTCAGTGGTAAAGTGTTCGGCGTAGCTTCAATTCAGAGTAATAACAGTGCTACGTGGACTGTGCCTCAAAGCTGCGCTGCCGAATTCCGCAAGCCTGGTTACAGTTACGACAATCCTGGAGAAAGTCTATTTAGCCTCAGTCTAGGCGAACCCATCGATGGTGGGTCGCCAGAACCGATACTTACATATACGCAAGATACCAAGTGGAATGTACCGTGTGACGGTCATCCGATTGGAACTAAGCACACTTCTAAGGCGCTGCAGCGTGCCGCGCCAGATAAGCAGTAGAATGTTATACTACTGGGTCATAAAAGAACCTTTTGATGTAGAATTGTTTTGTGGGATCACGCCTCTCTGCGCCAGGCCCACAAGAGAGACGCTTCGCGGCATATATAGAGGGCCTGGCGACTGCCGCGGGGCACGAGGACCGGCAGGCACCTTTG
>Ga0302325_10006058_pt1 | contig 27329 bp, 20 predicted proteins | sample Palsa_T0_2_FD_201948 | JGI IMG/M metagenome (GOLD analysis project Ga0302325, IMG submission 201948) | Peat permafrost microbial communities from Stordalen Mire near Abisko, Sweden - Palsa_T0_2 | ecosystem: Environmental > Terrestrial > Soil > Palsa > Peat permafrost | place: Sweden: Abisko... | reverse complement strand
GGAGTTGTGTCCGTCTCTATGGTTGAAAACCGTCCGGGCTCGGGATGGAGCAATAACAACGACGTGAATCTCGACGGAGTGGAGCATCGAGACGTTCCTCTTCGTTCGAATGGAGTGGGTGCGGGATTCTTCCACACCATGGGCGTGCCGGTTCTTCAAGGGCGAGAGATCCTCGATACCGATGTGCAGAATTCGCCGCTCGTAGCGGTGGTCAATCAGACGCTGGCCGAACGGTTCTATCCGCATTCGAGTCCTATCGGACATTGGATCGGCAGTGGAAACAATCGCCTAACCATCGTTGGCGTAGTGGCCGACAGCAAGTACACGTCGATAGACGAGAAACCAAGGGCCATGTCTTACTATGCCTCGATGCAGGCGCCAACGCTGGGCCTGATGCACATCGAAGTGAGAACGCGAGGCGAAGCGCTTGCGATGCTGCCGGTGCTGCGCAAAGTTGTAGCCCAGGCCTGGCCCAACGTCCCGCTGCAGCAGCCGATGACTCAAGAGGAACAGTTTGAAAAGTCCTATGCGCAGCAGCGAATGTTCGCCGCCATGGGCGGTTTCTTCGGCGTGCTGGCCGCGCTGCTGGTGGCGACCGGTCTCTATGGAACGCACTCCTTCCGTGTGAGCCGCCGCACTACGGAGATCGGCGTGCGCATGGCGTTGGGCGCAACTCGAGGACAGGTGCTGGCGATGGTGATGGGCGAGAGTTTTGCAATTCTCGCTGCGGGACTGGTGGCCGGGCTGCCGCTGACGTATCTCGCGTTACGTCCGCTCAAGTCCATGCTGTATCAAATGTCGCCCTTCGACCCGGTGAGCTTCTCCGTCGCCATTGCGGCAATGATCGCAGTCGCGGGATGCGCGGCGCTGTTGCCGGCGCGAAGAGCAGCGCGCCTCCAACCGATGCAGGCATTGCGCACCGAATAGCAAGTTTTGCAAGGAGCAGAGATTCATGAACCGACTTATCCAGGATGTTCGCTACGCGCTAAGGCAGTTGCGCAAGCCGCCGGGATTCACGCTTTCCGCGGTGATCACGCTGGCCCTGGGCATTGGCGCTAACGCGGCTATCTTCACCTTGGTTCAAGGCATCCTGCTCAAGTCTCTGCCGGTGAGCGATCCCAAGCAGCTCTATCGCATCGGCGATAAGGACGATTGCTGCGTCGAGGGCGGGTGTCGGTCCTTGTCTGGGGCGGGTCTTCTCCGCGGCGGACGATTCGCCATCAGCTCCGGCTACAACCGTGTTGAGTTATCAGGCATGCAGCGGGCTTTATTCCAGCCCGCCGTGCAGCTTCCATCGAACCCATGAACGCACTTCGCACCGAGTAATAGCGGAAAAGGATTATCAGGAAAACTCGATATGAATTCATTTCTAAAAGACATTCGCTACGCAGTGCGGCAACTCACCCGCGCACCGGGCTTCGCCGCGACGGTGATCGTTACGTTGGCGCTGGGCATCGGCGCCAACACGGCGATCTTCACCATCTTCGATCAGGTTCTGCTGCGCATGTTGCCGGTGCAGGATGCGAAGGAGCTGGTGCGCTTCGAGTGGACCGGAGCCTTCTCGGGATCGATGAGCAGCTTTGGAGGGGACTCGCAGAATCTGCACAATTATTTCTCCTATCCGATGTACAAAGACCTGCGCGACAAGAATGCGGTCTTCTCGGGCATGGTGGCCGCGGTGCGCGGAGGCGTGGGTGTCTCCTGGCACGATCAGGCGGAGAATAAAGATGCTGAGATTGTCAGCGGCAACTATTTCAACATGCTCGGCCTGCATCCGGCGTTTGGCCGGCTCTTTACCGACGCGGATAACACGGCGAAGAACGCCAATCCTGTAGTTGTGCTCGCCTACGATTACTGGAAGACGCACTTCAATGCCGCGCCGGATGTGGTGGGCAAGACACTGCTTATCAATGGGCATCCCTTCACCATTATCGGGGTCGGTCCGGAGGGCTTTCACAGCGCTATCGATCGATATACGCCTGGTGTCTTCCTGCCCATCAGCATGACTGATATCGCGATGCCGTGGACTGCTTCGCGGGATGACTGGAACAATCATCAATCCGTGTGGCTCACGCTGATCGCGCGCCTCAAACCAGGTGTCACGCGGCAGCAGGCCGAAGCCTCAATGGCTCCGCTATGGCATGCGCTGCGCGCCCAGGAACTGCTTGGTTATGGCAATGCCTCGGAGCACTTCAAAGACAAGTTCCTCAACCAGACTCGTCTCTTCGTCAAGGATGACTCGGCCGGTTTCATGCCGGAGCGCGCCGACCTGCGAACTCCACTCTATGTCCTGATGGGGATGGTGGGTGTGCTTGCGCTCATGTGCGCGGTCAACGTGGCTACGCTTCTGCTGCTTCGCGCAGCCGGCCGGGTGCGGGAGATCTCCATGCGCTATGCGCTGGGCGCGGCGCGCAGCCGCATCATCTCTCAACTCTTGATCGAAGGCGGCGTGCTGGGCGCTTGCGGAGCGATCGTCGGCATCGCTCTGTCTCCAGCGATCGCGCGCGCCCTGGTAAACATGATTGTAAACAGCGACGATCCGGCGCAACCCACGCCCTATTCCGTCTCCGTCGACGGGCGGGTGCTGCTCTTCACGCTTGGCCTTTCGCTGCTGGTCACGCTGCTCTTCAGCGCCGCTCCCGCGTTGCAATTCCTGCGCCCGAGACTGGCGGAAGCGCTTCGCCAAAACTCGGGAACCGCATCGAAGAACTCGCAGCGCTTTCGCAAGGTCGCAGTCGGTCTTCAGATTTCGCTCACCGTGCTTTTGCTCGGCGGCGCGGGATTGTTCCTGCGGACCCTCAACTATCTGCGCACTCAGGATGTGGGCTTCAAGACCGAGCACGTCGTTACTTTGAATGTCGATCCCACGCTGGCCGGATATGGAGACGATCGCACCGCGCAGGTTGAGACAGGCGTCATCGATGCCATCCGCCAGATTCCCGGGGTCCAGCAGGCCGCCGGCACCACCGATCCTGAGCTATCGGGCGATTCGAGCGGCTCTAACTTTTCGGTGCAGGGACACATTGCCCCGGAAGAGGAAGACATGAACTTCGAAGTGCCCTGGATCACCTCGGGCTACTTCGCTACGCTGCGCCAGCCTATCCTCGCAGGGCGCGAATTCACTGCCGCGGACACCAAGGACAGTCCAAAAGTCGCGGTGGTGAATCTGGCCTTTGCCAAGCGCTTTTACGGCTCGCCGCAGAATGCTCTCGGCCGTCTTATTGGCTCAGGACAGAGTGATCACAATCAGAAGTACGACACAACCATCGTCGGTATTGTTGGCGATGTGAAGCATCAGAACATGCACGATACGCCGCGCGGCACGATCTATCAGCCCTATTCGCAGGAGACGCATCCCGGTGGCCTGACTCTCTACGCGCTGACCGGCCAGCAGCCGGCGTCGGTCGAGAGCGCGATCCGCGAACACATTCATCGCCTCGATCCCAAACTGGCTGTCGACGGCATGCGCACCATGGACGAGCAGATCGATATCAGCGTCTCCAGCCAGCGAGCGCTGGCCACGCTGGCCAGCAGCTTCTCCGGGCTTGCGTTGCTGATGACGGCGGTGGGCCTTTACGGTGTGCTGGCCTTCGCGACTGCTCAGCGCACGCGCGAGATCGGCGTGCGCATGGCCCTTGGCGCGCAGCGCAGCTCGGTAGTCATGCTGGTGATGCGGGAGATGGCGCTGACCGCGGCGATCGGCATCGCCGTTGCGTTGCCCGCGGCCTTTGGGCTGTCTCGCCTGCTCACCAGTCAGCTTTATGGAGTGCAGCCCGGCGATCCGCTTACCCTGCTCTCCTGCGTGCTGATTTGCGCGCTGATGATCACGCTTGCCGCTGCCGTTCCAGCGCGCAGGGCGGCATCCGTCGATCCCATGAACGCGCTTAGATCCGAGTAACCCAAGCCGACAGCAACCAAAGAACTGGAGTTATACAACATCATGATTGAGCTGAACAAGATCGAACGCAGTTACAAGACAGGCCACACGGAAACATGGGTGCTGCGGCATGTAAATCTCACCATTCGCCCAGGCGAATTTGTCACCGTCATGGGGCCATCGGGAGCAGGGAAGTCCTCGATGCTCAACGTGCTCGCCATGCTCGACGATCAATGGCGCGGCGAGTTTTATTTCGAAGGCGAACCGGTACACCGCATGAACCGCAAGCAGCGCGCCGAGCTGGCGCGGCGTCGCACCGGCATGGTCTTCCAGAGCTATCACCTGCTCGACGATCTCAGCGTTGCCGAGAACATCGATCTGCCGCTCTCGTACAAGGATATTCCGCGCCTCGAAAGACAGGCACTGGTGGCCGACACACTCGACAAATTCAACATAGTGGGCAAGAAAGACCTCTTTCCCAGTCAGCTCTCGGGCGGCCAACAGCAGTTGGTCGGTATCGCGCGCGCGGTCATTCACAAGCCCAGCCTGCTGCTTGCCGACGAACCTACCGGCAACCTGCATTCAGGACAGGCAAAGGAGATTATGGAGTTGTTCAAAAAGCTCAATGAGGAGGGCACGACCATCATCCAGGTGACGCATTCGGAAGAGAATGCCAAGTATGGCTCCCGCATTATCGAACTGCGCGACGGATGGCTCTATTCCGACACCGCGGGCATTTCTCAGGGAGCAGTCGCAGGGGTGCAATCGTGAAGGAGTCCATCTACAAAGTCATGAATCCATCGACGCAACGACTCGCGATCAAGCGAGCATCCAGTTTCTTCGCACGGGCAGTAGCCCTGTTCTCTTGCGCTTCTCTCTTGGCGCAGGCAGTCATTCCAGCGATGGCACAAAGTCCTCAGACCACGGTCCCCAGTGTACCTGCGTCGCAAGATGCTGCTGTTCCCGCGCCCTCCAAGGAGTCGACAACATCGACGGTAACGGTTCCCTTCGATTTATTTCTGAAGAAGTCTCTCAATCCACTGGACTTCTATCGCGGCAAGACAGTCCCTCCGACCAATATGGCTAACTCGCCGCGCCTTGACTCGCTCATCCGCGACGGCAAGATTTACCTGACTTTGCGCGATGCCATCGACCTGGCCCTGGAAGACAATCTCGATATGGTCATCGCTCGATACAACCTGCCCATTGCGCAGTTGGATGTTTTGCGCACGGCGGCCGGCGCGCCGGCACGCGGTGTAAACACGGGTGTTGTCTCCGGGACACCAGGTGGAGCAGGTGCTAGCACGGGCGCCGGTTCGGGCGCCGGAGCTGGAGGCACCACCAGCGGCGCCGGCGGGGCTGGCGCAGGCGCTGGCGGCCTTGTGCAGTCCGCCTTAGGCGTCGGTACTACCGTTTCGAGCTTCGATCCATTCATTTCGCTGGTAGCCGATGTCGATCACACAACGCAGTTGCTGGCCAATCGGGTCGTCTACGGCGTGCCCTTGATTCACCTCAATACCGTAACCGGGAACATCCAATATAGCCAGGCGTTTCCGACCGGAGGCAGCATTCAGGCCACATTTAACAACAACCGCCAGACCACTAACAGTCCCAACAATACGTACAATCCTCAGTTCACCTCTGTCGCTGAAATCTATGCCCAACAACCACTGCTGGCTGGTTTCGGATTCGGTCCTAATTTGCGCTTTCTGCGCATCGCAAAAAATACAAGCAAGGTAACCGACATTGCCTTTCGCGCCCAGGTGATCGCGACGGTAACCCAAATCTGCAATCTCTACTGGAATCTGGTGGCGGCCTACGACACTGAGCAGGTCAACGAAAGATCGGTAGGCTTCGCGAATGAAACTTTGGACAAGAGCCGCAAGCAGTTCGAGCTTCAAGCTATTCCCGAGATGGATGTACTTAAAGCTGAGAGCGATCTCGCTACCCGCAAGCAGGACCTGACTGTCGGTCGCACCAACCTTGAACTGCAAGAGCTATATATGAAAAACGCCATCACTCGGAGCCTCGACAATCCGGTTCTTGAGGACATGCCGGTCATTCCGACAGACCACATTGCGGGTGACACGGAGGCGCCTAATGAGAGCGTGCAGGATTTGATCGCCGAAGCGCTCAAAAAGCGCCCCGAAGTGCAGGAGTCCGCCATTCAGCTACAGAGCAGCGAGTTGAGCCGCAAGACAGCGCGCAATAACCTGCTGCCTTCTTTGTCCGTATATGGCTTTCTGAGTGGAACAGGACTATCCGGGCCACTGAATCCAAGCCTAACCTCGTCGCAAGGGTACACTACGCCAGGTAGCGGCATTGCGGGAGCATGGGGAGATGCTTTCAACTACTCCTCTCCCGAATATCAAGTTGGCTTCCAGCTCGGCATACCGCTGCGCAATCGTGTTAACAAGGCTGATCAATATCGTACCGAGCTTGAGTATCGGCAGTCGCAGCTCTATCTCGAAGAGCAGAAGAAGAGCGTTCGCATTGAGGTGCGCAATGCGCGTTTTGCGCTGGAGCAGGGAGCCAGCCGCGTCGATGCCGCTCGCGAAGCCCGCGATCTGGCCCAAAAGACGCTCGACATCTATCAGAAGGAGCAAAAACTAGGAGCCGGCTCAAACCAGCAGACACTTTCTGCGGAGCACGACCTTGCCGTTGCCGCGAACGCGCTGGTGACGGCGGAGACAGACTATGCGAAGGCCCGCGTAGAAATGCTCCGTGCCACAGGAACCGTGCTCGAAGCCTATGGCATCTCGATCGAACAGGCCAAGACAGGCAATGGCAAACCTGCTCCGCCAACAACGAATCCTGTCACCTCTGCTCCGAGTGGACAGCAGCAGTGATCGGCTGACACACTGGCGATAAGTATGACAACGGGTAACAGAACGAATAACGGAATCGAAAAGCCCTATAAGCTTCTCATCGCCGACGACCAGCCCCAGATCCTCGAGGCCCTCCGCTTGCTGCTCAAGCCGGAAGGCTACCAGTTGGAGATGGTCCGCACTCCGGCGCTGCTGATTGAAGCTCTCGGACATGAGAGCTTCGACGGCGTGCTCATCGACCTGAACTACACGCGCGATACCACCTCCGGACAGGAGGGGATGGATCTCGTTGGCCGCATCAAGGAGATCGATCCTCAACTGCCCATCGTCGTGATGACCGCGTGGGGCAACATCGACCTGGCCGTCGAAGCCATGCGCCGAGGGGCCAGCGACTTCATTCAGAAGCCGTGGGAAAACCCGCGCCTGTTGAGCATTCTTCGCACCCAGATGGAGCTGCATCGCAGCCAGCGCCGGACGCAATGGCTGGAGGCGGAAAATCGCATCCTGCGCGCGCCCGGCGCACCTGATTTCATTGCAACTGCCGAATCCATGCGTCAAGTGCTGGAGACGATGTCGCGTGTTGGACCATCGGATGCGAATGTGCTCATCACAGGCGAGCATGGCACCGGTAAGGAAGTCGTCGCGCAGTTGCTCCATCGTCTTTCGGCGCGTGCCTCGCGAACATTGGTTGCGGTTAATACGGGTGCGCTTCCCGAAGGCACCTTTGAGAGCGAGCTCTTCGGCCACGTCAAGGGAGCCTTCACCGACGCGCGCACCGACCGCATCGGCCGCTTCGAACTGGCCAATGGCGGCACGCTTTTTCTGGACGAAATCGCCAACATTCCTATCCGCCAGCAGGCCAAGATTCTACGCGTGCTCGAGACCGGAGAACTGGAGCGCGTCGGCTCTTCGCGCACCCAGCAAGTCGATGTGCGCATCGTCTCCGCCACCAACGCCAATCTTCACCAGGACTGCGCCGAAGGCCGTTTCCGCGAAGACCTGCTCTTTCGCCTCAATACGGTTGAAATCCATCTGCCGCCGCTGCGTGAACGCCGTGAAGATATCCCGGCCCTGGCTGGCCATTTTCTCGCGCGCCACGCAACCCGCTATCGCCGCGCTATCCATGGCCTGGAACCGGCCGCGCTGCAGCTGATGCTGCAGTACGCGTGGCCCGGCAATGTGCGCGAACTTGACCACACGATCGAGCGAGCGGTCCTGATGGCTCGCGGAGAACATATCGACGCGCCCGATCTTGCTCTCCACGGGCAACGTGCAACGGCTTCGACGATGGACGATATGAGTCTTGAAGCAGTTGAAGCGATCCTGATTCGGAAGGCGCTGGCGCGCGTCGGTGGTAATGTAAGTCAAGCCGCCGAGGCGCTTGGACTCAGCCGCGGAGCGCTCTACCGGCGAATCGAAAAATATGGCCTATAACGATCCAGCGGCCTATGAGGAAGATGATGAACTCATCTCTTCGCCTTCTTCACAGAGGCGCAAGCGCCTTCCTTTGGGCCGTTCGCGCCGGCACCTAAGCTTCGAAAAATGGCTGCGTTTGTGGCTCTATTTGATGGGCGTGCCGGTCTTCGGGCTGATCGCTCTTGAGTTGAATCAGCATCAAGTTGATTCTTCCATTCAATGGATCGCTTTGCCCTCCGTTGCCATTGCCTGGATGTTCGTTGTATCTCTGCTGCTGGAACAGATCATCCGTCCATTGCAGACACTCGCCAACGTAGTCGCGGCGCTGCGAGAGGACGATTACTCCTTTCGCGCCCGCGGTGGGCGGCGCAACGATGCGATGGGCGATCTGGCGCTCGAAATCAATGCTCTCGCCGGCATGTTGCAGGTGCAGCGCGTCGGCGCAATGGAAGCCATGGCGTTGGTAGAACGAGTGATGAAGTCCATGCAGTCGCCCGTATTGGCGTTCGATCCCGACGGTAAACTCAAGCTTCTGAATACCGCCGCCGAGCGGGCCTTCAACCTGGGGCCACACACCGCTCAGGGACGCCTTACGCCCAAACAGAACTCGAGCAAGGTCGATCTGGAGCGCTTGCTACGCGCTGAAGATAACGACCTGCTTTCGTTGAGCAATGCGCAACAGTCAGCCCGATGGGTGGTCAAGCGAACCAGCTTCCGGTTGCGCGGAATCCCTCATACGCTTTTCGTTCTCTCCGATGTCAGCGAAGCCTTGCGCGAAGAGGAGCGGCTGGCATGGGAAAGGCTTATTCGCGTACTCGGCCACGAGATCAATAACTCGCTCACGCCGATCAAATCCATTGCCGGAAGTCTGCGCAGCCGCCTGATATCCATTGGAGACGGCTCGGAAGAAGACGAAGATTTTGCGCGCGGACTTGAGGTGATCGAGGACCGTGCGGAGTCCTTGAATCGCTTTCTCCAAGCCTATCGCGAGTTGATGGGGCTGCCTGCGCCGAGACTCGAACCTGTCTCGCTTGCAGCAATTGTCAAGCGCGTGGCAAAGCTAGAGACGCGTCTTGCCATCACAGTGACCGGCACGTCCGATGTAACCCTCCATGCCGATCCCGATCAACTGGCGCAGGCGCTCATTAACCTGGTGCGCAATGCCGCCGAAGCCTCGCTGAGCGCCGACGCGGCCAATATGGGAAGCTCTCGAAATGGAAATCATAAGGAAGCCGAGGAAAGAGTCCCATGCGTGGAGATTGGCTGGGAGATTGGCCAGAATGAAGCCCTGATCTACATCGTCGACAACGGTCCTGGCCTGACCAACGCCGGCAATCTCTTTGTGCCCTTCTACACCACCAAGCCGGGCGGAACGGGCATCGGCCTGGTGCTCGCGCAGCAAATCGCCCTGGCCCATTCCGGCTCGGTTCAACTGGTCAATCGCACGGATACGCACGGTTGCAAAGCCTGTCTGCGCCTTCCTTTTATTACTGTCCATCGTGCATCCGTATAAAGAAAATATTGTGTGACGAAAATCTCGATTTCCTGTGGCTTCCGCACATGAAGTATGCAATACTCATGTGGTAAGAGCACAGGAGAGATATATGACCGATTCCAAACTGGATTTGCTTCAGGGAACTCTCGACCTGATGGTGCTGCAAACCCTCTCCGTCATGGGATCGCAGCATGGCTATGGCATCGCCCGCCGCATCGAGCAGATCAGCGACGATGCGGTGTTGCTCAACCAGGGCACGATCTACGCGTCCCTGGTTCGCCTTCAGCATCGCGGATGGATCGGCGCCGAGTGGGGCGTCTCCGACAACAACCGCAAGGCCAAGTATTACTCCATTACGCGCGGAGGAAGAAAGCAGCTTGCCAAAGACGCAGCGTACTGGAATCGTCTCTCAGACCTGATGGGCAGGGTGCTCACCATGGAAGCCGAAAGCGGTGACCGGTGAACGATCGATCTCCGTCTCGCGAGCCCAAGTCTTTCTTCGCCTCGGTTCGACGGGCCTTCCATCGTTTGCGATCTTTCTTTCGCAAAGAACCGCTTGATCAGGATCTAAGCGAGGAAATGGACTCTCATCTTGAGTTCGCCATTGAAGACAATATGCGCCGAGGCTTGTCTCGGGACGAGTCCAGGCGCCAAGCCATGATCCGATTTGGAGGAGTTATGCAAGCCAAGGAACAACAGCGCGAAGCCCGCGGTCTTCCTGCTCTCGACATCCTCATGCAAGACCTGACGTACTCTTTTCGTACCTTGAGGCGCGAGCGCTCATTCAGCATCATTGCGGTGCTGATCCTGGCTCTGGGCATCGGCGCCAACATCGCGGTGTTTAGTGTCGTCAACACCATCCTGATTCGCCCGCTGCCCTTTCGAGACTCCGGGCAGGTGCTGTGGATGGCGCCGGCCGCGAGCACGTGCGGCTTCTCCTGCGAAACCTATACTGCCGATGCTTATGAGGAATTCCGCGCGCAGAATCACGGCTTTCAAGACGTCGCGGGTTACTTTGCATTTTCGTCGAGCGACAACGTCAAGCTCACCGGGCACGGCCAGCCCAAGCCTGCGACCGGGATCGCGATGACCGGAAACTTCTTTCAGGCACTCGGTGTCGAGCCGGCAATGGGAACGCTCTTTAACAGTGATGAAACCGTCAAAGGCGCACGCGCTGTAGTGCTGCTATCCAACGCATTTTGGAAAAGCCAATATGCGTCCGATCCGTCGATGGTCGGCAAGCAGATCGATCTCGATGGCACGCCTACGACAGTGGTCGGCGTGCTTCCGCAGAACTTCGACTTTGGCGCGATCTTCTCTCCCGGTTCGAAGGTCGATCTGTTTACGCCTGCCATCCTCGACGATATGCGGGATTGGGGCAATATTCTGGCCCTCGTGGGCCGGCTCAAGCCTGGCATGACGATTGCTCAGGCCCAGGCCGATTCAAACATCATCCTGCCCCGCCTTTATTTCAATCCCAAGTATCCAGACTCTTTGGGCGCATACAAAAAGCGGCCTATGCAACTAGAGACTCTGAAGGAGTATGTCAGCGGCAAGCTCAGGCCTCCATTGATCGTTCTGTGGTGTGCGGTTGGAGCCATCCTGCTCATTGTCTGCGTTAATCTCGCGAACTTGATGCTGGCGCGCGCGGCGACCCGCACCAAGGAGTTTGCATTGCGCCTCGCACTGGGTTCGGGCCGCATCCGGTTGCTGCGACAGTTGCTTACAGAAAGCATGCTGCTCTCCTGTACTGGAGCGATGCTTGGCCTGGCGTTTGCCTACTCGATCACCTCGTTCCTGGCGCATCAGGGGTCGATTGCGCTTCCCATGCTCAATAACGTTCGCGTGGATGGCGCCGCTCTTGCGTGGACCGTGGCGATCGCCATCGTAGCCGCCATATTGTTCGGTATCGTTCCCGGGCTCAAAGCTTCAGGACACAACGTGCAAGAAGCGCTGAAAGACTCAGGCCAGGGCATGAGCGAAGGCAGAAAGCATGAAAAGATGCGTTCGCTGCTGGTGATCTCTGAGGTTGCCCTGGCATGCGTCCTGCTTGTCGGCGCGGGTTTGTTGCTGCGCAGCTTCCTGCGCGTGCTCGATGTCGATCTTGGTTTCCAACCCAGCCACGCGGCTGCCCTCCAGGTGGATTGCCCGGATTGCAACACCCCGGAGAAGCGCGGTGCGTTCTACCAGCAGATGCTCAGCCAGGTAAGCGCGATCCCTGGCGTGGAAAGAGTGGGAATCTCGGATTATCTGCCGCTTGAGCGCAATCGCAGTTGGGATAGTCCAAGGATCAAGGGCAAGGACCATGCCCCTGGAGAGCTTCCGGGGGCTTTCGTCTACGTGATTACTCCAGGCTACATGCAGGCCATGGGCATGCGCTTGCACGGGCGCGACTTTACATGGAGCGACGGTCCCAAGACGGAGCCGGTGATCATACTCAACAAGGCCGTGGCACAGTCCCTTTTTCCTGGACAGGATGCGGTCGGCCGCATGATCTTCATGAACGGCTTGGATCGGCGCGTTATCGGTGTCATCGACGATGTGCACGAAGCCAATGTCGAAGGCAAACCCGGCTGGCAAGCGTATTTTTCAATGATGCAAGAGGGACCCGTAGGCGCGGAGCTTGTGGTGCGCACCAAGCTGCTGCCTGAGGAACTGGCGACCTCTGTTATGAGCAAGCTCCGCGAATTAAATCCCAATCAGCAAGCCGCGGAGTTCCGCGAAATTCAGACCATCGTGGATCACGCAGTTTCACCCCGGCGCTTCTTCGTCATGCTGGTTGTCTCGTTCGCTGTCTTCGGAGTCGTGCTTGCGGCGCTGGGCATCTACGGCGTCATCTCCTACTCGGTCACGCAGCGCACGCAGGAGATCGGCATACGCATGGCCCTCGGCGCAACCGTAAGGCGAGTGCAGCTCGGTGTCATCGGCAAGACCATTCGCCTTGCGTTCATCGGCATCGTCGCAGGCACTGCCGCTTCGGTCGTGGTCGCCAGGGGGATCGCTGCGTTGCTCTACGGCACAGCTCCGACCGACCTCGTGACCTTCGCTGGCATGATCGCCTTGCTGGCGCTGGTCGCGTTGGTTGCGGGATATCTGCCCGCGCGGAGAGCATCGCGGATCGACCCCATGGTTGCTCTTCGCAATAACTGAATCGCTAGAGCAAAAACCACGATAACTGTGCCCCGAAAAGCTTTATTCAGGGTATTGATTTCTTATGGAAATCAATACCCTGCGGATCGGCCTTGGGTACATCTATCGTGATTTTTCTATAACTGTCAACCTATGGGTGTGTGCGCGAATGTGCATGCACCCATAGCTGCGTTTGCCTTTCTTTTTCCGGATTTTGGAGGAACAATCTCTTCCGTAAATTCGTACCTCGCTCATCACGGAGTGCGTCCATGACCATCTTGCAGCAGGATCTTGCCTACACCTTCCGGCGGCTATCGCGGTCGCCCGGTTTTGCGGTTGCCGTCATCGTCTCCATCGGGCTCGGCATCGCGGCGAACGCCACAATCTTCTCCATGGTCAACCGGTTTGTTCTGCGGCCTGCGCCAGTCGGCGACCCCGCCTCGCTGCTCACGCTGCATACGCTGCATGACGGCGACCAGTGCTGCAATAACTTCCCTGAGCCTGTCTTCAACGATGTTCGCGATCAGGCCAAGTCCTTTTCCGGTGTTGCCGCATACAACGAGCTTGTTCCCGCTTCGATCGGCGGCAGTGGAGAGCCGGAGCGCGTCTGGGGGCAGGCTGCTTCAGCGAACTTCTTTGACGTGCTGCAAATTCCAATGACCGTCGGGCGCGGTTTCGCCAACAACGAAGAGAATCAACAGGTCATCGTCCTCAGTCATCGCCTCTGGCAGCGCCGCTTTGCATCCGACCTCGCCATTGCCGGCAAGACAATAACTCTATCCGGCCATCCTTACACCGTCGTAGGCGTTGCGCCGGCGGGCTTTCGCGGAATCGATCTCATTCTCGATGCAGAATTCTGGGTCCCGCTAGGCCATGTCACCGATCTTGTCACCAACTTATCCGAGCGCAACTCCCGCAACATGCACTGGCTCGCGGTGATCGCGCGACTCAAGCCAGGCGTCACTCGCGACCAGGCCGCCGCCGAACTCGCCACACTCGACAAGCGTATGGCCATCGCCTATCCCGCAACTGACAAGGGCAACAACTTTCGATTCGAACAAGCCGGCTCGTTGCCTCCACGCGACAAATCCTCTGTCCTGCTCTTCCTCGCGGCGCTCTCCGTCGTTGTGCTGCTTGTGCTGTGCATCGCGTGCTCCAACGTCGCCAATCTATTGCTTGCACAGACTGTTGGCCGCCAGCGTGAAATGGCCGTGCGTCTGGCCGTCGGAGCAACACGCATCCGCATCCTTCGCCAGATGGTGCTCGAGTCTGTGTTGCTATCTCTGGGCGGCGGACTGCTCGGCATTCTGCTCTCGCTCTGGGCAACGCAAGCGCTTTCTACCTTCCGCCTCCCCGCTCCTGTGCCGCTCGATCTCACATTGAGCGTCGATTGGCGAGTGCTTGCGTACTCCTTTGCGCTCAGCGTAGGCGCGGGTTTTCTTTTCGGAATCGTCCCAGCGTGGGCCGCGTCGCGCCCTATGCTTTCCAACGCGCTCAAGGGCGAAGATCCATTCGCGCGCCCAGGCCGGCGCTTCACTCTGCGCAATGTCCTCATCGTCGGTCAGATAGCAATGTGCGTCGTCGTGCTCACCGCGACCGGCCTCTTTCTACGCAGCCTCCAGCAAGCCGCAAGCATCGACATCGGCTTCCGTTCCAACGGCATCCTCAGCCTGCAGGTCGATCCGCGCGTGAATGGCTACTCTGCCGAGCGCACGGTTCAATTTCTGGCCGACGTTCGTCAGCGTGTAGCCACGGTGCCTGGAGTTACATCGGTCGTGGGCACCGATAGCATCCCGCTCAATGGAGGCAATCGCAGCGACGGTTTTCGCGCACTGGTTCAGCCTAAGGCCGGTAGTACGGCCCCAGAGCGTTCCGCTCCGAGTGTCGAGCTTTACATGGTCACGCCCGGCTACTTTGAGGCTTTGGGCATTCCACGTCTCGCAGGCCGCGACTTCAGCAACGAAACAGCCACCAGCGGCCCCAAGGCTGCCGTCGTGAACGAAGCCTTTGCGCAGCGCATCTTCGGAACCGAAAATCCGATTGGCCAGAGCGTCGAAGGCGGCGGCATCACCTATCAGATCATCGGCGTCGTGGGCAACATCAAGGCTCGCTCGATTGGCGAAGAGACACGTCCCGTGCTCTTCCGCTCGCTCGATCAGACCGTAGCCTACGATCCGGCATTCATGGGCTACACGGTCTTGATTCGCTCCGATGCCAATCCGGCACAGATTGTCAGCGCAGTACGCAGTCAGATTCGCGCTCTCGATCCGGCCATGGCCGTCTACAACATTCAAACCATGCAGGAGCATCTTCGCGATGCCTTTTTTCTGCCGCGTCTTGCTGCTACGCTCTTCGGTGTTTTCGGAGCAATTGGCTTGATCCTTGCCGCAGTTGGCCTCTATGGCGTCATGAGCTATTCGGTGAGCCGCCGCACGCGAGAAATCGGCATCCGCATGGCGCTGGGCGCGCAGGCACGCCAGGTTCAGCAACTGATCGTCCGCCAGGGCATGTGGCTGGCAGCGATCGCCGTTGTCCTCGGACTGCCCGCGGCCTTCGCGCTATCCAAGCTCTTCACCAGCGTGCTCTATGGAATTCACAACGACGATCCAGTCACCTTCGCAGTCGTTCCGCTCTTTCTGGCGGCAATCGCGCTCTTCGCATGCTGGCTGCCGGCACGGCGCGCTGCCAGGGTCGATCCGCAGATCGTTCTTCGCTGCGAATAAAGAAGGAATGTGTCTGCTATCCCTTCGTACCAGTTATGCGCAAGAAAGGCACGAAGAGATAGCAGCGTGAACTCCAGCATCTCTGCTTACTCGGCACGCAATGCCTCAACAGGGTTTACCGAGGCAGCGCGCCGTGCCGGGATGTAGCTGGCCAGCATCGCGGACGCACCCAGCACTGCGGCTACAGAAGCCAGCGTCATCGTATCCCAGGCCGCGGTGCCAAACAGCAGCGCGCGCATCCCCATTCCAGCGCCGACCGCGCAGATCAGGCCCAGGCCTATTCCTGCTATCGTGAGCCTGCTGGCCTCGCTCATAACCAGTCGATAGACGGAACCGCGTTGCGCTCCCAGAGCCATGCGTACGCCAATCTCTCGGGTTCGCTGGCTCACCGAGTAAGCGATCACTCCGTACAAGCCCACGACGCCCAACACCAGCGCCAGCACTGCAAATCCACCCACCAGCCACGCAGCGAAACGATGCAGAAAGGTCGACGGCGAATCCAGAATCAATTGCTCCATCGTAGACTCGAAGGCAGTGCCAATGCCGGGATCGATCGAATGAACCGTCTTCACAAGCTCCGGCAGGAACGACGCCTCACTCTGCGACGTCCTTACCACGACCGCAAAGCTATAGTCCGTGTCCTGATAGATCGGGTAATAGACAGCAGGCCAGATCGGCGACTCCAGGGATCCCTCGTGAATGTCATCCACAACGCCGACAATCTCCTTCAAGGAATCCGGAGCCAGCGTAACCCCGCCGATCTTTTTTCCCAGAGGATCTTCACCGGGAAAATACTGCCGCGCCAGCGCCTTGTTGATAATCACGACCTTCGGCCTGGTTCCATCGTCCCGATCAGTGAAGACGCGTCCGCTCAGCAGTTTCGCATGCAGTGTCTGGAAGAAGTCCGGGCTGACATCGCGCAGATTCACCTCATTGTGTTCGCCGTTGTAAGGCTTGCCGACAAAGCGAATCCAGTCCGTGTTGCAGTTGCATGAGACCGGCAACACGCTGGTCAGACCTACCGACTTGACTCCGGGCAGCGCGGAGATTCGCTGGATCATCTCCCGGCTTGCCCGCACAAGTTGATCGTCCTTGGGATAGAGCGCTTGCGGCGCCATCACCTGCACAGTCGCCAGATGATCCACGTCGAAGTTCACATCCACATGCAGCAGCCGATATAGGCTTTTGCCCAACAATCCCGCGCCTACCAGCAGCACCACGGCGATGGTCAGCTCCAGCACAACGAGATTCGCGCCAAAGCGCCGCCACAGCGTTCCGGCCGCGCCGCGTCCTCCGTCGGCGAGCCCCTCGCGCACCGCGTTTAACGGCGAGCGCAACATCGGCGGTATGGTGAACAGCATGACCGCCAGAGCGCCCACTCCAACGGCAAAGAGCACCATGTGTCCATTGAACGCAAGCCCCTGGAAGAATGGCACGTTGAAGAGCAATGTCGCGGGAATCACGCTCAGCAGCAAACGCAGCGTCACCACGGCCAGCCCGATCCCCAGCGTGGTGCCGAGGGTCACCAGCAGCAGTCCCTCGGTGACGAATTGCCGAGCCAGACGCGTTCGAGAGGCGCCCAGCGCGCCTCTTACCGCGATCTCGCGCCGCCTGCTTTCCGATCGCACCAGCAGCAGGCTGCCTACATTCACGCAGGCAATCGCCAGCAGCAATCCGGCGCCAGCCAACAGCGTCAGCAGCATCGGCCGGATCTGGCCGACGATCACTTCCGACAGCGGTTCAACTATGGCGCCTTGTCCACGATTAGTGTCTGGATACTGCTTCTCCAGTCGAGCGGCGATCGAGACCATCTCGGCCAACGCGCTCTGGATCGAGACGCCCTCTTTCAGCCGGGCAATGCCGGAGAGCGAGTGACAGCCGCGGCCCAAGTCGCACCCGGCACTTCGAGCTTGAAAAGGCGCGTAGAACTCCGCTGAGCCGCGCGGTGCGAATTGAAAATCTTCCGGCAAGACTCCTACGACGGTCGTCGGAACGCCGCTCAAATCTATCGTTTGGCCAACGATATCAGGCCTGCCGCTGAAAAGTTTCTTCCATGTCCGATAAGTCATCAGTATGCTAGGAGCCACTCCGGGCAAATCTTCGCCGGCGTAGAAGTCGCGCCCCAACATCGGCTTGATGCCGAGCGTTCGAAAGAACCCATCACTCACCCGCGCTCCGTTTACCGGCTCCGCTCCAGAGGAGGTTGCGAGCATGTAGCCGGTGCCGGTATATACGTCGAACGAACTGAAGACAGTGTTCATTTTTTTCCAATCGAGATAATCGGGATACGAAAGGTCTGCGCGCGGAAACAGCTTCACACTCTCGGTAACCGCAACCAGCCGGTTGGGGTCGCGATAGGGAAGAGGCTTCAGCAATGCCGCATCCACAAAGGTGAAAATCGCCACACTTGCGCCGATTCCCAACGCCAGCATCAGCACCGCCGTGACTGTAAAACCAGGTGCTCGCCGAAGTTGCCGCAACGCAAACCGCAGGTCCTGGAATAAGTCGTCGATCACTGGGACTGTACTTCGCTCGCGATAGCTCTGCTTCGTCATTTCCACACCGCCTAGCCTCAAAATTGCCTTCCGACGCGCCTCCATGGGAGTCATTCCGAGGCGCACATGGTCGTCGATATGCAGTTGCAGATGACTTTCAATCTCATCCGCAAATATCTGCTGCGTGCGACGCAATTCGAAGAGACCGCCGAGCCGCAGCAGCCATGCTCTACATTTCCTGAGCGCTCTCATGACTGCTCCTCCGCAGGCGAAAGAAACCGGTCCAGAATCGCAGTCGTCTGCTGCCAGTTGCGCGCTTCTTTTTCCAACTGCCTGCGTCCGGCACGCGTCAGCTTATAGAACTTTGCCTTGCGATTGTTCTCCGATACGCCCCATTCGGAGGCAATCGCGCCCTCCTGCTCCAGCTTCAGCAGCGCGGGGTACAAAGTTCCGTAGTTGAGGGCGAGCAAATTTCCGCTCGTCTGCTCGATGCGCCGCGCAATCCCGTAACCATGCTGCGGCCCCATCGTCTCAATGGTCTTCAAAACCATCAAAGCCAGCGTTCCCTGCCACACATCCGCCCGTTCTCCCACACGCACCTCGGAAACAAGTTCTATTGTCTTCCCATAGGAATCCTGCCACGAGTCCCTATGGGAAAGCAATAGGAAGTACGCGAACCGAAGATGAATTGTTCCAGAAGCCGGCATTTGTCACACAAATCTGGAGTTCGATCCCTGCCAGATCGAGAAATTGTTTCTCCCGCTGCTCAGAAGCGCACAGAAATCAACGGGCCAAAGATGCAAGCCTAGAATCAAGACAACGGCGTCAGACCGCGTGGGCTTGCATCGGCAAATAAGCGAGATTTCCGCTCCGTGTGGTCAATCGATACAAGGGATACCAAAGCATGCCCCAGAACAAACGGGATTTTCCCACGCAGGGTCACCTGCAAGAGCACATCGACCTGATCGCCAAACATGAGCAGGAGTTCCTCGCCCAGCGGACCCGCAGCGAGAAGCTTGGCGACAGGATGGCTTCCTTCATTGGCAGTCTCACCTACGTTGGCCTGCATGTTGTTTTCTTCGCCGTTTGGATCGTCTGGAACACGCTCCCTATTCACGGCCTTCCCCACTTCGATTCTCCACCTTACCCGCTGCTTGACGTTATCTTCGCTTTCGAAGCGATTCTCGTCGCCAGCTTCATCCTGATGCGGCAATCGCGCATGAGCCGCCGCGCGGAAGAGCGCGACCACCTCATGCTCCAGGTTCTTATGCTCACAGAGCGCGAGATTACAGCAAATCTCGGTATGCAGCGCGAGATGGCAGTCAGCATGGGCCTGCATAAGATCGCGGCCGATCGGGAGGTCACGCAACTGAGCCAGCAGACATCGATCGACGAAGTGGCCCAAATCATCAAAGAGACATTGCCCTCAGAGTAGCGGCGCGTTATCGTACCCTATGAAGCAGTCAGTCCCAGCCAAAGTCGATTCGTCAACGCTCGTCCTCTCGGCCACCAGCAAGCAACTTTTGCCTTGGTTGGTTGCCGTAGCGCTGTTTATGGAATCGTTGGACACCACGATCCTCAATACTGCGATACCGGCCATTTCAGCGGCTCTCAAGGTCGGTCCACTCAGCATGAAGTCTGTGCTCGCCAGCTACACGCTCAGCCTGGCGGTCTTCATCCCTATCAGCGGCTGGATGGCCGACCGCTTTGGCACTCGCCGTGTATTCGCCTCCGCCATCGGGCTCTTCACGCTTGGCTCACTTCTCTGCGGCCTATCCAGCGATATCCATCTGCTCGTCGCTTGCCGCGTGCTCCAGGGCTGCGGAGGAGCCATGATGGTGCCGGTAGGCCGCCTCACCCTGGTACGCACATTCGCCAAATCGGAGCTTCTCCGCGCGATGAGCTTCGTCTCCATACCAGCCCTGGTGGCGCCCATGCTAGGCCCGATCGCCGGTGGCTTGATCGTAGGTTATCTCCATTGGCGCGTCATCTTTTTTCTGAATATCCCGATCGGCCTAGCGGGCTTGATTCTCGTCTATCTGCATCTGCCGAACTACAGCGAAAAGGATGTGAAGCCGCTTGATCTCGTGGGCCTCATTCTCTTCGGTTCCGGCATTGCATTGCTATCCTACGTGCTCGAAATATTCGGGGAACACACGCTCAGCGGCCGGGAGATCACGGGACTTCTGGCGCTGTCTCTCTTCATGCTCGCCGGATACGTGGTTCATGCGGGAAATATCCCATTCCCACTGTTGGAACTGGGTCTTTTTCGCATCCGCACCTTTCGCGCTTCGGTAAGCGGCAGCTTCTTTACGCGTCTTGGAATGGGAGGCGTGCCGTTTCTCCTTCCGCTTCTCTATCAGGTCGGCCTTGGGTTCACGCCCATCCAGTCGGGGTTGCTCATCATGCCGCAGGCCGTGGGAGCCATGAGCATGAAAATCATCATGACCCGCGTGCTGAACCAATTCGGCTATCGCGGAGTGCTGGTCTCGAACACCATCATCATCGGCCTGCTCATTCTGGCATTTGGCACCATCGGGCCTCATACCCCGATCTGGTTGATTTGCCTTCAGGCTTTTGTTTACGGCGGCTTTTCGTCCCTGCAATACACCAGCATGAATACTCTCGCCTTCGCCGACACGACCGAAGCGCAGACCAGCAAGGCGAGCTCCATCGCAAGCACCATGCAGCAGATGTCGGTAAGCTTCGGGGTCGCTATCGCCGGTCTCACCACGGCATTCTTTGTTCCCGCATCCCCTCGATCCGAGCCGCTCGTGATCGTTCGCGGCCTGCACCACGCCTTTCTCCTTCTCGGCGCTCTCACCATCGCCTCCACGATCGTCTTCCGCAGTCTGCGGAGCGGCGACGGAGACGACGTAAGCCAGCACAAGGCTCTGCACACCGGCGGTTGATGGCTGTTTCGGCGAGAGCAGCCGATGTTGTTCGCAGGGGCTCGGCAGGGAGGGTTGAATTGGCCAGGAAAGTAAAGAACAGAGCGCGGCTGGAACCCGGGATAGATAAGCCGTTCATAGTTTGGAGCGGGAGACCGGGATCGAACCGGCGACATTCAGCTTGGGAAGCTGACGTTCTGCCACTGAACTACTCCCGCAACCTATTTTATTTGCAACGACTTACAGGGCATACTTGATTCGCAAGTACCACAAAACACCATGGTTGATACACCGGTCACATCTTCAGCACCTTGGAGGGTGGCGGGATGAAAGTCAGTCGTGAACGGTATCAGCATGGCAGTGTCCGTAAGGTCCCTCATTCCCAAGGTTTCGCTTGGGAGTTCCGCTTCTATATTACGGCCCCGGATGGCAAACGTAAACTCTCAAAGTCCAAACGTTCGATTCATTGAAGTACCCAACCGAGCGGGAATGCCCGCAAGGCCGTTGAGGGCCAGCTCTCGGCGCTCAACGCCGGCAGCGCTCGGCGGCAAGTTGGCTGCCACGCTCGGCACCATAATTGACCGCTACATGGCTGAGGATTTCCTCACTCTCCGCCACTCCACACAGACGACAAACAAGTTCCTAGAACTACAGTTGTAGATAGAAGACTGGGAGGGTTGAGCCGCGCTTTCGGTAGTGACAGCGAAGAGCATGGAATTGATGCTTCCTTCTCCATTGCGACCAGTGGAAAATATGCTCAACGCCGTACCATCCTCGCCAGATCAGATGACTGAGAAGGTGGCGCAGCTCCGGTACGCTGAGCGGCACTTGCCCGCCGGGACTTTTTTTCTCCCCGTGCGCGCAGGGTGGCCAATGCCGCGTGTGCCAACATGGACTAAAAATCGCACTCAAAAACCCATCTTCTCAAAGAGATAGGCGAAAAATTCCATACCCCGCCCCCCTGAGGGGCATATTAGGTTCCTTTCGGCCCAAAAGCAGCCACTCAACGTTGCGCCGCGCCCTTCAAAAGCCCAAGCCGCACCAGGCTCTCCGCAGTCGCCACAATCGCCTCCTCATTCGACCGCGGCCTCCAGCCCAGCACGCGTCTGGCTTTCTCGTTCGAGGCACGCTTCACGTTGCCAAGTTCAGGCACAACCTGCCGCACCGTCGGGTCAAAGATCGCAATCGCACGCAGCAGCCAGTCGGGCAATTTCCGCACCGGAACCTTCTTGGCCGCCGCGCCCATGCGGCTCTTCAGCACCTTCGCCATCTCCAGCATGGAAATGCAGTCCCCAGCCACCGCCAGAAATCGTTCGCCCCTGGCCGCGGGGTGAGTCATCGCGAGCAAGTGCAGGTCAACCACATCGCGCACATCGACCACGCCGAAGCTGAGCCGGGGGCAAGCCGGCACGCCGCCATCCATCAGCCGCTGCACAATCACAATCGAAGTAGCGAAATCGCGTCCCAGCACCGGCCCAAAGACGCCAACAGGATTGACCACGGAAAGCTCCATCCCAGAGCCTTCATTGGCCATGAAATCCCACGCCGCCCGTTCCGCCAGCGTCTTCGATTTCATATACGGAGCCACGGCGACCTTCCCATCGAGATTGGTCCAACTCGTCTCATCGAAGGCCTCCGTCTGCGGCTCATGCCCATAGCCGATCGCCGCAAACGACGACGTCAGCACCACGCGATTCACCCGCGCAGCGCGCGCGGCGCGCAGTACCCGCAGCGTGCCTTCCCGCGCCGGGACAATCAGCTCATCCTCGTCTTTGGGCACGCGCAGCGGAAAGGGCGAAGCCACATGCAGCACGTACTCGCATCCAGCCACAGCCTCAGCCCAGCCGGCATCCTTCTCAAGATCGGCCGCAAAGAAGCTCAAGCGGCCATCGGCCTCAGCTCCCCCTTGCTTTAACAAGGCCCGCACGCCACCCTCGCGCTTCAGATCCCGCACAGTAGTGCGCACATCATGACCCGCCGCAAGCAACTGCACAATGCAATGGCTGCCAATAAACCCGGACCCACCCGTAACCAGAACGCTGCTCATTTGAAATTCCTCTTCCCTAGACAACATTAAGGCAGTGGACAACGCCATGCGCGGCTAAAGAAAGTATCCCAGGGGATTGTCCGTCACAATTTCTTCGTAGTAGCCACCTCATCCAGAGAGGCTCCGCCGAAGCCCCGAAATCTCGATAAGGAGAACGGAATGTGTAAGCAGCACTGGGAGCGCGTCATGGAACTGATCCAGGAAAATCGCTTCCCCAAAAACGTCAATTTACTCGAAGTACGGGCGTATATGTACGCATGCTATCTCGAAAGAAAGATAAGCATGGAAGAATGGAACCAATTCGAATCCGGAGTCTACAACCTCGATCCGACTCTGCTGTTAGTGACCTAGAGTCGATCCACTTGCAGCCGATTTTGCAAGTCTTTCCGCCAGCAAAGGCTCAAGCAACGGAATCGGCAGCGGCCCTTCATCGAGCGCTGCATCGTTAAACTGCTTCAGGCGAAACGCGTCCCCCAGCTTCGCTTGCATCCGGCCGCGCATATCGATCCACTGGTGATAGCCCACATAATAAAAGATCAACTGACCTGCGGTAAGCTTGGCCCGGCGCAGCTTGCCCTCGGCCTCGGCATGGGTTTGAAAGGCCTTCTGCTGCATCAGAGTCATCGCTTCGTCGTCGGTCATATGGCGGCTCTGCATGCGAATGTCGAGGATGGCGTTGGCGATCACCCGCAAACGAATTTTTTGAACCATCAGCACAAATCGCGGATCGCGATCGGCATACCCGGCATCTTCCATTTCTTTGACCGCATACTCACCCCAACCCTCGACGTAAGGCCCGCTTCCAAGCAGCCCGCGCAGGATGCGGCGCGAGGCCGGCTGCAAATTGTTGGCATGCTCAAACTGCGTGTAGTGACCCGGCAGCGCCTCATGCATAGTCAGATATTGCAGCATCCAGTTGTTGTATTCGCGTAGCTTCGACTCGGCTTGTTCATGCGTTGTCTTGGGGGCGATGGGAGTTACCCAATATTCCGCTTCACCCGTCGGATCGAGCGCAGGCGCAGAATGAAATCCAGCCACAGAATAGACTCCACGCAGGAACTCGGGCGTCGCCACAATCCGCATGTTGTCGCGCTCGCTCAACGTCATCAAATCCTTTCGCACGATGAACGCGCGAATGCCGGCCGCTTGCGCCTTGACCGTGTTCAGCAACTCGCCCGGCGCGGCGTGGTCCTGATTGATGCGGTCGATCACCTCTGCAATGATCTTGTTCTGGAGTGCATCGCCGCTCAGGTCGTCGTGAGCGCCATGGTCTGGAAACCACTCCTTATGCAGCGGCAGCGCCACGGCGTACATCTCGCCGCGAACCTTCGTGAGATCCCTCTCTGCCGATGCCAGCACTGAATCCGGCGTCTCATGCGTGCCCGGCCCCAGCGCGTAGCGGAAAATCGTTGCGTACGCCGCCGGTCCAGTTCGCCAGGTTACGCTATGGGGCCGCTTTGCGAGGTCATTCTTGAGCCATGTTGCATAGTTATTCAGCGCAGCCAGAGCGGCCTTCGAAGCCGCATCGTATCGAGTGCGAAGAGGCGAACCGGAAGCGATCCGCTCACCCACTGTTCCGATCACAGCGATGTCTCCGCTGTTCTCGTCGACCGCCGTGTCGATATAGAGGGGGTCGGCCTCTTTCAGATTCTGCCGCGCTTCCTCGATCACTTGCGGGATCTGCTCCATGCGCTTGACCACCGCCGTCAGCCGCTCCAGCTCTGTGCCGTTTGTCGACGTCAGCGGAAAGAACAATCCCGACCCGATCATCTCCACATAATCCTGCGGCCGATACTTGTAGCTCTGCAACTGATCCATTTGAAACAGTCCTGAATCTACATAATCCTTGAGCAACGCCAGGTCGGCGGCGTCCTCCGGCGAGTTTGCCTTCGCTGCCGCAAAGCACTGCTTGCCATCCACCAGTAGAGCCCGCTGAGCGGCGATCGTCGCGGCGCTAGAGTCATCGAGCTCCGTATCCAGAGGCGCAGCCGCATCGCCATGATAGCCAGCCTGAGTCGCTTCCACCGGCGATAGGCGAAGCCCCGCCAGCATAAAGCGATTGGCTTCATCCAGCAGCGGCTCGTTGGCCGATACCTTGCAGCGAAATTGTTCGCCGGAAGGCGCAGCTAGAGCTGTAAAAGACGCGAACGCAGCTAACAGAAACGAGACTAGGACAATGCGGCAGTTCGAAAACATGAATGAAACCATAGCACCTTGCCCATGGGACGCCCAAGCGGCCTCTTTTGGAAGTCATCCACGCGAACTTATCAGTTTCTGAAGATAGAGTCGTGCCGCTAGACTGAAACCGTCTCATGATCACTCCGCCCATCGCGATCGCGGCTCTGTTGGCCCTAATCCCGTACGTGGCAGCGGCCTTCTTCGGCAAGAGATTCGTCGCGTTCACAGAAAGGCTTTCGTGGACCGCGCGTGTTCTTGCGCCAGCCGTTCTCTCTATCCCCTACGCCATCGTTGCTGTATCTACCGGAACCCTGCGATGGTACTGGCTTGCGCTGTATGCGTTGTTACCCGTCACAATTGCGGCGACCCTGCAGCAGGCGCGCCGCGCGGATTCCCGGCAACATGGCAACTGGCGCGACTATCTGGTCCTCATCGTCGTGGGCCTGGCCGTCGATCTGCGCTGGTTTGAAGCAGCGTGGCCGGCGCATCTGGCTGTCTTCAACAAAGTGCTGCTGCTGGATGCCGGCATCTACGGGTTCCTCGTGCTGCGCCAACTCGACGGCGTGGGATTCGACCTGCGCCTGCGCCTGCGCGACCTGGGGCTAGGCCTGCGCGAGTTCCTGCTCTACGCGCCTATCGCTATCGCGCTCGGCTTGAGCCTCGGCTTCCTGCACGCGCATGCCGTCTGGCCGTCGCCGCTTCAATTCAGCGGTGCATTCGTATTTACGTTTTTCTTCATCGCCGTTCCTGAAGAGATCTTTTTTCGCGGATGGCTGCAAAATCTGCTGGAACGCCGCATGGGCCGCTATCCCGCGCTCGTCCTCACCGCGGTACTCTTCGGCCTGTCGCATTGGAACAAGCGAACCGCGAACTTTAATTGGCAATATGTTCTGCTTGCGGCGCTGGCGGGCATCTTCTATGGCCGTGCCTGGCGCAAGGGTCGCCGCATCGGCGCCTCCGCCATCACCCATGCCACGGTCGACACAGTATGGTCGATCTGGCTGCGTTGATTGCCAGCCCGATGATGCCTGTGTTCGCGATACGTGAGATAACCGAGGCCCACGCGCATGTTATGGTCCACCGGTCCCGGTATCGTCACCGCGATGCAGATGCCGAAAAGTGCGTGCACCAACGCAGGGATGTACAGGTTGCGATAACGCAGGAAAATCAGGCAAGCCGCATAGCCCCAGATCAGTGTCAGCGGCGTCAGGACCGGGTTCGGCAGATGCACCAGCGCGAAGAGCGCCGCCGCTGCCATCGCCGCCGCAATCTTGTTGGGAAGCAGTCGCAGCAACCTCAGCAGGAAGAAATTCAACAACAGGAACTCCTGCAGGAAAGCCCAGATCGTATACGACCAGTAGCGCGACAGAAAGAGAATTGGGGACTCCGGTGCATGGAGCGTTTGCAGCCTCGCGGCGACGGTAACGCTTGCGGCCACCAGCGCCAGCGCCACGGCGATTACCCAAGTCGAACGCCAAAACCCCACTGCCCGAAAGCCCATCGCGCGCCAGCCATCGAAGGAGAGCCAGGTCGCGAACAGCACCCAGAGCAGCGCCGCAAGCGACAGCCATTGTTGCCAAGGCCGCGGAGTCCACACAGCCAGCGCAATCAACCCATAGGCCACGGCGAACTCGATCAGCGCGCGCCTGCGGCTGTTGCCTTTGAAGGCAACGCTGGTCTCGATGGAACTGCCGCCGATTTGGAATTCCTGGGAGGTCGCCATATGCCGGGTTGAAGAAAAGTAAAGGACTGCGCCGTTCGGGCGACATCTCCACTCTTGCCATGTTACAGACGTATGAATCGGCTGTCTCGGGTACAAGCGAAATTGAAAAATGAGAAAATAGAGGAGAATGCCGGTATCCGAACTCAATCCGCCAGGGCAAGATTCGCTGGGCCTCTATTTCTCCATCCCTTTCTGCCGCTCCAAGTGTACTTACTGCAACTTCGCTTCCGGCGTCTATCCCGCGAGCGACCATGTGCGCTACGTCGACCGGCTCATCGAGGACCTCGCCTCGGCGCCCCGCTGGGCTGAAGCCATGGGAGCCGAGCTTCCCGGTACGGTCGACACAATCTATTTCGGCGGTGGCACGCCGGTTCTTCTTGCGCCCGAGCTCTTCACCTGCATCTTCAGCGCCATCCGCGGCCAGTTCAACTTGGCACCCGGCACGGAGATCACCGTGGAATGCGCGCCCGGCCAACTCTCCGATGCAACTCTTGCCAGCATGGCCGCGGCGGGAGTCAACCGCGTCT
>Ga0302325_10006057_pt1 | contig 27329 bp, 27 predicted proteins | sample Palsa_T0_2_FD_201948 | JGI IMG/M metagenome (GOLD analysis project Ga0302325, IMG submission 201948) | Peat permafrost microbial communities from Stordalen Mire near Abisko, Sweden - Palsa_T0_2 | ecosystem: Environmental > Terrestrial > Soil > Palsa > Peat permafrost | place: Sweden: Abisko... | reverse complement strand
GACGGGTGAAGGACTTTCGCGAGTTGGCGCGTTTGGCGCAGGTGACGCCAGCCCGCATTGGCCAGATCGTGATTCTGGCCCAGCTTGCGCCCGCCATCCAGGAGCGCATCCTGTTCCTGCCCTCCGAGCACGAGACACCCCTACCCGAGCGCGAGCCCCGCTGGGACCGCCAACAGGACCTATTCGAGCGGTTACTCGCCGTTCGGGTGGGCTAAGTTCCGGCACATCCCCGTTTCTTCGCCAAGATCTTCGAAACGCCTCACTATTGCCTTGCATTCCCGAGCAGCACGAGTGATGAATGTCGTGACAGCGGCCCACTGGCCAAACAAAGGAGCTACAAAATGATTCCGTCAAATAAATCCGCCGCCGCACCGGCGGCCACCGATACCCAGCCTTCGCGTTCCTCGAAACGGCGTGCAAGTAAGCTTTCCGCCGCAGGGCGAAATACCACAACCAAACAGGCCAAGCCAACGAGCCCGCCCCGGCGCGGCTCCAAGACCGCCAAGATCCTGGCCCTTCTCAAACGGCCCGGCGGCGCTTCGCTGCCGCAACTGCAAAAGGCCACCGACTGGCAGGCTCACTCGGTGCGCGGCTTCCTGAGCGGGGCAGTCAAAAAGAAAATGGGCCTGCGCGTCATCTCCACCAAACTTGCCGACGGTACCCGCGCCTATCGCGTCTCCTCCAAATAATTCCTCTGCGCCGCCTTGCCTATCCCAGGCTGGCGGCGCTGCTTGTTCAGTGCACCCTCATCGAAAAAGGAGAACGTTATGTCGCAAACATATTTACTCGATGGCGCGGAGTGGAGAGCCTTTCGACTATTTCTGATTGATCTAGAAGGACGCTGTGGAGCGAGTAGGCGCGGAAGTGCAGAGCGCGAGCTGCGGCCGCTTCCAGACGCTCGCTGGTGTATTTTCCGCCCAGGCGCACCAGACCGAGACAGGAACGATAGCCCATTTCCGGATGTGGCTTGGTGGCCAGGATCTGGCGGAACAACTGTGCGGTGTTGGGCCCGGCGGAATCGGCCCAGCTCAACAGACGGGAGGGCGTCCACTCCAGATACTGTTGGTGCGCTTTGGGGCGATGCTCTGCAATGGTGCTGGCCTGATCGGCCACGAAGCTGCGGGCGTGACTGGCCACGCGCAGACCGCGGTGGAAAATCTCCACCGTGGCGGCGGTGACGCGGATGTCCACCTGCCGGCCGGCCAGTTGGTAGGGGACGCTGTAGAAGTGCCCCTCAGCCGGGACATGATAATCCAGTTCGACCTTCAGCTTGCGCCACTGGCCAATCTCGCAGCGTTCTGCCGGTAGCGGACGAAGAGCGGGTTGGTCGAGCGCGGCGTAGAGGCTCGCGCGTGTGCCCTCGCGCTTGCGGAATGGTTTTTGAATGCGCGGCGACCGCCGCGTGACTTTGGCGGAAGTTCGGCTGCACCTCCAGGTTCTGTCGAAATTAGCCCGAAAAAGGGCGGCGTCTTGGACCCGGCGCGCCTTGCGTGGTAAGCCGCTCGCGACTGTCGCAGCATCCCTAGAAGGCCAAGTTCAACCAGCTCTGCACCCAAACGCGCAAGCGGGACGAAACTACGTGCCAATACCCTTCGCCTGCAGTGTCGTCCAAATCATCGCGGCTGGCGAGCACCACAGCACAGTGATCCTGGACGACCCCCGGTTGGGGTGGAGAGATCTTACTCTGGGAACATTTGCCGTCGCAGAAACGCCGGGCCCGGCGGACGCAATTTTCAAGCAGCCATACGTCCGCGGCCTGGCCGCTCAGATCGAGTCTCTGCTTGACCGCCTCAATGTGGGGCAGAACGCATTGGCTCGCTTCTGAAAGCGCCCTCTCCGCGACTCTGTGCGCAGAGCCCTCTTTGTCTTGTCTGCTCAGGACTTTTCTCCCGATAACCGCGAAACTGGCGCAGAGCAGGAGGAGCGTGCGCGGCTCCGGGACCGGCGACGTGGCGACGACTTCCGGGGACACTTCCGTCGGAGTCGTTGTGCCGTCCGTATTGAGATTTTCCAGGAAGGCAATCCCGTTCGGGTCGCTGGTCAGCACGGGCACGGCGCCCGCCTGGTCGGAAAACATGCTGAAGGCAAACGCGCTGCCCGATGTTCCCCCCGCCGTGCCGGAGATAGTCACGTCGAAGGAAAGCTTCGAGCCAAAAGTGAAGTCCTCGAAATAATCGTTGAACACTGTGAGAGTGTCGAAGGAAAGAGTGCCTGGCAGCGTGCCGGTGACATCTCCGGTCGGAAACGCCGGCGCGTCCAATGTGCCGTCGGTGGTGAAATCCAGAATCTGCAGCGTCGCCGGCTCCGTAACCAGAGGCCCCGGATTGAACTGGAAGTCGAGCGAGCCTGCGTCGCCGCTGATCGAACTGGTATTCACGGTGACGTCATAAATCGAATTGGCGGACGCCCACTCAGCGGCCGAGAAAAGCGCGGCAATAACGAGAAGTACGGGTCGAAACATTTTTAGTTAAAGACTCCCTGAGTAAACTACGGGTACAAAGGTGATGGAAGCCAGCGACGGATCGCTGAACTGCACGCTCACGCTAGCCGACTGGCCAGCCGTCAGGTTGGTCACATTGACGGTGATGTAGGGGCTTCCGTTGTAAGTGCCCGACGCGTTTTCGAGCGTCACACCGCCCGGGAGGGACTCGAAGGCAATTTGGAATGGGCCGCTGATGGTGCTGCCGCTTACGTTCTTAATCGTCACGGTTCCGCTGAAGATCTTCGTCACACGGCTGTAGACCAGACCCGAGGCCGTCGTGGAAATCTGCGCCGACGAAAGAATTGTGGGGCCGCCTTGCCCTGCCACCGTATCGGTCACGGTGATCGGTTCGTTGATGACGGGGATGACTACCGTTCCCGATGGCGGTCCCAGCGACCCCGCCCCGCTTCCGGCGCCGGAGAGCGAAATGGTCTGCATATAGCTCAGACCCGCAGGCCCGCTGGGAGGGTTGCTCAAAGCGGCGTTATCGATGAAGACGATTGAACCGCTGGCCGGCGCACCTGCCCACGAAATTGTAAAGGTGCAGGCGCCGCCGCTGAGAAGCGAGGACGGCAAAGAGGTAGCGCCATTGGAACAAAGAGTCTTCGCGGTGAAACCGGATGTGATGCTGGGCGAGCCGCCGCTGAACACAATGGGCGCTCCGCCGACGTTTGTGAGCGTCAGCGTCTGCGCTACCGCGGCGTTCCCGTTAAATCCGAGACCGGCCGTGGAGAAGGAAGCGGCGGGCGCTGCGAAATTGCTCAACAGAGGCGTGACGGTCACCAAGTCGCTGACCGTGATCGGCTCGTTGTCCGGAACATCAGTGAACGTCGGCGGCGCATCGCTGACGGTGATCGTTTCGTTGATGGTTGGAATTGTGACGCTCAATGGAGGTGAAACAGCACCCGCCACGGTAACGTCCGCCGAGACGGATTCCGGGTTGGCGTCCAGCTGACGCTCGGTAATGGAGAATGGATTGGTTAGCGTCGTTGCCGCGGTGGGCGTAACATCCAAGATAATCGTTACGGAGGTGCCTGGAGCAAGGGTTCCAATGTTGCAGGAGAACTTGGCTCCTAGCGTAGTGGTGCCCGAACACGTTCCAGCGGAGGTGTCAAAGTCATGGAGCTTGACGGAAGCCTCTAGCTGGTGAGTGAATGTCAGATTAGTCGCGAGAGCGGGCCCGGCGTTGGCCAGCGTAATTGTGTACGTGAGAATCGGCGTTCCGACCACTACAACCGCGGGGGACGTGACGACGCCGATGGACACATTGGCGTGTACATTCGATCCAGGGGATCCGGGGCCGGCCGCGCTATTCAGGACCACCGAGAATCCCAGCGTATTGCTCACCAGGACATCCGGGGAGCCAGCGCCATTTACATCGATGGCTCTCAATTGGCCGGAATTGGGTCCGGAAGCGAAGCCTTGGGTCGGGATGAACAAGCCTCCGTTGCCGGCGCCCAAGAAGATATACACGATCCCGTTAATTACCGCTGATACGTCCGGCGCGCCGTCGCTATTAAAATCCGCGATGTCAATCTGAGCAGCGTTGGTAATGATGTCGTCGGGGCCATAGAGCGGGACCGCTCCCTGGTCCACAAATGTTCCCAAGGTGGCTGGGGTATTCAGCAGGACGTGAATCCCGCCGCCCGCCGAAAGCACCACATCCGGCGAGCCGTCCAGGTTCATATCCGCCACGGCGACGGCCGAGACGCTCGGCAAGGCCACGTCGGACGACTGCGAAAAAATTGTTCGCGGTGCGAGGAATCCGCCGCTTCCATTGTTCGGCAGAAGCGCCGCTCCCACCAGCGTAATTGCTCCCGTGGCTGCCTGGGCGCCAGAACAAACCTCCCCGCCGCTGACCACCACCAAATCCGGCACGGCATTACCCAAGAGCGTTCCCGCAGCCAGCCCCACTGGATTCACCACCGGCGATGGAACATACACGGGCGACTGAAAGGTTCCATTGCCGTTGGAAATAAGGACGTAGATGGCGGCCCGCACATTCGAACTATCGAACGCGCCACAGTTTTCCGGGTACGCCACCACGATGTCCTGATAGCCGTCGCCATTCACGTCGGCTGCAATGATGGGCGGCCTTGCGGGGTTTGAACCGGAAAGGCCCGAATAATGGGCGCTGGAGTTGGGGTTGGTTTCGAGGTTGCAATGGTTTGGTGTAGTCCCGAAACCCTCGCAGCTCGTGTCCAAGGTGAAATTGAATGGCCCTGCGCCGCTGGGTCCCTGATTTTCGAGCAGCGTGATGCCTTGCGGAGTCACAACGGCGATGTCCGATTCGATCTTTCGAAAGCTGCCCGCCACCAGCGCGTATCCCGACGTGCCATAGGGCGCGCCGAGAACGCCCAGGTCAACAACCGTCGCCGGCGTGGTATAGCCGGGCGGAGTGGCCGTCAGATAAGCGTTGTGAAAGAGCGAAACAGTAGCCGCGAGGGTGGACTCATTCTGCCCGAGTACCGCCACGTCCGGCGCGCCATCCGCGTCGAAGTCCGCCACGGTGAACGCCGGCTGTGAGGCGGTGGGCTGCGTGTATGGAGCTGCGTAAATCGGAGCCATCGACGGCTGACCCGTGGTGGGATCGAGCAGATACACGGCCAGCGACCTCGCTTCCGGTATTTCCGTGAAAGACGGACTCGTTTGCCGGTAAACACCGCTATCCACCACCATTAACTTGTTCAATCCCGTCGAGAGACCCGTGGCCAGCCCCTGTCCCGCTGGGCCGAATGGGCCGATTATCGAGGGCGCATTAGACGCTGGATCTAGACTGATGCCCAAGCTCTGGTTTTCGTTCAAGAACGCAAAATCGGGGAAGCCGTTGCCGTTGAATTGAGCGGTTGCGAGCGCGACGCCTGAGGGCCCTCCCGATACTGAAGTGAGCGTCCCCAGCAGCGGTCTCGCCTGCCCCGTTTGCATTCCCACGGGAACGTATCTCAGGCCCTGCGTGCCAATCCCGACAATGTCCTGCGCTCCGTTCCCGGTTATGTCGGTTACGGCAATATCCGAGAAACCGTTGGGTATGCTGACCGCCAGATACGGCGAACTGAAGGTGAGCACACCCGTTGTGAGGACAAAGTTTTCAAAAACGTCCACATATTGTGTGAAAGGGCCCGTACTCGCCAGCAGAGCGAGGCTGGGGCCGGATTCCCCCACCAGAGTCGCCACCACGATGGTGCCATAGAGCGTCGAGCCGCTAATATCAATCGGCGCCGAATAGCTGGCGTAGCCGTAGAAGGGGCTCTGTCCGGACGTTGCATTCGCACCGTTCAGGTAGATCGTAATGCTGCCGGCCGCGGCGCCGTTGGAATTGGACACGGCGATGTCGTCGAAATTATCTTTGTTGAAATCCGCCACCACCACAGAAGTCACGGGCGTTGCATTGGGCACGCAGGTGGGTGCGACACCTCCAGGCGCGGGCACGGCTGTGTAGATCACAACCACGCCTCCATTGGGACATCCGGTGGCCGAATTGACCGCCACGGCGATTCCCGGCGGGGCATTCTTCCCATTGAAATGGCCGACCCCGATGGTGTGGTTGGTGGTATATGGCTGGCCGGCAATCGTGCCAACCGAATAAAGGTTGCTCGCCGTGAAGCTCCCGTCGGGATTTCCGAGAAAGATTTGCACTTGCCCGGCTGCCGGATTGCTGGGATTGTATTCGACCACGGCGAAGTCGAGGTAACCGTCGTTGTTGAAGTCCTCGGTCACTGCCGCATTCGGAATCATTCCGATCTGCGCGTTGTAAACGGCGGGGGCTTCAAAATTCACGGGCACGGGCGCTTGCGCCCGCGCTGTGAGGGCGAAGAGAAATGCGAAGCCGAGGAACGCACGGCCGCAGATTAGGCCTGTAGTACTGAACCGCTTCTGTCCGGTTTGTCTTGTCATCAGCTCAGGCCCTCCGCTGCCACGTCTCACGCTTGTGCCCGACCCGAGAGTTGAGAATCACGACGAAAAGGTGATTGCGACTGTGACTGCAACTGTCTGGCCTAGCGCAACAGAAATTCCGGACGCGAGCGTCGTCGCAGTCAAACCCGAAGGACCGCTGTCCGCATCTGTGAAACACACGGCTGGCGTTACAGATCCCGAAGGCGTATAGGGCGGCGTACTTGACGTACCCCCACAAACGGTGATGCCCGTTGAAACCTGGGCGATTGTTCCCGCCTGGTTCGCCGCGGCACTCCCGCTTACTGTAAAACCATTAATTGCACCGCCCGCTGAATGGGTCGGGGTAAATGCCAAATTGAAGAAACACGGGGCCCCATTGCACGCTGTTGCATAGCTCCTCCGTGCGTCTTCGATAACACAGTCCGTGCTTACAGAACCTAATATAGTTTTGTAGGAACACGCACCTGAACCGGCGGGCGAGGAGTCAAGAGTTATATAAAATCCGCCGGTTAGTAGTCCGCCGGCCAACAAGCCGGTGAGTGTCTGGGCGCCGGCTGGATCGATCCCGTTCTCGAACTCCCGGTGCGTAACGACCTTGCCATCGGGGTTCTTAACCTCGATGGTCCAGTGACCATGGACCTTGATCCCTTCCCCCGAGCCCTTCGAGGGTGGCTTCGCGGCGCTCGATTCGGGTGCTTTCCCGGAAGTCGATGCGGGGGCCTTCTCAACGGCCGATGCCGACGCTGGTGTTGCCGAGTCGGACTCGGCCCGGATCGCGACGGCGCTCATCAATGTCGCCGCCACAACAATGGCAATTCGTGCAATCACTCCGTGACGCGCTTTTCCGTTCATGCTGTCTCCTCCTCTTAACAGGGCTTGCTCATTTGGTAGCAGCGGGAAAATGAGTAGAACACTGTCACCCCGGCGGACGAAAAAGAACGTCCATGGTACTGTCCGGGCCAAGCGCAGAAGGCTCTCGAGTACTGCTGGCACGACTCTGGGATCTGTGCTACGCTCGATCCACGCGAGAGGCTCCCAAGCTCCAGGTGCGCCATGTCCGAAGCCGAACCTGCTGAAATCACTCAACTTCTTCTGGCTTGGCGGGACGGCAACGTGGACGCCCTGGAGCAACTGACCCCGCTGGTTTATGAGGAGTTGCATCGCCGGGCCCGGTACTACCTGGCGCTTGAGAACCCTGGTCACACGCTACAGACCACCGCGCTGATTAACGAAGTTTATCTACGGCTGGTGAAGGTGAAGCTGGATTGGCAAGACCGGGCGCACTTTTATGCCGTCTGCGCGCAACTCATGCGGCGAATTCTCACCGACTTCGCCCGCTCCCGCGGCTATCAGAAACGCGGCGAACGGCCGCGCATGGTCGACCTGGATGAGGCGACTTCGGTCTGTGCGGAGCCACCGCTGGACATTGTCGCGCTGGATCAAGCTCTGGCCAAGCTCGGCAACTTGGATGCGCGTAAGTCCAAAGTGGTGGAGCTGCGTTTTTTCGGTGGATTGACGGTGCAGGAAACCGCCGAGGTTCTGAAGATTTCTCCCGAGACGGTAATGCGGGATTGGGGGATGGCGCGGGCCTGGTTGTTGCGCGAGCTGGACGGAGGCGCGTCGAGTGGAGCCTGAACGCTGGCAAACCTTGGAGCGGATTTATCATGCCGTCCTGGACTCGGATTCGAGCCAGCGCTCATCCGTGCTCGATCGCGCCTGTGGAGGCGATGAGTCTCTGCGCCACGAGGTGGAATCTTTGCTCGAATACGGCCAGCGCGCTGGGAGCGCCCTGGAAAAGCCCGGTTTTGAGCTAGTGGCCCGGGCGCTAGCCGCGGAACAGTCCCGCGATCCAAAGGAAAACGCGGGCCACGACCGCCTGATTGGCTCTAGAATCGCGAATTACCAGGTGGTGGCGAGGCTGGGCTCGGGCGGCATGGGGGATGTGTACCTGGCGGTGCGCGCCGACGACTCGTATCGAAAGCAGGTCGCGCTCAAATTGGTACGCCAGGGTCTCGATACCGATTCGGTGTATCGCCGTTTCCATAACGAGCGGCAGATTCTCGCCGGCTTGGAGCACGAGAACATCGCGCGTCTGCTGGACGGGGGCGCAACGGAAGAAGGCGTTCCTTATTTTGTCATGGAGCTGGTGGAAGGCCAGCCCATCGATGTGTATTGCGACGAGCGGAGATTGAGTCTCCGAGCTCGGATTCAACTGTTTCAAACCATTTGCGCCGCCGTGCAGTACGCGCATCAACGTCTTGTGGTTCACCGCGACATTAAGCCCAGAAATGTTCTGGTCACCGCCGATGGCGTTCCCAAATTGCTGGACTTCGGGATTGCGACCATCCTCAATCCGGACGCGGGGGCGGCGGATCCAACCGTAACCGCGGCGCGCATGCTGACCCCGGCGTTCGCCAGCCCGGAGCAACTGCGCGGCGAACGGATCACAACGGCCACCGATATTTATTCGTTGGGCGTGTTGCTATACAAATTGCTCACCGGGCGCATGCCCTACGGCGACGACTCCGCCTACGATCTGGTGCATGCCATCTGTCATCAGGAGCCTACGCGGCCCAGCGCCACCATGCGGGCTGACGGAGCGGCGTCCAGGTTGGAGGAGATCAGCCGGTCGAGGAGTACGACGCCGGACAAATTGAAACGGACGTTGTCCGGAGATCTGGATCAAATCCTGCTGAAAGCGCTGCGCAAGGAACCGGGGCAGCGATATCGGTCGGTGGAGAGCTTCTCCGACGATTTGCGTTTGTACTCGGCGGGGATGCCCGTCTCTGCCCGGCGAGGCACGCTGACTTACCGCGCCAACAAATTCATCCGGAGGAACCGGTTATCCCTGGCGGCGGCAAGCGCCGTGGCGCTGATGACCATCGCCGGAGTCGCGGCGATCGTGCGGGAGGCCCGCATTGCCCGCGCGGAAAGCGCGCGCGCGGAACGGCAGTTCGACTCTCTGCGCAAGCTCACCAATTCCATGCTGTTCGAGTTTCACGATTCCATCGAGAACCTGCCCGGGTCCACCTCGGCGCGCCAGATGGTGGTGCGGCGGGCTCTCGAATATCTGAACGAGATGGACCGAGACGCGCACGGCAACCCCGCCGTCCAGCGCGATCTTGCCGCGGCCTACGAACGCATAGCCCGGATCCAAGGCGAGCAGTATCGCGCCCATTTAGGCGGAGCAGGGGCCGCGGAGCAGTCCAGACAACTCCTCGAGAGAGCGCTGGCGATTCGCCGGAATTTGGCGGCGGGCAATCCCGGCGATCTGAATCTGCAATTTGATCTTCTCGACACGATAGTCAATGTCGCGACGATCTACTACGTGGCGGGCGACCTGGATCGCGCTTTGCAACTACAGCAACTGGGATTGCAGATCGAAGAACGGCTGGCGGTGAGCCATCACTCCGAAGAACTCCAGTATCGAACCGCAAGCACGCTGATCGGCATCGGCGTGCTCAAGTACGGTTTCGGCGACTACGAGCGCGCGCTCGATTACGAGCGGCGCAGTTTGAAGATCAAAGAAACGCTGCTCACCGCGAATCCGGCAAGCTTCCGGGCGCAGCGCCAAGTCCTGATTTCTCATTACTGGCTCGGAGACACGCTGAAGCGGGAGAAGAAATACGCGGAAGCTGCCGGCGAGTACCGGGAGTCGGTCGCCGAAGCCGATCGCTTGTTAGCGAACGATCCGAACAACACAGATTTGCAGCGTCTCGAAGAAGGGGCCGAGGATCAGCTGTGCACGATACTAGCGTATGCGGGCAAATTGTCCGAAGTCGCCAGCCATTGCCGGAAAGCAATCTCGATGAGTGAGGGGATGGTGGGGGCGGACAAAAAGAATGTGCAAGCGGCCGCCGACCTGGCCTCCGCCAACTTGTCCGCCGCCACCGCTTATTATCAGATGCGCCTGCAGCGCCAAGCGCTGCCGTACGGGCAACGAGCGGACCGCATTTACAAGGAAGTGGAAACGCTGGACCCCGACTCGGTCTCCAACAGCATCGACCACGGCGAAACTCTCCTGCTGGTGGGCCGGATCGAGGCCCGACTGGGACAGCCTTCATCGGCGCGGAAAGATATGGACCGCGCGCGGGAATTGATTCGCCGGACAGTGGAGCGGAGTCCCAAGAATCGCTATTACAAAGACTCGCTCGATGAGGTGGAAGCGGCAATACAAGTGCTTCCGCGCTAGGGCCGCTCCACGTGCCGCAGAACGGGCCTGATGTCGGTCATTATCGGAGTCTATTTCGTTAGAGCGCGGGCGCCAGTCTCCGTGACGCGCATCAGCGTTCCAACTGGATAACTTCCGGATGGGCCGTGATCCAGGCGCAATCCACTTTCGGATCAGCTAGACTCCGGTCGTTTTCACCCGATATGCACTCGCGGGAAAATCATCAGACTTTTACGCCGGAAACGTCCCAGCTTCGCACGGCTCACGTGGTGTTTGCCGATATAGTCAGCTACTCGCTGATGGCTACTGATGATCAGAGTCGCGCAGTGGGCCAGCTCCAGTCCATCGTCCGCGAGCTGCTGGGATTCGAGCAGGCGCTGGCGGCCGACGAATTGATCTGTCTTCCTACGGGAGATGGCATGACCATCGTATGCTTCGGCGAACCGACGGCAGCGGGTGTCGGCGGGCGCGCCAATCCGATTGCTTTCGCCCAGATCTGCCTCTGCGTGCGGGGTTGCCACAGAAGCAGAACGGTTATCGAGATCAAGAGGAATGCCGTTCCGACTTCGGTTAGAGCAGCGTAGGGAGTTAGACGCCTTCAGGCAAGCCAACCCCTCGTTGGCCCCTGGCCTGCTCATACCTCACTATGGAAAACTCCATGAAATACGTTGCGTTTGCAGGCTTACTGTTGTGCGGCTGCCGGCGAAACACTTCCCGCAACCCAGCGAGCTTACACGCGGACTTTCGCAAACAACTGCGAACATGGGCCGCGTCAACCAACCGGACGGGAGAATTAGGAAAAACAGAATTTGGCTGTGGCGGTAGGGACGATCATTGCTGATCGCCCCCCGCACAGATCCGTACGTGCGCGTCTACGCATACGGCTCCCGCCTCGGATGGCTGGCGTCAAAGCGCTGCATAGGATAAGGATGTAAGACACGGGGGACTGGAATCCATTTTGCCAAGAGCCGGTTGAGCCGGTCCAGGGGGATACGACGGCGTTGGCTGCGCCGCGATAACGCGCGCCACCAGACCCAACGCAGCCGCCAGCGGAAAAGGCCGAGCCGAGGCAAGTTACCGGGAACCGCGTGGTATTGGTAATAGCCGGAGGTTACCTTGCGGAGCCATGCACCCACGGACGCGATCGGCTCGTGACGGCGGCGCTTCAGCTCCGCTTTGATTGCTTGGAGCTTGGCCACCAGCCGTTTCTTGGCCGTCTCACGCCATACGATGAACGCTCCATCCTTCCGGCGCTTCCCACAATAGTGTGTGAAGCCCAGAAATGTGAAGGTTTCCATCCCCTACAACATGCCGGTTTATCCCGGCGCACCCCCGGCATGGATTTGCCCGCCCCGCTGGTCCCGGATGTCATCATCCAACGCTGGCAGCAGTTGACAGAGAAGACCGCGACCCTCGATGCCAACCGCTTTATTTGCCTGAACACCTGTTGGGACTGCTGTGGCACCCGCTTCCACTCTTGCGCCCATTCCGACCGCTTCAACCGCTGCCGCTGCACCAGCTTCCGCAAGCGGCGAGACCATCATTACCACGCTGGCCGCTTGCATGCCCTGTGCCTGATCCACGTTTGAGGGCTGGAACATGGGCGCATCCCCAACGAGGCCTCCGGTGACTACACGATTCACCAGCTTTGCCGTGGCTGGCACCAGATTGGCAACTGCTTCGCACCGCCGATCAAATAATCTACGCAATTGCCGAAGCCCTGTGAGCAATCCCTCCCGTCAGGATCGGTGTAGCGGAGCGGGTTGTCGCGAACAAAGTTACCGAACGTGGGAGGGTGCGTGCTCGAATGACCCGCCCTGCCAGGATGGCGCAGCCCCAGGAACTGTTTCCGAGAACCCCCTGGCGATAGCTTCCGGCGATTATAACGCCCACGATGGCGCGGCTCATCGAGATTTCACCGACCGAGCGTTGATCAATTTGAAATCGTGAGCGCATGTATTCTCGCGTGCGCTGTCCTTCTGGTGCGTGTCAGATTGACTCTCGCTCGCGATTCTTCCAGGGCACGCTGACAACGCTTTAGCTCGTCAGCCGCAACTTCACCGAATGGCGGCGCCGGGGTCGGCGCGAATCTTGTTGCCGACGCTCTGGAAGCCAAAGGCTGGACGGTACGCTTCCTCGGAACTAACCTACCGCACCATTCGGTTTTAACCGCCATCGAAGAGATTTCTGCCGACATGCTCTGTATTTCCACCACGAATCGTGGCCAATCTTCCTTCTGTGGCGGATCTGGTGCGAACTGTCCGCAGCAAGCTTAAGGAAAGTGCTCCGAAGATTGTGCTAGGCGGAGCGGCTTACCGGGGGGCAACCCAATTTGCCCGGGACATCGGACCACCAGCGGAAGCGGTCACTGATCTGCGACAGGCTCTGGCGACGTATTGCGCCTAGCAGCTCGGGCCTAAATGGTCCCTTTTTAAGGGGCAGCGGGTTCTCTCACCTTAGAACCCGCGATCGCAGGAGTTCGTGCATGGTATCAGTGGATTAGCCAGATCAACGCAGCCCATCCCGAATATGGCAATCGTGAACCGCAGAAAAGCAAGATTGGTTGCCGACTTGAGGTCGTGGGCCGCTCTCGGCTTGCCGGCTCCGTGTGCATGGCTCAGCAAGGATACGGATGCGCCCTTAACCGCTTTGTCGAGCGATGGTCGCTGTCCTTAATGAGGGCCCGCTCTTTCATTAGCCCTGTTTATGGAAGGATGGCCGACCATACATCTGCTATCCGGACAACACATTTCTAATGACATGTTTACGAGGGAGTTCCGCCACTAACGGCGCGTGACGCTATTTCCCAGCGGGCACCTTGCGCAGAAGTTCGTCGAAGAAGTTCAGTAGCGTGACGATCTCATGCCCCTGCTTGGGCGCGGGATCGACGCCGGTCATCACCTCGATCGTCAAAAATGCCCCTCGCCCAAGCGGCGCAATCCCGGACATGACGTTGCTTACCGGCGTTCATGAAGGCGGTGTATGCAACGGAGTCCCAACAACGCCCGCTTCCCGCAAGAGCCGATATATGATCGGAGCCCGGGGGTGCGCTTCATCCATGAAGTCCCCGCTCGTTGCGCGAGTGGCGTATGGAGAATACGACCCGGCGACAGTTATGTCTCTCGCTGCCATTTCGGCGCGAATCCAGGAATCGTCGTAGCCGCCGCGCTTCGTATAGAACTCATACGCCAGATGATGAATCGGCGCGAGAAACACAACGACGCGAGTGTGGTGCGACTCGAGATCGTCGAGGAAATGGCGAAGCAGCTCTTGCCCGAACTCGCCAGGCCGCGAAGTCATGCGCCAGCGAATCATATCGGCGTCCAGCTTGCCCAGATTCGCGGCCACAAAGGCATCGATCTCAGCCGGGACCGCGTTGCGCTGAGCGAGAGGAAGACCCCATGAGCCGTCCTGGAGCACGTGAAATCCGGCGTAGTCGTCCGGAACCGCCTTCCACTGCATCCCCGCCAATAACTGCAGGCCGGACTTTAGACGTTCGACTGAAAGCAAGCCATCGCCGGACCGACGCTGCTTCAACCCATAACGAGCAAGGGCCTTGTTGAAATAGTAAACGTCCGCCGACCAGTTTGGCGGCAAGCGCTCATGAACGAGCTGAGGATCCAGTTCGAGTAGCACAAGCCTTGGTACTCTTTTCACTTCCGTACATTCCTCAAAAAGGGAGACCGCGTCGTCCAGACCCGCCGCGGCGAAGGCCAGATTCAGAGCGCTCTTTGGCGAAAACCACGACGCCGAAATCTGAGCAGCTCGGCTCCCGCCAAGAATGAGGACGTCTCTTGGCCGAGGCAGCCTCGCAACAGCCGCGAATTTCAACGCTCCATCTTCGTCCGTCCAAATGCTTTGTCCCTGCAGCATCGCATCGGCTGCGCTGTTGGCGCCGCGCATCTCCCAGCGCAGAACGACCGCAGTATTCAGAGCCCAGTTGCCAAGAGCAATCGCGAAAACCAGAGGCAGGAAACCAGCCAGGCGGAGGATGAGGCGGAATGGTTCCGAACGTTGCATGTTTTTCAGAACTGAAAGTAAATAAACGGTGCCTGATTATGATTTGCCAGGGTCAGTAGTGCGATCACTCCTGCATAGTACACTCCCCAACGCACCCACGCTGGCGCCATCGCTATGCGCGGACGCAGCGGACCACTCGCCTGTAAGAATTGAACCGTCTCAACGGTGCAAATGATCAGTAGAGCGCGTACGAGGAAGGTCGGCGAGAATCCAATTGCTGGGAGCTCCTGTGCCAGTGCGGAAGGGTTCATAATATTCCCCCATCCGATGAATAGTCGGCGGATAACATGGAACGACTGAGCTAGACTCTCGCCGCGGAAAAAGATGAATGCGAACGCCATCAAAAGAAAGACGAAAATGGTGCGTGCGACTCTCACGGGCCGCGCCCAGAAGGAATGGAGGGTCCGTCCCGAACGCGAGAACGCACGGCCGCAGATCAGCTCGGTGACGCGATAAGACCCGTGAAGAAGGCCCGAAACCAGATAGTTCCATTGAGCGCCATGCCACAACCCGTTTGCCAGGAAAGCCGTCATGATGCTGGCACAGATGCGGACCATTCCGGGTCGCCTTCCGCAAAGAGGAAAGAAGACGTAGTCGCGCATCCAAAGTGAAAGCGAAATATGCCATCTCTTCCAATATTCCGCCATCGAGTCAGCATGGAAGGGGCGATTGAAATTTTGGGAGAGGCGAAACCCCAGAATCTGTGCCGTTCCGATAGCGATGTCCGAATAGCCCGAGAAATCGCAGAAGATCTGAAAGGGAAAACACACGGCCGCGAACGCGACCAGTGGCCCTGAACACAAATCGAGATGGGCATAGACAGGATTGACTACGTTACCCAGCCGGTCTGCTACGACGTATTTCTCATAAAGCCCCCAAGCTACCAGTTGAAGTCCGGCGGCCGCGTTCGCGGAGCTGAACGCATGCACTTCCCTGAATTGTGGAATCAGATTCTGAGGACGTTCGATGGGTCCGGCCGCGAGTTGCGGGAAGAACAAAACATAAACTGCAAACACGGCAAGCGAACGTTCGGCCGGCTGCCTGCCCCGATAGACCTCGATCGTGTATGCCATGGCTTGGAAAGTGTGGAACGAGAGGCCCAAAGGAATGGGCCCGACTGGGATCCCCAGCACCGAGGGGCCGTACTTGAAGGCCGCCATCAAGCCCAGATTGGCGGATAGGCTCAAACCGAGCCAGGCCTTTCGGGACCGCCCGGAAGCTTTCTCGATGCAGATCCCGGCGCAATAGTCCAGCAAAATCAGAACGAACACGACAAAGATGTACTGCGGAGTAAACGAAAGGTAAAATAGTACGCTCGCGGCAAGCAGTATAAGTATTCGTCTGGCTTGGGGAAGCAGGAAATATAGAAACACAACCGCCGTGAAGAAGAGAGCGAAGGTGATCGAGAAGAAACTCATTGTCTCGACGAATTGTGGAGCAGCGAATGATAGTCGGCCTTGCCATTTGCCAGGCGAGGAATCTGGCTCACTTTTCGAAGTTCGAAGCCCGATGGGTGAATATGAAGGCGGGCCGACAACCCTTCTATGTCAGGAGTGGGGCCTTGACGTTCTTCACAGAAGATTACGATGCGATCATTCTCGTTGACGGCTGCAACCGGCCCGGCGTCCGAGAGCAGCTCTTCGACTTCATCCAGACTGATTCGCCAGCCGAAGACCTTCACGAAACGCGCCCTTCGGCCGCTCACGTAAAACAGGCCCCGATCATCGTAGTAGCCCAGATCGCCGGTATGGAGCTTGCCGCCCAATTCGTAGCCCGCGGCGAGGTCCAATGGTTCCGAGGCGTAGCCCATCATCACGTTTGGGCCCTCGTAGACTAACTCGCCTTCCTGCGAGGGACCGCAGCACCGCCCGTCGGCTTCCACGGAAAGCCGCCCGCCGGGCAGGGCGAAACCAACGGAACGGGCGGCAGCGGGGAGCATTGAGGGGGGGAGGCCCGAAATGCGGGCGGTTGCTTCGGCCTGGCCGTACATGATGTGGAGAGATCCTCCGCGCCGTGTCGCAGACTCGTGAAACTTTCGAACGAGACTCTCCGCGAGACGCCCGCCGATTTGGACGAATTTCTTCAATTGCGGGACCCGGAGGAAGTCCAGATCCAGCCTGTCCAGCGCCTGATAGAAGTACGGTGTGCCGCCGATCCCGCTGCATTCGGCTTCCCTTACGATGTCCCAAAAAGCGCGCGTGACGATGCGATGGCGAGTGAGGACAAAACTCCCGCCGGCCGCCAAGTGGGTATGCACCAGGGATTGGGCATATCCATTAAAAATCGGCGTCGTCAACATGGCGCGATCAAGATCCGTGTTTAACAGGACCTGGTTAATTGAAGCCGCATTGCTCTGGAGGTTACGCCAGGAAAGGCGCACCAGCTTGGGCGACCCTGTCGAACCGGATGTGGAAATCAGAAGAGCAACGTCGGGATGGATCTCGCAACGGCCCGGCCGGAGTGAGCACAATAGCACGTGTTGAGTGCCGAGCGCCGTGGCCGAGTATTGAGCAGAGATTCCGCTGTCCAGCGCTTGCGACGCCGGGGCCACAATAAAATCGGGCTGAAAACGCCGGATCAGGTTCAACGCCAGTGGGGAATCCAACTCGGGGTCCAACATCGCGACCGCGTGGCCGCATTCGATCGATCCGAGGTACGCAATCAGCGAGGCCGCATCGTTGAGAGCAAATATGAACCCCAGGGCTTTCCGAGTGAACGGCAGTTTGTCGGAGAACGATCGCATGGATCGGGTCAGTTCGGCACGGGTGAACCATCTCTCGGAGTCAGCGTCCCAGACGGCTTTCGAGGAAGGGTCGTGGTCGGATGTGAGGAAGGTACGGCTATCCATCCGTCCACCTGCCGTGTCTCCGGAGGATTGCTTCCGCATCCTGGAAGCTCGTTAGTTCCACGACATCGGCGGGCTCGAGACGAACGCCGAACTCATCTTCGATAGCCACAACCAGTTGAAGGTGCCCCACGGAATCCCATGTTCGCGTCTGATTCGCCTGGACAGAACTCACGTCGAGAGTTTTAGGCAAGGCGAGCCCCCGCCGGAAGGCGGATTGGAGACGATCCCGCGAAGTCACCCAAATAAGTTTACTCTGCCGGGCAGTCTGTCGCCGGATCATCGCTCTGGATGCGCCCGCGCTACGCTTTCGTCCTGCCGGTCAAGGTGCCCCAACGGGCGGGCCGAGCAATCTTCGTTTTTAATATTAGAAATAGGACAGGCTGACCGGGGAGCAATGCGAAGCTATCGGACGGTTGACGATTGCCATTTAATGAAAATCGAACAGATGCTTGACGTGTGGTTTCCCGTAAGCGCCCGCATTAGAAAGGCGTCCGGCGCGTCACCGTCCGTGACAAGATAGATGGAGCAACTCCAAGAGTGGCTTCGGGCAATCCAAAAGGATCAAACGAAGGCCCCGCCCGAGATTGCAACCGTCATAACCAAGATTGGAACACACTTGCTCTTGGGTTTCCGTCGGTAGGTCCTGTATAACGGCGCATCCGTCCCCTACTTCTTCGAATTCGGGGTTTGGGGCGGAGTTGAAGAGCGGCCAAAAAGTAAGGGAAGGATGGTCGACCGTCCGGGAGTTAAGCGACAGTGCTCGCCTTAAGGCGGCCCGCAAGGCGGTTTGGTGTGCCTCGAATTGAAACGCGCGGCAAGGAGCGCGGGACGTTCTTTTCATTACCATGGTGAAATGCGCCGCTCATTTCTTCTTCCGTTCCTGCTGGCCGCGCTGTTCATCTCCTGCGCCCGCAAACCAAAGGTTGATGTCGTGTTGAGAAATGGCCGTTTGTGTGACGGATCCAGTTCGCCGTGCACTGCGGGAGGCGAACGAGGGCGTCCGCCCCACCTTCAACCAACTAATTATCGAGCTTCGGCGGGACTTCTGTGCCGCGGCGAAGAGACGCTGGCTGCTCTTGTGCCGCAGCGCACCATTCAGTCGACAGGTATAATCAGCGTCTGCGAGCCTACCGTGCCGCCCACTGAAAAGGTCAGCGGAACGGCGTCACTCGCGGCTACATTGGGTACGACAACGTTGAATTGGTAGAGTCCGACGAACGACGCTACCAGGCCCTGGTATTTGACTTCCGCGGGCACTCCGGCGAAAGAAATCCGGAACTGCGACTGCAGCTCGTTGGTTTGCTCCTCGATCTGGCCCGCGGGAATGGAAGGTGTGACAGGCCCAAATCCGATGCCGTACAACATGATCGTGTCGCCGGACTTGGCGCGCGCGGTTCTTACCGCAGAAGTCAGGCCCGGAGGAAGAACGTAAGTAACGCCATCCGGGAAAAGCGCCGCCACGTATTGGCCGGCACTCGCGCTGAACGCGGATGGAGCAAGCAATCCTGGCTCCAGCGAATTTACGTTCACCATATAAGCTGAGCTCGTTCCGCCCGCCGTCGTGACCACCACAGGCTGTGGTCCCGTTCCTATATCGGAAGGCACCTGCGCGTTCACCTGATTCTGGTTCACGTAATCGATGAACGCGCTCTCGCCTCCCACGGTCACAGTGGTTCCCCCGAGAGTGGTGGGCGCCTGCGTTCCGACGAAGTCCGTGCCGGCCCAAGTTTGATTCAGTACAGTGCCGAGATTATTGCCGTAGATCTCCATCCAGGTGCCGGGGGCGATGGAGCTAAACGCGCCATATTGGTCCGCGCTGATCACGCCCTGCGAAGAGATGTACGGGGTCAGATCCGACGTGGCCGTAACCACGCCGGTTATCGTGGCGCTCGGCGTCAACGCTACTTGCAAGGGATTGCAAGGGGACGCGCCGGCGCATTGCGGCTGCGGAAAGGTCATCATGGGAACCGGGAAATTCGAGTAATAAATGTTGAAGGTTGGGCCGTTCGTTTCCGTGATCGTTTGCACGATGGACAAGGCGGTAGGGCCGAAGGAAGTGTAAAATATGCCGGTGTTCTGGTCCTGAAAGGTAGCGATCATGGGCGACAGCCCGTTGCCCGAGTAGACCAGCACGGCAGAGAAAGTTCCACCCGCACCGATTCCTGTAAAAGGACCACTCAGCGTGCACGTGGTATTGGTCCCGTCGAACGAACAGGAACCCCACGTGACCACCGCCTGTGGTTGGCCTTGGGCGTTTATTCCGGACCCGGTAAGGGTCACGTTTTGGTTGGTGGGGCCGAAACTAATAATTGTTGCGAACGCGCACGGTGATATTGCGGCTAAAGACACTGCTAGGACTGCTGGTATGGCGTTGAACTTCATTTTGTAGGGACCTACGCTCCATCGGATAAGTGCGGCGGATAAATGTGTATGTTCTCCTACGCCCGCCTAACAAAAGTATACGGCAAGTCTTTGTGGGCAACAAACACGACGGTGGTTGCTCAGGCGCGTATCGAGCACAGGAGATGAGCCGGACGAGGGCGTCTGCCCCACTTTCAACCAACTACTGGTCGAGCTTTGAGGGGGGCTGGAGACTAACCCGCCATGCCCAAATAGCGAAAGCCGAAGCGCTCCAGCCGGCCACGATAATCTTGGGGAATCCGTTGAGTCCAGTTGGGCGCTGTTTGGGCGGCCGCTGGCGCGGCTATTGAGCGACGTACCCGTAGCGCGCTGGCGCCGCGGACGTCGGCAGAGAGCGCCATTTGAAAAATTCAGCCCAGTTTACTCGATCAAGAACTGCATTGTGCCTGGTTAACGGCGCATCCTTCCATTGCTTTTTCAAATTCGGGGTTGGCGGCAAAGTCGGGCGATCCAAAAAGCATTTCCCAGTTCATATAAAGCAGACGTGGTAAGCTTCAGTCATGCTCAAGCAAGTCGTTCGGTGTAGCGTGTGCCTGCGTGTCCACGAGGTGTACGAGCTACTGGACAAAAAACAGCTTGTGAATGGGAGCGTTACCTTTACCTGCCCTTTCAAAAAGACTGTCGGGCACTATCGGATCGAGAATCTCGGGACATGGCACACAAAGAACTAGGTGGCCAAGTCGGAGAATACTGAGCCGAACGTAGCCAAATCCAATGCAACATCAACACCACGCGGACATTAGCGAGACCTTTCATTCTAAGCGGGTTGATTCCCAAAACTTGATCTTGGTGGTCAATACCGAGAACTATGTGATGGCCGAGTACAGTCGAAAGACCGGCGAGACTGTCTGGCACCGCCTCGTCAACATTTCCCAAAGAGAGCGCGTGGAACAGTGGTTGGGACAGAACTACCCCAGCCAACCCATATCTGCACCTAAGACACCTCCTTCTGCAGGCACTTTCAAACGTACCGCCAAGAAATAACTTCTCTTTATCTGCGCTGCCGCCCCACCGCAGGGGCTGACTCAAACCCCTTCATCCGCCACACGGTTCAGGGCTTCTATGAACTGGCGGCGTCGCTCCATCGCTTCGTGCAACCTCATGGGCGACCCGCAAGGCCACCCGCGCCGCCGGACACCTGACTGCCGGACGCTTTAGCAGACGGCTTACGTCGTTTTGCGCGGTCGTATAGTGTGACCATCGTTCGGTAACGGAAACGCGCAAACCGGAAACTGGCTCGATCCTTTTGCGAAGGAAGTTCGCATTGCGCCTGTGCTTCCGAAACCATCCGTACGATCTGAGCGAGCAAGGTATCGGAGCCTACACGATCCGCTCGAATGATCAGCGATCCGTTCGCGTTCACGGTGGCTCCCGTCACGCGGTCACCGGTTTTCTTCTCGACGGGGATCGGCTCGCCCGAGATCATCGATTCGTCAATGCTGCTCGTACCTTCCAGCACAACCCCATCGACGGGGACCTTTTCGCCGGGGCGCACGCGAAGACGGTCACCCGCCTTCACCTGTTGCAGCGGTAAATTGGACTCCGAGCCGTCCTTGCCCACGACTCGAGCCGTTTTTGGGGCGAGCCCTAGTAGGGCGCGGATTGCGGCTCCTGGCTGGCTTTGCGCTCTCAATTCCAGAACCTGCCCGAGAAGCACGAGAGTCGTGATCGCCGCCGCTGCCTCGAAGTAAACGGCCACTCCACCCGTTTCATTGCCAGTCAACATCACAACGCGTATTTCTCGTCGTGCAGTTGCGAATCGCCTCGGCTCACCGCTAATCGCCCGCGCTCGAGGCCCGTCATGAATTCATGCTTTTCCAGTTCTTTGCGGCGCTCGTCGTAGACGGACACGCTGTCCCTTTTGTATGGTTCAGCAGTTGCTGTAGCGACGGTCATAAATTTCCATTTCCGCGGAGTGCGCCAACCCATCGTCGTCCGGACCGCGTACAATCCGCCGCGAGAAATGTTCTAATCTTGCTAAAATTGTGCGATAACGCCTGAAGAGCGCTGGAAGGGGTGCGTCTCAGTGGAACCGGGGAATAGTGCGCCAACCGTGGAAGATCGCCGCGCCGCGGAGGTGCGCCAACAACTGGACCGCATCCTATCCGATTCCGCCTTCTCCGGCGCGAATCGCCGGAGCCGCCTGCTTCGTTATCTGGTAGAAAAGACTCTCGAAGACCACTCGGACGCTCTTAAGGAATCCGTGATCGCGATTGAGGTTTTCGAGCGGGCCCCGGATTACGATCCTCAGATCGATTCGGTTGTTCGCGTGGAAGTGGGGCGATTGCGAACTCGCCTGGCCGAGTATTACGCCAAGGCGGGTCCGGGCGAGCCGGTGCACATCGAAATTCCGAAAGGCGGCTACCGGCCGGTATTTGTTTTTCGCGACAGTGCCGCGAAAACCAGTGCGCCGACGCTTCCGGAGAAAACGCCTCCACGCGCGCGATTGCGAAACTGGAAATCGATTGCGGCAGTCGCCGCGATCCTGGCAGCGTTGGGGATTTGGCGCATCCGCACACCCCCTCCGATAACACCCGCGGCCATCGCGGTGCTTCCGTTCCTCAACCTGAGCGGAGACGCCGCCGATGAATATCTCGGCGACGGCATCAGCGAAGAGTTGACCGAAACGCTATCCGAGTTCAACGAGCTGAGGGTGGTCGCGCGCACCTCCGCGTTTCAATACAAGGGAAAGAGCGCGGATGCGCGCGAGATCGGGCGGAATCTGCGAGTGGGAGCAATGGTCGAAGGCAGCGTCGCCCGGCGCGGAGCCCAGCTTCACGTGGTTGCCCAGCTCATTCGCACTGGCGACGGTTACCATCTCTGGTCGCACACCTACGATGCCACGCTGGCGGAGCTTCCTTTGGTGGAAGCCGGTATTGCGCGGTCGGCGCGCGAAGTGCTTTCGCCATCGGCGGCAACGGCAGGGGCCAAAGAGATCTCCACCACGCGCAACGCCGAAGCCCACAATCTTTATCTGCGCGCCGCGTACGAGCTGAACCGGCGTACCGCGGCTTCCGTTAGGCAAGCAATGGCATTGGCGGCGCAGGCTTTGGAAAAGGATCCGTCCTTCGCCCAGCCGTATGTCGTCATGGCGGCGGGCGAATCGCAGTTGAACACGCTGCTGGCGCAAAGTCCGCACGCGGGCGCCGAGCGCGCTCTGGCGGATACAGCAAAGGCCCTCGCGCTGGATCCGGGAAACAGCGGCGCTCACGCCCAGAAGGCCCTGCTGGCTTATACCGATCAATGGGACTGGCCGCAGGCGGAACGCGAGTTTCGGTTGGCACTTGCGGCCGGCTCCCATGGATCCGCGGAGAGCCTCTATGGTTGGTCTCTGATGACGCGCGGCCGTTTCGCCGAAGCGCGAAGACATTTGCAAATCGCCGCCGAGTTGGACCCTCTATCCCTGGGTCCTCAATTGAATCAGGTTTCGGAACTGCTGAACGAGCGAAATTACCCCGAAGCGATGCGCAAGGTGGAGCAGATCCTCAGAACTGCTCCTGTCAACCCTGCCGCGCTTTACCTGGCCTTCGCCGTCGCGTATTGGCAGCGAGATTGTCCAGCGGCAACCGCGTGGAACCGGAAGCTCATGGACGCGTATCCGGAGGCGTTGAGCGCCGCCATGGCGCAGGAGGGCGCCGAAGCCGTGTGCGGCCGCCCAATCCACGCCAAAGGCGGCTTAGCAGACTGGCTGAGGAAGCATCCGTCCGCGTATATCTCCCCCTATTCCATGGCTGCGGCGTACGCGATTGGAAACGATGCCGAACACGCCATGTCCCAACTGCAGAAATCCGCAGAGCTTCGCGAACCGGTGCTCATGGCTCTCAAAGTCGACCGAGTGTTCGACTCGATCCGACAGGATCCCCGGTTTATCGCGCTAGAGCGCCGTCTCGGATTGCTCGACTGACCTCTCGGCGCTTCGCGGCCAACAGCGCGCCAATGCCGACGGCAAGAGCGCACCAGCTTCTGGGCTCCGGAACTCCGCTCGGGGGAGGGCCGACATTGGAAGTCGCGCTGAGTTGAACCTCGTCGAAGGCAACGACGCCGGGCTCGCTCGGATCCGCGAATCCGATCGTGATATCGCCGGTCGGAGCTGTCCCACCAGTCGCGAAGGTCAGTGTGTCCAAGGAGAACGTGCCCGGCGTTGGCGTCAACTGGTTCTTGTCCGTCGCGAGAACGTCCGCACCGGCGGATAGGGTAGCGACGTATCCGCTATAGCCGGCTAGATTTGATGGAAACGCCCCCACGTCGAACGTTAGGGTGTAGGTTGTGTTCGCCGCCCAGGCGGTCGAGAGAGTCTGCGAGACGCTCTCATGGTCACTTTCGCTGGGGTCGTCGCCGAAGACTAAAATCTGGGTGCCGTTCGGGATCGACGCGGCTGGGTAGACCTCCGACGGCGGCGCATAAAAGATGCCGGTGCCCGTCCAGCCGTCTCCTACCGCCTCGTATCCGGACCCACCCAACGACGGGAGTTCGAAGCTTGGATTGGTGATGGTGATCGATCCCGCCAGCCCCGGTCGTGAGAGGACGGCCAACGCGGCTATTGTCAGAAGAGATATTGTCAGTTTCATGATTTCGGTTACTCCTTACGGCAAGATTTCTTGGCTCTCTAAGGAATAGAGGAAGCGAAACTAGGTATGAAGCTACAGCAGGTTGGTAACGTACGTTACGTCGAGTGGAATGAATGACCTGCGGGTTAAAGGATGGTAGCTAACTATGGACTTGTCCCCATTTTTGACACAAGCAGTCTCCAGAAACTCAACCCGTAACTTCGGGCACGGGAATAAGTTGCAGATTCAGTGAAGCGGCCTGTCGGGAGAGCCATTTCATCTGGTGCTGACGGTATCTTGCTTCGTAGGCTGCCATTCCTTTGTCGAAGTATTCAGTGCCGAACTTCATCATTCTATAAATCAGTCTTGCCAGCTTGTGCGCCATCGCGGTGATCGCTTTGGGAGCACCGAGCTTGGATCGTAACCTCCGAAAGTTTGCTCCCAGAGCGCTTTGGCTTCGGATGAGGCTCCATGCGGCGAGCCTCAGTGCGGTGGCGGCGCGATTTACAACTTGGCGGGTTCCGCTCTTCAGGATTTTGCCCCCGCTAATCCTGTTGTCTGGACACAACCCCAGCCAGGAGGCAAACTGCTTCTCTGTTTTCCAGCGGCTCATGTCCACACCGACTTCGGAAATGATGGTCTGCACGGTCTGGACTTGCAGGCCCGCGACCTTCGTCAGGTCGACTCCTGTAATACGGTACAGGTGGTCCTTGAGGCTGAAACGCGGCCCCTGCTTTGGTGCGGGAAGCACGGCGGGATCGGAGCTTGTTCCGGCCTCGGATTTCGATTTCATCGTTTTCAGATGCTGCTCGATTCGCTGATCGCATACTGCAATCTTGAGAACGTAGAGATCGTAAAGCTCAAGACTTTGCTCCAGCACGAACAGCAACTCCTCGCGCCAGTTGCCTTCCAGACTTCGCGCGATTTCCCCTCGGCTGGCGCGCACGCGGCCATGTTTGAGAGTGGATAATCTGTCCGGGTCACGTTCGCCGGCGACGATCGCGCGCAGGATCGCCATACCGGTTACTCCACTGATATCGCTGATGACATTGGCTAACTGCACGTTCATCTGCGTCAGCGTTTTCTGCATGTGCTGAATACATGTACTGCCCGCAGCCACCAGATTCTCCCTCTGCCGAAGGTAGGTTCGCAAAATCTGGATTTCCTCCGTCGGACGAAACGAATTGTTTAACAGTCCGAAGGTGTGCAGCTTCTGTAGCCATTGGCATTCCAGCACGTCGGTCTTGCGTCCCGGCAGCGTCTTCGTGTGCCTCGCATTCACCACGTTGACCTGAAATCCGTAGCTCTCCAGAATCTGGAAAAGGGCGATCCAATAAACGCCCGTTGCCTGCATGACGACGGTCTCTATGCCGCACACCTTCAACCACTGCGCCATTCGATGCAGGTCCGAGGTGAAGCTTCCGAATGTTTGCACTGGCTGGGGATCTCGCCCTCCAGGTACCGCGACATAATGTTCGGCGCTGCCCACATCGATCCCCGCCGCGTTCCTGTTCAGCGCAGAGAGTCCTTCATCCCACTCTCTCTTTGTCTTATTTTTCGTCTTCTTCGTCTTAGGTATTTTCGCCATCGTCAGTCCTCATCCATTTTGAAAATGGGGACGAGACCCGGCCCGGTTGCGATCGGTTTGAAAATGTCTCCAACGGGGTCGAGCCCGCTGATTGCTCAGCGACCTGCCACCAAATCACTGACCGCCATCACCGGAACCATGGTTAAGAACGGGCACTCACGCACCAAATGTTTGTCGGCTGTTAGCTGCCGAGTCGCGTCCTCCGTTCAGCCTCCCATATCGCGCGCCGTTTCTGTCAGCACTGACGGCGCGGCCGCCGTTTTCTGGTTAAGACTCAAAATCCATTCAAAGGAGAATTGAGTCATGGGGTTGTCGAGAAGGATGTTCACCAAGGAGTTCAAACTGGCCGCGGTGCGGCGGCTGGAGGAAGGGGTTTCCATCGGCGAGGTGGCACGAGCGTTGGAAGTGAACGCGAACGTGCTGCACCGCTGGCGGCGTGAGTTCCGGCAAGGGCCAGGCAATGTGTTTCCGGGCAACGGGAAGCCGCGTTGGTCCGAAGGGCGGATGAACGCGAAAAGCGTTCCGGGATGAAGACGAACACGATTAAGCTCGCTTTGACTGAGAGGGCCACAGGAACTTGCCGTGGAGGGGGACTAGGTGATCGGGAACAATCGCTCAAGCACGCTCGGTTTCCGTGAGCTCTCCCCAGGCTCCTTGGGCATGACGTGAAATATCTCTACGCCCGCGTTATAGTTCCCGCCGGGCAGTTCTTTGCAGTGGCGCACGATGCCGAATGCTTCGTTCGAGGCGGTTTCTATCGCGACAGTCTCTTTCAATTTTAGCGGAGTGGGAATCTCCAATCCCATGCCTTGCCTCGACAGATCAACGACAAGGGCGTTCGTTTGGGAACCCAAACTGTCGGCAAGTATGCGTACCTCCTGAGTGACCGGAAATCGTTCGTCGACGCGCCGGTCTGCTGCCTTCCGGTTCTCCATGACAACGCAAGTCTCGTACGTGCTGCCAGTCTGGCGACAAGAAATTATCCCCCCGTTGCGGCACTCAGAGCCGAATTCGACGGAAACGGAGCTCCCTACCTTCAAAGGCTGCTTGACCGCTATCGAGAGCGCCTGAGTCTTGATCTCCTGTATGATTCCAACCAATTTGAGATTGGATGTTTTGATCAAGACGCCAATGCCGCGGCCGAATGGCGAAGGCGCGCCTTGGTGCTCTGCGTGATCCTGTACTCTCCCCGCGCCGGGGTTTCGCGCTGCGGTGTCCGCCAATTCGTAGCAAGCCTGCATGCCTTGCTTTGGAGCACACAAAAGGCCATTTTTCTGCCGCTTGCGCTGATCTCGTCCATCTTACTGAATCAATTGCAGCTTCGATATATTAGCTTTCTGTTCGCATAAGGCGAGCAC
>Ga0302325_10006056_pt1 | contig 27330 bp, 20 predicted proteins | sample Palsa_T0_2_FD_201948 | JGI IMG/M metagenome (GOLD analysis project Ga0302325, IMG submission 201948) | Peat permafrost microbial communities from Stordalen Mire near Abisko, Sweden - Palsa_T0_2 | ecosystem: Environmental > Terrestrial > Soil > Palsa > Peat permafrost | place: Sweden: Abisko... | reverse complement strand
CTGGCGACGGGAGTCGTAATCACAATCACGTCGCAGCGATGAGAACAACTCCGGCAACGTGTTGTTTCGCACCACTTGTCCGTAAGGGGTCACGTTGCGGTCCTCCACTCCGTAACAATTGGCCTGACGAACTTCCAGGGCATCGACCTCCAGGAATTCCGCGATTTCCTCCATTATATTTTCCGTCCCCGCGACGCCCTGCGGGCCGCCAAAGCCGCGGAAAGCCGTATTGCTGGGCAGATTCGTCTTGCAAACGCGGCCCTCGATGGAAATATTCGGGATGAAATATGCGTTGTCGGTGTGCAGCATCGCCCGTTCAAGGACCGGGAAGGATAAATCCGCGGAACATCCGCCGTTGGAATAGAGCCTGGTATCCAGCGCGGTGATGATCCCCTCGCGAGTGAACCCGACGCGATAAACGATCTTGAACGGATGGCGCTTGCCGGTGAAGCGCATGTCATCATCCTTTGTGTACACAAACCGCACTGGGCGGCGCGTGCGCGCGGCCAGAAGCGCAGCCATCATGGCTGGCTGGGCGGCCTGCGTTTCCTTGCCGCCGAATCCACCGCCCATGCGTTTGCAGATGACGACAACCTGGTTGTACGCAATACCCAGCACATCGGCGACCATCTCCTGCACCTCGGTGGGATGCTGCGTAGAGGAATGCACGGTGATTGTTTTCCCCTCGCCGGGGATGGCGATGCAGACCATTGATTCCAGGTAGAAATGCTCCTGCCCGCCGATTTCCAGGACGCCTTCGATGCGGTGGTCGGCCTCGGCAAATCCACGGGCAAGATCGCCGCGCTGTATTATGCGTTTAGGCCCGATGTAGAAGTCGGCCGCGATCGCCTCGTCGATGGTGAAGATCGGCTTAAGTTCTTCGACCTCATGGATCACCGCGCGCTGGGCCAGTCTCAACGTTTCAAGGTTTTCACACGCGATGATCGCCAGAGGCTGGCCAAGAAAGCTGGCCTCATCTTCGACCAGCAGCATCTCATCTTTGACCGTGGCCCCGAATTGATTGTGGCCCGGAATATCGCGGTGGGTCAGCACGGCTTTCACGCCCGGAATAACCAGCGCCGCTGAAACGTCGAGCCGTTTCAATCTTCCATGTGCCACGGGGCATGGAACAATTCCGGCCAGCAGTTCGCCAGCCAGAGGGGCGACATCGTCGAGAAACTGGGATTCCCCGCTGACATGACCGACGGCGGAATCGTGCGGAATATCTTTGCCAACCACATGGTTCATTGGTGGACTCCGACGTGGCGCGGCGATCCGGACGGCATCGGCTGCCCCGGCTCGCCTCCTGCAATGTCCTGCCAGAATTTGATCAGAATATTCTTTGCCAGCGTCCGGCGATAGCTTTCTGATCCGCGCACATCCGAAATCGGCGTGACCTCGCGGCAGGCTATATTTCCAGCCTCGGCGAACAACTCACGCGAACCGATTTTATCCGATAAAAACGTTTCGGTCAGGGGGAGGCGCACCACCATCGGACCTACGCCGCCGAATGCGATGCGGATTTGTTCGATGCGCGCGCCTGCCATTCGCATCAAGATCGCCGCGCCGAAACTGGAGATGTCCAGGTCCTTTCGTTTTGAGACCTTATAGATTTTGAAGATATCACCCTCTGTGGGAATCGGCAGGCGCATGCGGGTCACGATTTCATCGGTGTTCAGGACGGTCTTTCGATAGCCGGTATAAAACTCGTCGATTCTGATCCATCGCCGGGATTTCGCGCCGGCGATTTCGACGTCACCCTCCAGAACGAAAAACGCCGGGATGGTGTCGCCGATCGGAGATGCGTTAACCAGATTCCCGGCAAGTGTTCCGGCATTTTTGATCAGCGGCGATCCGAAGTATGTCAGGGACCGGCTCAATTCCGGAAGATGCGTCGCGGTCACGCGCTCCAGGTCGGTAAGCGTCGCGCCCGCGCCGATGCACAGGCCGCGCGGCGTGATCTCAATCCCCTGAAGCTCGCGCAAGGCGGCACAGCTCATCACCACGCTGAACCGGCGAGTCCCCTTGTTCCGCTGAACGCCCAGATCGGTCGCGCCGGACACGATCAGAGAATCAGGATTTTCGCCGCGGAATCGCAGGGCGCTTTCGAGCGACACGGGTTTGAAGAATCTCGCGGTGTCGCCTGTTATGCCCACTTCCTCATATCCTGCGGCCGTCAGTTCCCGGAGAATCGTTCGCGGCGGATACAGCTCATCAAGCGATTTGATGGCGCATCGATCCGCCTGCATGGCCGCCCGCACGATCGAATCGTATCCGGTGCAGCGGCACAGATTCCCCACCAAAGCCCGCCGAACATCGTGGGCTTCCACCGGCCCGCTTGTCTGCATCAAATCGCAAAGGCTGACGACGAACCCAGGCGTGCAGAACCCGCATTGCGCGCCATGGCAAGTCACCATTGTTTTTTGGATCGGGTTCAGCTCGTCGCCGTATTTCAGGCCCTCAACCGTGATCACATGCGTTGCATCGAGTTGAAACATGAGCTGGATGCACGAATTCACGGAAGTGTATCGGATGTGATTTCCATCGGGTGAAACGCGCCCGATCAGCACTGCGCATGCGCCACAATCGCCTTCGGCGCAGACCACTTTGGTTCCGGTCAATTGGCGTCGCCGCCGCAAAAACTCGGCGAGAGTCAGAAATGCATCATCGCCGGCGATGCGCAATGCGTGACCGTTCACATAAATCAGCAGATGGTCACGCATGATTCGCGCTCCTTTGGAACGCCGCTTTGCCCGCAATCGTCACGCGGGCGATGGTTAGCCGGGGATTATCCATGTCTGTTGGCAACAAGGCGCGAATCGCATCATCCGCCGATGCGCCCGTTGCCGGGACAACCGCTTCGGCTTCAATAAACGAAGCGGGCCGGCCCGATTCGAAGCGGCCGACGGTTTCCTCCAGACCGAGAATACGGGCAGGGGCGAGCGTCGCGCGCCAAAGCGCCTCGCTTGGAGTTGCCCGGGACGACTGGCCCGAATGCACCTCCAGAAATCGCCGCATTTCCGCCAGCATGGAGACCGTCGGCGAGGCCCCGACATCGGTCGCGATAGCAAACGGAATTTTGTGTTCCATCACCTGATCCAATTGCATGACTCCCGAACCCAGCATCAAATTTGAGGTCGGACAATGGGCGATTGCCGAACCGCTGGAAACAAGCATTTGCCATTCAACCGGGTTCATGTGGATGCAATGCGCAAGGATACACTGATGGTCGAGCAATCCATCTCGACGATATACATCAGTGTAGCTCGACGCTTGCGGATAAAGCTCGTTTTCCACGAGTTTTTTTTCGGCGGTTTGTTCGTTCAAATGAGTTTGGGTGCGCAGGCCGAACCGTGTGGCCAGCCGGCAGCCGGCGCGCCTGAGAGGGGTGTTCGTCGCAACGGCAAACCTGTCGGTGACGATCAGCCGGCTACCAAACCGGCCGGCGATTCTCGCGACGTCCGCTTCCAGATTGGTCTCATCCGTCCGCAAATACTCGGGACAGTTCTGATTCATCATCACAAGGCCCACGCTCCAGGTGTCCGGCAAAATCTCCAAAGCTATTTCCGTGGCGGCGGCGGAGACGGTCATAAAGGCCGCTCCGCCGATGATCCCATTGGCGAGCACATCGGCAGCGAACGCTTCAATGACGCCGCGGGCATGGTCTTTGGCATTGCACCTCGCCTCGGTTGGGAAAACATTCCGCATCAGGGCGTTCAGCAACATTCCGCCCGGCGCATCGGGGCTGACGCCCTCGGCAAATCTTCCGCGGATCGGATGCTGAGGGATATGCGTGTGCAGATCGAGCAGCGGGGGGAGGATCACACCCATGCTCGCTCGCATCGGGGGTGAATCCTGCGGCAATTGGCTTTGCAGGTCCTTCCACGGTCCGGCAAATAGAAGAATTCCGTGTTTGTCGAACGCCAGCGCTCCTTGTGCGTGATAGGCGACGGTGCCTTCCGCCGACGGCGCCAGCAGCGATCCCCGGACGATCTGTTCAATCATGGGCGCCTCCGTGGGGAGAGATCAGCCGGGCCTTCTTGCCGGGAGATATGCGGCCATCGTGAAAGATCGTGCTGCCACGGGCGATGGTTCTGTGAATTACGCCACGAAATGTTCTGCCTGTATACGGATTGAATTTGTGGCGATCCAAAAGGTCCGAGGATTTCAAAGTGGTTGAACCGGCCAGGTCTACCAATGTCATATCCGCATCGCATCCGACCGCGATTCGGCCCTTGCGGTTCAATCGAAACCGCTGCGCCACCCGCTCGGCAATCAGCCCGGCGACCCGGGCCGGAGGCAACCCCTCGCGCCCGAGCATCGACAGCAAGGTGGATTGCACACCCGCGATGCCGCCCCAGATTTTCAGACAATCATCGCCGGTTTTCATCGATGGGGGGGCCGGGGAATGATCCGAAGCCACGAAATGAATCGCTCCTTCGCGAATCAAATCCCACAACCGCGCGTTCTCGTCTTTCGATCGCAATGGGGGGGCACATTTTGCTCTTGCACCCAAAGTCATCAAATCGGTTTCATTCAGCAGCAGGTAATGCGGGCAAGTTTCGCAGGTGACATCCTGTTTGGAATCTTCGCGTGCCCGGCGGACGATTTCGACGCCGGCCGATGAACTGACGTGAACGACGTGAAGGGAACATCCTGTTTCCCGCGCGATCGACACGGCCCGTGCGATGGCTTCGGTCTCCGCTGAGATCGGGCGCGAGGCCAGGAAATCGGGCCAGCCTCGTCCGCCGCCAGAGGCGATCTCCGCCGCCAGGCGGGACGTGATTTCCTGGCTCTCGGCATGGACGGCCACGGGAAGCCCGACCCGCCGGGCGATTTGCATCCCCCGACGCAGCGTCACGTCGTCCGCGCGGGAAAAATCCGCGATCCCGCTGTCGCACATGAATGCTTTGAATCCGACGACTCCACGCTCGGCCAGTTCTTTCAGATGATCGAGGTTGTCCGGCGTGAGTCCGCCCCACAGCCCGAAATCCGTCAGGCTGGATGCTTCGGCGGCCAATTTTTTTGCGTCAAAGCTCGGGCCGTCGAGCGTCGGGGGCGACGCGTTCAGGGGCATCTCGATGAAAAAGGTACCGCCGCCCGCGGCAAGCGCCGCCGAGCCGGATGCGAAGCCCTCCCATTCGGTTCGGCCCGGCTCGTTGAAATGGACGTGTGCATCCATCAGCCCTGGAAATACATGCAGCCCGGCGGCGGATATTTCGTCTGTGGCCGATGCGGAAATAGCGGGCGACAACTCTTCGATCCGGCCGTCGCGCACGGCGACGTCCAGGACGCGCTCTCCCTCGGCGGCGAGCACACGACCACCGCGAATGATCAGATCGAATCGAAGCATGATGCTAACTGCCGCGATAAGTGGTGTACGACCATGGTGAAACCAGGAGCGGAACGTGATAGTCGCGTCCCGAATCCTCAACGTTAAACGCGATCGGAACGATGTCGAGAAACCGCCGCGCGGCATCGTCGCCCTGAGCCGCGAAATAATCCCCGACCGCAAATTCGAGCCGATAGCTTCCCGCCGTGAATTGCCCGGCCGCCAGCAGCGGCGTATCGAGGCGGCCGTCATGGTTGGTTGTGGCGGAATGGGCCAATTTGCCGTCGCGGTAAAGCGAAACTTTCATCCCGGCGGCGGGAAGGCCGCGCGAAACATCCAGAACGTGGGTCGTGAGCTTTGGCGGCATCATTTCAATCACGCGCGCGTGACCACTCCGGTAATCATCCCAAACGGCTCATCAAACGGAACAAATATTTCGTTGTCGTTTTTGATTCCGAACGGCTCCAGATTGAATGGAATTCGATGCTGGTTGGGCATTTTCAAATCGATGGATTGAATCGCCGGGCAAGCCGACAGGGCGGCCTCCCCCATCGCCAGCAGGGTCTGCTGGACCGCCAAGCTGTGATGCGTGGCGAAGGTTGTCAGCAACGCCGCGCGAATCGAAACGAAACAAGCGCCAAAATCGGCTTTCCCGGCCGCGTATGACCAATCGGCATCGACGCTGGTGGCGAAGATGCGGTCTCTGGTGTCTTTGAGGGTTCGGTAACGATCGGACACAAAATCCGAGAATTCCGAATCGGTCGTTTTGAGCACCTGCAATCCGGCGATGCCACCGGTCAGGGCGGCGCTAGCGGCGTTCGCTTCGATGCGGGCCTGGCAGGTGCGGCGCTCGGAGCCGCCCGCGACGAAAGCGTGCGGATGCGGCTGATCTTTGACTTGAATGCGGTCCCATCTGGTCTGGGAAATCGAGACCATCGCGGTCTCCACCTGGGAATAAGTCGATCGGAAGTGCCGGCACAAAAGTATGGCGAAATCTTCGATGGATTCGAAGTTGTTCTCCTTGGCCAGAACGTAGACCGTGTTCTTCATCGAATCCGTTGCGATTACCTGGCGGTTGTCGCCGCGGAGATATGATTCGGCGAAATTTCCCTCGAGGAGAATGTCAACCGACAGTTCAGCCAGTTCATGTCGATGCGGGCCGCGCAAGACTTTGGTGAGGCGGATCGCGGATTTTCCGTACGCGTTGTGATGCAGGGTTGACGCCAATTTAATTCTCCCAGACCACATCCGCCAGTCTGAGGCGGGCGATCTTGAATACCTCCGCCAGCGCGGCGGCGAGTTCGGTTTCCCGCGAATTCTTAAGCCGACGCGGAAAGGCCTCGAGGATCGCTTCCTTGCGGTTCTGACGGGCGCAAATGACGAATGGAAATCCGAATTTGCTGCGATATTCGGCGTTGAATTTTTCAAACGCCGCGATTTCATCCGGGCTTAGCCGGTTCAACCCCGCGGCTGATTGCTCGGTGCTGGATTCGCGCGTCAGTTTTCCATCGCGAGCCAGTTTGCCGACCAGATCGGGGTGTGCCCGCACCAGCGACAGTTTTTCTTCCATGTTGGACTCCGCCACCACCCGCGTCAGTTTTTCGTGAAGATCGCCCACGGAGGCGAACGGCCGGTTGTTCCAGGCGCGCTCAGCAATCCACGGTGAATGTTCGAAAGATCCGCCGCAGATGGATACAAATTGGTTCTGATCCAGTTCATTCAATTGGGTGATTGTCGGACGCCTGACAAGCTGTTCGACAACTCTTGCGGCGGCGGCGATGTCCTCGACACGGCTGAATTCCGCGGGATTGTGGCTGATCCCGTCACGGCTGGGAACGAAAAGCATCGCCGTGGGGACATGCGGAGCGATCACGGCACTGTCGTGCAACGCGCCGCTGACGGTAATCGGAAGGGGGCTCTCACCGGCCAAACGGGCGGCCGTTGAAATGCGCTGGCAGAGCGGGGCATTCAGCGGACAGGCATTGATGGCCTCGGTCAGGCCGATCTCGCAGGTCAGGCCCCGGCGCCGGCAGATTTCGGTCGCGAGCCGGCGGATTTCGATGTCGCCGCGCAGTAGCATGTCATCCTGCGGCGCTCGCAGATCAACCGTAAACTCGACGCGGTCCGGCACCACGTTGATCGCGTTGGGGTGATTAACAAGGCGCCCCACCGTGGCGACCGCTTCCGAAGAAATTTCCGGCATCATCTTCTCGATCTCCAGCACGATTTCCGCGGCCCCGCACAGCGCGTCGCGCCGCTGATTCATCGGCGTCGCTCCCGCGTGGTTGGCGTCGCCGCCGATGCGGATTGCATATTGCTTTCGACCCGCGATGGAGCGAACGATTGCCAGCCGCTGATCGTTCCGCCACATCGCCGGGCCTTGCTCAATGTGGAGTTCAACGAACCCCAGATATCGCTGGGGACGAATGCGATCGTCCGACAGACGATTACCATCAACACCGAACGGTTGGCCCGCGTCGATGTAAGTTTCGCCCGCTGCGTTGTGCAGATCTCTCAGTCGATCCGCGCCAAGCTCGCCGACCCACGCGCGGCTGCCGATCATGCCGAGACCGAACGTCGGGCCTTCCTCTTCGGCGAAAATGATTAATTCGAGCGGGAGAGCGGGGATGCCCTCCTCCTTTGCCGACCGCAAAAGTTCCAGGGCGACAACGATTCCGGCGACGCCGTCAAAATCACCGCCATGCGGAACCGTGTCGACGTGAGAGCCGCACAGCCACGCCGGGCGGTTCCAGCCGAGTGACGCTGGACGGGCGTGGGTGTTCCCGGCGGCATCGGATTTTAATTGGCAATCCATGGAGCGCGCCTGCTCGGCGACGTATCGCATTGCATTGGCCCAGGCGGGGGAGAACGTCGGCCGGGTCGCTCCGGCACCGGGTGTTTCCGTGCATCGGGCGATGGCTTCGATGTCGTGCTGTATCCGATCGGCTCGAATCACTTGCCAAATTCCTTGCGCCAGGTTTTTCCGGTTTTTTCCATCTCGCTGCCGGCGGCGGTCCGGCGAAGGCGGTGCAGCATCGGCATGCCGAGGCTCCACTCCTGCATCCAGTCGCGCGCGAAAACGCCTTTTTCGGTTTCATCGAATATTTTTCGCAGCTCGGCCTCGTTGATCACCCGTGGGCCGCGCGTGCGCACGGCGAACTCGCAGGTTCGGCTGCATCGGCCGGTGAGATAATCCTCAATCCCGGATTCATCCATCACATCGATCACGCTACGCAGACTGCGAATCGCCTTGGCATAGGCGAAGCTCGGCGGATAGCCGTGCTCGACCATGACCTGAAAGCAGAGCCGCATGAGGTGAATGGCGCCGCCGTAGAGAATCTGTTCCTCGTAATTATCGCCTTCGGTTTCGTGCTGAAACGAAAGCTCGACAACGCCCGCGCGGGTGCTCCCGACGGCCTTGGCGATGGCCAGCACAATCTGCTTGGCGTTTCCGGTGGCATCCTGGTCCACACTGATGCAGCCGTAAACGCCCTCACCCTTCAAATACTTTTCCCGGACGAATTTTCCCGGAGCGTTCGGCACGAATAAAACGATATTCACGTCTTTGGGTGGTTCGATCTGCCCATATAAAACACTAAATCCGTGGCAGAAGCAGAGCGTCTGACCGGCGCGGAGATTTGGCGCGATGTCTTTGCGGTAAACGGAAGGTTGAACGGGATCGGCCAGCTCAATAAGCAGCACATCCGCCCGCTTGGTCGCATCTGCGACCGACAGGGCCTCGAATCCATCGGCCTTCGCTTGCTCGCGGCTTTTCGATTCGGACGACGGACGGGCGCCGATGATCACCTTGCATCCGCTGTCCCGGCAATTGGCCGCCTGCACCTTGCCCTGAATGCCGTAACCGATCACTGCGATGACCTTTTCCTTCAGGACCGAAAAGTCCACATCCGCGTCGCGATAGATCTTTTCAATGGCGCTCATACCAGAATTTCCCGATTAACGTTTTTGTAATAAATGTACCGCGACGGCTTCGGCCCCGTGGCATAGAACGATTGCGGGCAGTACGGCCCCATCCAGATAAAATCGTCCGCTTCGACTTCCATCCACCGATCGCCCAGATAGTAAAGTCCCTTTCCCTGCAGGAACAGCAGCCCATGCTCCATCACATGCGTTTCGACGATCGGCAGGCCAAAGCCCGGATCGAATGTGAAAATGTTCATGGCCAGATCGAAACCAATTTCATCTGGGATCAACGTCTGGAGCAGGGAATGCGGGTTGTCGGCCCAAACTTTCTTTTCGATCTTTGATTCCTGGCCGTGAATGCTTTTGAAGACCTCGATTCCCCGGGCCGACTCGTAATGCTTCTGCAATGTCAGCAGCCGAAGCGGCTCGGTCGCGGCGAATTGAAAATCCGCGCCCGGCGGCAGCAGCCCAAAACTTCCGGGTTCCAACGAATGTGCCGAATCGCCCCCGCGAAATTTGCCTCGACCGGAAATGACAAAATAAAAATTCTCGATCTCCGCCTGCGCATTCAAACGCAGACCTTTCCCGGCGGGAAGGTCAATCAGCATCTGGACAAACCTCGCTCCCAGCGCCGGCGACGCCAGCACCCTGACTTCGGCTTCTGGGCAACTGGGCAGTCTGGAAATCGGAAACCCCTCCAGCGGCAAGAGCGCATACCGCGGTGTGACGCGGACGCGGCTATGAACGAGCTGCTCGGGCGTTCGCATAAATCTTCTCACACAAACAGATCGACGATCTGAAATTTGTCGACGTCGATCAAACCATGGTCCGTAAGCTTCAGGGACGGAATCACTTCGAGGGCCATGAAGCTCATGGCCATGAACGGGTCGTTCATGGCCGAGCCCAATTCATGGGCCGCATCGATCAGCCGCTTGTAACCCGCGGCGACCTCACCGATGGGCTGGTCACTCATCAATCCGCCGATAGGCAATGGCAGTCGAGCAACGATATTCTCCCCCACCGCGACCGCAAGACCGCCGCCGTCGGTGGCCGCCCCGCGCGCCGCCGCGAGCATCGAGGCATCATCGGAGCCGATGGTTACCAGGTTATGGTGATCATGGGCGACGGTCCCGGCGATCGCGCCGCGCTTCATGCCGAAGCCCTGAATGAATCCGACTCCCATGCTGCCGGAGCGGCGATGACGTTCGATGACCGCCATCTTGAGAATGTCGCGAGATATATCCGCCACTGCCCGGCCTTCGACCGATTTGTTGCGAAGCACGCGGTGCTCCGTGGTCAGCTGATCCTGCTGAGAACCGATGACGCGAATTCTGTCTGACTTCGCTGTGATGGCAAACCGCACGCTGTCCCATGCAACGTCGCATTTTCCCAGCGAACGGGCCTTTGTCGCCGGTTGGCGAACCGGCGGGTCGAGTAAAACGCCATCCCGCGCGGCCAAGACGCCGCCGCTGAAAACCAATCTTGCTTGCGGTTGGCGCAAATCGTCGAACACCATTAGGTCCGCCTTGCGGCCAGGACCGATCGCGCCGATATCGCTCAGCCCAAACCACTCCGACGGGTTCAGGGTCGCCATCCGAATCGCATCCACCGGATCGATTCCAGCGGTGATTGCGCGGCGCACCATTTCATCGATCGATCCGACATCCAGCAACTCACAACTGGTCCGGTCATCGGTGCAAAAGCAAATACGCCGGCTGTTGGAGCGATTAATGATCGGCAGCAGCGCCGCCAGGTTTCGGGCGTTGGTCGCTTCACGCACCAGAAGGTAAAGTCCTCGGGCCAGCTTCTCCCGGGCCTCCTCGGCCGTCGTTGCCTCGTGATCGCTGCCCACGCCGGCGGCTATGTATGCGTTCAACGACCGGCCGGTGATGGCGGGGCAATGGCCGTCGACGGGCCTGCCCGTCATGGCGGCGATCTTGGCGAGCATCGTTTCGTCGCCGGCGGTGACCGCGGGATAGTTCATCACCTCCGCCAATCCGTGCGCGATGCCGTGCTTTCTCAGCTCATTCAAATCGTCAACGCCGATTGTGCCGCCGCTGCTGGCCATCGGCGTCGCGGGCACGCAACTCGGCGCCATCACGACGAGATTCAGCGGAAGGCCCTTGGCGTTTTCCGCCATGAAGCGGACACCGGCGGCGCCGGCGACATTGGCGATCTCGTGCGGATCGGTCACGACGGTTGTGACGCCCCGGGGAACAACCGCGGTCGCGAACTGCGACGGCGTGCAAAGACTGCTTTCAATATGGACATGGGCGTCGATGAACCCAGGCGCGATGAATGATCCTTTCACATCTACGGTCCGCCTGGCTTGATAACCGGGGCCGATTCCGGCGATCCGGCCTCCCATGACGGCGATATCAACCGACTCGATCTCCCCGTTAAAAACGTTGACGATGCGTCCCCCCGTGATCAACAGGTCCGATGGAACATCGCCGCGCGCGGCCGCCAGTAGTCTTGAAATGTCGTCCATAGCCCAGCCGGGAATTCCGTGTGCGGAAGGTGGCGGCTGATTATACTTCATTGGGCGGGCCTTGGAAATCGTTTTTTTGCGGATTTCGAGGCGGACAAGTGCGGGACGTAATGATCCAAACCGTGCAAAACGGAGGGTTATTATCGGTCAAAGTCCTCGTGACGCCCGGCCGCCTTGGCTGAAATTCGCGGCGGCTTTTTGCAGGCGAAAAAGCTCGAAATCATGCGATTTTTCGCACTTTATCTGCTATAGTTCATCAGACCGCGCTGTTCATCTCGCCGGATTTTTGTGTGATTGATCTCTTGTCTCAAATCATCCGCCGCACCGAACTTGGTGAGGTTGTCGCCTTGTGTACCGTCGTTCGTACCAGGGGAAGCACGCCGCAGGATAAGGGGGCGGCGATGCTGGTCCTGCGCGACGGCAACTCAATCGGGACGCTGGGCGGCGGGTGCGTGGAAGCGGAAGTGCGAATGCGCGCTCAACGGCTCATGGCGGAAAACCAGAATCGTCTGCTCAGCTTTCGACTCGATCAGGATTTTGGATGGGATGATGGACTGGTCTGCGGGGGGATCATGGAGGTGGCGATTCAGATATTCGCATCCGCCGAGTCCGTGGCCCCGATTCAGCGCGTGCTGATCGAAGTCGCCGCCAATCGCGGAGCATCGCTGCCGATTGACGTGGCGGACGAATCGCTTCAATCCGCGCGGTTTGAGATCGAGATTCCACCGACGCCTACGCTGCTCATCGCCGGCGCCGGACATGTCGGCCGCGCTTTGGCGCTCGTCGCGGGGCAGATCGATTTCAAAGTTGCCGTCGTGGATGATCGCGCCGATTGCGTAAATCCCGCAAATTTCCCAGGTGCGGAATGTATTCTCGGCGACATCGAGCTTGAACTTTCGAGATATGACATCAATTCGTGGACGTATGTGGTAATCGTCACCCGCGGGCATCGCCACGATGCGCAGGCGCTGGCGGCAGTGATCAATTCACCGGCTGCGTATGTCGGGCTGATCGGCTCGAAGCGGAAAATTCACAAGATTCTCAGCGAATTGGGCGAGCAGGGCGTGCCGCGTGACCGACTGGCCAGTGTCCACGCTCCGATCGGGCTGGAAATCGCGGCGGTGACGCCGGCGGAAATCGCGGTGAGCATCGCCGCTGAATTGATCGCCGTGCGCCGGGGCCGGGGAAATTTGCCGGCGCATCCGATGAAAGTGCCGGCGGATAAGCTGGAACGCTGGCTGCAAAAATCCAAGCCGGTTCAGGTGCCCGAGGGCTTGCCCGATCTCCACACCGGATCGTGATGTGATTCCAGCGCGGATTCAAACCAGCGCGTCATGATTGTTTTCTGCTGGGTGTAAAAATAAATCGATTCCATTCCCTGGATATGCAGGTCGCCGAAAAATGATTTGTTCCAGCCCGTGAATGGGAACCAGGCCATGGGAGCGGGGACGCCGATGTTGATGCCGATCATTCCCGCGTTGAAATTCATTTTGAATTGTCGGGCGGCCCAGCCGCTGTTGGTGAAGATGCTCGCGCCATTGCCGTAGGGACAATCTTTGGCGATCGCCATCGCTTCTTCGACCGTTTTTACCCGAAGGACGGCCAGGACCGGGCCGAAGACTTCCTCTTTGGCGAGTCGCATCTCGGGCTTCACAAAATCGACGATGCTGGGGCCGACGAAAAATCCATCGGAATCCGCCCCTGGGACTTTGCGGCCATCCAGCACAACTTTGCCGCCTTCCCCGGCGGCGATGTCCAGGTATCCGGCTACGCGCTGCTGGTGCTGGCGGGTAATGACCGGACCCATATCGGGAGCGGCGGAGCCATCGGTGGGGCCGGTTTGCATTTTCGCGCCGATTTCGGTGAGCCGGCCCACCAATCCTTGAGCGACATCTCCCACGGGGACGGCGACCGAACCGGCCATGCATCGCTCGCCCGCGCAGCCGAATGCCGACGCCTGCACGGCGGCCGCGGCCTGCTTGAGATCGGCATCGGGCATGACGATCAGATGATTCTTCGCCCCGCCCGCGGCCTGCACGCGCTTGCCGTGCCGCGTGCCGGTTTCATACACATACTGTGCAACCGAGGTCGATCCTACGAAGCTGATCGCTTTCACCAGCGGATGGGTTAGAAGGGCATCGACGCACGGTTTATCGCCATGAACGATATTGAACACGCCCGGAGGCAGGCCGGCATCGATCAACATCTCGCCCAGCACGTTGGCGCTCATGGGCACCCGCTCGGAGGGTTTCAGAACGAAGGTATTTCCGCAGGCGATCGCCACCGGGAACATCCAGAGCGGAACCATGAACGGAAAATTGAACGGGGTGATCCCGACGCAGACGCCGACGGGATGACGGATTGTTTCGCTGTCCACATTTCGCGCGATGTTCGCCAGCGTCGTGCCCATGATCAGGCTGGGAATCCCGCAGGCAAACTCGACCACTTCGATTCCGCGCTGAACCGAGGCCTTGGCCTCCACCAGCGTCTTGCCGTGTTCACGCGTCACGAGACTGGCCAGTTCATCGAATCGATCCAGGCAGATTTGGCGGAATCGGAATAGCACGCGGACACGCTCCACGACCGGCGTTGCGGACCAATCCTCGAGCGCGCCGGCCGCCGAGCGAACGACCCGGTCAACTTCTTCCGCCGTGCAGTAAGGGACCTCGGCAATCACACGGCCGCGGGATGGATTGAAGACCTGTCCGAATCGCTCGCTGGTGCTGGCGACCCAGCGGCCGCTGTCCAGATACGGCAGACGTTTGATCGTCTCGGCAGAGGCAATCGTTGAAGCGGCTGAGATCATTGGTTCCATGCTCCTCAGGATGCCTGGCTTGCCAAGGGAAGAATTTCTTCGAGGCAGTCGGCCAGAAAATTGGCATCGTCGATGGTGATGCACATCGGCGGCTTGATGCGCAGCACGTTCCCGTGAAGGCCCCCTTTACCGAGCAACAGACCGCGTTCCTTGGCCAGTTCCAGCACCGCGGCCGCCTGGGCTTTGGCGGGTTCCTTACTCGTGCGATCCCTGACGAGTTCGACGCCGAGCATCAGACCCATCCCGCGCACATCACCGATGGATGGGTGCCGCTGCTGAAGATCGATCAGGCGATTTTTCAAATGAGTGCCGACGCGAAGGGCGTTGGCCTGAATGTTCTCGGCATCGATGACTTCCAGCGTCGCCAATCCCTGGGTCATGCTGATGGGATTTCCGCCGAAGGTGTTGAAATGAACGCGATTGGCCAGGGTGGCGGAAATTTCGGGTCGAGCGGCCATCGCTCCAAGCGGAGCGCCGTTGCCGATCCCCTTGGCCATCGTCACCGCATCCGGAATGACATCCCAGTTTTCGAACGCCCAGAACTTCGTGCCGGTGCGGCCAAAACCACCCTGAACCTCGTCGGCGACACAAATCCCGCCGGCTTGCCGGACCAGATCGTAAACGATCTTGAAATACTCCTTTGGGGGAGTGACAACGCCGCCGACGCCCTGAATGCACTCGCCGATGAAGACCGCGACCTCGCCGCTGGTTTCGTACTGGATCAAATCCTTCACGTCTCTCGCGCATTTGAGCTCGCAGGAGGGATACGTCAGTCCGTATGGACAGCGATAACAATACCCCGGTGTGGCATTCTTCACGGTCACGCCAGGATTTGTTTTGAATTTCCAATTTCCGTGGGCGGTCAGATTCATCGTGGCCGAGGTTCCGCCGTGATAACCGTTGCGGAGGGAGATGATGTCCACGTTCTTTGTGTATTCACGCCCGGCGAGGATCGCCAGTTCGTTGGCTTCCGAGCCACTGCTCGTGAAGTACCAGTTCGACAGATTGGAACCGGCCGGCATGTGCTCGGTCAATTTTTTGGCGAATTGCCCGATTGTCGGGTGCAGATAAATGGTCGTGGTATGTTGCAGCTTACCTATCTGTTCCTGCACCGCTTTCACCACTTTCGGATGGCAATGGCCGACCGAAACTGTCACGATGCCGGCGAAAGCGTCCAGAAATCTCCGGCCGGTCTCGTCCCAGACGTACTGCATATTGCCTTCGACCACCATCAGCGGATCCTTGTAATAACGGATCAGCCCGGGCGACAGGTACTGCTGGCGGAGGGCCACGACCTCCTGTTTGGACGGTCCGGCATAAGGCTCGGGGACGTGCGTGCACACAGGCAGCGAAATGCGCTTCCCGGTCGATTTGGCGGCGGTCAATGTATCTGCCATCGGTTTACTCCAGCGTCATGGATTCCAAAATTCTCAAGGCATTCCCAGGGATTGATACGATTCGGGACGTCGATCGCGATAAAACTGCCAGGTATTCCGCACTTGGCGGATTACGTCGAGGTCCAGATCAGCGACCACGATGCTGTCCTTGCTGCGTTCTCCCTGGGCGACGATCTGGCCGCGCGGGTCGGCGAAATAGGAACTTCCGTAAAACTCGCCGATCCGCCAAGGCTCTTCGAAGCCCGGACGGTTGATCGCTCCGACATAGTATATGTTGTTGGCGGCTGCGGCGGGTTGCTCCAGCTTCCAAAGGTATTCCGACAGCCCCGCAACCGTGGCGGAGGGATTGAACACGATTTCCGCGCCGGCCAGCCCCAGCGCCCGCCAACCCTCGGGGAAATGCCGGTCATAACAGATGTAAACGCCGATTTTCCCCACGCGCGTTGTGAACACCGGATACCCCAGATTCCCGGGCCGGAAATAGAATTTCTCCCAGAATCCCGGCTCGCAATGAGGGATGTGCATTTTGCGGAACTTGCCGAGAAATGTTCCGTCCGCGTCGATCACCGCGGCCGTGTTGTAATAAACCCCGGTCAGGTCCTCCTCGTAGACCGGCAGGACGATCACCATCTTGTGCTTTTTGGCGATTTCGCAAAATAATTTGGTCGTCGGGCCATCCGGAACGCGTTCCACCAACTCGTACCAACGCGATTTCTGCTCGGCGCAAAAATAGGGGCCGTAAAACAGTTCCTGATAACAAACCACCTGCACGCCCTTGCCGGCGGCCTCGGCTGTCATGGCAATGTGTTTGTCGATCATCGCCTGCTTGATTTTGGCGGTCGGTGATGTTGCGGGCTCACAGAGCGTCGCCTGAATCAAACCGGCACGGACGATACGCGGCATTTTATTTTTCTCCTGCGGAAACGGGGGTCGGCTTGACGGCCTTCTTCGGCTGAATCGGCTCAACCTGATGCGATTTCAATAACTCCTGGTACTGATTCCAATTCATCGGCGGCTTGCCCGTGGGCACTTCTTCCATCGTGATGCACCCCTCGACAGGGCAGGCCAGGGCGCACATATTGCAACCGACGCAACTGGCAGTATTCACGGTGAAGACATCGATTGTCCCGCCGCTCTCGTCCAATCGCAGATTGGGGGCGGCTTCGCCCTTCATGCGTTTGGGTTCCCCGAATTTCTGCGTGTATTGGTCGCGCGACATCTTGTCCCAGTCGATGGCCTGGTAGCAGCCGTCCTCGCAACTCGCGTAACAGATGCCGCAATGAATGCAGGTGGACTCGTTGATCTTCGCGATCACCTTGTAATTCAGATCGAGATCGCCCCAGTGTTTGATGCGCGGGGTCGCTTTGCCGACGATCTGGTCGATCGTTTCAAAGCCCTTTTGTTTCATCCAGTTTTCCAGGCCGCGGGTCATGGACTTAATGATGCCGAATCCGCGATGCATCACGGCCGTGCAGACCTGCACGCCGGTTGCGCCGAGCAGCATGAACTCGACGCAGTCCTCCCATTTGCGGATTCCGCCAATTCCGCTGATGGGGAGACCAATCTGGGGATCACGGGCCGCTTCGCTGACCATGTACAGAGCGATTGGTTTGACCGCCGGGCCGCAGTAGCCGCCGTGCGATCCCAATCCCCCGACGCTTGGACGGGGCGAAAAAGCGTTCAGGTCGATTCCGATGATCGAGTTGATTGTATTTATGAGGCTGATGCCGTCCGCTCCGCCGCGCTTTACCGCCCGCGCGATGGCCTTGATGTCGGTGACGTTGGGCGTCAGCTTGGCCAGCACCGGCACGGTGGCGACTTCCTTGACCCAGCCGCAGATCATTTCCGCGTATTCCGGAACCTGCCCGACCGCCGAACCCATTCCGCGTTCGCTCATTCCATGGGGGCATCCGAAATTCAGTTCGAATCCATCCACGCCCGCGTCCTGGGTTTGCTTGATCATCCGATGCCAGTTTTCGCGCTTTGATTCCACCATGACCGAGGCGATCACCGCGTTGTTCGGATATTTCCGTTTGACCTGTCTGATCTCGGCCAAATTATCTTCCAGCGTACGATCGGAAATCAGCTCGATATTGTTCAGGCCCATCAGTTTCTGATTGTTCAGGGAAATTCCGCCGTAGCGGGAAGCGACGTTGACGATTGGATCATCCGCCAGAGTTTTCCAGACGGCGCCGCCCCACCCGGCCTCGAATGCGTTGGAGACCTGATAGGCCGTGTTGGTGGGCGGCCCGCTCGCCAGCCAGAATGGATTGGGCGATTTGATTCCCGCGATGTTGCAACTCAAATCAGGCATAGAAGACTCGTTTAGCTTCTTTCAAAAGTGGGTTGGTTCGCGCTCGAGAAATTTCCCATGCTCGCTGTCGCCAACGAACTCGCCGCTGCGGACCATTATTTTTCCGCGAACCGTTACCGTTTCGGCCCGGCCCTCAATGGCCATCCCTTCAAACGGATTGTAATCGACGGCCATGTGATGCGAGCGGGCGCTGATCGTCCTTTTATATTTCGGGTCGAAAACGACGATATCAGCATCGCTTCCCACTGCGATGGCTCCCTTGCGCGGATAAAGCCCGAATAACCTCGCCGCCTGAGTTGAGCCGCAGTCCACGAAACGATTCAGGCTGATTCGGCCGGTTTTCACCCCGGTGTTGTAAAGCACGCTGACCCGATCTTCCAGAGACGGGATGCCGTTGGGAATCAAGGTGAAATTGGCTCGACCCATTTCCTTCTGACCCTTGAAGTCAAACGGAGCGTGGTCGGTCGCGACCGTGCTGATGGAGCCGTTGGCCAGATTGTTCCACAGGAATTGCTGATTCGATTTGTCCCGCAACGGCGGGGACATGACAAATTTGCTTCCCTCGAAATCAGGCAATTCCGCCCAGGTTTTGTCCAGCGTCAGATACTGAATGAGCGTTTCAATCCAGACCGTCACCCCCCGGGCGCGGGCTTCCAGCGCGGCCCGCACGGCCGGCTCGCAGCTCGTGTGAACGATGTAGCAATCCGTGCCGTGCATGGCCGCGAACGTCATCAGATGGTGCACGCCCAGGGTTTCGACCGACTCGGGCCGGGAAGGCTCATGCCACTCTGATCCGGTCTTGCCCGCTGCGATCAATTCCCGCTGTTTCGCGGCGATCGCGTCGGCGTTCTCGCAGTGGGCCGTCACGATCACTCCCAGCGATTTCGCCAGACGGAGAATCGCGAACAGCTCGGCATCATCCACGCCGAACGCTCCTTTGTAGGCAAGGAAAATTTTGAATGATGAAATCCCTGCCGAGACGATCTCCTTTAATTGCGATTCCGCTAGGGCGTCGAAGCGCGTCGCTCCCATGTGAAACGTAAAATCGCAGGCGCTCTTCCCCACCGCGTTCGATTTCCACAATTCAAACGCCGCCAGCGGTTCATCGGTGCGCGAGGGACAGATCATCTCGATCAGCGTCGTCGTTCCTCCGAACAGCGCCGCCTTCGATTCCGTTGTGTAAGTGCCCTTGGCGTATGTTCCCATGAACGGCAGGTAAATATGGACATGCGGATCGATAAAACCCGGAAACACAAACTTGCCTGCGGCGTCGATCACCGTCGCCGACGGCGGCGCATCCAGGCGCGGACCCATCCGCGTGATTGTTTCACCCTCGCAATAGATGTCGGCGCCAAAGACATCCGCTGAAGTGACGACTTGACCGTTCCGAATCAGAAGCGGCATGACAAAACGTGTCCGGGGAAAAGAAACTCTTTCATCTCGGGATCGCTCCTCTATGCAGTTGGCGCAACCGGGAACTATAACCAGACGCTAAGGGATTATCTATAAAAAACTTGAGGAAGCGCGCTTGACGAGTCGCGGCCGAATTCTCGATAATCCCGTCGGCTGAAAACCGCCATGTCGTTCCAGAATCTTGTCTATGGAAATTCCCGCCGGCAATGAAATTCGAGAGTTGACGCAAGACGTTGCCGGCTCTCCTTATTACAACAGAGATATAGCGCCGATCCCGCGGTCGCGCCGAAAATGGGGGACCGGGGACTTTGCGGCGCTCTGGATCAGCATGTGCGCATGCATTCCGACGTACATGCTGGCGTCCTCGCTCATCGCCCAGGGAATGAACTGGTGGCAGGCGGTGCTGACCATCACGCTCGGCAACATTATCGTCCTGGTCCCGATTGTCCTGAACGCCCATGCGGGCACGCGGTATGGAATTTCGTTTCCGGTTTATTGCCGCGCCAGCTTCGGAATCCGCGGGGCGAACCTTCCGGCGATTCTTCGCGCCCTGGTCGCCTGCGGTTGGTTCGGCATTCAGACCTGGATCGGCGGCGAAGCGATCTACAAAATCGCCGCGATCTTCGCTCCGGCTCTCCATCAGTCGCCCAATACTTTTCTCTCCATCAATATTCCAGAGATCGTCTGCTTCCTGCTCTTCTGGGCGATCAATATGCTGGTCATCTATAAGGGCATTGAGTCCATCCGCATTCTGCTGAACATTAAAGCCCCCCTGCTGATCTTGTTGGGCTTGGCCCTGCTTTGCTGGGCGTATGTCCATGCACATGGCTTTGGGCCGATGCTTTCACAGCCGTCCGCGTTCTCGGCGGGGCAGCCCAAGGCCGGGCAATTCTGGCCGTTTTTCTTCGCGGCGCTGACTGGGATGGTCGGGTTCTGGGCGACGCTTTCACTGAATATTCCCGATTTTTCGCGATACGCACGATCTCAAAAGAGCCAGGTTCTGGGGCAGGTATTGGGCTTGCCGACCACGATGGCGCTCTATTCGTTTATTGGAGTGGCGGTTACATCCGCAACGATTGTCATCTATGGCGCTGCGCTGTGGGATCCCGTGGATGTGCTGACCCGATTCAGCAATCCTATTGTGCTGGTGATCGCCATGCTTTCACTGTGCGTCGCCACGCTGGCAACCAATCTGGCCGCCAACGTCGTCAGCCCCGCCAACGATTTTTCCCACCTCTGGCCGCGGCGCATCAGTTTCCGCACCGGCGGGCTGATCACCGGCATCATCGGCATCCTCATCCAACCTTGGAAACTCATCGCTGACCCCAGCGGATATATCTTCAAATGGCTCTTGGCCTATTCATCGCTACTGGGCGCGATCGGCGGAATTCTAATTGTCGATTATCTTATTCTTCGCCGTGGCGAACTTGACCTTCCGGGGCTGTACCGCAGGCATGGACCGTACTGGTATAAAAGTGGATTCAATTTCATTGCGATCATCGCATTTTTCATCGGCATTGCTCCATGCGTGCCGGGGTTTCTCGGTATTGTCAATGCCCTTCACGTCACGCCGATCTGGACGAATCTGTATAACTATGCTTGGTTCATCAGCTTCGGAATCTCAGGCCTGTCCTACGGTGTCTTAATGCTGCCGCGCATCCGCTATTCTCCATCGCGAGATTAGCCGGACTTTTGCACTTGGTTCATTCATCCAATTCGATTTGATGTGAAAGTATCTTGCTCACGGTTGTTTTGATCATTGCAGCGGATGGCATTTTGAGACAACGGCATCTCCGAATGCGACAAGCGGAATTAGTGGAATGCCGATAATAAAAGGGTTGACGAGATTAAACGCAGTTGATATTCTTTGTCGTCGCGTTGGGAGTATGGGATTTGGCACTCATTTTGATATGTCCCAGACAGCGTCAACAGACACCGGAAAAGCGTCTTTTGCTGCTTAATGAGTCAGCATCGGACCGAAATGTGCTTTTAGTTTTAGCAACCGCGGACACAACACACAGGAGTGGACAAAATGGAAAAGACGAAACTATCGGAAGGAAGATCGGCGCAAGTTAATGCGTCGTTGGCAGCTGCCGCTTTGGCGGCAATTGGTTTTTGCAACTCGGCCCATGCGCAGGTAATCCTGCAAAACGTTTATGGGGATGGCGGGTTTCCCAAGACCGGCAACCCGTTTTTTCAATACGACTACATAGAGTTGTACAACGCCGGCGCATCGTCGGCGAGCCTCAATGGGCTTTGGCTTGATATGAGCGGGTTTGCCACCGAACCCATAGCCTTGGGTGCTAAGGATGAAATCCCGCTTCCATCGACGGGCACAATTGGGGCGGGCGGCTACTATTTAATTCAGATCAATAACGGCTCATCGAGCCCTGCGTTCATCGGCCCCGCCCAATACACAGCGCCGACACCGGACCTCACCTTGGTGTATACCAGCACGCAGGCGAACTATTCCAGCAACTACATGAATCCCAGTTGGACTCAGGGAAATTTATTCAGTGAACCGTATTTCGGCTCCGGGAAAATCGGTTTGGTCAGTGGCGGCTCCAACGGAACAATGTTGGATTATGTTGGTTACGGCCCGGGATTGGTCAGCGGATCGGTTGCCGCGACGTCTTTCGGCACGAATAATTATTGGTCCAGTTTCCCTGGTTTCGTGGGAAGCGAGTATGCGGGCTACAACTACAACTCTGCCAGCAACGCCAGCATGCTGGGCAGCGCCCAGGCGCTTGTTCGGACCAACGATGGAGATTCTTATCCGGATGAGGATAATAATGAGGATTGGTCTGTTCTAAACCAGTTCACTTTGACAAACAGCGCCGGAGCGAGCGTTACCGTTCCGGAACCAGCCACCCTTGGACTCCTTGCCGCGGGCAGCACGCTTTTGATGGCCCGGCGTCGGCAGCCTAAGAAAGGCTGATTTCAAGCTAATTCCTCTGGACTTCGGGCGGCACAGGCTTTTAAAAATCCTGTGCCGTCCTTTTTTGGCGGTTTGAAGATGACGGTGGATTCTTGCGATGCGCTGATCGATTCGGGGTTGAATCGATTACATCAGGGCGATCCCGCGGCCGCCGAGGTTTTGCTTCGGCAGGCGCTGGAGATTCACCCTGATAATTCCGAAGTCCTTAATCTCCTTGGAGTTTGTCTCTTCAAGCAGGACAAAAAAACGGAAGCCTCGAACGCGTTGCAGCAGGCTGTACAGCTTGATCCGAACGACGCCGACGTGCATTACAACCTCGCCGAGGTGTTCGCCGCGATGGGCCACGCGGAAGCGGCCGAGAAGAGTTATTTACGGTGTAGTCAGATTGATCCTTCTCATCCGACAGCGTGGCGGCGTTTGTCGGATCTGCGCGCTGGCGCGAAAAACCACGCCGGTGCCGTGCAGAGCGCCCAGCGGGCACTGGAACAAACGCCGGAGGATTCCGAACTGATGTTCTGGATCGCCCAGCAAATGATTCTCATGGGACAAATCAAAGAGGCCTCTTCGCTGCTGCGGCGGGCGACCTCGCTGGCTCCGGAGAATCTTCGGGGGCAAGTTTTTGAATTTAACACGGCGATTTCCGACAACAACATTGATGTCGCCGTGGAAGCAATCGAGCGGGCGTTCAAGTTGGCTCCGGACAATCAGCAGGTGTTGCTTGCGCGGTTCCTGCTTTACTACCGCATTCACTGGTTAAAGGAGGCCACCAACGCGGGCGGTGAATATGTCAGGCGTTTTCCCGAGGATGCGGACGCCCATTACACGCTCGCCAGCGCCTTCGAGCAGCAAAATGAGCTTGGTGGAGCGGCACTCGGGTTCGCGCGATTCATTGACCTTCAACCGGAGAATCCCGTCGGATACGCCCGTCTTGGTCGGGTCCTGCTGAACATCGGACATTTGCAGGACGCGGAAGCTCAACTGAAAAAATCGCTGGAACTCGATCCTAAATCCGTTGCCGCGCTGATGCATCTGAGTTACGTCCTGGAGAAGCTGCCAGGCCGCCTTGCGGAGGCTGAAGCCTTGGTTCGGCAGTCGCTCGAAATCGCGCCCACGGACATGGAAGGACGTTCATGGCTCGCAATGCTGCAATGCAAACAGAGCAAGCATACGGAAGCCGCCCAAACCTATCGCCAGATTCTGGAAAAAGATCCGCAGTGTTTGCCCGCCCTGCTCGGGTATGGCAGTCTACTGGCCGGTCAGGGACGAATCGAAACTGCCTGGGAGAATTTCGAGAAGGCCTGGTCGATGTCGTCAAAAAAGGCGCACTCCCGCGCGTCCGGTCTGTTCTTCGCCAACGCGCACCCGGACCTCACGCAGGACCGCCTCTTTGAAATGCACCAGGAATGGGCGACTCTTTTCCAGCAGGAAAACCCGAAGGTTTTCACCAGTTGGGACAACGACCGCTCGCCAGATCGGGTGTTGAGGATCGGATATCTATCCCCGGATTTGCGCAGCCACTCCGTCGCCTATTTCATGCAGCCGATTCTGGCGACGCACGACAATTCCGCCGTTGAGGTCTATGTGTACGACAGCACGCCGATGTCCGATCAGATTTCGATCCATTTACACGCCCTGGTCAAACATTGGCACCGGGTCGTCGGCGGGGGCGCCGAGCGCATCGCGGAGATGATCCGTGAGCATAAAATCGATATCCTGGTCGATCTGGCCGGACATACCGCGGAAAATCGCCTGGACGTGTTCGCCAGCCATCCAGCCCCGGTTCAGGTCAGCTATCTCGGCTATCCGAACACGACGGGATTGCCTCAGATTGAGTATCGGTTCACCGATGATCTGGCCGACCCGGTCGGCGCGGACACTTATTACACCGAACAGCTCGTCAGGCTCGACGGCGGCTTTCTCTGTTTCAATCCTCCGCCGCCCACGCCGGAGGTGGCGCCGCTGCCGGCCGGCGCATCGGGAGCGATCACGTTCGCCGCTTTTAACGCCGTTCATAAAATAAACAGAAAAGTCGTGGCTCTGTGGTCGTCGGTTCTCCGCTCGCTGCCGGGATCAACCCTCTTGCTCAAGGGCGGAGGCATGGCCGATCCCGAGACCCGTGCATCACTATTGGAAAATTTCGCCGGCCAGGGAATCCAGGAGGACCGCATCATCTTCGTTGAGCGCACGGTCGGATATTTTGAACACCTGATCGTATACAACCGGTGCGATATCGCATTGGATACCTTCCCCTACAATGGCACCACGACGACCTGCGAGGCGCTGATCATGGGGCTTCCCGTCGTCACGCTGGCCGGCGAACGTCATAGTGCCCGCGTTAGCCAAAGTATTCTGACGAGACTGGATTTGGGCGAGCTGATCGCACATTCCCCCGAAGAATTTGTCTCTATTGTAAGCAAGCTCGCCGGGGATCGTGAACGATTGGCCCATCTCCGTTCCACATTGCGAATGCGGATGTCACAATCCCGGCTCATGGATTCAAAGGCACACACGAAGGCAATCGAAAACGCATTCAGGAAAATCTGGCAGGATTGGTGCGCCAAGTACCCAGGCAACGAATCGATTCCGAAGGAGACCTGATGTCCAAACCGGAAAGCGATCCGTTTCTTCGAGCCGCCATTGATGAAGCCAAACAGGGACTGAAGGAAGGCGGGCTGCCCATCGGTTCGGTTCTGGTTCGCGATGGCCGGATCGTCGGCCGCGGCCACAACCGAAGGGTGCAAAACGGCGACCCGATGGCCCACGCTGAAATCGATTGCCTTACCAATGCCGGGCGGCAAAAGACCTATCGCGACACCGTTCTTTACTCGACGTTGATGCCGTGCTTTCTCTGCAGCGGGGCGGCCGTGCAGTTCGGCATTCCGAAGGTCATTGTCGGCGAAAGCGTCAACTTTGCCGGCGGACCCGAATTCATTAGGTCCAAAGGAATTGAGGTCGTCGACCTGCGGGATGCCGAATGCATCGGAATGATGAGCCGATTCATCCACGATCATCCGGAACTGTGGAATGAGGACATAGGCGTCTAAAATGACCCATTCACCATGGTAACAAATTGCTAACTTAACGTGAAGATATGGAAAATTGTGTATGAACTGTTTATTGACCCACTTCATAGTTGACAAGCCTGCGCGCAACGCTAAATTGCTAGGTACACCTTCGCGCGATGTGTCGGAAAAGCTAATTGAATCTTAGTATTTGGTTGGAAGATGCTGTCCAGACGAGCAATGCTGGTTTGGGGTGCGCCCGTTGGGGCGAGCTTATGGAGTTTTGCTAAGGAATTGAATGACTTGGCTGACGAACGTGTTAGAAAAGCCCGCGGGAAAGACCTTGGCGATCTTGCTGGTTGTCGCGGCGATTGGTGCGGCGGGCTATGTGATCAAGACCTCGTGGATGCCCGCGGCCGTTTCGGCAGAACGGGATCGTGTCTTTATTGATTCGACGGATAACCAGCCGTTTAACCATGAACTGGAAAAAGATGAGAGTATTCCCGTGGACGCACCCAGCGGTGGGAAGACCGGTTACCCCGCTGAGTTGTGCTATTGGACCAAGGATGGCCAGCCCAAGAGCGATCCCACTCCAGTTCTGCTCAATTCATGGATTGGAAAGCCGGAGCCAACGTTTTGTCCGGACTGCGGCCGCCTGGTGGTTGCAAATAATCCACCGGCAAGGCCGGGAGGCAGGCCTCCGCCCACGCGCGCGGAGTATGAGCAATATCACCAGTTGGGGCTCGGTCCGGAGCTTTTGCATACCGTGGCGAGCGGTAACTGAATGGAGTATGCCATGACCGTTCGAAAATTGATCAATCGCGGATGTCGAAAGCGAGGTTTCACCTTGGTGGAACTGCTGGTGGTGATTGGAATCATCGCGTTGCTGATTTCCATCCTGCTTCCCGCGCTGACCAAGGCCCGCCGGGCCGCCAACACCATCGTGTGCGCTTCGAATCTTCGGCAGATTCTCCAGGCGATGGTGATCTATGTATCGCAGAACAATGGTTATATTCCGGGTGGCCCGAATACAACGGGCGCTTTTCTTTTCAATCCTCCGCAGGGAGGTCGTTACCCGACCTTCCAAAGCCAGTACAGTGAAAGTTACTGCCCGGGAATCACCTGTATCTGGGATTGGCAATCTCCGATCGCGGCCATCATGGGCGTCTCTTTCAATCAGAACGCGGACCTTGCCTCCCGTGTGCAACGATACCATTTCCTGATGAACTACGGCGTATTCACCTGTCCGGAGAACCAGTTTCTCGAAACTGAGTACGGTACCGACAACGTCAAAAGCTTGCTCTCCGGTGTAGGGCTCAGTTCGATCCCCGACGCGATGCCATCCTACGTTGTCGCCGAGGATTTCCTCCTTGCGCCGGGCCCCAAGGGAATAAAAGAGGACAAGAACCCTTGCCGCTTTACCCCCGACGGATATGGCGATTTCTTGTTGCCAAGCAGTTACACTCCAAAAATTAACAAAGTCGGCATATCGTCGCAGAAGATTTACATCGCGGATGGAGGCAAATATTCTTCGGGTTATGACCTTCCCAACTATGTGATGAGTTTCAGTTGCGATTTCGCCGGTCCGAGTGGGGGTACCGCAAGTGACGACGGCACTACCGGCGGCTCTTATGCCGATTTCGGTGCTTACAACCCTTGGGGACGCGCGTTAAATCGCGCGGACGCACCCGGAAACGGCGGGCA